>Ga0371490_1001019_pt1 | contig 15871 bp, 6 predicted proteins | sample MB2SIPfraction_FD_207959 | JGI IMG/M metagenome (GOLD analysis project Ga0371490, IMG submission 207959) | Lab enriched peat soil microbial communities from McLean, Ithaca, NY, United States - MB28FN SIP fraction | ecosystem: Environmental > Terrestrial > Soil > Wetlands > Peat | place: USA... | reverse complement strand
ATGCCGCGCGCCAGTATCTGCCCTCCCTGTTCAAGCAGAACAACGAGATTCTTATTGGTGGCCGGGTCTCCAATCCCTGGGCCGGCCTGGTGGACGACAAGCTCAACTTCGCTGAAAGCACCCAGTTTGTCGATGTCGGCATCACTTCCGTGGCCAACCACAATCCCCGGCCCGGTGAGCCCAACAGCTGGTTGGCCAGCGACGCCGTCGGTTACTGCGTCATTGCTTATCTGCCGCACCCCTCCGATGGCCGCAGCGTCCTGATCCTGGAAGGCACCAACTCCGAGGCCACCGAAGCCGCCGGCGACTTCCTCTTCGACGAGGCCCAGCTGGCCGCCTTCCTGCACAAGACCGGCAAGACCAGCTTTCCGCCCTTTGAGCTGCTCCTGAAGATTGCGCAGGTAAAAGGAACTCCTCTGACCGCGACCATCGAAGCCTACCGCACCTACTAGGTCTCTGCCCCTTCGATTCCGAACCATTCTTGGCGCTCCATGGTCGGTTCCCCGCGGACAGGTCTTCGTCCGTGGGGTGGAGCTCTCGATTTTGTGACCTGAGCGACTGAGATGCCTGGGTGCCCCACCCTCGCGACGCCTTTGTTTTTGTCGCTAGGGTGGGACAGTACGCTGCAAATCCATGGAGCCGATCAACAAGAACCAACTCTGGGTGCCCCAGGTCCCTCGCATTTGGGGACCTGGGAAGCTGAGATGCCAAAGCGCAAATTCACCCGCTCCGAGACCCCGTGTCCGGAATCAGAAAGTCGCAGCCCAAAATCGACTGTCATCCATGTATCTGCGCTCATCGCGTCTGCCGCATGCAATGCCGCGTCTGCTGCATGCAATGCCTGTCATCCTGAGCGAACGGGGCCCCAGGCGTTCTCTTCAGCCTGGGGGTGGTGAGTCGAAGGATCTGCGGTTGTTTTTGGTTGGATGCCTGGCCCCACCATGGCCCTGCGCGAAGCGCGCCTGCCGCACCGCAGGTGCCTGCTGCATGCAATGCTGGTGAGTCGAAGGATCTGCAGTTGTTCTCCAACCAACTCCTGACTCACCACACTGGAATGGGGTCGAAAGGATTCCCTCACCGCAACGCGAGAACTACTCTACAGATGGATCAGCCCGCGCTGCAGCGCCACCACCGCGGCCTGGGTCCGGTCCGTCACATTCAGCCGCGACAGGATCACGCCCACATGGCACTTCACCGTGGCCTCGGTAATGCCCAGGTCGCTGGCGATCTCCTTGTTGCTACGGCCCTTCACAATCAGGTTCAGCACTTCGCGTTCGCGCTGGCTCAGGTCGGAGTTGGGGGTGCGCGTTGACAGCACCCGCGAAACCGGCGAAGGCAAAAATCTTCCCCCCTGGTTCACCCGTCGCAGCGCACTCACCAGCGCCTCATGCGGCATGCCCTTGATGATGTAGCTGCGCGCGCCGGCCTCCAGTGCCTGATGGATGTCCTCATCGCCCTCGTAGGTGGTCAGCACCACAAACTTGGAGTGGGGATGCCGCGTCATGATAGCGCGAATCGCATCCACCCCGCTCATCCCCGGCAGGCGCAGGTCCATCAGCGTGATGTCGGGCTGGTGCTCCTCGAAGAGCTCGATGGCTTCTTCGCCGCTGCCCGCCTGCGCAATCGCGATCATGTCGGGCGTGGCGTTCACGATGGTGGCAATGCCAAAGCGCATGATCGGATGGTCGTCCACGATCAGCACCCGGATCTTGCCTTCCGGCTTGGCCGCGTCCTGCTTGTCCATGAGGCACTCCCGGAGCATGTTCTGCATCATTCTATCGCTCCGGCGCTGCCCCTGCATCGCGATCGAAGGCTGTGATCGCCGGCAGCACATTCCCCTCTTCATCGAAGAAGCTGCGGGCGCGCAGATCGTGTTCCGCGGCCGGCTCCCACCAGAACACGCCCTGGCCCAGTCCATAGGGAACGGCTCGCACCGCCGCATCCACGGCCATCAGAAACTCCCGTTGCCCCTCCGGCGTCTCCGGAAAGTCGAACTTCTTTTCCCCGCTCCCGGCCGGTTTCCAGTCGCTGGCCGTCTCCGCCACGATGATGGGATGCTGGTAGCGCAACGCCAGATCGTGCAGGTTCTGCCGCATCCGCGCCACGCCGCCATGCCAGAAGGGATAGTAGGAGAGCCCGATCACGTCGAACGGCACATGATGCGCAATCAGTCCGTCCAGAAACCATTGCGCCGCCTCATAGTCGCCGCTGCGCTCAATGTGGATCATGATGCGCGGCCGTGCCGCAGCCCCGCGGCCGTCGTCGATCCCCGCCATGCCCGCGCGCAGTAGATCGGCCAGGTTGTCCCAGTTATCGGGCAGCTTGCCATCGGGCCACAGCATGCCCTGGGTAATCTCGTTGCCCACCTGCACCATCTCCGGCATCACGCCGGCTTGCGCAAAGGCGGCTATCGTGTCGCGCGTGTAGTCGTGCACCTGCTGCACCAGCTGTTTATGCTTCAGCTGGCTCCAGGCCGCGGGCGTGGTCTGCTTCTCCGGATCGGCCCATGAGTCGGAGTAGTGCAGATCGAGCAGAAGATGAAAGCCCATCGCGTGGGCGCGCCTGGCCAGCGCCAGCGTGTAAGGCAAATCGTTGGGCAACTTGTCGGCGCTGGCAGCTGGATTCACAAACAGCCGCAGCCGCACCCAGTTGTAACCATGTTCGCGCAGAATCGCCAACGCATCCTTGGCCTGGCCCGCCTCCTTGAACTGCACCCCATGCTGTTCGCACTGGGCCAGAAAGGAGACGTCGGCGCCGATGGCATACGATTGGGCTGCAACCGCCGGAACAACTGCGCAAAAAAATGAAAGCAGAACAAATGACTTCAGAAGTTTCTTCATGACGAGCCCTTGGGGATCGGTAACAGCAGACAGGCAACGGGCTCCGTATCCCCATTGCCTGTCCGCATAAAAAGTCGGCAAGCGCCAGCGGTTAAAGCAAAATCCGGAAGGTTGTACCCAAGGGCAACCTTGCCCAATCGACGCGACCAACAGGGAGCGGCGACCAGGAACGAACTTTCAGGGGCACAGGTTCCCGGATTTTGCCTTAGAAATAGAATTTGGCTGCCAGTGAAATCTCGCGGTGGCCGGTCTTGTTGTCCACCGTGCCGGCCGCCGCGTTGTTGTTGGTGCTGGGGCCCGGATTTCCGTACGCATCGAAGCCGAGATACATATTCGGATCGTTGGCAATGAACTCGTTCCATGCGTGGTTGAACAGGTTGAAGGCTTCGGCGCGAATCTCCAGGCTGCGTCTGTCGGCAAATTTGAAAGCCTTGAACAGGCCCAGCGAGTCGTTGATGTAAGCCGGCCCATGGATATACGGCAGCCGGTAGACGCCGTTGGACATCGCAGTCGGCCCGGCAAAACAGTTGGGATTCAAGTACTGGTCCTTCTTCAACCCGGTGCGCGGATCGCAGGTCATCCTCGGCACCGCCACCTCATCCGGAGTGCCGGTGGCAAACGAACTATAGCTGCTCGGCTTGTAGTTCGTGTAGGTCGATCCGTTGAGGGTGTACGAAGCGGTCGTATCCGCCCAGATGCCGATGGTGTTCTGGTTCACCGCATACTCACTGCCGAAGTTGTTGCCAATCGGTCCCCCCGGCATGGCCTGGAAGATGCCGGAAATCTGCCAGCCATCCAGGCCGCTCTTGACGATCTTGTTCGATGGCGCCAGCTTGGTTCCGATGGCGGGCAGCTTGATGAAGTAGCTGAGACTCAGAATCTGCGAACGGTCGAACGGAGCCGGCCCATACCAGCGCCGCATATTGAAGGCGTCCTCGGCGTTGTACGCCAGGGTCTTGCCAAAGGTGTAGCTGCCCCAGTAGTTCAGCCAGCCCTTCTGGCGCGTCACCGTCACCTGCAGCGCGTTGTAGTTCGAGTTCAGATTGTGGAAGTGGGTGCTGATATCGCCATAGAGTTTGTACGGACGGTAGAGCTGATCGTAGTAGGTTCCGTACCACGGGCCGCCATCGGCCGTGGGCGTCTCCGAGCCCGCGGGAACCGCGTTGCGAATCCCGTAGCCTACCAGATTGTGGCTGGAGTTGCCCACGTAGTTGGCTTCCACCTTGTTCGCGCCCCACAAGCTGTGGGCCACCGCCAGGTTCCACGAATAGGTCACCGGGCTCAGATGGTCGGTGGGATTCGCCGAACCCCACACCGTAGGCAGCGTAGCCGCCACGCTCAGCGCGGAAACCGTCTTCAGCGTGTAAGCCGTGGAACCGGCCCACTGATTCGTGGCCAGGAAGTTCGGCGGCGCCATAATGGCCGAGAAGGCGTTCACGCCTGGATCGTTGTAGTAGTTGGCGCCAAAGCCGCCGCGCACCACGGTCTTGCCGTCCCCCTTCAGGTCGTAGGCAAAACCCACGCCCGGAGCCAGCTGGAAGCCGAGCGGCTGGGAGCCCGACATGGGCACACTGGACTTGGTGGAGTGCGACTCCAGGCCGGAATAGCTCGGGTAGGCGTTGGCAGCGGTGCTCACGTAGTCGGCCGGGTTGAAGATGGCGATGCGGCCGCCGCGATCGTACCACCAGCCGATGTGGTTCACCCGCAGCCCGTAGTTCAGCGTCAGGCGCGCGCCCATCTTCCAGGTGTCCTGCGCGTAGAAGTCGTAGCGCTGCAGCGCCATGTCGGCATCGATGTTGCCGCTGGTCTGGGTAAAGTTGGAGATGTTGCCCAGCAGCAGGTCGGCCCAGTCGTTGCCCGTCAGCGAATCGTAGTTCTCCGTGTCCACCGAGCCGTTGTCGGTGCCTGTGGTCAGCAGGTTGTAGCGCGCGTACTGCGCATAGAAGCCGAACTTGATCAGGTGCGCGCCCAGCAGGTAGGTGAGCCCGTCGTTGAAGGTGTAGTTGTTCTGCGCGCCCAGGTAGGGCGGAGCCTCGCCGCCGGCAATGTACAGCCCGCCCACGTTCTTCTCGAAACTCACGTTGGGCAACAACGTGTCCTTGGTGGAGAAGAGGTTGGCGTAGGGATAGTTGAGCGTCGACTTGGTCACCGCGGCCAGATTCGAGAGCTGCGTGAACAGGCTGAGCCGCGTGTAGGCCAGCGACGCCTCGTTGGTCAGCCGGGAACCAAAGGTGCTGGTCAAATTGATGTTGACGGAGTTCGATGCGTTCTTCTGCGTCTGCGCGGCCGGATACGGGACCATGTTCCATGTATTCCATGGGCCGTAAGGCGAGGGCACGCTCTCGTTCTCATGGTTGAAGCGGACCGAAGCGTGGTTGCGGTCGTTGATCGTGTAATCCAGCCGGACCAGTTCCTGGTTGCGCGGCATGGACACGGTGAAGTCGGTAATCAGGTTGTAGCCGCCGTGCAGTGAGGGATCCACGTTCGGCAGCGGCAGCGCGTTGAGCAGAATCTTGCCCGCCGGATCGATGTTGCCGCTCGCAATCTGGCCCCAGGTTCCCGAGCCGTAGGTGGCGTTCACGCAGGCCGCGCTCCAGTAGCTTCCGCTGCAGGGCTGCGCGGATACCGGCCACATCAGGTAGTTGTTGCCCGCATTGGAGAGCGATCCCAGGTAACCCGTGTTGGTAAAGTCGCCTGTGCGCATGGCTGCAGTAGGAACCGCCGACTTGCGCGGGGTCAGATCCACCTGCTGCTGCGAGATCTCCGTGGCGGCAAAGAAGAACAGCTTGTCCTTCAGCGCCTTCGCGCCACCCACCGGCACCGGGCCACCCAGTTGGAAGGCCGGATACCAGAGCGCGGTCTGCGGCGCCGGCAGCGCGTTGGCCTTCTGCTGCCAATCGCTCGCGTTCAGGGCGTGATTGCGGACCGTCAGCTCGGCCATTCCGTGAAAGTCGCGTCCGCCCGATTTGGTTTCGGTGGCAACCACAATCGGGCCGTTCGGATCGGAAACTGAGTAAGCCGCCGACTCCACCTTCAGCTCTGAGATCATGTCCACGTTCGGCGTCACCGCCGCCGAACCGGCGGTATTCAAATCGGAGACCGGAGCGCCGTCGCTCACCAGGCTCACCTGATCAAAGCGGTTGCCGTTCACCGTAAACGAGCTGGCGTTCTGCGTAAAGCCCGCCGAGGCGCTGTTGTAGGCGCCGTTGAAGTTGCCCGTGTTGCCCGAGCCCGGAATCAGGCCCAGCAACTCGATCGCGCTGCGGCCCTGGATGTTCAAGTCGTGCATCTGCGTGTCGGTGAGGGTGTAGCTCGCCTCGCCGGAGGTGCTGGGCGTCAACTCCGCCGGCTCGGCCGTCACCGTCACGGAAGCCGAGGCGCCGGCAACCGCCAGCGTCAGCCCCTTCAGCTCGATCTGGTCGTCAATGTGAACCTCAATGCCCTTGCGCACCAGCTTGTTAAAGCCGCTGGCGCTCACTGTCACGTCGTAGGTGCCCACCGGCACTCCCACAAACGAGAAGAATCCGCGCGTATCGCTGCTGCTGGCACGGCTCACCCCGGAAGCCTCGTCGGTGAGCTCAACCTTCGCCTGGGCAATCACTGCCCCGGACGCATCCACGACCGTTCCCGTCAATGTGGCCGCATTACCCTGCGCCCGCACCACCGCCGCACCGCACACCAGCAGCAGAACAATCGAAATCCCCACCATCCATCCGCAGATTCTCTGTTTCATACGCAAACCTTCCTCTGGCACTCCTGAATCTTCAGCCCTCTGAACTCCGAACCCAATGAAGCGGAAGGGCCTGGGCCCGGCTCGCTGTCTTGAAATCTGCGCGCTCTCCCGATCATCGGTTTGGATACTAGCTGCGCATTCACACCACTTTGATCCAACCAAAGTAGGATCACCCGGCAAAAATCTCCCCTCGCCCATAATGCACAGATTTCATTCACATTGAACCCCACGCTCACCGCAACCCAAAGTCACTTTGTGCGCCGCAAGCGCTGGCCGTGGCCAGCCCTGCTGCTCTTCCCTGCCTGCGCCTGCCATCCTCAGGGCAAACGCACCATCGTGGGAAGGGGTTTTGAAAGGGCACGGATTGATCCGTGCCGAAAAAAGTGCCCGCCCAGATAAAGGTTTTCCGTTCCACAAAGAAGGCGTAGCCTTCTTTGTGGAACGGAAAATATCATGTTTTGGTTTCGTTCGTCGGCATGGCTAAAGCCATGCCCTTTCAAAACCTGGTCTCATAGACCTCAAGTTGCATGGTGCGTTTGCCCTGCTGCCATCCCGCCGCCGCGCGAATCCATCCGCTCGAACCGGTATACTAGCCAGCGCCATGAGAAGATTCCGTCTGGCCGCTGCCTGTATCGCCCTCTGCCTTGCCTGCACCACCGGCTGGCCGCAGGCCATTGCCGGCTATACCAGCCACGTGTGGCAGGCGCTCGAAGGCCTGCCGGAACAAACCGTGCAGAGTTTTGCGCAAACCCCGGACGGCTACCTCTGGGTAGGCACCACCGGCGGCCTGGTCCGCTTTGACGGTGCCCGCTTCACCCTCTTCGACCGCCAGAACACCCCCGCTCTCCACGAAAACAGCATCTTCTGCCTGATGGTGGCTCGCGACGGCGCGCTCTGGATCGGCACCGAAGGCGGCGGCATCCTCCGCTACCAGCATGGGCAATTCCAGGCCTGGACCAGCCATGACGGCCTGAGCAACGACTTTGTCCGCGCCATCTTCCAGGACGCGGCCGGCGTCATCTGGGCCGGCACCGACAACGGCCTGCTCCAATTCAACGCCGGCCGCTTTGTCCGCGTCGACAACACCGCGCAGATCCCCGCCATCTCCGTGCACTCCATCTTTCAGGACCGCGCCGGACGCCTCTGGGCCGGCGGCTTCAAGCTGGCCTGCATCGATCACATGGTGGCCCGCATCTACACCCTCGGCCCCCAGCTCAGCCAGAACATGGTCAAGTCCGTCACCCAGACCCAGGACGGCACCCTCTGGGTGGGCACCGTTGCCGGCCTTGAGGCCATGCCGGCTGGCCAGGACCGCTTCCATCCCGTCCCCGGCATCAGCGGCACGGTCCGCGTGCTGCGCCAAACGCCCGATGGCGTGCTCTGGATCGGCACCATCGGCCAGGGTGTCTTCCAGTGGAGCGGCGGACGCTTCACTCACCTCGCTTCGCCCGCGCAGTTGCCCAGCAACACGGTTCTGAATTTCTTTGAGGATGGCGAGAAGAACTTCTGGATCGGCACCCAGACCGGCATGTTGCGTCTCACCCACTCCCCCATCAGCATCGTGCCCCTGCCCCAGCAGAACGACTCCGACTTCGGCACCATCTATCAGGATCGCGACGCCAGTTTCTGGATCGGCTCCACGCAGCTCTTTCAGCTCAAAGGCGGCGTCATCGCGCCGCGCAGCTTGCCCGGCATGGGCGCCGCACATGTGCGCAACGTCTTCCGCGACCGTGCCGGCGCGCTCTGGGTGGGCACTGACGGCGATGGCCTCTTCCGCATTGCCGGCGGCCAGACCACGCACATCTCCGCGCTCTCCAACAACTTTGTGCGCGCCCTCGCCCAGGCCCGCGACGGCAGCATGTGGATCGCCACCGACGGCGGCCTCAATCACATCGTTTCCGAGAACGGCCAGCTCGCCATCCATCCCTATCTGGTGGCCGATGGCTTAGCCTATCCCAGCACCCGCGCCCTGCTCGTCGACCACAGCGGCGATCTCTGGGTAGGCACCGATCGCGGTGTCAGCCATCTGCGCGGCGAAGCCTTTCTCGCCGACGCCGCCATCGCTCCCCTGGCGCAGATGAAGGTCTGGGCCATTCACGAAGACGCCGATGGCGGCCTCTGGTTCGGCACCCGCGACAACGGTCTCTACCGCCTGCGCAACGGCCGCATGGCCCACTTCACGGTCGACGATGGGCTGGCCAGCAACGCCATTTATCAGATCCTCGAAGACCGCCAAAGCAACTTCTGGATGAGCGGGCCCAACGGCATCTCCCTGCTCAATCGCCACGATCTGGATGCGCAGGCCGATCTCGCCGTGCGCCATCTGGCCCTCACCCTGCACTCCATCTTTGAGATGGAAGGCAACACCGAGATCTACGGCGGCACGCAGCCCTCCGGCTCCATCACCGCCGAGGGCGATGTCTGGTTCCCTTCCAGTCGCGGTCCCATTCACATTCTTCCTGCCGCGCGCACGCTGCTGCCGCCGCCGCCACTGGATCTGCAGGCCGCGCTGGCCGATGGCCGCCCTCCCGTCACCACCGGCCCCATCGTGCTGGCTCCGGGCAGTGGCCGGCTGGAGTTCCGCTTTGCGCCCATCCGCCTGGGCGCGCAGGACGGCTTGCGCTTCCGCTACCAGCTCGAGGGTTTCGACAAGGACTGGAGCGCGCCCACCGCGGCCCGCACCGCCGACTACACCAACCTCCCGGCGGGCAACTATCGTTTCCGCGTGCAGGTCTTTGAGGTGGGCAATCCCGACGCCGTTCACGAAGCCTCTATTGCCGTGGTGCAGAGGCCCTTCTTTTATCGCACCTGGTGGTTCATCGCCACCTGCCTGCTGGGTGGCGCGCTTGTTGCCTTTGGCGCTTACCGCTACCGCATGCGCCAGGTGCATGCGCGCTTTGCTGCGGTGCTTGAGGAGCGCAGCCGCCTGGCCCGCGAGATGCACGACACCGTCATCCAGGGCTGCACCGGCGTCTCCGCCCTTCTGGAAGCCCTTTCCATGGACGGCGCCACCGACCGCGCCGGCATCGCCGCCTTCGCCGGAACCCAGCTGCGCGCCACCATCGACGAGGCCCGCGAGGCCATCTGGAACCTCCGTCAATCGCATGGCGACGTGACCGGCATTGCCGAAAAGCTGCAGAGCATGGCCGTGCACACCAGCAAGGAGTTCAACGTTCCGGTGCACTTCACCGTCGCCGGCACTCCCTTTGCGCTCAGCCATCCCCGCGCCCACGACCTGCTGATGGTGGCCCGGGAAGCGGTCTTCAACGCCGTGCGCCACGGCACTCCCCAGCGCGTGGAGCTGACCCTGGCCTACGACAACGCTCAACTGCTGCTGCGTGTCGTCGACGACGGCTGCGGCTTCGACCCCACCTCCGAAGCCCACGGCAAGAGCCATCACTTCGGCCTGCGCGGCATGAAGGAGCGCGTGGTCCGCTCCGGAGGAACCTTTGCCCTGCAGACCGTGCCCGGCTCCGGCGTCACCATCGAAGTCCGCCTGCCGCAGAAAGCCCCCCACGCCTAGAGCGAGACCCGGCTACTGTCCGCGTCAGAAATACGCAGCACAAAAAACACCTGTCATCCTGAGCAAACAGTTATCCACAAGCTGTCATCCTTGTATCTGCGCGCAGCGCGTCTGCCGCATGCAATGCCGCGTCTGCTGCACCGCAGGTGCCTGCCGCATGCAATGCCCTGGGTGCCCCAGGTCTCGATTCTGAGACCTGGGAAGCTGAGATGCCAAAGTACAAATTCCTGCGGTCAAAGACCTGGTATCCAGAGTCAGAAATACGCAGCATACAAAAACGTCTGTCATCCTGAGCGAACGGGGCCCCAGGCGTTCTCTTCAGCCTGGGGGTGGTGAGTCGAAGGATCTGCAGTTGTTCTTTCGGAAAGCCTCTGCCCCACCATCCCCCCGCGCGCAGCGCAACTGCTGCATGCAGTGCCCCGGGTTCCTCGCATTGGGGAACCCGGCAAGCTAGGCACACCGCAAAAAGCGAATGGGCCGCAGGGAATCTCTTCCCTGCGGCCCGTAAAGATCCAATCCATCCTAGAACGTCAGCTTCAGCGCGCCCTGCATTACGCGGGCCGGTTCGTTGCCGGTCTGCACAATGTTGCCAAAGCCGCCCCAGCCCACATACGCGCCCCACGGAGCCGCGGGCGTGGCAAAGCTGGGATGGTTGGTGGCGTTGAAGGCTTCCCAGCGGAACTGCAGATTGGTGCCCTGCTTCAGCGCCCAGTTCTTCATGATCGCCGCATCCGCATAGCTCAGCCGCGGTCCGAACATCAGGTTCTTGGCGCTGTTGCCAAAGGTCCCGGCAGCGTTCTGGGTAAAGGCCGCCTGGTTGAAGTAGCCGGTCTTGACCCAGTTCCAGTGGCTGCCCTTGCCCGCGTTCAGTGCCTGTCCGGCCACGCGGTCGGCGCGGTCCAGATACTGCATCGAGCCCGAGTCGTTCTCTGCCCAGTCCGTACCCGCCGCCATGATGGTGAAGGGATTGCCGTCCTGGAAGGTGATAATGCTGCTCACCTCCCAGCCGCCCACCGTCTCCTGCATCAGCTTGCTGGCCCGCTTGAAGCTGGGCGCCTGGTAGATGAAGTTGGTCACCGAATTCCACGGCAGGCTCATCCCCGAGTTGCCGCGGCTCCACTTCAGGTTGAAGGGATCGCCCAGATACGGTTTGCCGAACGACACGTTGCTGGAGCTGGCCACGTCCATCGTCTTGGCCCACGTAAAGCTGGACTGCACCTGCAGCCCGTGCGCCATGTGCCGGTCGAAGGTGGCCTGCAAAGCGTTGTAGCTGGCGGTTGCGCCGCTGAAGTCGGTCAGGATCTGGCCAAAGCGGCCGTAAGGACGCGCATAATTGCCGCCCGCCGCGCCGTTGGTGCAGCCCGTGCAGGTGGTGGACTTAATCGCCGCGTTCTGGTCGATCGCGTACGACTGGTGATACGATTCGCTGCCCACGTAGGCCAAACGGAACATCATCACCGGCGTCAGTTGCTGTTCCACCGAGACGTTCCAGCTCTGGGTCATGCCCAGCTTGAAATTGCGTGAGAAGGACTGCCCCAGCGTAACGGCGTTGGCGCCCGTCGGGAAGGTTGCGCTGCTGGTCGGCTTGATCGAGCCCGCGAACGGCGGGAAGGGATCCACGCCGCCGGTGCCGGAGTTGGCCGAAGACCACGGGCTGTCAAAGCTCAGCCAGCCGCTAATCGCCGCATCGGCATTGGCCGCGCAACCGCCCGCGCAGCTGCTGCCGTTGAACGAGTAGGTCGGCGCATACGGGGCAATGTCGGCCGCGTGGTTGTAACTCGAGTACTCCAGCGGGCCGGTGAACAAACCGAACCCGGCGTGGACCACCGTGTGCGGCAGGTTCTTCGGTTGCCACGCCACTCCCAGACGCGGCTCCCAGTAGCCATAGGAGTTCGGCATCAGCGACGCGGTCATGCCGTTGTCGCCGGGGAAGATCAAACCCGCCGGTGCATTCGTGAACATGGTGCTCTGCTGCCCGGCCACAAAGGCTGCGCCGCGTCCGCCAATCGAGGTCGGCGCAAAGTTCGGATCCCAGCGCAGGCCAAAGTTCACCGTCAGATTCGGCAGGGCGCGCCAGTCGTCCTGCACATACGGAGCAAACTGCCATCCGGAGACCGCGGCAATCTCGCCCGCGCCCTGGTAGTAGCCCGACATGTAACCCAGCAGGAAGTCGGCCAGGCCGTTGCCCGTGTACTGGCCGCTGAACGAGGGCTCCGGTTCGGTGGGAAACTGCGTGAACTCCTTGGCATACTGATGCAGCGCATCGAATCCGAAGGACAGCGTGTGCGTGCCGCGCGTCTTCACCACCACGTCGGAGATGCCGTAGGTGTTGCGCACTTCCTGCGAGGGCTCGGTCCAGCCCACCTGGAAGCCGCCGCTCACCGCCAGACCTTCCATGTAGCACTGGCCGGCCAGCTCCTGCACGTTGATGTAGCGCGACAAACACATCGCCTTGCCGCTGGAGTCCAGCACCGCCGCGCCGTTGTGCGCGCTCTGCTCGTTCCAGAACACGTTGAACGTATTCACCAGGGTCGGCGAAATCGTCCAGGCATGCGTCAACACATCGTTGAAGTAGTACATCTGCGCGCCAAAACCGTAGGTCCAGTTCTGGTTGTTGATCACGGAAAGCATATCGCCCGGCGTATCGCTGGAGCCCTGGTTCAGGTGGTTGGTAAAGGAGCGCAGCGTAATGCGCTGCGCGGCTGAAAGATCGTAATCGAGGCGCGCCGTGAACTCGTTGAAGCTGTCGTGCTGCGCCGGTTCGGTGTAGTACATGGAGCCGTCCGCACCCTGCGTCGAGGAGCGCGGCAAACCGGTGGTGGCAATCGTCACCGCCGCCGTGTCCAGCTTGGCAATGATGGTATCCAGCTGATTGGCCTTGCCGCCCACGGTGTGGAAGGGGCCGCTCAGATTGGTCACTCCGGCCGTCGTCGCCAAACCGCTGAAGTCGCCGGTCAGCATCGCCGCCGTCGGCGTCTTGGTCGCCAGCGAGCTCGATCCGGTCACGCTCTTGGTGCCCTGATAGTTGCCGAAGAAGAACAGCTTGTCCTTCTTGATCGGTCCGCCGGCAAATCCGCCAAACTGATTCCGCTTCAGCGGATCCACCGACTTCGTGGTGCCCCACCCCGGGCCGGAGAACCAGTCGGCGCCATTCAAATCGTTGTTGCGGACAAACCAGAAGGCGCCGCCATGGTACTGGTTGGTGCCGTTCTTGGTGGCAATGCTCACCACCGCGCCTGGCGAAAATCCATACTGCGCACTGAAGTTGTTGGTGATGACCTTGAACTCCTGGGTAGCATCCGAATTCGGAAACGGCGCGGTCATCAGGTTGTAGTTATCCATGTTCGACACGCCATCCAGCAGGTAGTACGTGCTGCCCTGGCGGCCGCCGTTGGCCGTAGATCCCGTCTCGGTGGGGAACGAAAAGCCCGACTGAATGCCTTCGCCGCCATGCGTCTTCACGTCCGCCGTGCCCGGCGCCAGCAGCACCAGGCTGGAGGGATCGCGGCCGTTCAACGGCAGTTGCGAGATCGCCGTTTCGCCCACCGTGGTGCCTAACTCCGCCGACGATGTATTGATCAGCTCCGCATCGGCCGTGACCGAGACCGTCTCGATCTTGCCCGATGCCACCTGCAGATGCACATCCTGCGTGGCCGCCATACTGACGGTCAACACAATGCCTTCCTGTTGATAGCGATTGAAGCCCTTGGCCTCGATCGTCAGCTTGTACGGGCCGATGGGCAGCGTACGGATCAGATACGTGCCCACGCCGTCGGTCTTGGCTGTGAACGTAAGATTGGTGTCGGTGTTGACAACCGTGACGCTGGCCCCCGGTATCACTGCCCCGGATGGGTCGGTGATCCGGCCCGTCAGACTGGCGCTGGTTCCCTGCCCCAGGGCCGGAACTGCGCAGGCCAACAAGCTCGCCACCAGAATCCACGCCAGCGCTTGCAGGCGCAGGTGAAGTCGAAGATGCATGGTTTCCTCCTGAAATGCGGCTCCGAGCTCGGCCGCCGTTCTGCGGCAGCCGTTTCGCCGGCGCGATCAGGAGACACCCTTTTCCTTCCTGCTCCCTTTCCACTCCAGGCGATCCCCACTCCAACCGGGCCGAGCGTATCGCCCGGCTCCAAGCAGAGGCTCCAAGCCGAGGAGAACCATATCCGTCCGCTTCCACGCTATGGATCATCCGAAAGTCGGATCGCCGAACATTTTTCCTATTTTCCTGATTTATCAAGACTTGCACGGGACCACTTTAAGCAGCGCCGCACCGGGCCCCATTCCCCGGTCATTTTTCCGCCCCCAAAAACAGAAGGCCTGCTCCAAGGCAGGTCTTTTCACATCGGATTTTCAAAAAAAATAAAAAAATGGTCGGGGAGAGAGGATTCGAACCTCCGACCCCCTGGTCCCGAACGATGGGGTCAAGGGCGGAAAATCATTGATTCGGTGTCTGTTACAGGCCATGATCCGCTTTAATGGCACTGTTAGTTAGTCCCAATTGGTCCCAAGTCATCACAATAATCAGTAGTCCAGGCTAAACATTTCATCCAACTACACATACCAGCTCGCCCGAACGTCTCCTTTCTCTGATCTGTACCAGGATGCCTATCTTGTTCTCAGGTACTCCGAGGGCGTGACAATGCGCGTCCCTTCCACCGCGAGATGGACGGCTAAACAACGCAGTGTAGCACAGAGTTATTCTGTTATGAAATGATATATTTATGCAATCTTTTTGCACCTTGAATACATTTAGCCGTGCATTTCAAAGCTTCTCCCCGAAGCCAAGTTTTGCAAAAAATATCGTAGTTGTCCACAAATTAATAAGCAACAAATCCATTCAATTCTAAATCTGCTTGAAGCCAAATTCTTCGCACCAATGCGAGAACCATGACATGGCGAACTGCGTCGGGAAACATACAGACTTCCGAGCGCCATGCCAATGGCAACACAGTGATCTTCAACTCCATCTGGCAAAAGAAGCGCGAGGAGTGGCCCGATACGCTTCAGGTACTGGAGATCACACCCGACAAAAAGTCGTTTGGGTCTTGCAAGATTGGAAGAATCTGGGTCCGGCGACCTCGGCTCAGTTTCTCGATCAACCCGGCAAACCGGAAGTCCCTGGCACACTTCAACGTTGATCTCGACCATGCCTGCCTCTTCTGCTTGAAGGGGAAGGCACAAACGAACAGAAAAACTCGTAATGAAGCCGTTCCTGAAAATCCCATTCATCAGAGAGCGCTCAACGAACCGCATCTTGTGTGGGAATATTTGCTTCAGTAGATTGGACGCATGGAATCGAAACAGCGTCTGACCAGTGCAGAATGGGATGCGTTATTGGCTGAGCAAGGGCAGAGCGGAATGAGCATCAAGGGATTCTGTTTAGGGCACGGCATCAAGCCAACCAGCTTTCACTTTGCACAAAAGCGCAAGGAGGTATTGGGGTTCCTTCGATGTCACTCTGGGCCTCGGTGGTCACCTTAAAACCGGCCACTTCGCGCGAGTCAGACATGATAGTTTTACGCAGCCGGCGTCATGCCTAGCAAGGCGTCGCATTGCCTCTCACCGGTCGAACGACTGTACCTCCAGTCAACTCTTTCGTGCCTTCATTCAACGGGAGTTTTCACCATGTAAACACCAATGCTTTTATTGATAGGACTCTACCGAGTCTCGCATAATAGGGTGACACGATGGATCAAAAAAACAGCCCTGCGTGGTGAAGGAAAGAGAACGGTAGCTTGGACTGGCGCACACGAGCCATGCCGCTCGACACGCCCTCTT
>Ga0371490_1001015_pt1 | contig 15894 bp, 13 predicted proteins | sample MB2SIPfraction_FD_207959 | JGI IMG/M metagenome (GOLD analysis project Ga0371490, IMG submission 207959) | Lab enriched peat soil microbial communities from McLean, Ithaca, NY, United States - MB28FN SIP fraction | ecosystem: Environmental > Terrestrial > Soil > Wetlands > Peat | place: USA... | reverse complement strand
CGTAGATGCGGTGAATCAGGTCCAGCATCTCCAGGCTGAAGTCGATGATGAAGATGTAGAACAGGTACATGGCGATGGCGTCCACGCATTTCACGTCGATGGTGAGCTTGCGCAGCTTGGTGACCGCCATGTAAAGCACCATGACGGCGGCAATGCCCGAGACCATGGCCGAAAAAATGAACACCACCGGCATCAGCGGCGACGACCACCAGGGATTGGCCTTGACGGAGCCGAAGATGAAGCCGACATATCCGTGCAGTAAAAAGGCGGAGGGAATACCGATCAAGGTGACGATCCATCCCACACGGTCGTCGATGGCCAGGGAGCGCTGGCTGATGTTCGTCGAGCCGAGCGTCATCACCCGGTAGACCTGGCGCAGCAGGCCCTTGCTGGACTGCGACAGAAGCACGATCTCGCGGCGGTAGTCGAGCCAGATCTCGAAGACCAGCACGGCCATGAGATACCACAGGTAGATATAGCCGAACATGGCCATGGCCGAGGTGCTGTGGGGAGTGAAGTACATCTCCGGCGAGCGGAAGGGGTGGCCCAGATGCAAAACCAGCGGCAGCGGCGCAACCAGCAGAAAGGCCAGGGCTGTCAGCAGCGCCAGGCGATAGGTGGGCTTCACCGCCTCCACACGGAAGACGCGCTCCAGCGAGGCCAGAATGAATGCGCCCGCCACCAGCCCCGTGATGAAGGGGTACAAAACGATCAGCACACTCCAATAGAGAGTGACTTCGTTGGGATACATGTAGCCTTCAACGCCATTCATAAGTACCTCATTCAGCCAACAGCAGACAGCTTACAGTTCGTGCGTGCCTTGATCACTCAACCTAACAACGAAGAAGCTGAAAGCTGTCAGCTGTTAGCTGTAAGCTGTCAGCTATTCCTATCGCACTGAACCATCCAGATCGTTGTAGAAGAGCTTGGCGCCGGTGGCCATCTGCGGCTTCAGCACCTGCACGACGTGCGTCTTCAGGAACGCGTGAATCGGGTCATTTGGATTCTTCAGATCAACCAGTTGGCGCGCCCCGGTGGGGCAGGCCTCGCAGCACGCGGTCGTCAGCCCCTTGGTAATCCGGTGGTAGCAAAGCGTGCACTTGTCGGCAACTTCCTTCTTAGGATGAATGTAGCGGCATCCATAAGGGCAGGCCTGTACGCAATAGGCGCAGCCCAGACAGTATGTCTGGTCCACCAGCACCACGCCATCGGGGCTGATGAAGGTGGCTCCCACCGGGCAGACCTGCGTGCATGGTGAATCCGCGCAGTGATTGCACATCTTGGGGACGAAGAAATACTTTCCGCTCTCATCCGTGGCTACCGGGAATCCTTCCTTGCCGCCATCCGGCGAAATGACCTCGGGCGCGATCAAGGGGTTGGGCGTAATAGGCCCGGATTCGGTCATGGGCCAGTCCGTCCGGTGGTAGCGCTCAATCCAGGTGCGGAAGAAGCCGTCCGGCACATCGTTCTCGGTCTGGCAGGCGCGCACGCAGTTGCCGCAGCCGATGCACTTGGGGATATCGATCAACATGCCCCACCAGTGATCGGACATCTTGTAGTTGGGCGACTCTTCCGGGGTTCCGGCCAGCACAGACTCCCATGCGACCGCCGCGGCCGGCAACAGAATCAGCATTTGGCGACGAGTAATCATCATTTCGCACCTCCCGTGGCCGTCTTTGGCGCATCCATGCCCGGATTGTGCGGCTGATGGCAGCTCTCACACGGCGGACCGGGGTAGTGGTTTGCCGGATCAACCTGCGGAAAACCTTTGGGCTTTGCGGTGCTGGCCGTGTGGCAGCGGGCACAGAGTACGGCTGTGTCGGGTAGAACCGGCTTACCCGTGGAGGGGTCGTCGGCGTGGCTGGCCAGTGCTCCGTGGCAGGCCTCGCAGTTCACATGCGCGTGCTTGCCGCTGTTCTTCTTGTCCGCCACATCCGAGTGGCAGGCCTCGCAGGCCTCGTGGCCGGCAAACTTCACCGGCCGCGCCGCAATTTCGCCGATAGCCGCCCCGCGATAGTGCCCATACTGTCCAAAGCTTTTGGGCACAATGTAGTGGCGCACCACCAAAAAGACCAGGAAGGCGAGGACAAAGAGCCCCGCAAACCGGAAAAGATGCCCTGCATCCTTGAAAACACTCATCAAACTCTCTCCATCACGCCGCTGCAAGGGGACTCAGGAAATCTATGTCGATGTGATCTGGAACACTCCACGCATTCCTGACGGTACAGGGGCACCTCTCATGGTTGTATGTGAGGATAATCACACTTCGCTGGGAGACGGGGCGCTCGCAGGGGCCATACATTGCTTTATTTCAGAAGCGGAAACGCGCAAGCCCCGTGCGGGGGCGCGAAGCGATACGATGAACTCTGGAGCGCAAGATGCCAAGAATACTCGACGGCGTGGCGATTGCCGCCGCCATCCGGCAGGAGGTGGCCGGGGAGGCGCGTGCGCTGGCCGCGCGGGGGATTCGGCCGGGACTGGCGGCGGTGCTGGTGGGCAACGTGGCCGCCTCGGAGATCTATGTCCGCAGCAAGGTGCAAGCCTGCGCCGAGCTGGGCATTTATAGCGATCTGATCACGCGGCCGGAGACGGTGACCACCGGGGAGATGCTCGACCTGGTGACCAGCCTGAACGCCCGCGACGAGATCGACGGCATTCTCATTCAGTTGCCGCTTCCCGCGCAGGTGGACACCAAGGCGCTGCTTGATGCCGTCTCGCCGGAAAAGGACGTGGACGGCTTTCACCCGGTGAATGCGGGCCGCTTGCTGGCGGGGCGACCGGCTCTCGCGCCCTGCACCCCGGCGGGGATCATCGAAATCCTGAAGCGCAGCGAGATTCCTATCGCCGGCCAACACGCGGTGGTGGTGGGCCGCAGCGACATTGTGGGCAAGCCGGCGGCCCTGCTGCTGCTGCACCAGAACGCCACGGTTACCATCTGCCACTCGAAGACCCGCGACCTGGGCGCGATAACCCGCCAGGCTGACATTCTGGTGGCGGCGATTGGCCGCGCGGGATTCATCACGCCGGAGATGGTCAAGCCCGGCGCGACGGTCATTGACGTGGGCATGAACCGCATCACTGATCGCGCGGAGTTCGATAGATTCTTCGCGGGCGATGCCAAGCGCGAGGCTAGCTTTATCAAGCGCGGTTCGACGCTGGTGGGCGACGTGCATCCCAGGGCCTTCGAGCGGGCCGGAGCCTATACGCCCGTTCCCGGCGGCGTAGGTCCGCTGACCATTGCCATGCTGATGGCCAACACGGTGCACGCAGCCAAATTGCGGCGGGGGTTGTTTGTGTTCTAAAGCCAGGAGGCGGAATGACCAGGGAAAGCGCTCTCACGCCGAAACCGATTGAGGACAAAATCTTTCTGGTTCGCGGCCAGAAAGTTCTTCTCGATGCCGACCTGGCAGCGCTGTATGGCGTAGAAGTCCGGGCGCTCATTCAGGCGGTCAAGCGGAACGAAAAGCGTTTCCCCTCGGATTTCGTCTTTCAGCTCACGGCGGAAAAGAACGAGGCTTTGAGATCACAAACTGTGATCTCAAAGGGCAGCCGGGGTGGCCGCCGCTACGCGCCCTACGCCTTTACCGAGCACGGAGCTATCATGGCTGCCAGCGTGCTCAACTCCCCGCGTGCGGTAGAGATGAGCATCTACGTGGTTCGCGCCTTCCTGCGACTGCGTGAGACGCTCGCCACCCACAAGGAGCTCGCCGCCAAACTTGCCGAATTGGAGCAACGGCTGGAGACACACGACCACAAAATTGTTGAGATCATCAAGGCGATCCATGTGCTCGCGATGCCACCGGAGAAGCCAGCCCGGCAGATCGGCTTCCGACCCGATGCGGTCTCAAAGCCGAAGATGTTGAAGGCCAACACCGTCCGCGCCGCAAAGATGCGGCGGGGAATCTAATGATCTCACCGGTCATCATGTGGGTCGTGATCCCATGAAGACAGACAAAAGGGAGAAGAATGAAAAGTGACGAACGGTATCAGCGAGGACTCGCCAAATTGGCAGAGATCGACGGTCAGCAAGGGCAAAAAGTGATCGACAGCCTGGCTGACATCGCCCCTGACTTTGCGCAATACCTGATCGAATTTCCTTTTGGCGATATCTACAGCCGCCCAGGGCTAGACCTGCGCACACGGGAGTTGGCGACCATAGCTGCCCTGGTTGCGTTGGGCAACGCCGCGCCGCAACTGAAGGTTCATCTTCACGCGGCACTCAATGTCGGTTGTAGTCGCGAAGAAATCGTGGAAGTCATTATGCAAATAGCTGTCTATGCTGGATTTCCAGCGGCTTTGAACGGACTGTTTGCGGCCAAGGAAGTCTTCGGAAGCGGCAATTAGGCTAGTCATTCTCACAGGAGGAAATGCCGGTGCATGGATGCTATTTGAGTCGGAGGATTCCCCGGCTATGCTGAGAGTAGGACTTACCGGCGGGTTGGGGAGTGGCAAGAGCACCGTTGCGGCCACTCTGCGCACGCTGGGCGCGGAGGTCATCGAGGCCGATGAGCTGGGCCGGGAGCTGATGGAGCCGGGGCAGGCAGTTTACGCGGAGATCGTGCGCGTCTTTGGTCCCGAAGGCGTCAGCCCTGATGGCCAACTGAACCGCGCGCGGCTGGCCGAGATGGCCTTCAAGCGTGGGCGGGTGAATGAGCTGAATGCGATCGTGCATCCGGCGGTGATTGCCGCCCAGCGGCAGTGGATGGAGCAGGTTTTTGCCCGCGATCCAGCCGCCGTGGCTGTGGTCGAGTCGGCGCTGATCTTTGAAGTAGAACGCGATGCCCGCGCGCGCGGCGAAAGCGAGACGGTGCTGGCCGACTGGCGGCGGCGCCTGGACCGCATCATCGTGGTCACAGCGCCCGACGAGCTGAAGATCGCCCGCTATGCTACCCGTGTCGGTCCTGAGGGGGCTGGCTGCAAGGCCGGGGTCCCCAGCGACAGGTCTTCGTCGCTGGGGTGGGAAGCCGCCGAAGCCGAAGCCCGTCTTCGGCTCGCCCGCCAGATTCCCGACGCAATCAAAGCTGCCCGCGCCGACTATGTCATTGATAACTCTGGGTATAAGGAAGCGCTCCTGGCCCAGGTGGAGGAGGTGTGGCAGCACCTCCTGGCGGAGAGCAACAAGTTTGCCCCAAAGGAGTCTTTAGAATAGTAATCAGTGGACAGTGAGCAGTGAACAGGGATAAGAGAACAGTTGTCAGTCGATGCAGATTCTGCCACTAGTGTTTATTGCGTATCACTGACCACTGAAAACTGAGAACTGACAACTTTAGAAAGGCTTTCAGGTTTAAGAGCTTATGAAACTACGCCCGGTACTTCTGGTTGTTTTGCTGGTGGGTGGGTTCTGGTTTCTCACCACGCATCTTCCCCCCAATTTTGGCCGTCAGTCTCTGGGCCATCTTTCGCTGTTCCACCCCAGCGGTTCCGGTTCCGCGCTTCAGCTCACCGAGGCGGAGGCCGCGCCTGCCTACGATGCCGAGGAGCAGAACAACATCGCCGTCTACAAGCGGGTGCTGCCCTCGGTGGTCAACATCACCTCCACGACGCTGGTCTTCAACTTCTTTTATGGAACGGTGCCGCAGCAGGGTCAGGGCTCGGGATTCATCCTCGATAAGGCCGGCCACGTGCTGACCAACTTCCACGTTGTCGCGGGCGCCAACCGCGGCATCAAGGTGCAACTGAGCAACAAGCGCAGCTACGACGCCAAGGTCGTGGGCACCGACCGCACACACGACCTGGCCCTGCTGCAGATTACAGCGCCGGACCTGCAACCGGTCACACTGGCCGATTCCGGCGAGCTTTCGGTGGGCCAGAAGGTCTATGCCATCGGCAATCCCTTCGGCCTCAGCGGCACCATGACGCGGGGCATCATCAGCTCCATCCGCTCGATTCGCAACGAAGATGAAGCTCCCATCGAGGACGCCATCCAGACCGACGCGGCCATCAACCCCGGCAACTCCGGCGGCCCGCTGCTCAACTCGCGCGGCGAGGTCATCGGCATCAACACCTTGATCGCCACCAGCAACGGCGTCAACCAGAGCGCGGGCATCGGCTTCGCCATTCCCATCAACACGGCCAAGGCGGTGCTGGCCGACCTGACGCGCTACGGCAGGGTCAAGCGCCCCGAGCTGGGCATCGAGTCCTATGCGATTGGTCCCGATCTGGCCGAGCAGATGGGTCTGGCCGTTGATTCCGGAATTCTGATCCAGACGGTCCGCCCCGGCGGAGCTGCCGAAAAGGCCGGCCTGCATGGCGGCACGGAGAAGGCCTACGTGGGCAATCGAGCCATCCTGCTGGGCGGCGACCTCATCGTGGCCATCGACGGACAGCGGGTCACGAATCCCCAGGAGATCAATGCCGTCATGGAAAAACATCAGGCTGGAGACACCGTCAGCGTGACCTTCTATCGCGGCAAGAAGCAGATCACGCTCAAATTGATCGCCGGAGAGGCGCGGGAGACGAACAACTAGAGCGGGAAGATTGATCCGGTTCGCTTTACGGGAAAGCAAAACGGGCCGCACCAGCTTTGGCGCGGCCCGTCGACGGAAAAAATGAGAATCATGGTCGGGACGGGCAGATTTGAACTGCCGACCCCTCGCACCCCAAGCGAGTGCTCTACCAGGCTGAGCCACGTCCCGACACAATCAAGCCGGCTCGCGTGGAGCCGGCTATGGGGTCGTCCTTAGTTTACACGAGGCAGGGCCCGCGCGCTTGCGCCCGGATGGAGAATTGTTTCCCGGTCGCCGCTCTCACTGCGACGGGGGAACGAACTCCTGGGGCAAACCTTGTCCCTCGCCGAAGAAGAACTGCTCCATCTGCTCGACCAGGAACTGCTGCGCCTGCGGAGTCCAGGGTTGCAAGCGGTACTCGTTGAGCAGCATCTTCTGCCGGTCTACCCACTCGCCCCAGGCCGCCTGGGAGACGTTTTTGTAGATCTTCTGGCCGAACTCGGAGTCGAACGGAGGCTCTTCCAGGCCCTCCATCTCCTTCTTGTTGCGAACGCAAAACACCATGTGTGCCATCCGTCATGCTCCTCTACCCATTGTATTGGATTGGCGCGTCCGCCTGCCGGTCGGCCTTCTTTCGCGGCTACATGAGCAATTCTGACCTGCCGGATGCTCTTGGGCCGGCTCACAATCTGAGTAGTGCGCTGTCGGCTTCTCCAATTGCCTGCCCGGCCGGCCAGCCTCGCGCCAAAGGAGCCTTCATGTCCGAATCGAATCCGTCTGGCCTCTCAGACAACGCAGCCGCCGGCATTGCCTACATCACCATCATCCCGGCAATCATCTTCCTGATCGTCGCGCCGTACAAGAACAGCTCGTATGTCCGCTTCCATGCCTGGCAGTCGATCTTCCTTTATATTGCCTGGGCGGTGGTTCACATTCTAATAGGGGTCGTTCAGAATTTTGTTCCAACTGTCCTCTTCCTCACCTTGACGCTCTGGCAATTTGTCGATCTCGCCTTCTTCGTCATCCTGATCATCGTCTTCGTCAAAGCCTTCAACGGCAAGCGCATCCTGCTGCCCATCACAGGCGTGCTGGCCGAAAAACAAGCCAATCGATAGCCGGCTTCCCCTCCTTGCCGAACGCACGCATGGCCTCCGCAGAGAGGCCATGCGTCTTTATCGCCGCTTGCCCTTCTTCCCAAATTTCTTCCTGGTCTTAGAGGCCGGCGTCGCCGCGTTCTTGCACTTGCTCTTCTTCGATTTGGGCGGGGCTGCTTTCTTGCCGGTCAGGGGCAGAGCCTCTTCCACAATCGAGAATTGCAACTTGCGCTCCTGGGCCAGGATGCGGTCCAGAATTACCTGTACCCGGTCGCCGGCTCGGAAGCGGCGGCCGGTGCGCTCGCCGATGATCTCGTGGGTGTTCTCGCGCCAAGTGTAGCGGTCGCCGAGCAGAGAATCGATGGGCACCAGCCCCTCGACAAAGAGGTCGGTCAGCTCGACAAAGAGGCCATACTTGGCCGGGTTCAGCACCAGCGCGGCAAACTCCTCGCCGACGCGGTCCTGCATGAAGCGCACCTTCTTCCACTCCACCAGTTCGCGCTCGGCCTCGGCGGCGCGGCGCTCGGTCTGGCTGCACTCCTCGGCAATCTGCGCCAGCTCAGCTTCGGGGATGGGGGAACTGATTGTGAAATTCGATCCCACCCTAGCCGCAAAAACAAGTGCGCGGCGAGGGTGGGGCACCCGGGTTGTAGATTTTCCCTCATTCGGGTGCGTCCAGGGCGAGCTGTGGCGGTCTTCAGCTACCACTCCCTCGCCGCGCACGCCTTCGCGCAGCAGAGCCTTGGCGATGCGATGGACAATCAGATCAGGATAGCGGCGGATGGGCGAGGTGAAGTGCGTGTAGGTGGGCGCGGCCAAGGCAAAGTGGCCTTCGTTGATCTCCGAGTAGCGCGCCTGCTTGAGCGAGCGCAGCATCAGGTAGCTCAGAATCCGCTCTTCCGGTTTGCCCTCGATGCGGGAGGCAAGTTTTTGATACATCCGCGGCGTGACGGGAATGTCCTCGGGCACCTCGTGGGTGCGGACGTTGTGGCCGGTGCGGCGAGCATCACGGCGGTCACTCTTCATTTGCATGCGCTTGACGGGCAGCGCGCCCAGGCCGAGCGTGTAGCCGAAGCTGGCGGCCAGCTCCTCGAACTGCACCACGCGGCGCGGCTCGGGCTTCTCGTGAATGCGATAGAGCGAGGGAACGCCCAGATCTTCCAGCCAAGTGGCGACGCACTCGTTAGCGGCCAGCATAAACTCCTCGATGAGCCGGTTGGCCCAGGTGCGCTCGGACTTGGTGACGCCGCGCATCTGGCCCCGCTCGTCGAACTCAATCACCGGCTCGGGCAGGTCGAAGTCGATGCTGCCGCGCTGCTCGCGGCGCTTGTTCATCAGCACGGCGAGCTTGCGCATCCGCTCGAAATCCGGAACGAGGCCCGCATAACGGGCGCGGGTTTCCGCATCGCCCTCCAGAATTGCGTGGACCTCGGTGTAGGTCATCCGCGCCGCCGAGCGGATCACCCCTTCGACGATCTCGTAGCTCTCGATGCGGCCGGTGGAATCGAGCTGTAGGATGCAGCTCAGGACGAGACGATCTTCGCCGGGGCGCAGGCTGCAAATGTTGGTAGAAAGCTCCTGTGGCAGCATGGGAATGGCGCGATCGGGGAAGTAGACGCTGGTTCCGCGGAGCCGCGCCTCCAGGTCGAGGTCTGTTCCCGGTCCAACGTACTCTGCCACATCGGCGATGTGAACTTGCAGCTCGTAGCCGCCGTCGGGGCGGTCGGTAACCAGCACCGCATCGTCAAAGTCACGCGCTGTCTCGCCGTCGATGGTGACGATGGGTAATCCGCGAAAATCTTGACGAGTTAAAACCTCGGAGAGGTCGAGATGAGCCACGGCGCGCGCCTCGGCCAGCACATTGTCCGGAAAGACATGGGGCAACTGATGCTTGCGGATCATCATCTCCACATCCACGCCGAAGTCGTCGGGCGAGCCGAGGACTTCGATGACACGACCAACCGGAGGCCGCGTCGGCGTGGGCCAACTGGTGATCTCCACATCGACTACCAGGCCATCCAGGCTTTCGTGGGCCGCTGCTCGTGTTTCATCGCCGAGTACGCGGTGGGGCGTGGCTTCGCTGGCCGAGGGCAGCTCCTGCCCTTCAGGAATCAGAATGAATTGCGTCATGCGCTCGTCGAAGGGAACGACGGTGTGGCCAGCGGCGCGGTCGGAGCGGGCATAGTGAAAGATGCCGACGACGGTGGGGTTGCGCCGCTCCAGCACGCGCACAATGCGGCCCATGCGGCGGCCATCGGCCTTGGGAGGCTCGACCTCGACCAGCACCTGGTCGCCCTGCATGGCGCTGTTGATCTCGTTGGGAGGAATAAAAATATCTTCTTGCCCGGAAGCCTGGCGCGCGTTGGGCCGCACAAATCCGTAGCCGTCGCGATGCAGGTCGAGGCGACCGGCACAGAGATTGTCGCGCGTGCCGAGTGGCCGGGGAATGCTCCAGTGCTCGCGGTCGAGCTTGGCCAGCGCACCGCGCGCCGTCAGCCGGGCCAGTTGCTCCAGGAGCAGACGCCGCTCCCGCCCGCCGCCCAGCGACAGTTCGCGCACCAGTTGCTTATATCCGGTCTTCTGCCCGGCAGAGCGGGCAATCCGCGTAAGCAGTTCCCTGTCGGTCATAGATCAAGAGTAGGGCATTTGGACTCAAATTCGCTCAAAACTGTTTTAGAACGCGCTATAATCGCCGCCATGTTCAGGAAAACGATTTGTGCTTGCGGTTTACTTGTGCTTCTCGCGTCATCCTCGCCCAGCGCCCACAACCAAGCCGTAGCGCAGGAAAAAGCCGCGACACAGAAAAGTGCCACTACTCACGATGAGCCGAAACCACTGGATCCGAACGATCCTCGGCTCACCTTCTCATTTCCCATCCAACCCGGCGGAAAGTTCTTCCGCTTCAAGGTGAATCTGGACGACTCAGGAACCATCATGGGCGTGTCAGTATTTCGGGGAAGTGAATTGCAGCCATTTCAGACTCTTCAAGATTGCGGAGCTTTGCAATTTCCAGATCAATTGAACGAGAACTGGATTGACGCCGAAATCTCTGAGGTGCTCAAACACGCCGATCTAAACTTCGACGGCTTCGAAGATCTGGAATTATTGCAGTACGATAACCCCCACCTTGATAAAAGACTCTATTGCATCTACCTGTGGGATAACAAGACGAGGCGCTTCAGCTACTCCAAAGATCTCACGGATATTGGCGTGGATATTAAGGTTCATCCGGAAAACAAGACACTCACGACGCGCGAGGACTGGTTTGGTGGTCCATGGCAAGAAAGCACATACCGCTGGAACGGCGGCAAACTAGAAATGATCGAACAGAATAGCCTTCTAGGTGACTGGAGTATGCAGAAGGTCGGGAAGTGCGGTTGGGTCTTTAACTGTAGCAGGCTGACCAAAGGCGAAATGGTCACCACACTGGAGAAACCCGTCTGTACTCCGGAGGAAATGGATAGTCTGCCCAACTGCCCTGGCGCAGCCGCGCCCACAGTGCAAAAAGTGCCCGCAAAAAAGCCCACACTAGAAAAGAAAGACTGCGAAAACCCCACCCTAGCCGCAAAAACAAGAACGCGGCGAGGGTGGGGCACCCGGATTCATTTCCCTAGACTTGCATCAATTGTGAAGCGCCGAATCAACAAGCGCCGCTACTTCTTCTCGGCCTTGGACGCGAGGGGTGCTACGGATTCCGTGGGCGTGCTGCCGCCCAGCTTCATGTTGTCGCGAATCAGGTTGGCCAGCAGCACGTCTACCAGCGTGCCGCCCTGGCTTCCGCCGCTTCCTCCTCCGACAATGATCTGCGGAACCAGTTGGGTCTTGCTCTGCGCAAGCGCCTGCATCACCTGCACCAGCGCGTAGTTGCCGGACTCCATCGAGTCGATCTTCCGCTTGATGACGTCCGCCTCCGCCGTGCCGACGACCTTGGTCTTTTCCGCTTCCGCGTTGCCCACCGTGATGACGACATTGGCATCGGCCTGGGCATTGATGTTTTTAGCGCGGGCCTCTGCTTCGGCGCTGATGGTCCTGACCCGCGCGTCAGCCTCGGCGTTGATGGTCTTAGACTGGGCGGCGCCATTGGCCTGCTTGACCTGCGCCTGCGCCGCAAACTCAGCGATGGAAACGCTACGCTCGGCATCGACCACGCGGGCCTGCGTGTCGGCCATCGCGTGGGCTTGCTGAAGATCCTTGCGGGTCTCTTCGGCCAACTGCTGGGTCTTGTAGGTCACCTGCTCCTGCTCGGCGATCTTGCGGTCGGTGAGCGTCTTCATCAGGGCTTCCGGCGGCGTGATGTCGCCGATCAGCGTGTCGATGGCGTTCACGTTGTACTCGGAGAGAGCCGCGGCAATGGCCGTCTTGGCCTCCGCCTGCCGCTCGCTGCGCTTTTTGAGGAACTCGATCACATCCGAGGTCTGCGCCGCGTTGCGGAAGTAGTTGCCGATGGTCGGCTCCAGAACCTGCGTGACCAGATTAGCCATCGTCCCGAAGCGGGCAATGACCTTCGGTGCGTCGTTGCGCGGAACGTGGATGATCTGGCTTACGTCCAGGTTGAAGGTGAATCCATCCGAGGAGCGCACGGTGATGGTGCAGAGCTTTTCGTCGAGCTTGTGCGCTTCAGATTTCCCGGTCGCCCAGTTGAGCACGATATTCGCCGTGGGCACCAGTTCGACCTTGTGGGTAAAGGGATTGATGGGGTACTTGCCGGGATCGAGGGGATCGACCCAGACGCCCTTTTCCCCGCGGCTCACCAGATTGCCGTGCTTGAAGCTGTCGCCGGTCACGTCCTTGCCCTCCTCGCCGACATAGGCGATGACCACGCCGACGTTGGCGATGGGAACCTGGGTCATGGGGCTGGTTTCCACCGTTGCAAAGCGCGGATTGATGTAGTAGCGGCCGGCAAGAATGACCTGCTCCTGCAGGCCCTTGTGGCCGCCGTTGGTAATGAAGGCCTCGGCGTCCTGGTACATGTTGTGGCCGGAGATCTCTTTGCCGGCAATTTCGCCGGTGGCCAGCGGCTTGCCGTCCTTGGTGGTCACGATTCCGACCATATTGTCGGCAATCTCCAGGACCTCCTCTGTGCTCATGGTGAAGAGAGCCGTATTGATGCGATAGGTTCCCGGAGGAATGATGGAGATCTGTGGGCCGCGTTCGCCGCCGTTGAGCAGGAATTTCCGCGCGTCCTGGAAGGTGTTGCACTCCACGGTCCTGGCCAGGACGCGGCCACCAGAGAGCGGATGGCCGTCGCGCGCCTCGACGATGCCGATGTGGCCGCGATCGATGGTCGTGAACGGCACCATATAGACGGTGTACTGCCACGCCCAGAGGCCAAAATGGATTCCCGGAGCCAGGGTATCCGCCTGCAGGCCGGCTTCACCGTTCAATGCGACGATGGCGCCGTCGGGCAGGGTCCGGTGTTTGCCGAAGATCACCCATTTCTTGTTGACCACTCCGATCTGGGTCTCCGAGACGATAACGGTCCCGAAGAAAATGCGTAAAACAGCCTTATGAAAAGCCACGATGAGGATCAGTGCGATTATCCATCCGTACCTGAACAGCAGATCAACCGTTGCCGTATCCATGCTTTTACACTCCTTGCGTTTCGGACCCTCCATCATAGCGCAAGGGTTGGACCTTCCGCCCGCCTTGTTGTTGGGGCGCCATTGCGGCACAAATCTCAGATCGCGCAACCCCTCCGCCGCGCGCAGGCTTAAAATAATCTCAACGCAATGCTCCCGGCGGGCCGGGAAGAGATAACATCCTAGATGTGGCCGCGCGTGGGTTGCCTCAGGCGTATAGTCAGGCAGTCCACTGATTCACTCAGATTTTTAGGGCCTGCGGCAATGGCCCTTGCTTGAGAAAGCCCCGTCCCATCAGGACAGAAAAGGATTCATTGTGAGCTCTATGTGGAAACCCAGCCAATCCGGACCCGTTACCCCCAGCTTTAACCCTGAACCCTCCCGCCCCGCGCAGCCCGCTTCATCCGTTGAATACCCCAACCGGGCCCCGGTTACTGCCGGCGACCAGGCCTCCATCGGCAAGGGCCTGTTCATCAAGGGAGAGATCACCGGCACCGAGTCGCTGTTTATCGACGGCAAAGTCGAGGGAACCATAGCCCTTCCCGGCAACCGCGTCACCGTCGGCCGCAACGGCCAGGTGGCTGCCAGCATCACCGCGCGCGAAATCGTCATCCTGGGCAAGGTGCGTGGCAATATCACCGCTACTGACCGGGTGGACATCCGCGCCGAGGGCGCCCTGACCGGCGACGTGACCGCGGCGCGCATCAGCATCGAGGATGGCGCCTTCTTCAAGGGCGGCATCGACATCAAGAAGGCCGAAGCCAAGCCGGTCGCCGAAGCCAAGCCGTTTGCAGCCCTGGTCCCAGCAGCGCCGGAGCCGACTAAACCGGCCCAACAGTAGCCGCGTTTCAGGTCCAGTTCCAACGCCAGCGCCCCTGCCGACGCAGGAGCGTTTGTGTCTTCAGGGGAAGGTGCTTTGTCGACCCGTCCGAGCGCAAAACTGCTGGCTGTAAGTGTGAAAATCGGTAAATGAAGTGGAAATGAAACAGGATTTGTGTTTTGTAAGTCACGTTGGCTGAAATAGATAGCAAAATATGAACCGGAAACGGTTGGGAATCGCCCTATCCCATCCCCAGCCGCTTCATCGTCACTCTGGGCAACTCAGATCCGGTCTTTTCCAGCACCCATTTAGCGACCACCACCCACAGCGCCGTTCCGGCCAGCAGCACTGCCAGATCAACCCACTGAACATGGCCCGGCAACGCTCTGTGCGCCATGCCGCCCAGCCACCAGAAGACCACCCAAACCCCCGTGCCGCTCACCTCTGCGGCCAGCAGGCACCGGCCTATCTCCACATAGTCCAGGCTGGCCAGCGAGACCATGCGCCGTTGATGCAGCAGCACGGCAAGGGTGATGGTCTGCAGAGCAATGCCTGCATCAGAGGCCAGCGCCAGACCAGCAGCTCCGCGCCAGTGATAACCGAGGCTGTAGAGCGGGAACGCGGCGATCGTAATGATGCTGCTGGCGAGCATGGGTAGCCACGTGATTCCAGCGGCGTAGAAGGAGCGAGCGTAGATTGACTGCGCCGACCACAAGAAAAGCGAGAGTGTGTAGAGGGCAAAGAAAATAGCAGTTTGGTGCACGTCCTCTGGAGTGAAGCGTCCTCCGCCGAAGATTAGGCCGACGATGGGCTGTGCCAGCGCGATCATAGCGGAGGCTGCAAGCAGTCCCAGGGCAACGACGCGTGAGACGGAATCCGCAACGCCAATGGCAAACTCGAAGCGCTTGCCCTGCGCCCAGAGCTGCGCAAAGAAGGGCAGCGAGGCAACTCCCGCGGCCAGCGCGAGCATGGACATAGGCGCGGAGAAAAGCTGTTTGGCGTTGGCCAGGCGCGTGATATCGCCGCTGCCGTGCGAGGCGAAGTAGCCCGCAAAGTAGGGATCAAGAAAGGGCAGCGCAAAGCCGAACATGAGCGGCAGTGTCATGTACAGCCACTGCCGCAGGCCGGGATGGCGGAGGTCAATTCCCCAGCGGTAGCGCACGCCGGCGCGGGCTGCTCCCCAGGCGTTCAGAACAAACGACCCCAAAAAGAAACCTGTGGTTGCTCCGATGGCCAACGACTGAATTCCCAGCCGGCGGTGCAGCAGCACGCCGGCCGCGATGATGCTGAGGTTGTAAAGGATGGGCGTCATCGCCTGATAGAGAAATTGCTTGCGCACCAGCAATACAGCTCCCAACACGCTGCCGGCAAAGAGGCATATCTGTCCAGGGAGAAGAATCCGTGTCATATGCGCGCACAGCGCCACCTGCCCGCTGCTGAAGCCGGGGTTGGTGGCGCGAATATAGGGAGCGGCAAGAAACATGAGCACGATGGTGGCCGCACTGAGCACCACCGTCATCAGGTTGAGCACGATAAACAGAACGCGCTCGCCTTCGGCTTCTTCTCCGCTCTCGCGATAGCGGTTGAGGATGGTGATAAAGGTGATAGAGACGGCTCCGCCGACCAGGAAGTTGTTCATCAGGTCTGGCAGGCGGAAGGCAGCCATGTAGGCATCAGTCTGTGAACCCGCGCCAAAGAGCCATGCAATAAATTTGCCGCGGCAAAGGCCGATGACGCTGGACAAGAGGGACGAAGACGCCAGCAGGATGCTCGCCGTGAAGACCGTATGTGCGTGCGAAGGGCGCAGCAGCCCCAGGCCACGCGCCCATTTGGACCGTACCGGCACAGAGGATTCAGTTGAGGGTAATTCCACCACTGCTGTTGATTCTACCGGGGTTGCCCTTTTCGATGCGCGAAACTGGCGCTACAGCCGGTTTCGCCCGGCAGACGGCCCC
>Ga0371490_1001013_pt1 | contig 15914 bp, 8 predicted proteins | sample MB2SIPfraction_FD_207959 | JGI IMG/M metagenome (GOLD analysis project Ga0371490, IMG submission 207959) | Lab enriched peat soil microbial communities from McLean, Ithaca, NY, United States - MB28FN SIP fraction | ecosystem: Environmental > Terrestrial > Soil > Wetlands > Peat | place: USA... | reverse complement strand
CAGTGGGTCGCCGGTCGGAGTGTGCAGAATGCGTTTGAAGTAATTATCAAAATAGAACCTCCGCTTGTCTTCCACCCACTTCAAAAACCGTTCGCCTTGTGCCGACTTAGCGATGGGAAAGATCACCACAGCCGACACGCTGCAGGCCCAGTTCTCTCCCGAAAATTGCAGGCTCAATTGTCCGTTGGTGACCTCCACGTCAAAGGTCTTCTCCTGGTACCGCCCTCGCTGGTACTTGTCGAATGTATTGTCACCCGGCAGGTCTTCGACATTCCAGAACCGGAAATATTTCTGCTTGAGCGTGTCGAAGTCCATCACGTCAACGGAGACTTCTTTCCCCTGGGCCAGGATCGCGCGACGCCGGTAAAATTGGTACTCGCCCCAGAACCCCGAGGGGTTGTCCAGGTTCAGGAATACGCGGTATTTCCCGTTCGGAACGTCAACTGCCAAGCCACCGGACTCGATGCAAATGAAATCCTGGTAAGGCGGATCGGGTTGCAGCACGTCATACGCGCGCCACACCTTCGCGTCTTTCAAGCCGTAGCCCCGCCCTTTGCTGTAACTCGTCGCGGGCGTTACGGGAATGAATCCTTCCATCACCGGGCTGGTGCCCGTCCCGAAGTCGAACGCGTAAAGGCCGTCGAACTGAACCTTCTCCGCCGAGTCGTCACGCTCGAGCCGCAGGTTGTCCACGAACAGCGGCGCAACAGGCTTGTCCCCGATGCTCAGCACGAAACGGTTAATGGCATTCAGCAACAGTCTCCTCCCGGGCCGTGATTTTTCACCCACATACAGTTGCTTTACCGGTAGTACGAGCGTGCTTTGCCCAGGGGGCACCACGGTGTTGCAATTCACCCGCGTCCAGTAGTCCTTCGTAGCAGCATCGCGGATTTCGACGTAGAGCTGCAAGGGTTCCTTGGCGGCGGTGTAAAGGTCAGCTTTCAAGTAGTCGTAGCCAGCCCAGTCCTGCGGGCCGTCCATGATGGCGTAAGATCTGTCAATGCGCAGCGCCTTGGTGCCGTCGGTAGCGTGCTCCTGAACGACCGTGCCGCCCTCGAACGGATTGGTCTCCTCGAACGAGGCGATCGTTCTCAGGGCGGGGACGCTCGCAACTGTTTTGTTTGCCTCGAGAGCCGTTCCACATGCGTAACAATTCTTCCAGGCAAACTGGTTGCGATAACCGCACTCCGGGCAGCGAACCGCGTCGGCTCCCAGCTCGCCGGGCGGCGCAATGGCAGCCTCTTCTACGCCGAGCAGTGGCTTTTCCGTTAGCGGCACATCAGCGCCAACTTTCTCCAGCGTGACATCATCAATCCAGAAATAGCCTGGGGCCATCAGTCCGAAGGAAGGGCCGGCCTGTTTCTTTTCCCTGATCTCCCCAACATAGGTGAGCTTGGTCCACCCAAACGTTCCGTTCTTGCCCAGGGGAATATACTTCCCGTCGAACATGAATTCGGTCGTCTGGTTCCACACGCCCACTCCAATATCGAGGCCGCGGATATAAGCCGTGATTTGGTAACGGCCCGGCTCCAGATCCCGCAATTGCACGACGCGAATCTTCGGTTCCGATCTCCCGAGCAGCAGACACGAAGAACGCCCGGAATGCGCCACACGGCCAACGGCGAACTCGCAGTCGCCCTCGTACTTCCATCCGCCCCATTTCGCGAAGACGAGCCCGAATTGGTCTTTGTCCTTGGGCTGCTCGAACGAGGGATCCTCGAGCAGATTCTCTTGTGCCTGTGCCGAAACGAGCAAAACGAGCGAGACCGCTGCAATCCAACTGGACCGATTCATATACGTCGGCAAGGAGTTAAACAGGACGAGTATGAACTTGTCGAGACGCGACGCAGTCCTGCGCGTGCCTTCCGGACCGCCGCTGTGGCACGGCCCAATCCGCGGCGGCCACCATTTGCTTCGTATTCCTCTCAGACGGAAGCCACCGCGTCCGAGGCCGGGGCGAGTTGCTTTCTGCGCTCGGCCAGCTCATCCGCCATCTGGATGGTCATTCCCTTGTTGAGCTTATAAGCCACCAACAGTACGGTGCAGACGGCGAAGAGCAGACCGACAACGATTCCGCTGGTGAAACGGTAGCCGGCAACCGCACCGGGCGCACTGGGCAGCTTGGTGTCATAGTTGAAGAAGCCTCCCATGATCCAGAGGAAGGAAGCCGAGCCGAGAGCCAATCCGGATTTCAGCGCGAACCCGATCGTGGCGAAGACCATCCCGGTGAAACGGCGGCCGACGGTCCATTCCGAATAATCCGCCACGTCAGCAAAGATGGCCCAGACCAGCGGAATGGTCGGAGCGTAGCAGATGGCGATGAGGATCGTCAGTGCCATCATGCCGCTGACATTGGCCGGGGAGAGCAGATAAAAAGCAAAAGTGCCGAGGCTGGCGAGGCCGAAGCCGCCGACCGCAATCGCTTTCTTTCCGAATCTCCGTGACAGCGGCGGCGAGAGGATGATGACGATGATGGTCGTAGTGGTGCCGACCATGTTTATGAGGCTGTTGAATACATCGGCAACATTCGAGCCTGCGAGGTTGGATTTGTCCCCGTGGACGAAGTACCCCAGCGTTTCGAGCAGGCCACCGGATGCGCCCGCCGACGCCGTCAGACCGAGTTTGGCCACGAAGTCGTACATGGCGACCTTGTCGGCGTAATGATGGTAGTAATTATAGAGCGCGCCGCCCCTGAACGAGAGGATGGCAAAATGGATGAGGGTCATAACGAACATCACCCGCCAGGGAACGTTCTTGAGCAAGTCCGCGAAATCCTGCTTCGGGGAGGTCTTCTGCTCCTTGACCGGTTGAACCCGCTCCCGGGTAGCCAGGAACGTGATGAGGAACAGCACGAAGCAGAGCCCGGCCCAGAGAGTCATCGTCATCCGCCACCCGTATTGGCGGTCGTGGCCGGCAGCAAACTTGGCAACCAGGGGTAGAGTAAAACCGCCCACGACAAACTGCGCAATGTTCACCGCGACGAAACGATAGGAGTTGAGCTTCGTCCGTTCGTCCAAATCGCCGGTCATTACGCCGCCGAGCGCCGAGTAGGGCATGTTGTTCATGGAGTAAAGCGTCATGAGCAGTGCGTTAGTGACCGCGGCATAGGCGACCATTACACCCATGCTCAAACCGCGGGGCGTCGTGTAGGCCAGAATCATCACCGCGGCCCAGGGAATGGAAGTCCAGAGCACCCACGGGCGGAACCGGCCCCACCGCGTCCGGGTGCGGTCCGCGAGGATCCCCATGATCGGGTCAAAGAAGGCATCCCACAGCCGTGGAAACAAAAGAATTGCCGCAGCGGCGCTGGCGCTCAAACCGAACACGTCCGTGTAGAAGTTCAACTGGAAAAGGATCATCGTCATGAAGACGAAGTTGGCGGCGGCGTCGCCTCCGCTGTAAGCGGTCTTTTCGAAGAAGGAGAGCTTTTGTTGAGGGTTGTTGGACTGCTGATTCATACGTCCATATCCTTCTCAAGCGGGCGCACCTCGTCCAGCACTTTCGCAAAAGCTCTCCTCGATCACGAACTCAAGCCTGATTTCCAACTCTTCTACAATATCGCTTGCCTTCGCCCGCCGCTTTCCATAGAAAAGGCCTGCGCAAAGCCGGCGTGACGGCCCTGGCAGGAAGGTTTCGTTCAGGAGTTGAACCGCCTGTCGGCGTCGCGAACGGGAATCTGGAAGCCATGAAGAATACGCTAAACCGAACTGGCTCGACCGGCCAGGCTGAAACCACAGCCCTACCGACCTTGAAAGAGGCTTTCGCGGAGGACTTCTACATCGGCGCCGCCCTGAGCCTCGATCAGATTTCCGGCAAGGAACCGGCCGCCATGGCCGTGGTCGCGAAGCACTTCAACAGCATCACGTCCGAGAACGTCATGAAATGGGAGGAGATTCATCCCAAACCGGGCCAATACAATTTCGAAGCGGCCGACCGCTACGTTGCGTTTGGCGAAAAGCACCAGATGCATATTATCGGCCACACGCTCGTCTGGTTTCATCAGACACCCGATTGGGTGTTTCAGGATGATTCCGGCAGCCCCCTCGGACACGAGGCATTGCTGGAACGGATGAAGGAGCACATCTTTACCGTCGTGGGCCGTTACCGGGGACGCATCCACGGCTGGGACGTGGTGAACGAAGCCATTAGCCGAGAGGGCTCCTGGCGAAAGAGCAAATGGTACGAAATTCTCGGCGAAGACCATGTGGCCAAGGCCTTTGAGTTTGCCCGCCAGGCAGATCCGGACGCCGAGCTGTATTACAATGAATATGATTTGGAGATACGGCCCAAACGCGAAGGCGTTGTCCGCCTAATCAAGGGCCTGCACGCGAAGGGGGTGCGCGTGGACGGCATTGGCATCCAGGGCCACTGGTTCCTGGACTACCCGCGGACGGATGAGATCGAGGAAGAATTCCTGGCGCTGGCTGATTTGGCCCCGAAATTGATGATCACAGAGCTGGACGTCGGCGTGCTCCCGTTCTGCCGGTTCGACACGACAATCGTGGACATTTCGTCCTTTGACGCGGCAACCCGGAAGACTCTCAATCCCTATCCGAACGGACTGCCCGATTCGGCGGAGAAGGATCAGGCCAGGCGGTATGCCGAGTTGTTCTCGATCTTTCGGAAGCATCGGGAGAAGCTCGGCCGCGTCACGTTCTGGGGTGTCCATGACGGCCAATCCTGGCGCAATTATTGGCCCATCACCGGCCGAACCGAATATCCCATGCTGTTTGACCGCCGTTGCCGGCCGAAATCCGCGCTCGACGCCGTCATCAAAGTGGCGGGCGGGCAAGCCTGACCAAGCAGGAACGCGGCTACACGGAATGCTTTTCCTTCAGCCGCAGGGCGACGTCTTCCAGCGTTCCCTTGAACGGCCCGGCGGTTTCCATCTTGATGGAAACCAGCGCCGCGGCGAACTTCAGCGATTCCCCGACATCGTGATTTAATCGCCAGGACAAATACGCCGCGAAAGTCGTGTCGCCACGGCCAGTTCGGCCCGAGACGTTGATGTTGGAAAACTTTTCGTAGTACGTCTTGCCCCTCACCCGGGCCAGGACGCCCTGGGAATGCGTGATCAGGGTTTCCGGGCAACCCCAGGATTCCACGATGATGCCGGCCTTTTCCAGGTCTTCGGTGCCCGTCAAAATCCGCGCTTCGACCACGTCCAGCTTGAGTCTATCCATCATCGCGGCGATTTCTTGCTTGTTCGCCACATCGCTGAATTCGATGTCGTGGGTCACGGGCGTCACGTGGCGGACGAAGCTCTGCATGTCGGCGGACAGACTGTAACCCCTGGACTTCAGGCCTTTCATGAGCGCCATGTCGAATTCCGTGTCCGAAATCCCCGCCAGATGGACGCACGTGGAACTCAGCTTCGGAACGTCTTTGATGGCAATGATACCCGCAGATTTGACGAGGGTCAGCTTGCGTTCATCCACGTTGGCGGACTCATGCAACACTCTGGAATAGGTTGTCTCGGCGCTGGGAATGACGTAAGTGTCCACGCCGACTTCCTTCATCGGCTGCAGGATGTGCTCGTCCTCCTTCGCCATCTTGACTACGGCGGCAACTTTCTTGCCGACGCGCGCGGCGACCATCGCGCCACACAGGACGGCGCTGCCGGGGGCCACATGCGGCTTTTCGCCAAACGGAATAATCTCGTCGTAACACATGTGCCCCACAAACGTGATGTCGTAATTCTTGGACATAGCGATTGCGTCTTCGCGGCTCGCGACTGTTCGCCTTACTTCTCTTCTACTCGTTCAACAAACCGGGGAAGAACGGGATCAGGTCTTTCGATTCAACGGTCTTGGACTTTGTCCTGGCCTGCAGATCCTTGACATGGTTCATCACCAGGTGGGTCCAGACCGCTCCGGGTCGCGGATACGCCGCGACGATATAATGAGGCCCGGGCTTGGATTCTCCGGCTTCCGTTTCGAGCTCAGCCCGGAGGTTGTCCGGGGTGATCATCGAATTGGCGTAATCGAAGATGACTCGGTCCATGTGTTTGTAAACGTCCTTGCTCTCCTTGACCATTCCATAGTAATCGAGCAACTGGGCGAAGACGTAATTGGAAGTCGTGTAAACATCCTTCCCCTGGTCCGATTCCACGGGCTCGCCGTTCTCGGTCTTGCACATCGCCCAGCCCATCAAAGAACGGTTGTTCCGGTAAATCGTCTTGAGAATCTTCTTGGCGCGGTCTTCGGGAATGAGGGGTTCTTCGCCGATGGAAATGAGGTACCACAGCGCGTCGAGCTGGTTCGTCCACACGTCGGTGTTCTTGTTCCCCGTCTTGGGATCGTAACAAGTGAGGTAGTACTCCAGTTCCTCGCCTTTCTCGTTCTTCCCTTCCCGCCAGAGTTGCTCCAGGCTGTTCCAGCCTTTTTCGAAAACCTTCCCGATGTGCGCCTCGCCTTCCCGGTCGCCGAGCATTTGCGCCATCTTGATCATCGCCTGACAACCCCCCAGGAACTGCGTGGCGTCATAAGCGTCGGCCCCGAAGAGCACTAGATTATCGAACGTGTTTTTCACCTCCTCGGGATAACCTTCGGGGATGCCATCGTCGTCAAAGTCCAGCTTGAGCAGTGATTCCAGGCCGAACTTGAGGGTCTCCCAGTTCTTCTTCAAGAACTCGATGTCGCCGGTGAACTTCACATTGCGCAGAACGCGCATCATCAATTTCGGGAACAGGTCCACCCAATAATTGTTGTTGTACCAAGCGTAGTCGCTCATGTTGCGCAGCGGATGACCTTTCGGCATTGCGCCCAGGTCGTGCGCCACGCTGCCCTTGGTTTTGAAAGCGTCCCGAATCTGCGTCATCGAAACGCCTTCATATTCCTCGGGATGATCCAGGTAATGTTTGCGGGCTTCGACGTTGGAAGCGTGCAGATGGTAAAAACGCGGCGTGGGATCCTCGGCTAGAATCGAATCAATGAACCCCTGGCACAAATCCTTTTCCACCCGCGGGGACAGCATCAGCAGCACCATCGAATACCAATCCACGTCCGACGGATCAATGTAGGCATAATCGAAACACTCCAGGAACCGGGCGCGCTCCCCCTTTTCGTCTTCCACCCAGACGATGGCGTTGGAGAGCGGGAAATGAAGTTCGTTGAGAATCAACCGCGTCAGGCGCAAAGCCCCTTCCCGGTCGCCTTTGTAGGAGGCGCTGGATTGAATGGAATCGAAGATGCGTTTCTGAATCGTCAAGGTGCGGTTCCACCACTGCGGATAGCTTTGCAGCGCCAGCGTCGCCAGATCGACCGCGCGGGATTGCTCGTTGGTGAAATGCTGGACGTACTTGCGCGCGAACTTCGTGCCGTCAATATAGACCTGCTCCGGGAAATCCAGCGCGACCGCGATGGCGATTTTCTGCGCCGCCTTCGGCTCGACGGTGAACGTGAAGCTGATGGCCGACCCATAATCGCTGCGGAGAACGGGCTTTCGTTTTTCAAAGAAAGTGCCCTCGTCATTCAACAACAGGTCCTGCGCCAGCCGGTTCAGGCAGAAGTAAGGCTGGAGGTCAATCGCCACTCCGGGCGTTTCCGCCGCTGCCAGCACCATCCGGTTCGGGGTTTCCGTGCTTCCCATGACGATGCCGCGGACCCCGCCGGATTCAAACGTCTCATGCACCTGTCCGTGCACCGCCGCCGAGGAAATATAGATGCTGTCCTGATCCGTGGGCTTGAGTTCCTTTTCCTGGAGATTGACCAGGGACGGCCTGGGGACAACCAGCGTGATGGTTTGCGATTCCTTCGCACCGTTGCTGACCTCGTATTCTTCAACCCCAAGCGGCATCAGCGTCTGCTCGTTACCTGAGAGTAACGGCGAGACCAGACGGCGGACGACGTTCACTTTCCCGACTTTGAAAGCCATCTCCGCCGTCGGCGTGGCGATGGTAAGCGAGACATTCTTCTCGTCAATCGAGGGCGGATAGTAATTCTTGATCGCCGGAATGTCGTCCGGCCACTCCGTCTCTCCCGGTTGTTTCTGAGTCAACAGCGTTGACTTGTCACCGATGCGAATGAACGGCGCGGAACCGAACTGCACGGCCTTTTGGTTCAGCATGATGAGCCGGCCGGCGTCGTTCAGGCGGTTGTACAGGCCGTAGGGGGAAATGCCGATGGAGCAGGTCGGCGCGCCCTGCAGCGCCACGGTTTGCGGGAACTGCAGGGTCTTGGACATGCCCTGGAAATGGACCGCCATCTTGTTCTGCTCGTAAATAGCAGTGATCTTTGGTCCAGCAATGGTGTAAATGTCGCGGATGTCGAACGCAGTGGGCTTCGGCATAATGCCTCCTATCGGTTATTGTACCAACTGGCCAGGTCAGCACTGCCCCGCAAACGGAAACGGCTTCCTCTTGGCCGGCTTCTTCGCCGTTGGTTTGACGGGCGCCGGCGTGTCTTGAACGGGGAGATTCTTCTCGGCGCTCAGGTCAATCGGCATCTTTGTGGTCGGGCATGGCTTGATCGCGCCAAACAGCAAGTCCGCCGCGGCGCGGATGGAATCCGGCGAACCGGAAAAGTTGCAAACCACGGCGTCGGCCTGCACTGTCGTGCCTTTGCGATAGGGGAAGTTGGTGACGACCACCACGGTCTTGCCGGCCTGCTTCAACGCCTTCACCAAATGCTCGTTGTTGCCCCGCTTTTCGATGCGCGCGTAGTAGTTGGTCGTGACCACCAGGTCCGCTTCCTTCGCCAATTCCAGCGCCTCCTCGATGTCCTCGTCCGTGGCATGGAACGCTGTGTCGTCGAGAATCAGGTTGAGTGAATGCCTGGCCATCTGTTCGCAGAACATGTGCGGATGGCTGTAAAGATCCTTGCCGAGGAAAGAATACGGGATGATCTGCTCGATGACGTGGATCTTTTTGTCCTGCTTGAGCGGCAGCAGCTTCCTGTCGTCGCGCACGACCAGCAGCGCCTTCTGGGCCACATCCCTCGAGAAATCAATGTTCTTCGGGGCGCCGACAATGGCTGCCGTCTGCTTCGGATCCATCTTGCCGGCCTTCTCGAACAGGCCCTGGTCGTATTTCATGCCCAGCAGCCGCCGGACCGCGTCGTTCACCCGCTCTTCGGAAAGGTCGCCGCGTTCGACGGCGCTCTTGATGCCGAACAGGCACTGCGAGCGGGACTCATCGTCCGCCTTGAGCAGGATGGTGTCCACACCGGCCTTGATGGCCATCGCGCAGGCCAACGGCAACGGCCACTTCTTCAAGATGGCCGCCATGCCGATCGCGTCCGAAACCACCACGCCCTTAAATCCCATTTCGCCTCTCAGAAGGTCCGTCAGGATCTTCTTCGACAGCGTCGCCGGATATTCCTTATCGAACGCCGGGAAGATCGTGTGCGCCGTCATCAACGCCTTGGCGCCGGCGTCAATCCCCGCCTGGAACGTCACCAACTCGACCTCGCGCATCCGCTTCAGGTCGCCCCGGCATACATCGAGCACGTCGTGCGCGTCGGTGGCCGAATCGCCGCGTCCGGCGAAGTGCTTGACCGTAGCCACGATGCCCGCGTCCTGATAGCCGCGCACCGTGGCCGCGACATACCTGGCGCACACCTTCGGATCGTCGCCGAACGAGCGCACGCCGATCTCCGGGTTCAACGGATTGATATTGACGTCGCAAACCGGATGATAGAACTGCGTGCAGCCGATGGCGGCCATCTGGCGGCCGAGCAAATTCGCGACCTGGTAGGCGAGGTCGAGGTCGCCGATCGCGGTGATGCCCATCGGGGGCGGGAATTGCAGGACGTGGCCCGCCGTATAGTCGTTCTTGAAATCGCCTTCCATGTCAATCGTCACGTGCAGGGGGACGCCGGAGGGACGGTTCATCGCGATTTCCTGCATGCGGTTGAGCGCCACCGTCAATTCTTCGGGCGTCACGCTCACGCCGAAGTTGTGGTCGTCAAAGTAGGTGTGCGCGATGTCGAAATAATCCTTAGGCTTCTTGAAGTTCGGGTCCACCTGCGAGCGTCCCCAATACAAGTTCTTGCACGTTTCGATCGCATACGGCTCCAGGCATAGGCCGCCGGCGTGCAATTTGGTGATTTGTTCGACGCCGGAAGGCGTGGGTATGGCTCCGCGCCACGTGAAGGTAAGAAGCTGGCCGCATTTTTCCAGCAGGCTCATCTTCGACAGCTTCGCTTCAGCTAGAGAGTCGCTTTCGTTCGACATAGGAGTGTGCTCTTTCAGAATTGTCTTATGCTTTGGCTTCTTCGCACCGATCGCGGGCGCCAAATCCGCTCCGGGGTTCACGCAACGACAAGAAACGCTTCTGAAGCCTCTGTCGGGTTACTTCCCCACAGATACTGCGTTCCGGCTCCGGGAGTGTCAACAAAATCGTCGGCGTCGTGGTGGTCATGTTGTAGCGGGCGCCACCCGGCTTCGGAAAGTCTCCCTCTTATGTAGATAGCCTTTGTTCTAGCGACCGCTCACGCCGGCTGGGCTGTTTTGGGCAGGGCACCGGCGGAGCTGGAACGGAGGTATTTGGCGTCGGCTTCGGTGCGACAGCGCACGTGAAGTTTCTCGTGGATATGCATGCACGCCATTATCAGGGGCGGGACTTGAGTTTGAGGACCACGATGCTGTGCGGCGGCAGGGTGTAGGTAAAGGAAGGTCGCACCGGGCGCACTGTCGTGGTGACGAGGACAACGTTGCGGGGATCGCGGATCGAATTCGTGTCCTCTGGGTTTCCGGCCAGGGTCGTCGCGCTGGCTGTGGACGCGAGCGACGCAACGCCTTTGAGCTCGATCTTCAGCGATTCCGCATTGGCCTGCGGATTGACCAGTCTGAGGAAGGTCTCGCCCGTCTTGCTGTTCCGGGTCGCAGCGCCCTGGACAGGCGTTTCGAGCCACGCGACGGGCAGGATTTGGTCGCCGAGATTCCGGCTGAATATTTGCTGAGCATAGTAGCTGGGTGAGCCGTAGGCCGACAGGGCATCGTAACCGATGAGGTCCGGCCGCCATTGACGCGCGCCCGGGTTCACGTTAACCAGCAGCGGGGCGTAGCACTGCATCTTGATGAGATCCGAATTTCGTTCCATTGCCGCCATGAAGACCGCGTCGCCCAGAGCGGCTTTCATGGAAGGCGTGGGCGCTTGCTGCCGGGCAGCCGCATCCCAAGGCTTGATTCGGGCGTCCTCGTGGGCGGCCCATTCCCCGACGAGAATCTCCGGACCGGAGCAGTCGTAATTGCCTGCGTAGTCTGGCGACATTTGAAGGAACTCGTCCGTGGAACGGTAGTAGTGCTCGTCAATCATATCGGGCTTGCGGCTATGGACCCGGAGACTGGCGGGCTGGTCGTTGGCGATGCTGGAAATGAGTTTGAGCCGGGGATAGCGGGCCTTGATGGCGTCATAAAACTGCGCGAAGCAATCATTGTAGCTGAGTGATTTATCGAACCAGTCTTCGTTGCCGATCTCAACGTAGGCGAGTTTGAAGGGGGACGGGTGGCCATCTTTCGCCCGCCGGCCCCCCCAGGGGGTGTTCACATCGCCGGTGACATATTCGATTCCCTCCAGCGCCTCCTGCACGAACGGTTTGAGATCAGGGCCGGGGTTGACGTGGACCCCTCTTAAAGAGTAGCCGGCATAGACGGCAAGGACGGGTTCGGCGCGCATGTCTTCGCACCACTCGAGAAACTCCAGAAGCCCCATTCCATCGGTTGAGCGATAACCCCAGGGACAGGGATGACCCGGCCGTTGTTCGATGGGACCGATGGTCTCTTTCCATTTGAATCGGGTGTTAATCGTATCGCCTTCGACATAATTGCCGCCGGGAAAACGCAAGAACTTGGGATTCAAGTCCACCAGCATCTTCATCAGGTCCTTGCGCAGACCGTTCGGGCGGTCATTCCAGGTTGGCGAGAAGAGCGAGACCAGCCCGAACCAGACCGTTCCAGGCCGGTCGAGCATGATCACGAACCGGGCCCTGGCGGTGGGGGCGATCTTGCCGGTCTTTAGGGTCAGTTGGAAATGCTTCCATTCGGTCGTGAGCCCGGAGAACTTTGCCGTGGCGTAACGGGTGCCCCCGTCTTCGCTTTCAATGGCCAGCGTGATCGGACCGGAAAAGCCGGAATCGGCCTTGGCCTGCAGAGAGGCTCGGTAATGAGTTTTGGGCTGCACCGGGATGCCCCAATAACCGCTATTGGCGACGCCCGCCGGCTGCTGGGGCGTGGCTTTGGTGACCGTCAAGCGCAGGCTGGTTGTGAGTGCCTGGTTGCAGGGATTGGCGGAGTCGAGCGCAATGGAGGCATCGGCGCCGCCCGCGCCAACGACCGGCCAATGCGCCGGAGTTGTGGCGTCGTCCAGAAAAGCGCGGTTGCGGATCAACTCAGCATAAAGCCCGCCGTCGTACGAGTGGTTGATTTCCTCGGTCATCAGCCCGTAGAGCCTGGGGCTGACGGTTCCTCCGGGATGGCTGGCGTCTATGGTGAAAGTCGGATTGGCGGCGAGACAGGAGACGAGGGCAGACGCGTAAAACAGAGAGGGTATCAGTTTCTTCATAAGCTCGTTACGGTGGCAGGCGGAGACTATCACAGCGCGGCCCGGCCGCAACCAAAACGGGCCCACCCATGAAACGCAGAGCCGCGATGGCCGCAGAGAGGAGAGGCAACGCGTAACTCTGCACTGCTATCCATGAAAATCCTCGCGGCCTGTGCAAATTCCCTATGCGCCAACATGGGTGTGATTTGCCATTTGCCATTTGCCATTTTCGGTTGCGGCTGTGCCGCGCTGTGTTCTTCGCGCCTCTGCGGTTGAGATACCCTCCAGAGGTTCGCGCAGGCCGCGATGATTGCAACAAATACTAGTGCTCGATTGCACAAATAAGCGATACATGGCCCGCCGCGTGAGGGCACGCGGCCTACAGCCGGTTTGTAGGCCGCGTGCCCTCACGCGGCGATATCCCTAATCTCTGCAATCAAGCACTAGTATAGAGACGTGCCATTCTCCGCCACCCTGGTTTTGATGGAGGCCGTTCCCATCTTCAGACCGTCGGCGGTCCCCGTGAGCCGGATGCTCCCCGGCTGTCCGGCCTTCGCACGGATGATCACCAGGCAGAGACCGTTGAAGGCATTGCGATTGTGCGATTGGAACGGCTCAAGGCTCGTGGGATCACCGTTGTCCGTGGCGACGATTTCCCCAGGCCCTTCGACATCGAAATGGATGCGGTTGCCGGCGCGCGGCACGGTCCATCCGCCCTGGTCGGTTACGGTGACCGTGACGAAAGACAAATCCCGTCCGTCCGCCTGGATCACACGCCGGTCCGGCTCCAGCTTGAGCCGCGTCGGAGTTCCGGCCGTCTTCATGATAGCGGTCGCCCACTTCTTGCCCCCTTTGTAAGTCACCACCTTGAGGGTGCCCGGCGTGTAAACAACGTCATCCCAGCGCAGCCGATATTCGTAAGGTCCCTTCTTCTTGCGCCCCAATGCCTTGCCATTGAGGAACAACTCGCCTTCGTCACCGGAAGTGAAGACATGAACCGAGGTGACCTGCCCGACGCGTTCGGGCCACGTCCAATGCGGCAGGATGTGCGCCATCGGGAAATCCGGACGCCAGTGCGCCTGGTAAAGGCAAAAGCGGTCCTTCTTGAAGCCGGCCAGGTCAATGATGCCGGAATACGAACTGCGCGACGAGTCGAACGGCGTCGGCTCCCCCAAATAATCCCAGCCCGTCCACACGAATTCACCACCGACATAGGGGTGCTTCTCTTGCGAGTCGCACACTTTGTCCGGCGAGGCTCCAAAGGCCGCGTGGTAAAGCTCATACGCGCTCACCTGGCGCCTGGACCGGTCTTCGCCAGAGTCGCGCCCGACGGGAGCGCCATTCGTCTTGGTGACGGGAAATATGTATTCGCCTCGGCTGCTGAGCGCGGACGCCGTCTCACTGCCAATGATCAGCTTGTCCGGGAACTTCTCATGAAACGCGGGATACCGGCCTGGCGCGTTGCGTATGCCGGCGCCCTGGTAATTCAGCCCGATGACGTCCACCGCGCCTGGGAACGGACTCGTGGCTTGCGCCCAATTCATCGCCGTGGTGGTGGGGCGCGTGGGATCTTCCTCATGCACCATATCGCTGAGCTGCTGCGCCAGGGCCGTCCCGTTAGTGCCCGTGAATTGTTCGCCGACCTCATTGCCGATGCTCCACATGATCACCGATGGGCAGTTTCGATCCCGCCGCACGTGAGCGCGCAGATCCTGTTCATGCCAGTCAGGAAAGATGAGGTGAAAGTCCAGCGGCGTCTTCTCCCGAACCCACGCGTCAAACATCTCGTCCAGGACGAGGAACCCCATCTGGTCAGTGAGCTCAAGCAGTTCCGGCGCGGGTGGGTTGTGACTGGTGCGAATCGCGTTGCATCCCATCTCGTGCAGCATCTCCAACTGCCGCTGCAAGGCGCGGTAGTTCAGCGCCGCGCCCAGCGCCCCCAGGTCATGATGATTGCACACCCCGTTCAAAGGAATGTGCTCGCCGTTGATGAGGAAGCCTTCGTCAGGATCGAACTTCAGCGTCCGGATGCCAAAGGGAGTTTCGTAAACATCCGCCACTTGGTCCCCCGCCGATACGGTGGTTACCGCCACGTAGCGATTGGGTCGTTGCTGCGGCGGTGGCCCCCAGAGCTTCGGATTGAGCAGCTTGCCAGTGCCGTCGGCTACCGCGCTGCCACGCGGAGGAACCTGGACTCGTTGCGGAGTGAGGCTTGCGATTGCGTTACCAAGCCGGTCACCGTCCGGAGCCAGAGGAAATATCTGCGTCGAGACGGTGACCTCCGCGGGTTGCGGTGAATTATTGTCAACCGTCACCTTCAGATGGACCGTTGCTGACGAGCACGAGACTTCCGGCGTGGTGAGGCAAGTTCCCCAGTGTCCCACGTGCACGGGTGCGGTCTTCACAAGCCAGACATTGCGATAGATTCCGCCGCCCGGATACCACCGTGAGGAATTGGGCGGATTGTCCAGCCGGATTGCCAGCTCGTTCTTTCCGCCACGGTTCAGGTAAGGGGTCAAGTCCACACGCCAGGAGGCATAACCGTAAGGCCAGCCGCCGACCAGTTTGCCATTCAGCCATACTGCGGCGTAGGACATGGCACCGTCCACATCCAGGAAAATGGATCTCCCCGCATCCTGGGCTGGAATGCTCAACTGCTTCCGATACCAGCCCACGCCAGAACTGGGCAGGCGGCCCATTCCACCGCCGCCCTGGGTAGTGAAGGGGCACTCGATCGCCCAGTCATGCGGCAAGTTTATCCGGCGCCAGGAGCTGTCGTCATAGCCCGGCTGCGCATACGCGACGCCGTCTCCCGGATTTCCACTCGGCCTGACGAATCGGCGTGAGGGATCGTTTATGAAATCATTGCCCGTCGGGAGTATCCATGGTTTGAGCACCACAGGCGACGCCGTTGCTGGCTTGTTCGGTGTCGCTGATATGTCTGCTGCCACATTTGCGTCCGCTTGCGCTTCGGCACCAGACGGTCTTGGCCGTTGCGGCCTCACGTCGTAAAGCAGGCTCACCGTGTTACCGGACGGATCACCTTTAATGAACCGCCAGTTGTCGTTGATTAAGATGCGTTCCCGTGGCGATGGGTGCGCCGGCTCCACGGCCAGTAGCGCATGTCCTCCAAAGAGGAAAGCAACCACGACGAGGGCTACGCTGTATTTGCAACTGGAGTCACTCGTTGCGACCACGGGCTTCAGGGTAGTTCCTGGCGGAGAGCCATTTCAAGTCCGCGGCGGAAATAGTTCTTAGCTGTTTTCGGCGGAACAGGGGGAACAGCGTCCCCTACCCGCCGTAGCCCCACCGTAGCCCCACCGGAGTCTCCCCGTAGTACGCCTGATGCGAAAAGAACGACCAACCTGTTGTCGTTTCTTGCGTTTTGCGGCGGGCGAGTTTCAGGCCGCCAGACCGAGGGTCTGGCAGGTGC
>Ga0371490_1001012_pt1 | contig 15919 bp, 12 predicted proteins | sample MB2SIPfraction_FD_207959 | JGI IMG/M metagenome (GOLD analysis project Ga0371490, IMG submission 207959) | Lab enriched peat soil microbial communities from McLean, Ithaca, NY, United States - MB28FN SIP fraction | ecosystem: Environmental > Terrestrial > Soil > Wetlands > Peat | place: USA... | reverse complement strand
TGGCGCTCCCACTCGCCGGGGCGCGACCAGAGGTTGTCGGCGGCCACGTCGAGATTGGGCTGAATCAGCACGGCGGTGGCCGTGGGGACGGGCTGGGGCGGCGGGATTGAAACCCCGGCCGCACCCGCCAGCATCAGCAGCACACCAGCCGCGCGCAAAATCGTCCGGTCCCTGTGCCCGATATGCGGGCGAGACTCCAGCAAGCCGGCCGCCAGCAGTGCATTCACGCCCACCAGCACAAAGCTGATGCCGTAAACGCCGGTCCATGGCGCAAGCTGATTCACCAGGGAGTTATCCACCTGCGAGTAGCCCAACTGATCCCAGGGAACGGAGGTGATGCGCGCGGCGGCCAGTTCCAAAGCGGCCCAGAGAAACGGCGCAAAGGCCAGCGCCAGCCGCGTGCTGCCCGTGGCCCGGCGCACCAGCACCACGCCCAGGCCAAAGAGGCCAAAGTAGGTTCCCAGCACCAGGCTGTATCCGACGAGCAGCAACGTCGGGGCCATCAGCGGCATATCGCCGTAGCGGAGCATGGTGTCGCGGACCCAGTAGCAGTTGCCCGCAAACCACAGCACGCCGCAGAGATAGCCGAGCAGGAAGCCGCGGCGCAGGGGTCGCGGCCGGTCGACGCACTCCTGCGAAAGAATCGCCCACAGCAGCGGAACCAGCCCAAACCACGCGAAGACCGACCGCCAGATGGGCAACGGCCCTGCCAGTGGAAAGGGCAACTCCAGCAGGCCGGCGGAGAGAACGGCCGCGGCCCACAACTTCCAGGCTCCCAACTTCCCAAATTCGTTCTGCATACAGGGCAGAGTTTATCGCATCGGGCGCAGGGGCGCGACAAGGAGGCCGGGCACAGGAGCACAGAAATGAAAATCTACGGCCGATACCAAGTTTCAGAGGTTCTTGAGAAAACTCAGGTGTGCTTAAGGACAATTCTAAGGAAATTCTAGTGGAGGACTACTCCGAGTAAAAATGCAGCAATGTGCGGCACCGCGCGCCAAAGCTCGGCACTTCATGGCACTCGAAATAGACCTGGCGGTTGAGCGCCATGAGCATCTGCACGGCCTCCAACTGCTCATTCCTTGCGGAAAACGTGAGGCCCTGGAGCACGAATTCATCGGTAAGGTATTCGATGGCGTGGGCCAGGATTTCCAGTGCGCGTCCGGCCTGCGGTGTGATGTTGCGGCGGCGATTGGCGCGAACACGGGCAATGGGGACGGCCGACGCGGAGGCCGGAAACGAGAAACCGGTGGTCGTGGTGGCTGCCATGGTTTTATCCTCACTCTGTTCTTCGGCACTGTCTGTACACTATTGAGATTACGAACGTACTGTTTCCCATGAGCGAACATGAAGATTGCGTGCCATTTTGGGAATTATGTGATTTGGCTCACACTTCTTCTCGGATCCAACTCTACTCCCGAATTGAAGAATGGAGTAGAAAGATTCAAGAATGATGGGTGAACTGTAGCCGCGCGGAATCCCGGTACCCACCAGCCGTCCTCTGACGGCGATGGTCTGGCCGCAATTGATCCGGTAAGGCTGGATTCAGGGAATTCATAACCAGCGTCTCATAAAACCATGAAATTATCTGCAAAAGATCTTTTGCGGACCGTGGGGGGCCAATTTGCCTTACCGCACCCTTGCGGCTGGACCGCGGAGCCCTTCGACGGGTTATGGGTTGCCTTGACGGAAGGAGGCTGAAAACCTAATCTCAAACCAGCATCCTGTCGCCGCGAAGCAGTTTTCGGCTTCGCCGAGCAGGTGCAATTTCCTGGACTGGGCGGCCATGATCCCCTACCACTGGCAATATCTTCCGTTGTTTCTGCAAATCCTTGCAGCGTTTGGACTTGGATTGGTAATGGTGGTCGCATCCTGGTACGTCGGGCGGCATCGGAACACGCCTGTCAAGCTGGCCGCCTACGAATGCGGGATTGTGGCCGTAGGCGATGCCCGGCAGCGCTTCAGCGTGCGCTTCTATATGGTGGCCATGCTGTTCATCCTCTTCGACGTGGAAGCGGTTTTCATGATGCCCTGGGCGGTGGTCTACCGCAAACTGCCGGCTCTGACCGGGTGCGGCAAGTTCTTTGGCTTTTGGGAGATGGTGGTCTACCTGGGTTTTGTGGCCGTGGGGCTTTACTACATTGTGCGCAAGGGAATCCTAAACTGGAGCCAGGACAAGGCGGACCTCTAAGATGAGCCAGAACACACTCATCGGCAAAGCAGCCGTGCTGGAGGGGCTTGCCGTGCATCCCTCGGTCAAGGCCATCCTGGCCTGGAACTCCGCTGCTCTGGTGGATGCCAAGTTTGACCGGGGCGAGCTGACGCTCACCATTTCCGCCGGACAGATTCGCGCCGCGGCGGCCACGGTGCAGGCCGCGGGCTACAACTTCTTCGAGGACGTGACCGCGGTGGACTGGTTCCCTTCCACGCCGCGCTTCCAGTTGAGCTACCACATTCTTTCGCACACCTATAAGGAGCGCATCCGGCTAAAGGTGCTGGTGGACGGTGACGCTCCGGCGGTCGAATCGATCACATCCGTCTGGCCCTCGGCCAATTTTTATGAGCGCGAGGTCTTCGATCTCTTCGGCATTCGCTTCGAGGGTCATCCCAACCTGCGCCGCATCATGATGCCCGACGAGTGGCAGGGACACCCGCTGCGCAAGGACTATCCGGTGGAGGGGTACCGCTGATGAATCCAGCCACACCCATCCTGATTGGAACCCCTATTATGGAAGCTCCGGCGGCCACGGGCTCTCATGACCAGCACATGATCCTGAATATGGGGCCGCAGCACCCCGCCATGCATGGCGTTTTGCGCCTGGTGGTGGAGATCGACGGCGAGATCGTCGTCCGGCTCTATCCGGAGATCGGCTACCTGCACACCGGCATCGAGAAGACCTGCGAGGCCAAGTTTTACCAACAAGTTGTCCCGCTCACAGACCGGCTGGACTACCTCAGCCCCATGGCCAACAACCTCTGCTATTGCCTGGCCGTCGAGCGGCTGCTCTCGCTCGAGATTCCCGCGAAGGCGCAATGGATGCGCGTGCTGCTGGCCGAGTTGACCCGACTGAACTCGCACCTGATCTGGCTGGGCACGCACGCCATGGACATTGGCGCGCTGACCGTCTTTCTCTACACCTTCCGCGAGCGAGAAGAGATTCTGCGCATCTTCGAGGGCTTGTCCGGCCAGCGGATGATGACCAGCTATATCCGCATCGGCGGACTGGCGATGGAGCCGCCGCTCGACTTCTTCGACCGCGTGCAGGGATTTATCCGCACCTTTCCGGAGAAGATCGACGAATACTCGAACCTGCTCACCGGCAATCCGATCTTCCGCAACCGGCTCAAGGGCGTAGGCCTTCTCTCCGCCGCCGACGCCATCGCTCTTGGCGTCACCGGGCCGAATATGCGCGGGTCGGGTGTTGATTTTGATCTGCGCCGCGATATGCCCTACTCCGGTTATGAGAAGTTTCAATTCAAGGTGCCCGTCGCCACCGAGGGCGACTGCTGGGCGCGCTATCTGATCCGGCTCATCGAGATGCGCGAGAGCGTCGGCATGATTCAGCAGGCGCTGGACGGAATGCCCGAAGGCAAGATCAAGGCCGACGCGCCCAAGATTGTGCTGCCCGACCGCGAGAAGATGAAGACGCAGATGGAGGCGTTGATCCATCACTTCAAGATCGTGACGGAGGGTTTTGCGGTTCCTGCGGGCGAGGTCTATCAAGGCATTGAATCGCCGCGCGGGCAGATGGGCTACTACATCGTCTCCGACGGCACGGCCAAGCCCTATCGCGTCCACTTCCGCAATCCGTCCTTCGCCACGTTGCAAGCCATTGAGACCATGTGCAAGGGCCGGATGCTGGCCGACGTGATCGCCGTCATCGGTTCCATCGACATTGTGCTGGGGGAGATCGACCGATGAGTTCTGAAACCATGAGCGTCTTTTCTCCCCAGCTGGTTGCGCGGCTTGACGCGCTGGTCCTGAAGTACCCTCTGCGCCGCTCGGCGCTCGTTCCCATGTTGCTTTATGCTCAGGACGAAGTCGGCTACCTTTCTGATGCAGTGATTTCCGAAGTGGCCGCGCGCATCGGCATTACCGAACTGGAAGTCCGCAACGTAGCGAGTTACTACTCCATGCTGCGTTTCAAGCCGGCGGGCAAATACAACGTGCAGATCTGCACCAATATCAGTTGCATGTTGCGCGGCGGCTACGAGATTTATGAGCGGTTTCAGCAGGAGTTAGGAATCGGCCACAAGGGCGTCACGCCGGACGGGCTGTTTTCGCTCGAAGAGGTTGAGTGTATCGGAGCCTGTTCGTGGGCGCCGGCCATTCAGGTCAACTATGACTTTCACAATGGGCTAAAGCCAGACCAGGTGCCCGCGATTCTGGCCGGTTATCGAACGGCAAGTGCGAAGGCCGCTCTTCCCGCGTTGGTCTCCCATCCCGATGAAGTCAAGATCGTCTCCAAACGCTTTGGCCAAGGCGCGGCGAAGATCGATAAGTACATTGAACTCGGCGGCTACGAGTCAGCAAAGAAGTGCCTCAAACAGGGTTCCGACTGGATCATCAAGGAGATGAAGGCCAGCAATCTACGCGGGCGTGGCGGCGCGGGATTTCCGGCGGGCATGAAGTGGTCCTTCGTGCCCAAGCACTCCGACAAGCCGAAGTACGTCCTGGTCAACGGCGACGAGAGCGAGCCGGGAACCTGCAAGGACCATCTGATCTTCCTGCACGATCCGCACGCGGTCATCGAGGGCACCATCATCGCGGGCCTGGCCATCGGCGCCAAGCTGGGCTTCATCTATTTGCGCGGCGAATATCGCTATCTTTTGGAAATCATGGAAAAGGCCGTTGCCGACGCCTACGCCAAGGGCTTTCTCGGTAAGAACATCTTCGGCAGCGAGACTGAATTTCAGATCATCACGCAGACCGGCGCGGGCGCCTATGAAGTGGGCGAAGAGTCGGCGCTGATGGAGTCGTTGGAAGGCAAGCGGGGCGTGCCGCGCATTAAGCCGCCCTTCCCGGCGGTAGTTGGCCTCTATGGCGGACCTACTGTGATCAACAACGCCGAGACCATTGCCACCGTGCCGCACGTGATCCAGATGGGCGGCGCGGCCTTTGCAACCGTGGGCACGCCGCGCAACGGCGGGACGCGATTGTTTTCGATCAGCGGCCACGTGGAGCGCCCCGGCGTCTACGAACTACCAATGGGCTACAACCTCAAGAAGATGATCTACGAGGTTGCGGGCGGCGTGAAGGGCGGACACGGGTTGAAGGCTGTCATTCCCGGCGGGTCGTCTACGCCGGTGTTGTTGCCCGACGAGATCGACATCGGCATGGACTTCGACCAGGTGGGCAAGGCCGGATCGATGCTCGGCTCGGCGGGCGTGGTGGTCATCGACGACCAGACATGCATTGTCGAGTTTGCGCTGCGCACCATCAGTTTTTATCAGCACGAGAGTTGCGGCTGGTGCACTCCATGCCGTGAGGGAACAGACTGGCTCAAAAAATCGCTGACCCGCTTCCACGCAGGTTTTGGCGAGGCCAAAGACATCGACAACATTCAGTACCTTGCGGAAAATATCCTGGGCCGGACCTTTTGCCCGCTGGGCGACGCGGCGGCCATGCCCATGCTGGGATTCGTGAAGAAGTTCCGCAAGGAGTTCGAGGAGCATTTGAACGGCAAGCCTTGCCCGTTTGCAAAGCACGTGGATTTGGCTGTAGTGTAAGGGCGCTGGAGACGAATGGCAGACGTAACCTTCATTGTCGATGGAAAGAAGCTGACGGCTCCCGCGGGGACGCTGCTCATCGACGCGTGCCGCAAGGCGGGCATCGAGATTCCGGCCTTCTGTTACTACCCCGGCCTCTCCTTGCAAGCCGCCTGCCGCATGTGCGTGGTGCGCCAGGAGAAGGTTCCCAAGCTGCAAACCGCCTGCACCACCACCGTTGCCGAGGGACAGGTCTTCGTCACCGAGTCTGATGAAATTGCCCAGGCGCGCAAGGCGACGCTGGAATTATTGTTGGGCAATCATCCGCTCGACTGCCCGGTCTGCGACGCCGGCGGCGAGTGCGAGCTGCAGGACATGACCTTCAAGTACGGCGCGGGCGAGAGCCTTTACGCCGAGGCCAAAAGTCATAGAGACGAACAGCAGTGGTCGCCGGCCGTCTACTTCGACCGCCCGCGCTGCATCCTCTGCTACCGCTGCATCCGCGTCTGCGGCGAGGGCATGGACGTGTGGGCGCTGGGCGTGCAGAATCGCGGCGTTCATTCGACGATTGCGCCCAACGGCGGCGACCATCTTGACTGCGAGCAGTGCGGCATGTGTATCGACATCTGCCCGGTGGGCGCGCTGACCAGCGGCTCTTATCGTTATAAGACGCGCCCGTGGGAGATGAACCACGTTGCTACGGTCTGCACGCATTGCGCCGACGGCTGCAAGGTGACGCTGGGCGTACGTCAGACCAATGACGGTTCGGAGATTGTGCGCGCCGATAACCGCGACAAGAGCGGCATCAATGGCGACTTTCTCTGCGCCAAGGGCCGCTTTGGCTTTGATTTTGTCGAGAGCCCCGAGCGGCTTGCCAAGCCATTGATTCGCAACTGTGAGGGCAAGCTGGTCGAGGCCACCTGGGCGGACGCGCTGGGTCTGGCCGCGCGGAAACTGAAGGAGATTCGCGACAGCAAAGGCGGCTCAGCCATCGGCGTCATCGGCTCCAACCGCACCACCAACGAAGAAAACTACCTGCTGCAGAAATTTGCGCGGACAGTTCTGCGCACCAATAATATCGATCACGAGCGCACTGCGGATTATGCCGCCTTTGCGCGTGCTCTTGCCGGACATAAAAGCAAGGCCGCCAGCTTGCGCGATACGGCCACCGCGCCCGCGATTCTGCTCATCGGCGGCAATCCCACCGAAGAGCACCCGCTGCTGGCCTGGAATCTGCGCACCAATGTGCGGCTCAATCGCGCGCGGCTCTATGTCGCCAACGCCAAGGCCATCAAGCTGGAGCGCATGGCCTATGCGAAGCTGCGGTTGCCCGCCGACGGCTACGCTGCCCTGGCCGCGTACATGGGCGGCAGCAATGCAATTCTCAAAGACGCAACCTTCCGCGAGGCGGTGCTGGCCGAAGATTCGCTGCTGGTGGTCTTCGGCCAGGAGTACCGCACTGCGCAGGTGGCTGAGTTGGTGAACTGGGGATTGCAACTCGGGAACGTGCGCTTTGCCTTCCTAGGCGGCTATGCCAACTCGCGCGGCGCGGCGGATATGGGGCTTCTGCCCGACCAGCTTCCCGGCTACGTACCAGTCACGGCTACCGGCGCCTTTGCCGAGTATCCGGGCCTGCCTGCAGCACCCGGCAAGACACTTACCGAAATCTTCGATGCGGCGGGTAAGGGCGACCTCGGCGCATTGCTGGTAGTCGGCGCCGACCCGGTCGCAAAGCTGGGAGTGAAACCGGAAGAATTGAAGACGACCTTCGTCATCGTCGCCGATTTATTCCTCACCGAGACCGCGGCACTGGCCGATGTGGTGCTGCCCGCAGCCAGTCTCTACGAGAAGAACGGCACGGTGACCAACACCTTCGGCGACGTGCAACTCGTGTGCAAGGCCGCTGACCGAGCCGGAGTAAAGCCGGAGTTTGAAATTCTTGTGAGGCTCGCCGGAGCGATGGGCGTGGACGTGAAGACTTTGGTGCCGTTTGGCAAGGGCAGTGTCACAGCCGACCTCGGCCAATCGCGCGGCGCGCAGTCCGGCGAGGCGGATCGTCACGTTGTGTGGCTCGCGGCTAACAACCTGGAGCCGAAGCTGAGTCCCCTCGATCCGCTTGCGGTGCTGGACGAAATTGCTCGGCTGGTTCCCGGATACGCGCTTGATCGCATGAATCTTTTGAGCGGCAACGATGTGCCAACCGAACCGGGCTTCGTGCCGGTTGCGGCGCTAACTACACGGGGCCAGATTATTCCCGCTCACGATGGGTTATTTACCTCCGGAACGCTGGGGCAGCACAGCGCTGCGCTCCGGGAACTCGCGCGGCATCAGGCGCGATTTGGCGGGCTGAAGATTTTGCAGTAGTAGTGTGAGATAAGCAACCGCGGGTCCTTCGACTTCGCTACGCTTCGCTCAGGAGAAGAGCAGTGACGATTTTGTGGTTTGTTCTGTGGAGCGTGCTCAAGGTGGCCGTGGTGACGGTGGTGATGCTGCTGGGCGTCGCCTACACCGTGCTGCTGGAACGCAAGCTCGTGGGGCGCATCCAGAACCGCTGGGGACCATCTCGCGTGGGGCCGTTCGGCCTCTTGCAGCCGCTGGTAGACGGGGCGAAATCCTTCCTCAAAGAGGACATCATCCCCACCGGCGTCTACCGGCCGCTCTATCTGCTCGCTCCCATCCTCGCGCTAGGCTGCTCGCTGATCTTGATTGGCGTCGTGCCCTTTGGCGATCCGAGAGTCGAACTGCACGATTTCGCCCTGCTCTGCGGTCCGTGGATTGCATCCTTGGTGCCGCGCGGGCTGTATCTGTTTCAGATCTCCGATGTGAACGTCGGCCTGCTGGTGATTCTGGGCGTCACCTCCATCGGCGTCTACGGCATTGCGCTGGCCGGCTGGTCGTCGAACAATAAGTATTCGCTGCTGGGCGCGCTGCGCTCCTCGGCGCAGTTAGTCAGCTACGAGTTGGCGCTGGGCCTCTCGCTGGTGGGCGTCGTGCTGCGCGCCGGAACTCTAAACCTGCGCTTGATTGTCGAGCAGCAGGGGACCGACGGCATCCTCTCCTGGAACATATTTGGCGGAATGCAGTTTGTGGCTTTCTTCATCTACCTGATGGCCGCCTACGCGGAGACCAATCGCTCACCCTTCGATCTGCCCGAGGCGGAGAGCGAGCTGACCGGCGGCTATCACACCGAGTACAGCTCCATGAAATTCGCCATGTTTTTCATGGCCGAATATGGCAACATGATCAACGTGGGCTGCGTGGCCACGCTGCTTTTTCTGGGCGGCTGGACAAACCCCTTCGGCAATTTCTTCGGAACCTCGCACAACATTTTTGTCCAGGCGCTGATGCCCCTCTTCTGGTTTGTGCTCAAAGTATTTTCTTTCCTCTTTTTGTATGTCTGGGTGCGGGGCACATTGCCGCGCTTCCGCTATGACCAGTTGATGAACTTCGGATGGCGCTGGCTGATGCCGCTGGCCATTCTGAACATTGTGGCGACAAGCCTGTGGCTGGCTTATCGCTGATTTATTAATCGGGGAGAAATTCCCGGAGCGTGCGATGCACCTGATTCTGTTTCTCGTCTTTGCCGGACTCTGCCTGGCTGGAGCGATTAACCTCCTCCTCCAGACTCATCCCATCAACAGCGCTCTCTCGCTGATTGTGGTGATGACCTCGCTGGCCGTGCTTTACCTGCTGCTGGGCGCGGAGTTTCTGGCGGCGGCGCAGGTCGTCGTCTACGCCGGCGCCATCATGGTGCTGTTCACCTTCGTCGTGATGCTGCTCAATGCTGGGCGCGAGGAACGCACGCTGGGCAGCCACGCGGCGCGGGCTGTAGGTTTTCCCGCGGTGGTTGCCATCCTGGCCGTCATCGCCACCGTGATTCTTCATGCGCAGGGGCTGGGCGTGGCCCGGCTGAGCGACGGCATCACCTCCACGGATGAGCTGAGCGCAGTGCTCTTCACCAAACTGCTGCTGCCGTTTGAAGTCACATCGGTGCTGATTCTCATCGCCATTCTGGGCGCGGTGGCGCTGGCCCGCCACGACGAGGGAGACGCAGAAAGGACAGGTGAAGAATGAGTCCTCTCCTCTCACAAGAAGTCCCGCTGAGTTGGTATCTTTTATTGAGCGCCGCCTTGTTTTCGCTGGGCGTCGTCGGCTTTCTTATCAAGCGCAACCTGATTACCGTCTTCATGTCCATTGAACTGATGCTCAACGGCGTGAATCTCTCCTTTGTAACCTTCGCCCATCAGTGGCACGCGGTGAAGGGGCAAATCTTCGTCTTCTTCGTGATGATGGTGGCCGCGGCGGAGGCTGCCGTGGGTCTGGCCATCATCATCGCCGTCTTCCGCGCGCGCGCAACCCTGGCCGTCGACCGCATCGACCGGATGAAACTATGAACGGACACCTCTATCTCTGGTTGATTCCGCTGCTGCCCTTCGCCGGGTTCCTCATTAATGGAATCCTGGGCTGCGGTTTGCCTAAGTGGCTTATAACTACAATTGCGCTGCTGGCTCCGTTGGCGGCCTTCCTCGTGGTTCTCAATGCAGCGGCAACGATCTATGTTTATATACTTCCGCCGTGTGTGCCTTGCGGTCCCCCTGATTGGGGATCCATTCACCTGCCCTACACAGAAACCTGCCCGCTGCCCTGGATCAGCGCCGGCTTGCTGCACATCGACTTCAGCTTCGTCCTCGATCAGCTTTCGCTGGTGATGTTATTAGTCGTCACCGGCGTGGGCTTCCTGATTCACGTCTACTCCGTCGGCTACATGGGCGGCGATAAAGGCTACGCGCGGTACTTCTCCTATCTGAATCTCTTCCTATTTTTCATGACGGTATTAGTGCTGGCCGGCAACGCACTGGTGATGTTTATCGGTTGGGAGGGCGTGGGCCTGGCCTCGTACCTGCTGATCGGCTTCTGGTTCCAGAAAAAATCCGCCGCGGATGCGGGCAAGAAGGCCTTCATCGTCAACCGTATCGGCGACTTAGGCTTCCTGATCGGAATGTTTTTGCTGGTCGCCAATTTCGGCACACTCACCTTCAGCGAGATCGGCGCGCGCCTCAATGCGAATCCCGCATGGCAGGGCGGCGTGCTCACCATCATCGCGCTCTGTCTGATGCTGGGCGCGGCGGGCAAGAGCGCGCAGCTTCCGCTCTACATCTGGCTGCCCGATGCAATGGAAGGCCCCACGCCGGTCTCCGCGCTCATCCATGCGGCCACCATGGTCACGGCCGGCGTTTACATGGTCGCACGCACACACGTGCTCTTCGACCACTCGGCTTTTGCGCTCGGCGTGGTGGCCACGGTGGGCGCAGCCACGGCCATCTTCGCCGCGACGATTGCGCTGGTCCAGAACGACATCAAGCGTGTACTGGCTTACTCGACGATCTCGCAGCTCGGCTATATGTTCCTGGGCTGCGGAGTGGCGGCTTATTCGGCGGCCATCTTCCACCTGATGACCCACGCCTTCTTCAAGGCGCTGCTCTTCCTGGCGGCGGGCTCGGTGATTCACGCCATCGGCGGCGAGCAGGATCTGCGCAAGATGGGCGGGCTGCGCAAGAAGCTGCCGGTCACCTTCGCCGTTACCACCATCGGCGTTCTGGCCATCGCCGGAATTTGGCCCTTTGCCGGATTCTTCTCCAAGGACGCAATCCTGTATGCAGCGTTTTTGCAGGGAACCAACGGCAAGATTCTGTGGTTTGTAGGCCTTTTGACGGCGCTGTTGACGGCTTTCTATATGTTCCGGCTGTGGTACATGACCTTCATGGGCGAATCGCGCGGCGAGAATGTTCATCCGCATGAGAGTCCGTGGTCGATGCGCGGGCCGCTGGTGATTCTTGCGCTGCTCTCGGTTTGTGGCGGCTGGATTGGAATGGAGAGATTCGGCAGATTCTTGGCGCCTTCCGTGGGTGTGCTACCCACTGAGGCGGGCAGCACGCGCCTGGAGATCATTCTCAGCATAGTGGCCGTTCTTGTAGCGATTGAAGGCTGGCTGATCGCCGACAAGTTCTACCGTCGCAATCCTGCCAAGCCAGCGCAGTATGCGGCGGCTCTGACGGGCACTTACAATCTTCTGGCCAACAAGTATTTTGTAGACGAATTCTACGGCGCAGTGGTGGTCAAGCCGCTGCTCGCCGTCTCCAAATATGTGCTGGAGTGGGTGGTGGACTTCGGCATTCTGGGCGGAGCTGCTTGGCTGCTCGGCGGCATTGCCACCTTCACCGGCGCGATTCTGCAGCGCTGGCAATCGGGCAACCTGCGCTCCTATGCGGCGTGGCTGGCAGCGGGCGCTGCGGCGGTGCTGCTCTTCCTGCTGGTTCCGTGGGCAACGGTGCTGGCCAATCTTCCGGCAATTCATCTTGGCATGGCGGGGCATTAGAGAATGACAGCGATAAACAACTCGATTCTCACCTTGATCCTTCTGCTTCCGCTGGCCGGGGCGGTGCTGGTGGCCCTCGTCCCCGACCGCTTCAAGCTACCCAACTGGATTGCGCTCGCGACCACGCTCGTCACCTTCGGACTCACGCTGCACCTGCCCGCGCACTTCGACTCAACGCAATCCGGCTTCCAGTTCGTGATCGACCTCCCGTGGATCGAGAGCCCCGCCATCCACTACCACGTGGGCGTGGACGGCTTGAGCCTCTGGCTGGTGGTGCTGGTCGGTTTGCTCGCCCCCGTCGGCGTCGTCGCCAGTTGGAACGCCATCCGCGAGCGGCGCAAGCTTTTCTTCGTATTATTCCTGGTGCAGCAGACGGCCATGCTGGGCGTCTTCCTATCGCTGGATTTGATGGTCTATTACGGCTTCTGGGAACTTTCGCTGGTTCCCATGGCCATCCTCATCGCCATGTACGGCCGCAAGGACGGGCCCAAGGCCGCGCTCAAGTTTTTCCTCTTCACCTTCATCCCCTCCGCGCCGCTGCTGGTCGCGATTCTCTGGCTTTACGCCAAGACCGGCAGCTTCGACTTCACGATGTTGCAGTACAACATCGCCAGCGGCATTCTTCCCGCCGGCCCGCTATACTGGGCGGCCCTCGCATTTCTCTTCGCCTTTGCCGTCAAGGTGCCGGTCTTCCCGCTGCACGGCTGGCTGGCGGACACCTTCAGCGAAGCGCCGGTCGCTCTCGCCATGGTAGTAGCGGGCAAGCTCGGCCTCTACTCCATGCTGCGCTTCCACATCGGCCTCTTCCCGGTGCAGGCGTGTGCGATGGCTCCGCTGCTGGTTGGCCTCGCGGTTGTCGGCATTCTCTATGGCGCTTGTCTCGCTCTTGTCCAGCGCGACTTCTGGCGGCTGATGGCCTTTGCCGCGCTGAGCCATCTGAGCCTCATCACCTTGGGCATCTACGGCCTCACGCTCACCGGCTGGGATGGCGCGATCTATCAGATTTTGAATCACGGCGTGGTAGACGGCGCGCTCTTCCTGCTGCTGGGCCTGCTCTACGACCGATATGCGACCAGCCAGATCAACGCCTACGGCGGCCTGGCCGCGAAGCTCCCGCACACGGCCATGTTTTTCGTGATTGCCTCTCTGGCCATGATCGGGCTGCCCATGCTGGGCAGCTTTGTCGGCGAGTTCCTGATTCTCCTCGGCACATTCACCGGCGTGAGCCGTGGCTGGGCGATTGCCGCCACGCTGGGCGTGATTCTGGGCGCGGCCTACATGCTGTGGCTGGTGCAGCGGCTCTTCTTCGGGCCGGAGAGCGCTATGACCTCGTCGATGCCACCCGACGACTTGCACGCGGGTCAACTGGCCGTCTTATGGCCGCTGGCGGCGCTGATGCTGGTCATGGGCGTGGCGCCGATGCTCTGGCTGCCCACCATCGAGAAGGGGGCGCATCCTCCGCCTGTTCATGTACAGACTATTAACCTATCGTCTCAAGGGGAGGGCCAGCGGTGAATCCTGTTCCCGACACCTACCGCATTCTTCCCGAGGTCGTCCTCACGCTGACCGGCGTTCTGGTGATGCTGATCGACGCGACGCTGCCTCCTCATTGGGTGCGCCGTCCGCTGGGCTGGGTTGCCGCTCTGGGAACCACTTTCGCGATCTGGTCCAGCCTGTGGCAGCTTTCCCTGCCCGAAGGAACAGGCTTCTCCGGTACGGTGGAGACCAGCGCCTTTACGGTCTTCTTCCACGTGCTGATCTGCGGCATCGTTTTGGTGGCGCTGCTGCTCTCGCTGGACACCCTGCCTGAGAAGAGCCATCATCAGGGCGAGTTCTACGCGCTCATCGTCTTCGGCGCGGTGGGCATGTGCCTGCTCACCGGCGCGGTCGAGCTGCTGCTGGTTTTCATCGCGTTGGAGATATCCTCCATCGCCACCTACGTTCTGGCCGGCTACCGCAAGCACACCGCTCGCGGACCCGAAGCCGCCATCAAGTATTTTCTGCTCGGCTCCTTCGCCACCGCCTTCCTGCTCTATGGCATCGCCATGATCTTCGGCGCCACCGGCACCACGCAGATCTACGAGATCGCCCGCCTCGTGCCCGCCGCGCAAAATCACGCGTTCATCCTGGCAGGGCTGGGATTGATGCTGGTGGGAATCCTTTTCAAGGTCTCCGCCGCGCCCTTCCACGTGTGGACGCCGGACGTGTATGAAGGCTCGCCCACGCCGGTGGTGGCGCTGATGTCCACCGCGCCCAAAGCCGCGGCTTTCGCATTGCTGTTGCGCGTAGTCTACGAGATGCTGCCCACGCTGCGCCCCGTCTGGCAGCCGCTGCTGTGGGTGGTGGCCGTGCTTTCCATGACGGTCGGCAATCTAGCCGCGCTGCGCCAGCAGAACGTGAAGCGCATGTTGGCCTACTCCGCCATCGCCCATGCCGGCTACCTGCTGGCAGCCTTCGCGGGACTCGGGTCCAGCGGCATCGCCGCTGCCAGCTTTTACACAGCGGCCTACGCGGCCATGAACGTGGGCATCTTTGCCGTGGTTACGCTGGTCAGCGGATACGACGAAAAGCTGCCGCTCATCAACGATTATCGCGGGCTCATCTACCGCTCGCCCCTGCTCGGCAGTCTGCTGATTTTCTTCCTGGTTTCGCTGGTCGGCATACCCTTCACCGGCGGATTCTTCGGCAAGTTCTATTCGTTTGCCGCCGCGGTGGGCGGCGGAGCCATCTGGCTGGCCATCATCGGCCTGCTGAACTCCGGCCTGGCCGCCGCGTACTATCTGCGCCTGGCCCTGGTTGCGACGCAACGTTCCGACGATCAGACCTCCGCCGCTGCGGCGCCAAGGGTTGGCGCTGCCATCATCGCAGCTCTGGCGATGGCAGTTCTAGCCACGCTGGTTCTAGGCATTTGGCCCAACGATGTGTTGCAAGCGGCAGAATCCGGCGCGCACACCCTGCAAGCTCCTCCGGCCGAAATCAGCGCGCCCATGAATGTTGCTGCGCCGCTGATGCAGCCCTGATGTGCGATCCCACCCTAGCCGCAAAAACAAAAATGCGGCGAGGGTGGGGCACCCAGATTCTATTCTTGAAACTCACATTTAAATCGGATTGAGCACGGAACCGGCGGCGACCGGCACTCTTCTTGTGTCCACGGGCCGATTCCGCTCGAGCAGGCTTTTGTAGCAGCGCACAGTCAGTCCCAGAACGCTGCCATTCACATAGTTCTGCATCACCCAGGCGCGCGCTGCCAGACCCATGCGGCAGCGGCGTTCCGGGTTGCGCAGCAATTGCAGCACGGCCTCGCGAATGGCGACCGGGTAGCCGGGAGGAATCAGCAGCCCGGTCACCTCCGGCACCACGGAGTCGCGCGAGCCGGTGCATATGGTGGTCACCACGGGAATCCCGCTGGCCGCGGCCTCCAGAACAACATTCGGAAATCCCTCCCGCCAGGTGGGCAGGACCATCACGTCCATGGCGCGGTAATAGGGCGCTGCGTCGGCAACGTACCCGGTCATGTGTATGCGCGGGTGGTTTTTGATGCGGGAGCGCATATTCCGTCCAAGCGCATCCTCGGAGGCGTCAAACCAGCCCACCAGAAGCAGATGCGCCTGCGGTCTGGCAGCCAGAATCGCGTCGAATGCTTCGACCAACTCCGGCAGCCCTTTGTCGCGGGTCAAGCGGCCTACGAAACCGACCACAGGCGCATCTGGGGGAAGGCCGAGCCGGACGCGCAGGAGGCCCGGACCCGGCGAGAAACGTTCTACATCGACGCCGCCGCTGCTGCCGCACCCCAGCAGGTGCAGCTTGGCATCAGGCGCCACGCGCAGTGCCAGC
>Ga0371490_1001009_pt1 | contig 15950 bp, 12 predicted proteins | sample MB2SIPfraction_FD_207959 | JGI IMG/M metagenome (GOLD analysis project Ga0371490, IMG submission 207959) | Lab enriched peat soil microbial communities from McLean, Ithaca, NY, United States - MB28FN SIP fraction | ecosystem: Environmental > Terrestrial > Soil > Wetlands > Peat | place: USA... | reverse complement strand
AACTGATGCCGTAACGAGCCTGGTTGAGGCACATGAAGGCGCTCTTGATGCCCACCGCGCCGGGCATGATGGCCGTCAAGGGCACATGCACATCCTGCAACGAGAGGCCGCTGGTGTGGGAGGCGCGCAGGCTCCACTTGCCGTGAACATCGTAGGCCGTGAAGCCGGGGCGGTTAGTTTCCACCAGGAAGCCGCGGATTTTGCCGCCTTCGTCCTCATTTTTGGCAAAGATTACGGCCACGTCGGAGATGGTTCCTGAGGTGATCCACAGCTTTTCGCCGTTGAGGATGTACTCGCCGCCCACTTTGCGGGCGGTGGTGGTCATGGCTCCGGGATTGGAGCCTGCGCCGGGCTCGGTGAGGCCGAAGCAGCCCAGCTTTTCGCCGCTGGCGAGGGCGGAGAGCCAGGTGTTTTTCTGCTCGTCGGAGCCGAAGGTGTAGATGGGGTACATCACCAGGCCGGACTGTACGCTGACAAAGCTGCGGAAACCGGAGTCGCCGCGTTCCAGCTCCTGCATGACCAGGCCGTACTCCACGTTGGACATGCCGGCGCAGCCGTAACCCTCGAGGTTGGCGCCAAAGAAGCCCAGCTCGCCCATGATGGGGACCAGCTCGCGCGGAAAACGCTCGGTGCGGAAGCACTCCTCGATGATGGGGATGAGGTTGTCCTCCACAAAGTCGCGCGCGGTCTTTCGGACGAGCAGTTCGTCCTCGCTGAAGCTGGAGTCGAGGTTGATCAGATCGAAGCCTTGAAATTTGAAACCCATAATGAAACCCCATTCATTAGAAATCACTTAAAACAGGCGATTTTAACAGATGGGGGGAAGAGGGGACAGTGAGCAAAAAACAAGGAACAGGGAATAGGGAATAGGGAATAGGGAACAGGGAACAGGGAATAGGGAACAGGGAACAGGTTGGCCGGGGGATTAAATTTTTCTAAGTGAAAGAGGCGAGGATGGTGTACAATCCATGCATCAATCAATGCATTGATTGATGCATGGATGGAGGAGCCGATGAACCGCAGAATCGATGCGCACATGGCGCGCACTCAGCTTGGACAAGTGATTGACCGGGCAGTCGAATACAATGAGCGGTTTATCGTGGATCGCCGCGGGGAGCCGGTGGTGGTGATTCTCAGCGTTCAGGATTATCTGGCCAGCGTGCCGTCCGCACCGGAATGGCTCAGAGAGGCTTGGGCCGGCGCGAAAAAGCGCGACCTGGAGAAGCTGACGATGGAGGAGATCGACGCGAAGATCAATGCCTTACGGCGTGAAAAACGGGCCGCTGCAAAGGCCGCTATAAAATGATGCGCTTGGCGCGGAAGCACTTCTCGCTGATGGGGATGAGAAGCAGACGCGGCCTGCCTCAATCATCCAGTGTCACCATACCGCCATCGCCATCAACGGTAATGCGCTGTCCGGAGCGGATTCTATCGGTAGCCACGCCGGTTCCCAGCACCGCGGGTACGCCGTATTCACGCGCCACAATCGAACTGTGGCTCAGCGGGCCGCCGACATCTGTCACGATGCCCGAGGCCAGCGCGAAGAGCGGCGTCCAGGCGGGGGTGGTGATTTTGGCGACAAGAATTTCACCCGGCTTCATTTTGTGGAACTCTTCGGGACCATGAATGACCGTGGCCGGGCCGGTCACTTTGCCGGGGCTGGCGGCAAATCCCTTGATGACGCCGCCTGCCTGCTGGCCGGTACGCGCGGGCATCCAGCGGCTCAGGTCAAGACCCAAGATCCGGGCGCCACCCTTAACAGGCAGCGCGACAGGCGGCGTGATGGCGTGTTCCCGTTGCCAGGTCTCGCGCCGTTCATCGATTGCACAGCGATAATCCCCCACGGGTTGACCGGCATCGAGCTGCCGCGCTGCCTCCTTCACCTCATCCCACTTCAGCCAAAACACCTCGCCGCGATCCGCAATTGCTCCCGCGGCAACCATCCGGCGTCCGACTTCGCGCAAGATGCGGCGCAGCACCGGCCATCCCAGGCCGACATCGGCGAGCGAGTCCTCGCGCAGCGGCGCGGAGCGCTGGGCCCAGCCGAGCACGCCCCTGAACAAGCGCAGGCGCAGCCCGCGCAGGCGCGTGAGCAACGATTCGGCAGCCTGCTCTCGCGCCGCCGTAGCCGTTGCCTGCCGCTCGTACGGGTTGCGGCCTTCTCCCGCAACATAGTACTTGAGCGTTTCCAGCAGCGACGCCGGCTCCTCCGCAGGGAGAGTTTTAGCGAAATCCAGGTCATAGACGGTGTGGCCAAACCGATTCAGATCTTCCGCGAGGCGGCGGGTGAATTCTCCCCAGCTTTCTCCTGCGGCTGGGGGTGTTGATTGCGCTTCGTATGCCGCCGCAATCTCCTTACCACCGGTTCGGGCAAGATATTCGACCAGTTCGTCTTGGCCGCGCGCCCACATGGCCAGATCGTAAAGCGACTTCTCGGCTAGGATCGGCGCGCTGTCGAAACCTAGCAGGAAAGTCAGCGCGGGCGGGTCGCTTTTGCGCTTGATGAGGCGGTTATACGCAGTTGTAAAAGCAGCTTCGCTGAGATTCACAACTGCGAGGACGAGCTGAACGCTCACATAGTAGCTTGCCGCCGCCTCCACGATGCGGCGTGCCCCGGCGAGCAGTTCCAGCGCAGGCGTCGCGGCCAGGTCGCGTTCGGTCCATTCCGCGGTGACTTGCGCATAGTGCGGGTGCGCTTCATCGGCCCATTGCGTTCGCGCCGTGCGCAGCATCCCGGCCAATCTGCGCCACCGGACAATCATGGTGAAAAGCATCCGCACCGTTTGCCGCGCATTCAAGGCCATCTCGTAATAGGCATAATCATGGATGGTTAGGAGCGCAAAGGAGTCGCGTTCTAGCCCCATAGCCTGCGCCATCTTCTGTTGCGTCGCCTCGCTCCACAGCGGCAAGGCCAGTGTCGCGAACATTGGCGAGAGCGGCTCAGGCAGCAATTCGGCCACGCTTTGCCGGAAGTATCGGGCACCTGCTCGCGGAACCTTCCATTCGAGCGCCGCGCGCGCATCGGGCAGCGCGGTCACGGGCCGCGCCTGCACAATGAAGATCCGCCCATCGCAGAGGGCCCATTCGATGTCCATCGGCTGGCCGTAAAGTTGCTCGATCTGCACCCCCAGCCGCGTCAGCTGCGCGGCCTGCGCCGGCTCCAGCGCGGCCTGCCTGCGCTGACCGGCCGGAACAGGCTCTTCGTGTGTGCCTGTCTCCAGGCGCACCGTCATTACCTCTTTGCTGGCGATCTCCTGCGATACAATCACGCCGGCTTGCTTGTTGACGACGAAGGTGTCGGGCGTAACGCTGCCACTGACGACAGTCTCGCCCAGGCCCCAGGCCGCGTTAATCATCATCTCGCCGCGCGCGCCCGTCACCGGGTTTGCAGTGAAGGCCACGCCGGCTGCCTGAGCCGGAACCAGCCGCTGCACGACCACGGCGATGCTGACGTCTTCCGGCCGTATCCCCTGGCGCTGGCGGTAGCCGATGGCGCGGCCCGTCCATAGCGAGGCCCAGCAGCGCTTGACGGCATCGAACACCGCATCGCCGCCGCGCACGTTCAGGTAAGTCTCCAATTGGCCGGCGAATGACGCATCCGGGAGATCTTCCGCCGTTGCCGACGAGCGAACCGCGACGGGAAGGTCGGCGCCCAGCTCGCTATACCGCTGCCGTATGTCGGTGGCGATTTCGTCCGGCATCGTCCCTTGGGCGATGAGCGACTGAATCTGCTCTGATGCACGCTCCAGGGTGGCAGGGTCGCTGGCTTGCGCCTGTTCTACCGCAGCCAGGATTCCCTCGCGAAGATGGTTCTCTTCCACAAAGCAGCGATAAGCTTCGGTGGTGACGTGAAAGCCGGGAGGCACGGGCAGGCCGGCCGCCATCATGCGCGCCAGCGATGCGCCCTTGCCACCGACCCGTTCGAGCACCGCATCCGGGCTATCCAGAGGGAGAGTAAATGAAATGACTGGAAATGAAGTCATCTTCGGCCTTGGTCCTTTCGAAAGACCGCGGCCCGTGTACGAGCAGCCGTCCCCCTGGGATTCCGCCCTCGATACTCGTGGCGCAATCTCGACGCAATTATAATCGCATCCTGTGAGCCGAATGTATATCGAGCAACCGCGGAACGCGGCGGATGTCAATGGTCTCTGGCATGGCGAGGCCTGAAGACAAAGGACTGCCGATCTACTCCAGGAACTCGCGGACGAAGGGGTTTTGGCTTCTGACCAGTTCGTGAAGGGAGCCGTCGAAGATGAGGCGGCCATCCTCGAGCATGAGGAAGGTGGTGGAGGGGTCGGTTTCGCCTTTTGGGAATGGAACCATGCGGCCAAGTTTGGGGTCGAAGCGATTGTTGCACAGCAGGAAGGCGTCCTGGATGCGATGGGTGACCATGATCGAAGGGGTATGGTAGACGTCGCGCTCCTTGACGATCAACTCGAGGATGGTGGTGGAGGTGAGGGGGTCGAGGCCGCCGGTGGGCGAGTCATAGAGCAGCAGCTCCGGCTGGCGGATGAGGGCGCGGGCGATAGCCACTCGTCGGCGCATTCCGCCGGAGAGGCTGGGAGGAAAGAGGTCAAAGGTCTCCTCCAACTCGACAAAGCGCAGGGCATCGCGGACGCGGCGGTCGATTTCGTTGTCGGGGACACGCTCCTGAATCAGTTGGTAGGCGACGTTGTCGCGGACGGAGAGCGAGTCGAAGAGCGCGCCCTCCTGGAAGACCATGCCGGTGCGGGTGCGCAGGGGAAAGAGCTGCTCCTCTGGCATATGGGAGATCTCTTCGCCGAAGAGCAGGATGCTGCCCTCATCGGGGCGCAGCAGGCCGTTGGCGAGTTTGAGCAGGACGCTCTTCCCTACCCCGGCCGGGCCGAGCAGGATACGGGTCTCTCCGGGAGCGACGGAGAAGCTGACATCTTCCAGCACCGGCGGGCCGTCGAAGGCGATGGAGACGTCGCGAAAGATCACCACCGGGCTGAGATCCATAGCCGTTGGCTGGCCGTATGGGATGGGGCCGGGCTGGGCGGTAGCGGGAGAGTCGCTCATAGGGGGGGCATGAGGGTGAGCAGGACCTGGGTGAGGAGGAAGTCGACGAAGATGATGAGCACGGAAGACCAGACGACGGCCTGAATGGTGGAGCGGCCCACGCCCTGCGTGCCACCCGTGGTTCTCATGCCGTAGAAGCAGCCGATGGAGCTGAGGATGTAGCCGAAAAAGAGCGGCTTGACCAGTCCCTGGACGATGTCAGGATAGCGCAGGAATTCCCAAGCCTTGGAGAGGTACTGGGTGCCGTCCTGGTGGTTCATGAAGACGGTGACCAGGCCGCCGCCGGCGATGCCGCAGGCGTCGGAGACGATGGTGAGAAAGAAGAGCATGCAAATGGTGGCAGCGATGCGCGGGGTGACCAGTTTGCGCATCGGGTCGACTCCCAGGGCGCGCATGGCGTCGATCTGTTCGGTGACCACCATGGAGCCCAGTTCACTGGCCATCGACGAGGCGTTGCGGCCGCTGACCATCACTCCGGTGAGTATCGGGCCCAACTCCCGGATCATGGTCAGGCTGACAAACTCGCCGGTGATGGCGGTGGCGCCAAAGGCCGCAAGCGTGGCCGAGGATTGCAGGGCCAGCACGCCGCCGGTGGAGAGGCCGGTGAGAATCACGATGGACAAGGAGCCGAAGCCGATGATGTCGGACTGAATGAGAAATTCCGGCCAGTAAATCGGGGGGTGATAGAGGTTAGTGAAAGCGCGCCAGGCAAACAGGGAGTAGTCCTGCACGGTGAGGACCAGGTTCTTGGCGGTTTTTTCGATCGCTGCTATCGCCATCGCGTTTGCCGGCCTGAGGAATAAAAGGGTGTACAGCTCTCCTCGACAGAATAGCGCATTCCAGTGGTCAGGGGTCAGGGACTAGTGGAATAGAAAGCGACGGGTCAGCGAGTCACCGCGAAGGTGATGGACTGTGGCAAGTCACTCTTCCCTGTTCCCTAGTCCCAGGTCCCTATTCCCACGCCATTCCAGCTATCCTAGAAACTGGCTGTAGCCCCCATGGACCTCTACGAGAAAATCCGCACCCTGCCCACGCAGCCCGGCGTATACCTCTACAAGAACGCCGAGGGCACGGTCATCTACGTGGGCAAGGCCAACAACCTGCGCGCGCGGGTTCGTTCTTATCTGTTGGAATCCTCACAGGCCGACGCCAAGACCGGCTCGCTGATGCGCGAGGCCGTCGATCTGGACTACATTCTTGTCGGCAACGAGAGCGAGGCGCTGGCGCTCGAAACCAACCTCATCAAGCAGCGCAAGCCGCGCTTCAACATTTTGTTGAAGGACGACAAGAGCTATCCCTACGTCAAGCTCACCATGGGCGACCGCTTTCCAAAAGTTTTTGTGACCCGCCGCCTGCTGAAGGACGGTGCGGCCTACTTTGGCCCATACTTTCCCAGCAATCTGGCTTACCGCGTGGTGGAGCTGATTCATCGCAGCTTCCTGATTCCCAGTTGCAAGGTCGATCTTTCCCGCTATCATCCGCGCGCCTGCCTGCAGTACTACATTCATCGCTGCCTGGGGCCGTGCGTTCAGGAGCTGACGACTCCGGAGATCTACGCGAGCGCCGTGCGCGACGCGCGCCTGCTGCTGGAAGGCCGCCACGCCGAGCTCGAACGCACGCTGACCGCGCGCATGATGGCCGCTGCCGAAGGCGAGCAGTTCGAGGCCGCCGCCAAGTTGCGCGACCAGCTCTCCACCATCCACCAGCTCCAGGAAAAGCAGCGCGCCGCCACCGCCGAGCAAGGCGACGACACCGACGTCTTCGGCTATCACTTCGAGGACGGCTCGCTGGCCGTCAACCTCTTCCACGTCCGTGCCGGCAAGATAGTCGACCGCCGCGAGTTCTTCTGGGAAGATCTGCCGGAGCTGCTCGAAGCCGGAGTCGGCGATGCAAAAGGAAAAGGTGAAAGCTCGGAAGAGCCGTCCTTCCACGCGGGTTCTGTTTTCTCTTCACTGCTCAAGCAGCTCTACATCGACCAGCGCTACGTTCCGCGCTCCATCCTGGTCCCGGCGGAGTTCGACGACCGCGAAGCTCTAGCCGCCCTGCTCACCGAGCACACCGGCCATCGCATCGAGATCGCCGTCCCGCAGCGCGGAGAAAAACGCTCCCTCGTCGATCTGGCCGGACAGAACGCCAAGCAATCGTACATGCAGCGCTTCCGCGTCCTCGAGCCCTCGCGGAAGGCGATTCAGGAGGCGCTGGCCGAAGCGCTGATGCTCCCCGAGCTGCCCCACCGTATCGAGTGCTTCGACATCTCCCACATTCAGGGCGCGGAGACCGTGGCCTCGCTAGTGGTTTGGGAAGACGGCAAGATGAACAAGCAGGCCTATCGCAAGTTCAAGATCAAAACCGTTGCCGGAGTGGACGACTTCGCCTCCATGCGCGAGGTGGTCACGCGCCGCTATCGCCGCTTGCAAGAAGAAAAGCAGCCCATGCCCTCGCTGGTGCTGGTCGATGGCGGACTCGGCCAGCTTCACGCCGCCGCCGAGGCGCTTGAATCGCTTGGGCTGACCACGCAGCCGCTGGCCTCGATTGCCAAACGCGAAGAGGTCATCTACCTCTACGGCAACGAGCAGGAGCCGGTGGTGATGGACCGCCATTCGCCGGTGCTGCATCTGGTGCAACTGATCCGCGACGAGAGCCACCGCTTCGCCGTCGGCTACCATCGCCAGCGCCGGGCCATGCGCGACCGCGAGTCAGAGATTTTGTTGATTCCCGGCGTTGGCGCGCAGACAAGACAGCGACTGCTCACTCACTTCGGCAGCCTGCGCGATGTGCAACAAGCCACCGCCGAGTCGCTCGCCGCCGTAGTCCCTCGCAAAACCGCGGAGACGATCTGGCGGCATTTCCACGAGGATCAGCCGGCAACCTGACCCACGCACTACCACCGTACGCTTCTTTCTGAAACCACGGTCCGGCTACGTGACCGGCAATCGTCCGGAAATACTCACAGCCCCCTGCTTCCATCCGGAGGGCCTGACGGTGCAATATGTAAAGAAGAGGTTAAAATCTGTTGGTTTTCGCTTTTCATTCCCCTAAAGCGCAATCTGCGGAGCTTCCCCAACCAAAGCGGCAGCAGCAGCTTGTAACGTGGCGCAAATTGTTGACGCAATGCGCGCGCAAACCCAGCCGCAGGAGCGTCCATGCCCTGCGCAGCCTCACCTTGCGCCTGCAAGTGGGGATGGAACATTCCTTGCGCGAGCAGACAGCGCATCCCGCCGCTGCACGCGCCTTTCAGCATTGGTGCAAAGACGGGAAGAAGCTGCGCAAGGCGCTTGAACCGGTGCGCGATGCGGATGTGCATCTGGCTCGTCTCGATCACCTCCGCAAGGCTGGAGGAGCGTCAGAAGGCGAGAAGCAACTGAGTTCCCGCTGCATCCGTGAAATCGACAAACTCGAAGACCGGCTCCGGCGGCAGCGCAAAGCGGGGATTGATAAGCTGAGGGACGCCATCGATGCTCGCAGCAAACGGCTGAACCGGCTTAGCAAAGAGCTGGAAGCGGCGTTGACGCCTCACATGCCATCGAGGGTGCATTCGACTGCCCCAGAGGCTTTGCGGATCTTCGCGGAACTGACCAGAGAATACCCCAACCTCAACGCGGACAACCTTCATGAATATCGCAAGCGTCTCAAGCAAGCGCGCTATCTGGTGGAGATCTCGGCCACGGTCGATCCCCTGGCTAAGCGGTTGGCCGCCGCATTTAGGAGGATTCACTACGCCGCCGGAGAGTGGCACGATTGGCAGGAACTCGCCAACAAGGCTGGCCGTGTGCTTTCCGGCCACGGCAAACAGGATGGCCTGATTCCAGTGCTGGAGGCGTTGGCGGAAAAGGCTCTTCAACAGGCACGTGTCCAATGCCGGCGCACTGCAGCACGCTTTCTGAAGAACGTTGGCGATGTGCGGCCTTTGCCGCCGAGAAAGCCGGTTGCTTCTGATCCTGGATTCCAGCATGAAGATCAACATCACCAAGCGGTCACCGGTTAAGCAGTATTCCTGTATTGCTTTCACTGCAACAGGCCACCGCAGAATCGCTCGCCGCCGTCGTCCAGCATAAAACCGCCGAAACCATAGGTCGGCATTTCGACGAAGCGGACCCGGCAAGCTGAACACCAAACTCGGCGCTACAATTTACGGAACCCTCTTCATTCCTACTGCGTACAATTGCGTAGACTGACACGTAGGAGAGCACTGTCTTGCCTGAAGTTAATTCACTCATCCCTGCGCGAACGCCGCTGCGCACCGCCTTGTTACTCGCCAGCATTTTTGCGGCCCTCACCTTTCTCATCCATCTGATCAGTTCGCTCTGGGGCAGCCATCTGGGTTACGGCTTCTTTCGCGACGAGCTTTACTTCCTGGTCTGCGGCCGTCATCTTGCCTGGGGCTATGTGGATCAGCCTCCGCTGGTCGCCTTGCAGGCGCGGCTAGCCGAAACGCTCTTCGGCTTGTCGCCCACCGGCATTCGCATCATCAGCTTTGCCGCCGGAGGCGTAACCGTCGGCCTCACAGGCTTGATTGCATGGCAGCTTGGCGGGCGGCGCACGGCGCAAGTGCTGGCCATGATGGCCGTCCTTGCCGCTCCGGTCTTTCTGGGAACGTCTAATTATCTTTCCATGAACTCCTTCGAGCCCTGCTTGTGGATGGGCGCACTGCTGGTCGTCCTTCGCGTTGCCGAGGGAACGGCTACGCCCCGCGTCTGGCTGCTCTTTGGATTGCTGGCCGGCCTGGGCATCGAGAACAAGCACTCGACGGTCTTCTTTTTGATTGCGCTTTTGCTCGGCCTCCTGCTCAGTCCGCAGCGGCGCATTCTCTGGTCGAAGGGCTGCGCCGCCGGTGTCGCCGTTTTGTTGCTGATCGCCCTGCCCAACCTCCTCTGGCAATGGGTTCACCACTTCCCCACGTATGAGCTGCTGAACGGCGTCGCCCACACCGACAAGAACACCAAGCTGCCGCCGCTGGCCTTTCTGCGCGAACAGGTCAACATGCTGCTGATCGTAGCGGCGCCGCTATGGATCGGCGGCCTGGCGTGGCTGGCCTTCGCCCGCAATGCCCGCCCCTGGCGCTTTGTCGTTCCCGGCTATCTGCTTTTTCTCGCCATGATGATGGCCATGCACGCCAAGGATTACTACGTCGCGCCCATCTATCCGGTGCTCTTTGCCGCCGGTGCCGTAGCCTTCGGCCAGCTCACACGCCGCGGTTGGCCGTCCATCGTCTACTCGGTGATTTTGGGTTACCTGCTCTGCCGCGCCACCGCGCCGATCATGCTGACGATTCTTCCTCCAGACAAGTACACCGCCTACACCGCCCGCTTTGGCGCCAACAAAGTCAAGACCGAAAAGTTCACCAGCCCCCTGCCGCAGTACCTCTCCGACCGCTTCGGCTGGCCGCAGATGGTCGAAGGCTTTGCCGTTCGCTACAACGCTCTGCCAGCAGACGTGCGCGCCCACACCGCCATCTTCTGCGGCAACTACGGCGAGGCTAGCGCGGTCAACATTCTCGGCCTACAATACGGCCTGCCCACGGCCATCAGCGGCCATCAGAACTATTTCTACTGGGGCTGGAACGGCTACACAGGAGAATCCGTTCTTACGCTAGGCAACGATCCCAAGGACTACACCGACAACTACGCTGAGGTCATCGATCTCGGCCCCTTTGACGCGCCCTGGATCATGGACCACGAGCATCACCACTACTTCTGGCTGCGCCACCGCAAGCGCACCTACGCCTCCGAATGGCCGGAGTTCAAGTACTGGTACTGATCCAACGCCAAAGCCGCAAGCCCCGCTCCTGTTGCTCAACCAGGCGCTTCATCAAACCTTTACGTGCAAAAACATACAATTTGAAAGAAAATAGAGTTAGATGAATTGTGTAAACGACAAGAGGAACGCTTGACACAAACACAGATTGAAATTCCCCGGTGGACCGCGCCGGAGTTTGAGCGGCTGGTTTTCGCGAGCCACCCAAAAGTTGCGGTCTTCGATTGCGATGGAACACTGTGGGGCGGCGACGCCGGTTACGGCTTCATGGCCTGGTCGCTGGAAAAGGGGCTGGTTTCGCGCTCCACCTGCGACTGGGTCGATACCCGCTACCGCGACTACCTGGCCGGCAAGGTGAGCGAGCTGGCGATCTGCGGCGAGATGGTGCAGATTTACGCCGGCCTGCGCGAACAGGAGCTGCGCGAAGCCGCCGCCCGCTACGTGCGCAAGTTTGTTCAGCCGCGCGTCTTTGCCGAGATGGCCGCGCTGGTGGCCGCGCTCCAACAGGCGGGCGTCGAGATTTGGGCCGTCAGCTCCACCAACAAATGGGTAGTCGCCGAGGGAGTGCGCGATTTCGGATTCTCGGAAGAGCGCATCCTGGCCGCCGAGGTGCGCGTCGCCGACGGACTCATCACCGGCGAGCTAGTGGATGTGCCCACCGACGAGGGCAAGGCCGCCACGCTCAAGCGCGTGGGGATCGCGCGCCCCGATGCGGCCTTCGGCAACTCCATTCACGACCTGGCCATGCTGGAGATGGCGCGCAACGCCTTCCCGGTCAACCCCTCCGCGGAACTGCTCAAAGCGGCGGCAAAGAATGGCTGGGGCTACTTTTTGCCTGAGGCTGCCGTGGCCGGCGAGGCCGATGTGGCCGGTGAATAAGCGTTCAGTCTGCGGGAAAATCAGTCCCGCTCTTCCAGCCGCGCGGTCACCTGCTTCACCAGGCGCTCCAGTTCGGCGCTGGTTCCCGCTGCCGGGATGACCGCATCGGAAGAATGATTGAGGCGCGCATCCGGAAAGCCCAGCCGCCGCTTCAGCGCCAGTATCTCCCGAATCTTGCTTTCCGGAATGAAGCTGAGCGGCTTGCCGATCTGTTGGGCGAGCAGGAAGGTTTTGCAGCAGGTTTCAAAGATCTCCACCAGCCACTCGGCGTGCATCACCGTGTCTGCCCAGCAGACGATGCCGTGGTTGGTGAGCAGGATGGTGTTGTGATCCGCGACAAAGGGCAGCACCGTCTCGGCAAAGGCTTTGGTGCCGGGGGTTTCATACGGGGCCACCGCCGCTGGACCGATGAATAACTCGTACTCGGTAATCAGCCCGTTGGGCGGCGTGGAGCCGGTGACGGCAAAGGCCGTTGCATAAGGCGGGTGGCAGTGCACCACGGCGCGGGCTTGCGAGTTGGCTTTGTAAATCTCCAGGTGCAGCAGCAGTTCGCTGGTCCGCGAGCGGTCGCTCGCCATGATGTTTCCCTCCAGGTCGGAGAGGCAGATGTCGGCCAGTTCCAGGTCGCCCTTGCTGAGCATGGTGGGCGTGCAGAGCACGTAGCGCGAGCCCAGGCGGACGCTGATGTTGCCGCCGTTGCCGTCCACATATTGCCGCTCCCACAGCTTGCGGCCGACACGGATAATTTCCCGCCGGAATGCCTCGGCCTCCGGGGAGCCGGCGGCATCCAGTGGCAAATTATCCTCGATCTTCGAGGCGTCGGGCTTCGACGCAATGCCGGGCGGGGACGCGGCTCGCGTTGTTTCCTTGCTCTTCTCCGCGACTGGAAACGCTGTCTGCTGCATGGTTGACCTCACGCCTGGGTTGATGAGCCGGGCTCCGGCAAGCACCGGCATTTCTTTCAGATTATATAGTGGAAAACACGCAAGGTTGAAAGGGCGCGGCTTTAGCCGTGCGTAGAACTATCAAAATATGTTTTTCCGTAAAGTCCTTCACTCCGCACGCACCAGCCTGCGCTGCAACGCCTCCAGCGTCTGCCCCTTGGTCTCCGGATAAACAAACAGCACCACCAGGAACTGGATCACGGTCATGATGGCGAAGAAGGTGAATGGAGCGCTGCGGCCGATCTGCGCCACCACCATGGGAAAGGCCAGTTGAATGGCGGTGTTCATGAACCAGTGGCTGGCGTTGCCCACGCCCTGGCCCTTGGAGCGGACGGCGTTGGGAAAGACTTCGCCGATATAAACCCAGATGACCGCTCCCTGGGAGAGCGCGAAGAAGGCGATGTAGGTAATCAGCACCCAGACCAGCGCGCCGGGGTGGGAGTTGGTCGCAAAGAGCCAGGAGACAGCCGCCAGGCAGCTTGCCGTCCCCGCCGCGCCGATGAGCAGCAGCGTCTTGCGGCCCAGCTTGTCGATCACGCTCATGCCCACAATGGTGAAAACCAGATTGGTGAAGCCGATGGCGATGGCCTGCTGGTCGCCAGAGATCTGGCTGAAGCCCGCCGAGGCGAAGATGCTGTTCAGGTAGTAGAGAATCGAGTTGATCCCCGCCAGTTGATTGAACGCGCCAATCGAAATCGCCAGAAAGAGCGGATAGCGATACTTCCAGCGGAAGATCGGCTCGTGTGCCGTGGCGTGCTCCTCGGCCAGGGCGGTGCGAATGTCGGCCAGCTCGGCCTCCGGCTCCGGTTCGCCCATCAGCTTCAGCACGGCCAGGGCTTCGGCGTTGCGGCCCTTCGAGGCTGCCCAGCGGGGGCTGCGCGGAATGCCGAAGAGCAGCGCCAGGAATACCAGTGCGGGCAGCGCGGCTACGCCCACCTGCCAGCGCCATTCCAGAGAGCCCAGGTGCAACGTGCGAATGAAGTAATTCGAGGTGTAAGCCACCAGAATTCCGAAGACCACGTTGAATTGAAACGCGCCCACCAGCCGCCCGCGCCACCGGGCCGGGGCCAGCTCGGCAATGTAGACCGGTCCCAACACCGAGGATGCGCCGATGCCCAACCCGCCGACAAAACGGAAGAGCATCAGCACCAGCCAGTTCCAGGCCAGCGCGCTGCCGATGGCCGAGACCACATACAAAATCGCGGTAACGCGCAGCGTCTCGCGTCCGCCGATCTTCTGCCCCACCTGGCCCGCGCCCAGTGCTCCCACCACCGTGCCGATCAGCGCAATGGCTACCGTCCAACCCTTGCCCTGCGGGCTCAGGTTATAGAGCCGCACCAGCGCATCGATGGCCCCGGAGATGACCACTGTATCGAAGCCGAAGAGCAGGCCGCCCAACGCGCCGGTCAGGGTTGCCTTCATCAGGTTGAGGTTGGGTCGCATGGCGCCGGGCATCTTGATTTCCAAACCATCCTACAGACTGGCCCCCCTACGGGCCAACTGATGATTGCCGTCTGGGAGAAAATGCAGCGCAATCCCGCGTGGAGATGCTAGAATCACCCAATTCAGGTATTCAGCTTCAAGGAGGTCGATCCGTATGCACGGAAAGCACAACATACAGCTCCGCCGCTTCACCTTCGCAGTTGCCCTGCTGACGTTTGCCGCCACGCTAGGCGCGCAGGCCCCGCAGTGGAAGACTTACAGCTATCCGGCGGATGGATTCAGCACCTCGTTCCCATCCGAGCCGACCATGCAGAAGCAAAACGTTCCCACCGAGAAGGGCAGCTTCGAGTTGCGCGCCTATCTGGCGGAGGATGGCCAGGCAGCCGTGTTCGTCGGGGTTTGCGATTACGGCACCGCTATCTCGGACAGGACGCCGGACCAGGTGCTGGACGGCGCCCAGCAGGGAGCCATTGACAACGTCAAAGCCCACCTGATCAGAGGAAAGAAAATCATGTTCGGCGCCTATCCCGGCAGGGAGTTTGAGGCCGATAACGACTCCATGCACTTTTACGCGCGCATCTACCTGGTGGGAACCACGCTTTACCAGACGCTGATCGCTTCGCCGCTGGGTAGCCCGTACGTCAGCACCACGCGCTTTCTCGACTCATTCCAGTTGATTACGCGCACGGCAACTCCTTAGGGCCTGTTCACACCACCGGGCAGCTCAGCTTTGCGCGTGCTGCCCGGCCGGCGTCACCGTCAGTATCCGGCAGCGATACTTGCCCGCCGCGCTCAAGGCCAGCGTCATCTCGCTCTCCATGCAGGCGCAATCGCCGGCCTCGAGAACTTCTTGCATCCCGCCCGCATCCAACAGCAACTTCCCTTCCAACACATACACCAGGCCGGTCCCCTCGCGGCAGGAATCCGTGGCGCAGGAGGAGATTCCGCCGGCGGGAAACTCGATCATCCGCGCCACCAGCCGCATCCCCTCCGTCACCGCGTTCAGCGGGGTCATCTTCACTGACTCCAGCCCGCGGCTGTTGCCCGCAAGGTGAGCCTTGCGCGTGATGGAGAGCGTGTGCCTGGCGGGCTCGGAGAAGAAGTAGCTCATCCCCACCCCGTAGACCCGGCTGATGGTGGCCAGCGTGGGCAGCGTAGGAACCATGCGGTCGGTCTCCAGCTTGGAGAGCAGCGCCGTGGATAGCCCGGTCTCGGCCGCCAGGCGGGAAAGGGTGAGCCGCTTCTGGGTGCGTAACGAGCGCAGCTTCATTCCGATGCAATAGGGTTCAAGAGACCACTTCGCGTAGGAAACAGTCTTGGGCATGGCAAACTCCCCTGTGTTAGTTTGCCAGCGGCGGGCCTGCACTTACTGATAAAAACCTGAAGTTTTCCTGAATTCTTTCCTTGGTAATGCCTCTTTGATTACTTCGTGCATAAAAAAAATGCAAAATGAACTCCATCCCATCTATTCCACAGCAGATCAATAGCGGATAATCTAGAGATCACAATTCATTCTGGGCTCATTGAAGCACAGAGATTCGCTGGAACTACTGCTGTATTTTCCCCTTGGTACTCCCCCGCGCAGGTTCTCGCGACCACTGTCGCAGTTGCCTTTTTTCCCGCCCGTATGGGCACGAGATCGGCAACCGTGTGGCCCAGGATAAGAGGATGTGCGGTGGCCGCGACGAAGGAACCCCACTCATTTATGCGCAGTGCGCCGGATTCCGGAACCCTGGCGACAGGTCTTGGCCGCCGTCGTGGAGATACTGGCGCCCCGGCGACAAGTCTTGGCCGCCGTCGTGGCGATCCGGGCTCCTCAGTAACAGGTCTTGGCCGCCGTCGTGGCGATCCTGGAACCCCGGCGACAAGTCTTCGTCGCCGGGGTAGTGA
>Ga0371490_1001008_pt1 | contig 15952 bp, 17 predicted proteins | sample MB2SIPfraction_FD_207959 | JGI IMG/M metagenome (GOLD analysis project Ga0371490, IMG submission 207959) | Lab enriched peat soil microbial communities from McLean, Ithaca, NY, United States - MB28FN SIP fraction | ecosystem: Environmental > Terrestrial > Soil > Wetlands > Peat | place: USA... | reverse complement strand
TGCGCCGAGAGCGCCGAGGCCGCGGTCAGGCCTAACAGATTCTGCGCATTGTTCGAGGTCTTGAGTTTGCCGAATAACGCGGTGATCCCGGAGCTGGCGTTCGACGACCTTGCGTTCTTCACCTGTCCGTCGGTCGTGGCCGCCAGGTTTTCCGTCACCACGATGCCCACTACATCGTGCAGCCGGAAGGCCTTGGCGTCGGTGCCCAGCCGCACCAGCCTTCCTTCCGCGCTCCAGATCGAGCCCTCTGTCCGCACCTCCGCCGCCTGCTGCGCCCGCACCCGCTCGATATAGTTTTTGAGCGCCGCCTCGGGCGGGGTTGCCTTGCCCGCGATCCCCGGCGTGGACTTCTTCTTGTTGAGGCTGATCGCCCGAGCCGGCAGAACCGCCACCAGAGCTATCACCCCCAGCAAGACCCCGGCCCACAGCATTCTTAGTCTCATGGACGCATCCCCGCTTCCGGTTGAAGCGCCGCGCGGCCCGGCCCCAGGGCTAGCGCCCGCACCACATGGCCGCCAATCGTCAAACGCACATCAAACGCCGCCCCGGGAGCGGCCGGGTTCATCGCGCGGGCCTCCAGAACCGAATCGACATGCGCCGTGTGCTCCTCGACGATCAGCCGGTCTCCGGCGCGAATGACGGGAAGAATCTGCGCTTCACCTGCCTGTCCCGCCGCCTGCAATGCTGAGCCGCCAGACGCGTTGCGATGAGCCGCAATCAGCACCAGCCGCCCCGGCCCGCCGGGAAACTGGTCATTGCGCAGTAGCAGCCAACGGTCCCCATTGTTGGGATCGTCGATCTCGCGCACGACTTCCCCTTGCAACCCTGGCCCCAGGGGCGCAACCGGAGTCATTTCCCCCGACGAGAGCATGACTTGAGCTCTGGAACCGCCCGATGCCTGAGCACAGGCTGCGGAGGCCGCGAAGAGAATCAGCCCTGCACTCCACGCCGTTATCAGCCCCATTCTCACTCCGCCCTCCATGCCCAGAAACCCATCCCTAGTCCCTGTTCCCTATTCCCTGTTCCCTATTTCCTAGTCCCTATTGGGTCATGTTGTTGACCTGGGAGTACATAGTGTCAGCCGCCTTGATGACCTTGGAGTTTGCTTCATAGGCCCGCTGCGCCAGCACCATCTGCACAAACATGGTCACCACGTCCACGTTCGAGTTCTCCAGGTACCCCTGTTGCAGGGTTCCCAAACCCTCCGTCCCGCCAGGGTTGCCCAGCACCGCATCTCCCGAACTGAGCGTGGCCTGAAGCAGGTTGTTGCCCATGCTCTCCAGGCCCCCGGGGTTGGGAAAGGTCGCCAACTGAATCTGGCCCAGTTGCGAGGGGTTCTGCTGCCCCGGCAAGGTGGCGTCCACCACTCCATACTGGGTGATGGTGACCGCCGTGGCATTAGGGGGAATCGTAATCGTGGGAATGATCGGGTCACCGTCGGTAGTCACGATGGTTCCCTGGCTGTTCAGTTGAAACTGGCCGGCGCGGGTGTATTCGATGGTGCCATCCGGCCGCTGTACCTGGAAGAACCCGTTGCCTTCGATGGCCACGTCCAGGGGGTTCGAGGTCTGATTCAAGGAGCCCTGGGTCATGATCACCTCGGTGGCCGCCGATTTGGTGCCCAACCCCACCTGCAAGCCCGCCGAGACCGTGGTCTGGCTCTGCGCCGCCCCCGGCGTCACCAGGTTCTGGTAGACCATGTCCTGAAACTCCAGGCGCAACTGGCGAAAACCTGTCGTCGAGGAGTTGGCCAGGTTGTTGGCGATGGTGTCCAGGTTCAACTGTTGCGCGCTCATGCCGCTGGCTGCGGTATACAAGGCTCGAATCATCTTGGCTCCTTCGTCGCCAGTGAATGAGTGAATAAGTGAACGAGTGAAAAGTCTTCAATAGCTCGAATCGCTGAAATTCCTCTTTCAAAACCCACTTCCCTAACTACGAACCATTGCCTGCTGACCGACCTTATTGACCACTGTTCACTCGTTCACTTATTCACTGACTCACTTGTTCACTGATTCACTCGTTCACTGCCATCACACCCTCGGCAGTTCCTCGGTGGCGATCTTGTTGAATTCGGTATGGAAGACGGTCAGCGCCTTCTGCATCATCTCCGTCTCGCGCTGGATCAGCATCAGGTTCAGCGTCCCCGGAATCGTGCCCTGATTGGCGTTCTCGATAGCGCCCTGGTGGACGGTGGCATTCTTGGAAAGCGACGGCGCAACGCCCTCCGGCGCGAGATAGCGGTTGATGCCCTCGGGAGTCAACTGCGCGCCCTTCGGAAAGGTAAACACGCCCACCGTGGCCACCACCCCGCCGGCCACCGAGATCGCGCCATCCACGCCCACCGAGACCTGGCCGGGAGGAATGGCAATTATCTGACCGGTCGACGACAGCACCGGATCTCCGGCTACCGTCGCCAGTCGTCCGGCGGGGGTCCGATGAAAGCCGCCATCGCGGGTGTAACGCGGGCCGTTGGGCGTCTGCACCTGAAAAAAGCCCTCGCCTTCAATGGCCAGATCCAGCGGATTGCCGGTCTGTTGGATCGCGCCCTGGCCCAGGTTGAGCCGGTCGCCGCCCAGCAGGCCGTAATTGTTCACTGTCCGCCCCAACTGCGAGTCTTGGGAATCCGGCCCCATCAGCACCGAGCGAAAGTACTCCTGCTCGGCCCGGTATCCGGGAGTCTGCGCATTGGCCAGGTTGGTGGCCGCGATGTCCAGAGCCTGGGAGCGCGCCACCAGCCCGGTCATCGCCGCATAGTATCCGCTGTCCATCAGGCGCCCCTCCCGCTGCAATGGAAGAACTTGCAGGTGGAGGACCGGAAGAGACTGGGAAGTGATTAGAAGAGCATCAGAATTGGATAAAACAGGGAATAGGGATTAGGGATTAGTGATTAGGGGTTAGGGAACAGTGGCCGGGCATCTGGGTTTTAAGCAGACCACTGTTCACTGACCACTGTTCACTGTCTTACTGCAGACCATCGCAGATGATGGTGACCTCGAAGCTGGCGTCGTCGAAATGGTACGTGTGGTGGAGCTTGAACTCGGGAGCCTGCACGTGGAGTTTGTAATCCTGCCCGGTGATCACCGCGGGAATCGACAGGCCGCAGTTGGCCGCCAGATCCGGCACTTTGCCCTTCCACGCCCCGGCCAGCATATTGCATATCTCGCCGATCCCGTCCTTGACGGTATCGTCAACCTCTTCTAATGCCATGCCCGTCATGTGTGAAGCAACTTTGATGGCCGCCGAGGCCCCGCTGCGGAAGACACAGGCCCCGCTCAACACGCCGCCAAAGCCCACCACCGCGGTCACCGACTCCGGCTCCCCGGTCTCCTCCGGTCCCGTGTAGCGCTCACAGTTGACCCCCAGCATCATCTTGAAGACCTCTTCCACGCTGTCATCCAGATTTTTGGGATCGGAGACCAGATGCAAAGACTCCCGCATTGAACACGCCATCGTACGCTCCATTTCCTTGTTGTTGCCGCCGCCCGCTGTGACGATCGCGGCCTTGCGCACACCGTTTAACAGCATACCGATGCCTCCCGGCTACGCCGCATTCAACAACGGCAGCACCCGTTCCTTCACCTGCTCGGCCGTGAACGGTTTGCGGATGTAGCCTTGCGCTCCGTCCTGAATGGCCTGCTTGACGTGTTCCTCGCTCGACTCGGTGGTGATCATCACCACCGGGACGCCGGGAGCCAGGTTCTGCGCCCGTAGCTGACGCAGAAACTCCAGCCCGTCCATCGAGGGCATATTAATGTCAGAGAGAATCAGGTCCACCTTTTGGACTTTCAACACATCCAACCCTTCGACGCCGCTGCCGGCCTCGAAGACCACCAGCGGGTCCAGCCCCGCCTGGCGGAGCGAACGCTCCACAATCTTGCGCATCACCGTGGAATCGTCGACAATCAGGGTTCGCACTTCACTCATGTCCAAGCTCCTCTGCTCTTATGTCTATCGGCTTTTCCGGTCAATCCATGAGAAAAAATCCACCATTTGCCCTCTGGTCTACGCTTTAGTGCGCCCCAATCGAGCAGATCAGATCCTGGACCCAGCCGCGCTCCGGCATCGGTTCGCTTTGTGCTCGCCGCCACATCCTGAGCCACAGGCAGTCGTGAACCCTGACCAGCCGGGACTCGACCGGCCGCACCTGTTCGATGGACTTTGAAAGCGCGCGCGCCACCGCCGACTCCGTGACGGCCTCCATCAACTCCACGGCGGGAAACTTCGCGCTCAGCATGCGGACGTGCGCCGGGCCGAAGAGCGACTCCGGCACCAGCCCGCTCTCCACCCTCAGACCGCTCATCCGCTCCACGGCCAGGGCCACAATGGGGTCCAGCCGGTCTTCAAATCCCAGATAAAGTATCCTACCGGCGGCCAGCCGCAGGGGAAGCGCGCCAAAGGCGTCCACAAACAGCCGTGGCACCAGCACGGCGAGCGCCTCGGCGTCGTGAAACTCCAAAGGCAGCACTGGGCAGCTCCACTGCAGGCCCAGCGCCCGGGTGACCAGTTGCTCGCTCACTCCCTGCTGGCGCACCAGCCAGTGGCCCAGCCGCCCGGCTTTGGCCACCCGCTGCGCATCCAGCGCCTGGCGCAACTGGCCGGAGGTGATCCAGCCCTGTTCGAGCATCACCAGGCCGAGCGGAATACGATGCTGATGGCTCTCGGCAGCCAGGCCCCGGCCGTCCAGCTCGCGGCGCACCGCCGCGCTCACCCGCGCCGCCGTGCAGGCCGCCGAGCAGTTCCAGCCACCCTCAAAGACCGGCGCCATGCGGCTGCGCCAAAGGTGCAGCCAGCCGGAGCCACAACCGGGATTGGCGCAGGTTTCAAAGAGGGCGCTGCGCGCCCGGCTGTGCGTCCCCCCGGCTCTGTCGGCCGCCTGCCGCTCACGGAGGGTTGTCCCCAGGAGCGCCGGCATGCTCGGCCGGGACAATTCCCGGTTCTGGTCCTGGCTCTGGTCCCGGCTCTGTTTGCGGCTTAGAATAGGCATCGGATGCTCTCCAGCCGCTTCTTGGGCGAAGCCACCTCGGTCACCCGCAAGCCAAAGTTGCCGTTGACCAGCACCACCTCGCCACAGGCCACAATCTTGTCGCCCACGATCAGGTCCACCGGGTCGGCCACATTGCGGTCCAGTTGCACCACGTCGCCTGGACCGAGATCGAGAATCTCGCCCAACGGCAACTCCTTACTGCCAAAGCGCAGCGAAACCTCCAACTCGACATCCATCAGTAAGTTGAGGCCGGGGCTGAGGCCGGCCGGTGGCGGCGCGGGGACATCGGCGGGCCGGGCGGCGGGCTGCGCAGCCGGCTTGGGAACGCGCACCTCGTCGCGCACCAGAATCGTAAAAGCCCGCTCGCCGGACTTCAACTGGAAGGCGCGCGAGACCTTGCTCTCCCCGGTAATCTCCTCGAACTTCTCGACGCGGCACTTTTTCCCCGTCTTGGCCAGTAGCTCCCCGACTGCTGCATTGGCCACCTCTTTCAGAATCTCGCCCCAGCCGGCCTTCTGGTCCACGCCCTCGCCCACCAGGGGCGATTCCAGAAGCGCGGGGTCCAGGACCACACTGAAGCGGCCCTCCTCGTCCCCGGCTATGGTGGCGGCAAAGCCGAAGGCGCCCGCCGCCATGGGTTTGGGCAGCGACTCGACCAGCTCGGGCTCTCCCGCCAGCGCCTGGGAGAACAAGGTGGTCGCGGCCTCGGTCCAGAACTCAAGATAGCCCTTCATCACTCCGCCTCGATGATTGGCCGCTCGATGCGGGCGGCGCGGTGCGCTCCCTGACGAATGGCCTGCGCCAGGGAGAGCGTTTGGCCGCCGACCTTCCATTCAGAGAGGCTGTTGGCGGCCAAATCCAGGCGCAGCACCGTCCCCGGCTCCAGGTTTTCGATGGCGCTGGCCGCCATCCGCACCGCGGGCAGTTGCAGCGAGGCGCCGAAGCGGATGCGGCGCGCCGCGGCCTCCATGCGCGCCCGCATCTCGCCCCCATGGTGACGGCGGCGGGCCCATTCCGAGGTCAGCCGGCGCAGAATGGTGTTGGCCACCACCGCCGGAAAGGCCAGGTTGAGCAAACCCGAGCTGTGCGGCATGCGAATCTCGAAGCTCAGGCAGAGGGTCTTTTCCGTGACCGACATGATGCGCGCCACCTGGGTCTGCATCTGGCGGCGCTCGAAGTTGAAGCTCAGCCCCACCGGCAGCCAGGCCGCGGTCAGCTCCCGGCAGATGATCTCCACCACGCTGGCCAGAATCGACTCCTCGATGTCGGTCAGCTCGCGCAGGGCGCCGTCCCGGCCCTCGCCGCCCAGCAGCAGATCGATGATGGGGGGAGCCAGGGCCAAGTCCAGTTGCAGGACCGCGAGAGCCCCCAGCGGCTCCATGCGGACTGATGCTACGTAGCTGATCTCGGGAATGCGCAGCAGAAACTCGTTGAAAGGAATCTGTTCGGCCGAGACCAGGTTGACCTGGAAGCGGGTGCGCAGCCAGGCGGCCAGGTTATGCGTCAGGTTGCGGGCAAACAGGTCGTTCAACATGCTGATGGCGCGCAACTGTTCGGTCGAGATCTGGCCCGCCGAGGCGAAGTTATAGGGCACCACCCGGGCCCGCACCTCGGTCTTCTGCGCCTCAGGCGTGGCGCTGAGCGCCGCCTGAAACAGGGCGTCAATCTCGTTCTGCTTGAGCGTCTTCTCTGCCATTGGCTATCCCGTGTCCCGTGTCCCTGGTCCCTTAGTTCCGAGTCCCTGCTTTCAACTCCGCGCCCGAGCTCCCACCTTCCGGGCTCGCGGCCGTTCAAAAACCCCGTGCGCCGCCAGATCCTTGAGCGCGCCCCTGAGATGCACCACCGCCGAAGCATGTACCTGCGAGACCCGCGACTCCACCACCCCCAGCGCCAGGCCGATCTCGTGCATGGTCATCTCCTCGTAGTAGTAGAGGCTCATCACCAGGCGCTCCCGGTCGGGGAGATTTTGAATGGCCTCGGCCAGCCGTTCTTCCAGCTCGCCCCGCAGACAGCAAAACAGCGGGTCCTCCTCGGGGCGGCCGGGAATGTAAGCCAACTCCTCCTCACCCGAGTCCTCGTTGCGTTCCATGTGCAGGGTGCCGATCTCCAGTCCCTTCAGATCGCCCAGCAACTGCTGGTACTCCTCCAGCTCCAGCGCCATCTCCACGGCCACCTCGGCCTCGTCCGGCGCGTGGCCCATCCTGGCCGTCAGCACCCGGATGGCCTCTTCCACCGCGCGGCCCTTCCTGCGCAGCTCGCGCGGACTCCAGTCCAGCGTTCTCAGGCTGTCCAGAATCGCTCCCCGGATGCGGAACTGCGCATAGGAGCGGAACTGGACTTTTTTGGCCGGGTCGAACTTGGAGAAGGCGTCCATCAAACCGACCACCCCGGCCGAAACCAGGTCCTCGATGTCCACATGCTGGGGCAGCCGCTCGTGAATGCGGCGGGCCAGAAAGCGCACAATCGGCAGGTGCTCGAGCAACACCCGCTCCTGCTCGCTGGTCAGCACCGGCAGTTGGGAGCCTCCGGGCGGATAGCCGTCTCCGGGAGCGCTGCGCCGCGGCGTCTTCTGGCTCACTACCGGATTCGCGACTTCGCTCCCCATCCACGCCCCTTTTTTGAAATCTCTAACCTGGCTCTTTCTGCTGACTTTTTCCCTGACCCAGGACCCTCAGCGCACCGTTCCCACAGGACGCAGGCGAATCTCCGGAGGAATCTCCCCGGCCGCCACCACCGCCAGACGGGGAAAAACCGGCTCCAGCCAGCGCTTGACGTGATAACGGGCAGGACTAGGGCATAAAAGCACGGGAAGCGCCGCAGCGGAGGCTGCGGGGATAAGCCGCCTCAAAGAATCGACCAGGCGGCGGACCACAGGCGTTCCCGGCGTCGCGCCCGCAGCCAGCATCCTCTGGCCCGTCTCCGGCGAAAGCGTGGCCAAAATCTCTTCTTCCAGGACCCCATCGAGAAGCAGAACCGGCAACTGGCCTTCCCCATCCAGCAGCGGCTGGATCAGCCGCCGGCCCAACGCCTGGCGCGCGGCCTCCACCAGGGCGACCACGCTCTTATTGACCGGCGCGGTCTCCAGCATGGATTCCAGTATCGCGCCCAGGTCGCGGATCGAGACCCGCTCGCGCAGCAGTTGTTCCAGCACCCGGCCCACCTCGCCCAGGGTGAGCAGCTTGGGCACCAGCTCTTCCAGCAGTTTTGGATGGCTCTCATTCAGCGCGTCCATCAGGCGCTTGGTCTCGGAACGTCCCAGCAACTCCCAGGCGTGGCGGCGGATGAGTTCTCCCAGATGGGTGGTGATGACGGTGACCGCATCCACCACCGAGTAGCCGGCGGCGATGGCCTGGTCCTCCAGAGCCGGCTCAATCCAGATGGCGGGCACCCCGAAGGCCGGCTCGCGCGCCTCCTTGCCGGCCAGCGGACGCCGATTGGGGTCGCCGGAGACGGCCAATAACAGCGCTCCCTCGGTCTGCCATCGGCCAATCTCCATCCCCCGCAGGCTGAACAGGTACTCGCGCGGCCTGAGGCGCAGATTGTCGCTGATATGCACCGGGGGAACCAGAAAGCCCATCTCCGCGGAGAGATGGCGGCGCAGGGAACGCACCCGGTTCAGCAGTTGCCCGCCCTGCTTTTCGTCCACCAGCGGAATCAGTTGAAAGCCAATCTCCAGGGTCAGCTCTTCCAGGCGCATAAGGTTGGCGAGATCCGTGCTCTGCGCCTCGCCCGGCTTCTTCTTCTCCACCACCCCCGGCTCGGCCGGCGGAGCGGCAGGAGCGTGGGCCGCCACCCTTCGTCCGGCCAGGAACAATATGGCCGACACACTCAGAAACGCCAGCTTGGGCAGCCCCGGAATCAGGCACATGGCCGCGGAGACCAGGCTGGCCACGTAGAGGGTGACCGGCTTGGCCAGGAGCTGGGAGCGAATTTCGTTGCCCAGCAGGCCGGCCGAGTTGGCGCGGGTCAGGGTGATGCCGCCGGCCACCGAGACCAGCAGCGACGGTATCAGGGTGACCAGCCCGTCGCCCACCGTCAGCACCGTGTAGGTGCGCGCCGCCTCGCCCAGCTCGATGCCCTGCTGCAGGGTTCCGATCAGCAGGCCGGCGATGATGTTGATGCCGGTGATCAGAATCGTGGCCAGCGAATCCCGCTGGTTGAAGCGCGCCGCCCCGTCCATCGCCCCATAGAACTCCGCCTCGCGGGCAATTGCCTGGCGGCGCCGGCGCGCCTCCAGCTCGTCGATCAGGCCGGCGTTCATGTCGGCGTCGATGGCCATCTGCTTGCCCGGCAGAGCATCCAGTGTGAAGCGAGCCGTCACCTCGGCGGTGCGCACGGCCCCGTGCGAGACCACCAAAAATTGGATCGCGATCAGGGCCAGAAAGATCACGAAGCCGACCACGTAGTTGCCGCCCACCACAAACTGCCCAAAGGCCTCGATCACTTTGCCGGCCGCGGCCGTTCCCTCCTGCCCGTGCAGCAGAATGCGGCGGCTGCTGGCGATGTTCAACGCCAGCCGGAAGAGCGTCAGCAGCAGCAGCAGGGTGGGAAAGACGCTCAACTCGACGGCGCGGCGGATCTGCACGGCGGAGAGAAAGACGATGATCGAGGCGGTCATCGACAGGGTCAGCAGAAAGTCCAGTGCGACGGCCGGCAGGGGCACCAGCATGACGAAGATCACGCTGATGGTGACAATCGGCAGCACGTACTCGCGCAGCCGATGCAGGATCGACTCCGTGGGCAAGGAACCGGCGGCCAGGGCGGTGGTGCTCATGGTGTATCTCCTCTAAAGGGTGAAGCGCCGGTGCCAGGCCGCCAGGATTGAGCCCGCGCCTGCCCTCTGGCCGCCGCCTCGCGGGCGCGCCGCTCGCGCATCTCGGTCTCCAGGCGCTGGCGGTAGAGATAGGCCAGAATGGCCGCCACCGCGGCATAGAGATCGACCGGGATCGGCTGCCCCACCTCGACCGAGCGGTAGAGCGACTGGGCCAATGGCGGGTTCTCGATGATCGGCACTCCCGCCCAGCGGGCCTCGGCCTTGATCTCCTCGGCCAGCAGGTTGCGCCCCTTGGCCACCATCCGGGGCGCTTCCATGGTGGCAAAGTCGAAGCTCAGGGCCACCGCATAGTGGGTGGGATTGGTCAGCACCACCGCTGCCTTGGAGACATCGGCCTTCACCTTGCGGCGGCGCGCCGCGCGCTGCAGGTTGCGGATGCGGCCGCGTATCTGCGGATTGCCCTCGGTCTCCTTATACTCGTCGCGCAGATCCTCGCGGCTCATCTTCAGCCGCTTTTCGCGGCTCTGCCACTCCACCAGGTAGTCGATCAGCGACCAGGCGAAGAGCATCCAGGCGGCGGCCAGCAGCATTCCGTAAATATCCGCGCCCAGCAGCTCCAGCCGCGTAATCGAGAACGGAGGGAGCGTCAACTGCCGCGCGATGCGCTGCACCGCAAAGACCGTCAGAATGCCGGCCGGAATCAAGGACTTGGCCAGCCGCGCGGCGGCGCGCAGCGAAAAAAGGTTCTTGATATTCGAGACCGGATTGATGCGGTCCATCTTGAAACCCAACGTCTCAACATGGAAGTTGACGCCGCCGGTCTGCATGACGCCCACCCCGAGAGCAGCCGCGGCCACGGCCGCCATCATCACCCCCGGCGGGCCAAGAACTCCAAAGGCCAGCTTGCGCAGGGCATAGAGCGTGGGCTGGATCTCGGACGGCTCCCAGCGGGCAGGAGCTCCAAGCGTTAGAAAGGCGGCAAAGTTATCTCGCCAGAGGAGAAGAAGATGGCTGCCCAGGGCGCCCAGCACCATCACCCCGGCTAGCGTTCCGGCCGCGGCCGACAGCTCGCGGCTGTGCAGTATATCGCCTTCCTTGCGCGCTTTATCACGCCGGTGCTGGGTTGCCTGTTCGGTGGGCTCTCCGGGCATAGGCTACCCTCCCGCGCCCAAAACCGCGGCCTGGCCGGGCGCGGCAATCAGCCGCTCCGCCAAGTCCAGAAGTCCGCTGAAACGGACCTCAATGAAGCGCGGCCACAGGGCCAGAGAGCCGGTCAGGATGGCAAATCCGGTCAGTGTCTTCATGGGCACGGTCAGCATCATCACCGGCAACGACGGGCTGAGCTTGCCCAGCAGGGCTACGGAGACCTCCACCAGCAGGGTTGCGGCCAGCACCGGCGCGGCCAGCTCCACGGCGGCCAGAAAGATGCCGCCGGCGGCGCGCACGATCTCCAGCGCGGAGTTGGGCGCAAGCGCGAAGTTGCCCAGCGGCGCCGCGTGGAAGCTGCGCACCATCGAGGCCAGCATGATCCGGTCCAGCCCGGCAGTGATGATCACCAGCGTGCCCATCAACTGAAACAGGTCGCCCAGCAGCGGCGTCTGAATGGCCGAGGCCGGGTCCAGCAGGTTGACCAGCGAGAAGCTGAACTGCAAGCCCACAATCTGGCCGGCAAACAGCAGCATCTCGTTCAACAGCGTGAGGGTAAGACCGTAGACCAGTCCCACGGCCAGCTCACCCAAAAGAGAGGAGAAACCAAGAGAGACTCGGGCGTTGGGCAGCGCGGCCACCAGCGGAGCAAGCAAGAACGCCACCGCGCCAACAAAGACTGCCTTGGCGCGCAAGGGCAGAGCCGTCGAAGAGAAGAACGGAGCAAAGGCCACCATCCCGCTCACCCGCACCAGGGCCAGCGTCATGGCACTCAAAAAGCTCGTCCAATCCGGCATCTGCAATCCTTTCAGTTCTCAGTTCTCAGTTCTCAGTTTTGTCCGGGTGCCCCACCCTCGCCGCGTTTTTGTTTTTGCGGCTATCGGGGTCCCCAATGAGGGTTCTTTGCTCGTTGGGGTGATCTAGGGTGGGATGCGTCCATTCATACCTCCTGCCGATATCCGCGAACTTGCCAACTCGCCATCACCGCGAAGCGGTGGCTAACTCGCCGCCTTTGAAGCAAAACAAAAAACTCCATCTTGAGAAATCTCCCACCAACTTCGTGCTTTGCCTCGGCGCAAGGCAATATTGCTGCTCTGAACGAGGTCAACTGACAACTGAGAACTGAGAACTGACAACTGTCTTTCACCCCAAATAGCGATGCAAATCAACCAGCAGCCGAATCGTATACGCCCCCATCCGCCCCAGAAACCAGGGCATCCCCACCAGCAGGATCATGGCGATGGCCCCCAGCCGCGGCACCGAGGTCAGCGACTGCTCCTGCAAGCTGGTCAGGGTCTGGAAGAGGCTCAGCACGAAGCTGATCAGAATCGTTGCAATCAGCAGCGGCGCGGCCAGAATCAGCGCCTCCTTCATCAGTTGGCGCAGCAACTCGGCAACCAGATCAGGCGTCATCGGCAATCCTCCTAAAAGCTCTTCAACAACGAGTTGGCCAGCAGGTTCCAGCCGTCCACCATCACAAACAGCAAAATCTTCAGCGGCGTCGAGACCACTACCGGCGGAAGTTGGAACATTCCAATCGAGGTGGTGATCGCCGCCGTCACCATGTCGATCAGCAGAAACGGAAGAAACAGCACCGCGCCGATGGCGAATCCGGCCTTCAGCTCGGAGAGGATGTAGGCCGGCATCACCACCCGCATGGGCAGGTCGTCGGGCTTGGCGGGACGCGGAACCTGTCCGGCGGCGGTAAACAGGGCCAGATCCTTCTCCCGCGCGTACTTGAGCAGGAAGTGCTTGACCGGCTGGGCGCCGCGGTCGATGGCCTCCCAGCCCGTCACCTGCCCCAGCCGATAAGGCTCGACCGCCTGCTGGTCCACCTGATTGAGCACCGGCGTCATCAAAAACCAGGTCATCATCAGGGCCAGCGCCATCAGCGTAGGGTTGGAGGGCGCGGTCTGCGTGCCCAGCGCCTGGCGCAAAAAGTGGAAGACCACCAGCAGCCGCACCATCGGCGTCGCGGCCATCAGAATCGCGGGCAGCAGGGTGATCAGCGTAAGAACCAGCAGAATCGTCCACGGCGTCGAATCCGAGGGGTGCAGGCGGGCATTGAGGTCGGGCAACAGCGGCACGGATGCCGGCGCCGCCAGGCTGAGAGCCGCCCAGGAAGCTACCATGAGACCCTCGCCGCCGGCCGCGCCGCGCCGCTCTGCCGGTTCACACCAGGTCGCGCGCCGTTGGGCCGCGCGTGCTCATCGAGCGCATAAAAGGCCGGTGCACCCTCGGAAGAAGTGGCCACCAGGAACCGCCGCCCCTCGGCCTCCACCAGGGCCAGCGACTGGCGCGGAGCCAGAGCAATCCGTTCCACCAACTCCAGCCTCGGCTGCCTGCGGCCACGGGTCTTGAGCCGCTCCAGCAGCCAGCCTGCCAGCCCGCCCACCACAGTCGCCGTCGCGTTCTCGTCCCGTCTCATCTTCCGGCCTCTCTCGCGCTTCTCGCTGTTGCGACCAACATCAAACTCCATGAGTCCATTTGTTTAAGGAACCAAGAACATAGGAAATAGGGACTCAATGCCGGCGAAGTCTTGGTCCGTTCTAGTCCCTAGTCCCTAGTCCCTAGTCCCTAGTCCCTATTCCCTAGTCCCTGTTCCCTGTTCTCTGTTCCCTGTTCCCTGCTCTTCACATCAGCCGGGTCAAGCGCACCGCCAACTGCGTTTCGACGACTTCAAACTCGCTCCAGGCCAATTGCACGTCGCCGGCGGCCAGCGGCATATCCTCGCCGTGAGCCCATTGCGTCTCAATCACCTGGCCCGGCGTCAGGGCTAGCAGATTGCGCACCCGAAAATCCCGCACCGGCACGGCCACTTCCAGCTCCACCGGCAGCCGCGCTATCGGCGGAGTGAGATTGATGATGGCCACTTCCGGCAGTTGAGGCGAGGCCACCAGCGCCTGTTCGGCGCCAGCCACCGCCGCCGCCGCTTGGGGCGGACGCGGCGGCGCGCTGGCCGGAGGCGACTGTGGGCGAACGGTTGCCATTCGCTCAGAAAACAAGCAGAAATGTGTCCAGAAGTGGGACAGCAGGATTGGGAAAAGCTAAGGAAACTCTGGATAAGTCGAAGTTTTGAAAGGGCACGGCTTTAGCCGTGCCGCAAACGTAGCAAAATCAACGCGGGCTTTAGCCCCTGAGGGAATGTTTGACCGCAACAATGATTTGTTCAGAGTTTCCTTAAGGAATAACTGCACGTGACCTCCGCCCCTGTTCTTCCCAGACCACCCGCCAGCAACATCACTGTTACACTGGTAAGTGAACCTAACACGCGGTTTGCGGGCCCCGACCGTGCCCGGAATCCGCCCCCAAGCGAGGCCATCTCCATGCCGGAATCGAATGAAATCAATCGTCTCCCCGCCACCAGCCTGCGCCTCAAGATCGGCCTCGCCGAGATGCTCAAAGGCGGCGTCATCATGGACGTGATGAACGTCGAGCAGGCGCGCATCGCCGAGGAGGCCGGCGCCACCTCCGTCATGGCTCTGGAGCGCGTCCCCGCCATGATTCGCGCCGAGGGCGGCGTGGCCCGCATGGCCAAGCCCTCGCTCATCAAGGAGATCATCGCCGCCGTCTCCATCCCGGTCATGGCCAAGGCCCGCATCGGCCACTTCGCCGAGGCGCAGATCCTTCAGGAGCTGGGCGTCGACTTCATCGACGAGAGCGAGGTCCTCACCCCCGCCGACGAGGCCCATCACATCGACAAGCACGCCTTCACCACGCCCTTTGTCTGCGGCGCGCGCAATCTGGGCGAGGCTCTGCGCCGCATCGCCGAAGGCGCGGCCATGATCCGCACCAAGGGCGAAGCCGGCACCGGCGACGTCGTCCACGCCGTCCGCCACATGCGCCAGATCATCCGCGAGATGCGCGCCCTCACCGTCCTCAGCGAACAGGAACTCTACGCCGCCGCCAAGGACCACCAGGCCCCTTACGAACTCATCCGCATGGTCGCGCAAACCGGCCGGCTGACCGTGCCCAACTTTTCAGCAGGTGGCATCGCCACCCCCGCCGACGCCGCTCTCATGATGCAGCTAGGCGCAGAGGCCATCTTCGTCGGCTCCGGAATCTTCATGAAGGAGCGCGCCACCCCTCTCGAGGTCGAGAACTGGGACGAGAATGACGGCGAGGTTGGCCTCTGCTCCAAAAACGAGGTCGGCACCCCGCGCAATCCCGAGGAGCGCGCCGAGGCCGTCTCCCGCGCCAAGGCCATCGTTGTCGCCACCACCCACTACAACGACCCCAAAATTCTCGCCGAGGTCGCCTCCCAGGTCACCGGAACCATGAAGGGCCTAGCCGCCGCCGCCATCGAAGAAAAGGATCAATTACAGACTAGAGGTTGGTAGCCACCAGACTTAATATATTGGGAACGAGAATTCAATGCCTACGGACTTTGAGTACACGGTCTACACGCCTTCTACTTGGCAGGAAGCAAAGGACTGCCTCGATTCTGTGGATCAGTTTTTTATCTTTCGGGGCCAAGGAGATGCATCATGGGAGCTAAAGACGTCCTTTGAGCGTTGCTGCTTCTTTAAGAAGAACTATAGGGTCGAAAAAGACTTCCTAAGAGACTTTCAAAGGGGTGCTTATAACTATTTGGAAACCGCCAGTCTTCCACGGCCAGACGATATATTGAGCTGGCTGGCATTGATGCAGCATCATTGGGCTCCTACGAGGCTTCTGGACTTTTCATTTTCTCCCTATGTCGCAAGTTTTTTTGCCTTCGAAAATGCAGGAAAGGACTCAGCGGTTTGGGCGATACATAGGTTTCATTTGCAGGAGGACCTTGACAATAAATACCCCGAAGCATTCGAGTATAGGGGTGACTTTATGTATGACCTCCCAGACACCTCATTCAACCGTATTTTTGAAGAGAACAAACTCTGCTGCGTATTTCCGGTTAGGCCCTCCTTAACGACTAAGAGGTGTCTTCTACAACAATCTATGTTCCTCAGTCTTGGCAACACCGAACAGACATTTATGGAGCAACTGCTGTCTTATTCATGGCCCGAGTATCTAAAAGAGCATATCGTCAAGGTGGTCCTGCCCATTGC
>Ga0371490_1001005_pt1 | contig 15989 bp, 11 predicted proteins | sample MB2SIPfraction_FD_207959 | JGI IMG/M metagenome (GOLD analysis project Ga0371490, IMG submission 207959) | Lab enriched peat soil microbial communities from McLean, Ithaca, NY, United States - MB28FN SIP fraction | ecosystem: Environmental > Terrestrial > Soil > Wetlands > Peat | place: USA... | reverse complement strand
GGAAGTGACGGAAGACGTGTTCGAATCGCCGATGGCGCTGCAATTCGAACAGGCGGAAAACCGCATGCACACCATCAAGGCGATCCTGGTTGCCACCCTGGGCGACTGATAAGACCTGCCGGCCGGTGAATGCCGGCCGGACGAGGGGGCCGCGTCCGGCGGCCCTTCTTTTCGACCGAAGTGAAGGGTAGCGAGTGGTACCGAGCCGTTGTTGGCTGTCGAGGAAAAGCCCGGAGCGATCCGGGCTTTTTTGCGTTCGGGGGGCTGCTTCCGGGGTGGGAGGCGGCGCGGCGGCGTTTAGGAATCGGCCGATGTTTACCTATTGGTGATTAATTTACAGTTTGTCATATAGGAACTCGCACACAACGGCGGTTCCGCTGTGATTGATCTACGCAAAGGAAACCCGATCATGAAAAAGACTGCTTTGATGCTTGCCCTGATGACCTTCGCCGGCGCTGCCATGGCCGAAGGCGGCTGCCACGCCGATTACAACCGTTGCCAACCGGGCCCAGCGGTTCAGTCGGCGGCCCCGGCCCCGATCGCCAATGTGGCGGCGTCGGACAGCGCCGCGAGCAACAGCGTGCCGGGCGATGCCTGGGCGCGGCTGAACCAGCAATCGGTCCCGACGCACTCCTCGCGCTAAGCGCCGACCGGCCTGCGACAATTTGCCTCATTTATTTGCGTATCGAAATTGATTAGCTTAATGACAGATGGAACAGACTCTCCAAGGTCTGCCTTATCCCACTCCGACCCGCCACGATGGCGGGTTTTTTTTGCCCTCTGTGCCGTGCGTATGCAAACGCCACCCGCAGCACGCCGTTAGGCAAAGAAAAAGCCAGCACGAGGCTGGCTTGGGGCGGGAGAGGCGCGGAGTCAGTTGCTGGCGCCTTGTTCCAGGCCGGCTTGCGGTGCGGTCTGGGCGCTTTCACGTTCTTCGCGCGAGCGATAGAACCAGGCGAACAGCGGGATGCAGACCAGCATGGTCAGCGTGCCGTAGAACACTGCCGGTTGGCCGGAGCCGGAGATGACATAGAAGCTGAACAGCAGGCCGACGATGCAGATGGTGCTGTAGATCTGGACTTCTTTCTTCGCGACCCTTTCCTTGCGCATGATCGGGAAGAGGGCTGCGGCGGCGAGAATGTACGGTACGACGTTGGTGAATACGCAGAGCAGGGAAATGATCTGGAATTCGGTAGCCAGCGACGGCGAGATCGAGATATAGCCGACGATGGTCATCAGAATGGCGGTGATGACCATGCCGCTGAACGGCGTGCCGTATTTGTTGGTCTTGGCGAAGATCTTCGGGAACATGCCGTCGTCGGCGATGGCCTTCTGTACTTGTCCGGTGGTCAGAATCCAGCTGTTGAGGCAGGCGAAGCTGGCGATGATCGCGCAGATACTGATGAAGGAACCTGCCCAGTTGCCGAACATGTACTGGGCGGCGAGGCCGAACGGCGCCGCAGCGGTTGCCAGTTCCTTGGCAGGGATGACGCCCATGATGGCGATGGTGGCGCCGATATACAGCACCGCGGCGAGCAGGGTGCCGATCATTGTGGCCAGCGGCACGTTGCGCTTCGGGTTTTCCACGACGCCGGACACGACGCAGGCGGCTTCGAAGCCGAGGTATGCCCACATGGTCAGCGAGGTGGCCGACATGATGGCGTTCCAGTCACTCTTGCCGGAGATGTTCCAGTTGGCCGACAGATAGGCCGGATGGAAGAAGAACCAGCCGAGCAGCGCCATGCCGCCGACCGGGATCAGGACGCCGAGCGCCGTGAAGCGTTGGATCTTGCCGATGAAGCCTGCGCCCGGGTAGTTGAGGAAGGTGAAGAACCAGATGGCGACAATGGCTGCGATACCGCCTGCGACCGGATCCTTCAGCATCGGGAAGAAGTAGGACAGATAACCGATGCCGGCCACCGAGATGGCGACGTTGGCGATCCACAAGGTCAGCCAGTAACACCAGGTTTCCGTGAATGCGGCGTATTCGCCAAAACCATCACGCGTATAAGCGTACAGGCCGCCCTCCTTGGGGCAGAGAAAAGCCAGCTTTGAATAGGTGACGGCCAGGGCGATGGACCCGATGGTGGAGATTACCCAGCCAAAGACGCTCACCGAGCCGATCTTGGCAAGACTGGCCGGCAACATGAAGATACCCGCTCCCATCATACAAGTCGTGACCAAGACCACGAGCGAGCCTAGTCCCATTTTTTGGTTTGACATTTTCAACTCCAATCACTGCAGGGTAGATAATCGACAAAATAATTGTCGGCCCTTCGTTTACGACGAAAATTCCTGGTACCAGTGTTGTTGGCAGCGTTTCGGCAATAAAAACTTCTTTTATTTGTGCTGTTCGCACAAGGGGTTGCTGAGTGCCCGGCGCGAATAGGAAACAATAGGTTTGTTGTTGCAGAGATCGCAATAAATATCTCAGAGAATCTTTTTTGGCCTTTTGCCGAATACGTGCATGCAGCGGAGATAATTGTTTTTTGCTTAATTCGTTATCAGGTTGCAGAACCAAACGAAGTCCGTAAGGAGATGCTAATACATGTGTGACGATGCGCCATTACAAAATGGAATTCTGCTATGACATTTTTGCATTCAGAGCCTGCCGGTTTTTTATTGCGGGTAGACGGCACTTGAATAAGCGTAAGTGGTGCTGAAATTGCGGTGTTATTATCTAAAGTTTACATATTAGTAATATATAGTCACAAACTGTCATTGTCTGTCATTTGGATTGTGGCGGAACATGTGTCGGTCGTGGGTAATGACGACTGACTTTCCCTGCGCGCAGCAGGGCAGGAGAGCTGACTGGTATGGCTTTTCGATGGGGGTGGAAATTTTTTGAAAAGAGGGACGGGACGTAATTCAAGTCATATGGCCGGGTAACGGAAAAATATGTCCGTCAATCGGTAAATGTCATGCCTGCATCGTATGGAAATCGCCGCCGTTTGCATGCACCATTGGACCGTTTTTACGGTTCTGACGGTTGTCAGGTGATGACGTGCATTGGAAAGATGTCAGGCGGTCGTTAATATGAAAAGCGTTTTCCGATGAGAGACCGAATTGTTTGATACTTGCCTCTATGGGTATTGCATCCGGTTTTATCTGCAGGTGGTGAATGCGTTTTTCTCATGCAAAAATTCCAATTTGTAATACCTGGCCCGTTCTCTTCGCCGTAGTATCGTTATCAGTATTTAATTGTTGCAAATGGGTGATGCCTCATGGCGCGAAGCGTGTCGCTCCAGAGGGCTCACGTCCCTGCGTCCGAGCAAGGGGGCGTGCCATTTGCGATAGAGGTGATGGCCCGCCTGTTATACCCCTCTCAGGCAGGCTATCAATCAGCCGACCCGCTCCCGGAAGGCTTGTTATGGGCGCGTTAACGCGCCCATTTTTTTTCGCGTGATATGCCGTTGGCCAGGTGGCCTGATCCTGTCACCAAGGTCGATCGGGGTCGTGTCCTCTTCGCGAACTTGCTGCCAGCCCCCGGGCTGGCTTTTTTTTGCGCAGCGGTCAGGGGGCAAAGAAAAAGGGAAGCCTGACGGCTTTCCCCTCTAAGGATGGTGCGGTGCGTCTGTTCAGCGCCGCATGGTGCTATTCCGGAATGGAATAGCCCGGTTCGGCTGCGGCGCGATCCATGCCGATGGCCGACAGCCAGATGTTGTTTTTCATGAAGCCTTGCAGGGTGACGCCCGTTTCAACGTCCCGACTCCATTTGTTCCGGCCATCCCCAGAATATGCGTGCCTGCATGGGCAGCGAGGCCAGCGCATGTTCGAATGCCGCATGGTCGACATGCTGGCGCAGCGCGGCGGCCACTGCGGCCACGGCGTTATCCGGCGAGAAATTGTGTTGCGGTCGCAGCGCGCGGACATCGGCGAGCCAGTCGCTTTCGCTGCCGAATTGGCGTACCGGCGCGTCGATGTCCCAGTCTTCGATGAACAAGGCGCGCAGGACCGGCGGCAGTGCGGTGGCAAAGTGCAGTGCCTGGACGAGATTGAGCCGGGCGCGAAAAGCGCGCAATACGCCGACAACCATATTCCAGGCCATATTGGTGGTGGCGAGGTCGGCGTAGTCGCGCGCGTCGAGCATGAATTGGTCAAATTGCAGCGAAGCATTCTGGTATTCGAAGGGTAGCGGCATGGCGTGGACGTTCCCTGTGTGTCGACGCAGCGTCCGGTGGCTGTCTGCCATACCGTTACGATCTGCGCATCTTGTCCTCATCTTAGCTGCCGACAGGAAAAGTACCTGCCTGACGCGCTGTCATTCGATGTTCAATGCCGTCTGTGCCGCGTGACCGGCGTGCTGCCGCGCCGCCAGATGCATGAACAGCCCGCCAAGCAGCGCGAGCGCTGCCAGAAGCCACAGCAGATCGGCCGGCGCGTGATGTGCCAGAACGAGCCCGCTTAATGTCGGACTGATTGCGCCACCCAGATTGGCCAGTTGCTGCGCGCCGTAATAGCTGCCTTCGTGGGCGCGTGGCGCGATGCTGTCGATAAACAGGAATGCGGTCGGCACAATGGTGATTTCGCCCAGGGTAAACAGCACCATCGCGGCACACCATTGCCAGAGTGAACCCATGACCGAGAAACCGATCAGGCCCAGCGCCAGCAGACAGCTGCCGGCAATGCCCATGGCGATCAGGTTGTCCTTGTGGAAGAGTTTGCTTGCCGGATACTGCAACACGATGACGGTCAGCGCATTGGTTGCCAGCAAGGCGGAAGTCCAGCGCAGCACCTCGCGATAGTTGTGATCGGGCATCAGACAGAGCGCCAGATAGGCGGTGAAGCGTCCGTAGACCAAGTAGGCCAGCAAGCTGCCGAGTGTGAACAATACCAGCGTGCGATCGCGTTGCAAGCGCTGCAATGTTTGGCGGAACTTCGGTGCAGCGCTGCTGCCCTGGCGCGGCATCTTCATGCCCGGCAGACGGACGATCAGCGGCAGGGCGGTAAGTACGAGACCGCTGGCGGCCCAGAATGGCGCGGAGGCCGTCGATCCGGCCAACAGGCTTCCCAGCAGCGGACCGACGGTGAACCCGATATTGTTCAACGTATAGAGCTGCGCGAATGCCCGTGCGCGCTGTTCGGCCGGCAGCCACAGGCTGAACGCGGTACGTATCAGTATTCCGAACAGGACATAGGCGACTTCCACCAGCAGCAGTGCGGCCAATGCCTGCGGCCAGCCGGCGCTGGCCGGCAGCAACAGGCAACCGGCTGCCATCAGTCCCAACGACAGCAGCAGCAAGGATCGACAGTGGCCGCGATCGGCCAGATGGCCGCCATAGAGGCCGTAGAGCGATGCGCACAAAATGGCGATGCCCATCAGGGTGCCCACTCCCGCCGGACCCAGGTGGACTTGTCGGCTCAGTGCAATGACCAGCAGCGGGGAAATGATGCCACGGCTGGTCGACATGATGAGCGAGCTGACGAGGAGTGTGAGGGATGGGGTGCGTGGCATGGCAAATGACCGGTAAGGAATGACCGGAGTATTCACCTAAAAGGCGAAGCTAAAAATGGATGTATGATTGCGAAATACTTCCCCTTTTCTGCGCATGACAATCTGCAATGAAACTGTTCGATCAGTACAGCCTGCTGTACCGGCAATTTTCCGGACAGCCGTCCTCTCCCGGACTGCCCGAGCTCGCCCGCTTGCTGGCCAGCACCGAGCGCAATGTGCGCCTGCAGCTAGCCAAGATGCAGGCTTGCGGCTGGGTCGAGTGGCGAGCCGGGTGCGGGCGAGGGCATCGTTCGATGCTCATCTTTCTCCAGTCGCCGGACAGCCTGCGCCTGGCCCGTTTGCAGCAGTTGATCGATCAGGGTGACATGGAGCTGGCGTTTGCCAGTCTGGCCGAGCAGGAGCGTCAATCGATGATGGCCAGCTTGCCGGCGCTGCTCGGTGCGCAGCCGCACGGTCGCGAGTTGCGCATGGCGCTTTACCGTGCGCCGGCATCCCTCGATCCGGTGCTGGTCAGCAGCCGGCTCGAGTCCTATCTGGTTCGTCAGTTGTTCGATCGCTTGTGCGGGTTCGATTTCAAGCAGCAGAAGCTGCTGCCGGCTTTGGCGCATGCATGGGAGTCCTCTGCCGACGGTCGGCGCTGGCGTTTCTGGTTGCGCCCCGATCTGCGTTTTCACGATGGCAGTCCGCTCGATAGCACGGTGGTGGCGGCCAGCATGCAGCGGCTGCACGAGGAGGGAAACCCGTTTCGGCGCCAGTATCGCCATCTGGTGGATATCGAGTGTCATGGCCCCCTGTCGCTGAGCTTTGTCCTTGCCGATACCGACTGGTTGTGGCCCAACCGCCTGGTCAGCGCCTGTGCGTCGATCGTACCGCCGCACAGGCGTGCAGATTTCGGCTGGATGCCGATCGGCAGCGGACCATTTGCCGTACAACGGCATAGCGAGCTGCGGCTCAGTCTTGCCGCCAATCCCTACCATTATCGCGAGCGCCCTTTGCTCGACCGGGTCGATCTGTGGATTCTTCCCGGGCAGGTGGAAGGGGCGCATTTCGATCTGCAACTGTCCTCCGCATCTTCCGATGCAACTTCGCCGGTGCGCACGGCGTGCAGTTATCTGTTGCTCAATCCCGGACGGTTTCCTTCGCTAGCTGCGCGGCGGCAATTGATGCGCTGGCTGGCGGAACCTGCCCTGGTGGCGGCCGATGATCCTGATCGGCGGCCGACGCTGGGTCTGCTGCCGCAGTGGCAGCATCCATTGCCGGATGCCGAGGGTGGCTGCCCCTTCCCGCGCGGCAGCCGGTTGTCGCTCGTCTGTTTCGAGTTGGCCGGGTTCCAGCCGCTGGCTGCGGCCATCGCCGAGCGGTTGGCAGGCGCTGGCGTATCGCTGCAGGTACAGACGCTGTCCTACCCGCAATTTGTCCAGAGCGAGTGCTGGTGGGGGCAGACCGATCTGGTGCTGTCGAGCGAGATGTTTCATGGCGACGAAGACTATGCCTGCCACGAATGGTTCGGCGGCAACCTCATCTTGCGCGAAGCCATGGATGCGGATACCGGCGCCATGCTCGATCAATGTTTGCTGGCCATTCAATGCGAACCCAGCCGTGCGGCACGGATGGCGGCCTATCGCGAAATCGGCGACCGGCTGGTGGCGGGCGGCTGGATACTCCCGCTATCGCATGAGCGGCAGCGCGTGCTGACCCACCCGCAACTTGCCGGGCTTGAAATGGGCGAGGGGGGCTGGATGGATCTGTCCAGACTGTGGTTGCGGGATTGAACGCAAGAGGGCGCAGCAGATCGCTGCGCCCGTCTGTCGGTCTTATTGTTTCGGCAGATCGAACCGGTCCAGATTCATCACCTTGGTCCAGGCGGCGGCGAAATCGCGCACGAATTTTTCCTGTGCGTCATCCTGCGCATAGACCTCGGCCAGCGCGCGCAATTGCGAGTTCGAGCCGAAAATCAGATCGACCCGGCTGGCGGTCCATTGCAAAGCGCCATCCGAACGGCGCCGCCCTTCAAAGTGCTCATGGCCGTCGTCGCTGGCGCTCCAGACGGTGCCCATGTCGAGCAGGTGCACGAAAAAGTCGTTGCTCAGCACTTGCGGCCGGTCGGTGAAGACCCCTTGCCGTGAACCGCCGCTATTGGCGCCCAGTACGCGCAGTCCGCCGATGAGCACGGTCATTTCCGGTGCGCTCAGGGTGAGCAGTTGCGCCTTGTCGAGCAGCAGTTCCTCTGCGGGCATGCTGAAACGTCGTTGCTGATAGTTGCGGAAACCGTCGGCTTGCGGCTCGAGCACGGCGAACGATTCGATGTCGGTTTGCGCCTGGGTGGCATCGGTGCGTCCGGGCGTGAATGCCAGGTTGATGACGTGCCCTGCCGCCTTTGCGGCGGCTTCGATCGCCGCATTGCCGGCGAGCACGATCAGATCCGCCAGCGCTACCTTTTTGCCGTCGCTCTGCGCGTTGTTGAAGGCCAGCCGGATGGCGTCCAGTCGTGTCAGCACAGCGGCCAGCTCTGCGGGCTGGTTGACGTCCCAATCCTTTTGCGGTGCAAGGCGGATGCGTGCGCCATTGGCACCGCCGCGCATGTCGGAGCCGCGGAAGGTCGATGCCGATGCCCAGGCGGTGCTGACCAGCTGTGCCACCGTCAGGCCGGAGGCGAGAATCTGCGCCTTGAGCCGGGCGGCATCCGCGTCATTGATCAGCGGATGGTCGACCGCCGGTAGCGGATCCTGCCAGATCAGCGTTTCGGCCGGCACGTCCGGACCGAGATAACGCGCTTTCGGTCCCATGTCGCGGTGCGTGAGCTTGAACCAGGCGCGGGCAAATGCATCGGCGAATGCCTGCGGATCCTGATGGAAGCGGCGTGCGATCGGTGCGTAGACCGGGTCGAAGCGCAGCGACATGTCGGCCGTGGTCATCATCGGCGGATGTTTTTTGGCCAGATCGTGGGCGTCGGGAATCATGTGTTCCGGTCTGACGTTTTGTGCCACCCACTGGTGCGCGCCGGCCGGGCTCTTGGTCAGTGCCCATTCGTAGCCGAACAGCATGTCAAAGTAGCCGTTGTCCCAGGTGGTCGGGTGCGGTTTCCAGGCGCCCTCGATGCCGCTGGTGGTGGTGTAGGCGCCATGGCCGCTGCCGTGGCGGTTGATCCAGCCCAGTCCCTGGGTTTCGATCGGCGCGCCCTCCGGCTCTGGGCCGACCAGGGCCGGATCGCCAGCGCCATGGGCCTTGCCGAAGGTGTGGCCGCCGGCCACCAGCGCGACGGTTTCTTCGTCGTTCATCGCCATGCGGGCAAAGGTTTCGCGGACGTCGCGGCCGGATGCGACCGGGTCGGGATTGCCGTTCGGCCCCTCCGGGTTGACGTAGATCAGCCCCATCTGTACCGCTGCGAGCGGGTTTTCCAGCTCGCGCTCGCCATGGTAGCGCTCGTCGCCAAGCCAGGTGCTTTCATTGCCCCAGAAGATGTCTTCTTCCGGTTGCCAGATGTCGACGCGACCGCCGCCAAAACCGAAGGTCTTGAACCCCATCGATTCCAGCGCCATGTTGCCGGCCAGAATCATCAGATCGGCCCAGGAGATCTTGTTGCCGTATTTCTGCTTGATCGGCCACAGCAGACGGCGCGCCTTGTCGAGGTTGCCGTTGTCGGGCCAGCTGTTGACCGGGGCGAAACGCTGGTTGCCGGTACCGCCGCCGCCACGGCCGTCGGCCGTGCGGTAGGTGCCGGCGCTGTGCCAGGCCATGCGGATGAACAGGCCGCCATAATGTCCCCAGTCGGCCGGCCACCAGTCTTGCGAGTCGGTCATCAGATGGCGCAGATCGCGTTTGACTGCCGCAAGGTCCAGCTTGGCAAACTCTTTGGCATAGTCGAAGCCCGCATCCATCGGATTGGAGGCCGGAGCATGCTGGTGCAGGATGTTCAGATTCAGTTGCTTGGGCCACCAGTCGCGGTTGGATCTGACGCCTGCGGTGGTCTTTGCGCCATGGCCGGCGGCAAACGGGCATTTTTGTTCGTTGCTCATGGACATCTCCTGACGTTTTGCAAACGGGTGAATGATGGTATGCACCGATGATAGTTAGTAGTGATAAATAAATCTATTTTATTAGATTTATTGTTTCGATTCTGTGTGGCTATGAATCGGGGTGGAATCAGCGCTGTTGTGATCGTTTTTGGCTGTTCTTTGATCTTGTATGGGTAACGGAGTTATAGTTTCTATATCCATGTCATTGGTAGGGATTTCCCGCATCTATTGTTGCGAGGAGTAAAACGATGTCGGTATTTCAATTGCGTATCTATGAAGTGTCGCCAGACAAAAGGGAGCCCTTCCATCAGCGCTTTGAGCAGCACGCGCTTCGTATCATGCAACGCTACCAGTTTCATCCGATTGCTTTATGGGAAAGCACTTCGGTGATTGATTTCGAGTTCATCTATATTCTCGCCTGGCCGGATTTGCAGACCATGGAGCAGCAATGGAAACTGTTTCTTGCCGATCTGGAGTGGATAGCCATCAAGCAGAAAATGGCTGCCGACATCGGGGAGCCAGTGCAAAAAGTCAGCAGCCGTATTCTCGCGACGCTTCCTTATTCGCCTGCTTGCGACGAGGGCGCGTTTGGCTTCTGAGTACCCATTGCCGATGGCATTGGCGCACGCCTGCCGAATAATTGTTCCGCTGCCGGAAATCCGGCGACCCATCCAAAATCCGGCATCTGCCGACAAATTGGAATATCTTTTAATTTCAACGTGTTGATGTTTTTTTGTTGCCAGGCACGCGAATTGCAATGCCCTCTGTGCGCGCAAAAGATCCTGTCTTTCTTTCGCTCATGGAGGATGAAATGCAAGCGTCGACTATCGACAACTATAACCGTGTCCTGCAGCAGACTTTGCACAGCGACCGTCGTTTTGGGGTGCAGGCGGGGCATCTGACTTTTGATGGCTGCGATTTACATCGACTGGCGCAAAAATACCCGACGCCGTTCTATGTGTTTTCCGAGGTGGAAATCCGGCGCAATATCGACGAGATCCGGGCTGCGTTCGCCCAACATGCCAATACCAAAATCTTCTATGCCTCCAAATCCTGTTCGGTGATGGGGGTTCTCAAAGTCGTGCGTGATGCCGGCATCTGTGCCGAGGCGAACTCGCTTTATGAAGTGATGAAGTGCATCGAGATCGGCTTCAGCGGCGACCAGATTGTCTTCAACGGCGTCGTGAAAAAGGAAGCCGATCTCGAATATGCCATCGCCAACGATTTGCATTCGATCAATGTCGACAGCCGTCTCGAGCTCGATCTGATCGACCGCATTTCCCGCCGGCTGAAGAAAACCGCCAATGTCTGCGTACGCATCGAACCGAGCGTGCCTTCCCATACCCATGCTGCTTGCGTGACGGCGTTCCATGCCAAATCGGGTTTCGATCGCGAGGAGGCGGAAGAAATCTGTCGTCGCATTCTCGACATGCCGTGGGTGAAGCTGCGTGGCCTGCACATGCATGTCGGCGATCAGGTGCCGGAGATCGAACCGTTTGTGCTGGCGAGCCGCGTTTTGGTCGAAGAGGCGCAACGTCTGGAAACAAGTCTCGGTATCCGCTTCGACCTGATCAATGTCGGTGGCGGCATTCCCACCCCTTACAAATACGACAGCGATAACGGCGACCCGCTCGAAGACTATATGTACGCCGGTATCACCGCACGCGATTTCGGCGCCGCGATGATTGCCGAAGTGCACAAGTGGCGTACCGATATCGAGATCTGCATCGAGCCGGGCCGCAAGGTGACCAGCAGTGCGGCGGTGATGCTGACCGAGCTGTGCGGAGAGAAACGCAAAACCAATTACGACCTCGACGGCAAGCCGGAATGCCATGTCGAGTGGAAGTTCGTCGATGCCGGTTACAGCGTCATGCACGACAGCTGGTCGTTCGACTGGTTCTTTTATATCTACGACGCGAGCCGCATCACCGAACGGCACGACCAGACCGTCAAGCTGGCCGGTCCGCTATGCGATGGCGGTGACTATTACCACATGGGGGTCGAGGACGAGTCGTTTCTGTTGCCGCAAGACTGCGCGCTGGGCGACGTGGTGGTGTTTCTCGACGCCGGGGCCTATTCGATCGAGAGCCAGACGGTCTACAACAACCGGCCGCGCACGGCGGTGGTGATGATCGATGCCCAGGGGAATGACCGCTTGATCCGCCGCGAAGACACTTACCGGGATCTGGTCGGTTACGACATCTATTGATCGCTTTACGGGGCGGTCGATCGATCGGCCCGGGAAAGGACAGGAAAATGTATCAACCTCTGGTTACGGTCAATCTGCAGTTGTTGACGGAAAACGCTCGTATCGAGCGTCAGCAACTGGCGGAGGCGGGGGTAGAGACTGTCGGCGTCAACAAGGTATTCGACGGCTGCACCGAGACGGCGCGGGCGTTGATGGATGCCGGCATCGAAATCATCGCCGAGTCGCGCACCTACAATCTGGCCAAGATCAGGCCGCTTGGCTGTACCACCTGCCTGTTGCGCAGCCCTTGCCCAAGCGAGGTCGACGATGTGGTCCGCTACGCCGACGTCAGCCTCAACAGCGAGCCGGAAGTGATCCATGCGCTCGCTGCGGCAGCCGCGCGCCAAGGCGTCACGCACGGCATCCTGCTGATGGTCGACATGGGGGATTTGCGCGAGGGCATCTGGTATGAGGACGAAGCGCAGATCGTCGATACGGTACGGTTGATCCTCAATCAGCCCAATCTGTCTCTTTATGGACTGGGCACCAATTTCAGCTGTTACGGTGCGGTCATTCCCACTGTTCGCAACGAAACCGCCTTTCTCGATCTGGCCCATCGCGTCGAGCAGCGGTTGGGCATCACCATTCGCCGGCTGTCTGCCGGCAACGGGACCAGCTACAACCTGATCGATGAAGGGCGCTGGCCGAAGGGGCTCAATCAACTGCGTATCGGCGGCGTGCACCAGTTCGGCTACGACTACGTCAATCTGCATTACTTCAATCGCTTTCATCACTCCGCGAAACCCGAAGCGCGGGCGTGTTCCGATCTGTTCCACCTGCGTGCCGAAGTGATCGAAGCGTCGGCAAAACCGACCGTGCCGGTGGGCGAGCAGAGCGTCGATGCCTTCATGCAGGTCAAGCATTTCGTCGATCACGGTACGCGCCGGCGGGTGCTGCTCGCCTGGGGGCGGCAGGATGTGCCGGCCGACTGTTGTACGCCGGTCGACGATGCAATGCAGATACTCGGTCAGACGAGCGACCACACCCTGGTCGATGTCGAGGATTGCAGCCGGGCATTCCATCCAGGTGACACGATCGAGTTCGAGCTGGATTACACCGCCTTGTTGATGGCGTTCCAGACGAGCGGCGTGCGGCGGGAATTCATTCATTGACCTGTCGGCCGGCTTCTGTTTCCAACAATGCAAAGGAATGGATATGTCTACACGTTCGAACAAAATGGGGGTGGTAGGGCTCACCATTCTCGTGGCGGTGAACATGATGGGGTCGGGCATTATCTTGCTGCCGGCCAGCATGGCCAAGGTGGGCTCGATTTCCGTGTTGTCATGGCTGGTGTCCGCGGTGGGGGCGATGGCGCTGGCCTATTCGTTCGCCGTGTCGGGGTTCCTGGTGCCAAGCCAGGGCGGCATGTCGGCCTATGCGGAAGAGGCGCACGGCAAGTCCGGCTTTTTCATGACTTCGTACAACTATTTCTTCTGTCTGGTGATCGGCAATATCGCCATCGCGGTGTCGGCCATCGGCTATCTGTCTACCTTCATCCCCTGGCTGAGCGCCACGCCGCTCAATACCTGTCTTGGCACCATGGCCGCGCTGTGGTTGACGACGGTGGCCAATTTCGGCGGTGCACGCATCACCGGGCGCTTTAATGCCTTCACGATCTGGGGAGTCATCATCCCGGTCGTAACGCTTGCCGTGTTCGGCTGGATCTGGTTCGATCCGCACCTGTTCACGGGCAGCTGGAATGTCGCCCACAAGCCGGTTGGCAATGCGATCACTTCGGGCATTTCCCTGACGCTATGGGCATTTCTCGGGCTTGAGTCGGCCTGCGTGGTGGCCGGCTCGGTGGATAATCCAAAGCGCAATGTCCCGATCGCCAGTCTTGCCGGCACCGGTTTTGCCGCTGTGGTCTACATTTTGTCGACCACGGTGATTCAGGGCATCGTGCCGAATGCACAGCTGGCGGCATCCAATGCGCCGTTCGGCCTGGCCTTTGCCACCCTGTTCACGCCTGCGGTTGGCCATGTGGTCAGCATGATGGCGATCATCTCCTGCCTGGGTTCCCTGCTGGGCTGGCAGTTCACCATGGGACAAGTGGCCAAGGCCGCGGCCGATATCGGCATGTTCCCGCGTCTGTTTTCCCGGGTGTCCGCAAGGGATGTGCCGCTCAAGGGCTTGTTGATCTTGCTGGTGGTGCAAAGCGCCATCTGTCTGCTGACCATCTCGCCGGATTTGAATCAGCAGTTCAGTTTCGTCGTCAATCTGTCGGTGTTCAACAATGTGATTCCCTACATTCTGTCGTTGACCGCCTTGTCGTCGATCATGAAGAAAAATCATGTCATACCGCGTACCTATTACCTCAATATGGGTGTGGTGACCGTGGCGCTGCTCTACAGTTTGTACAGCATCTACTCGATCGGTCAGGAAGGCGTGTTCTGGGGGTGTCTGCTGATGCTGGTCGGCTATCTGGTCTACGGGCCGCGTGCTTCGCACATCACCGAGCTGGCCGATGCACCGGCAGCGGAACCTGTGTCCGCGACCGTCGTGACCGGGGAGATCAAGACCGCGCATTGAGCCTGTGCCGGGCGGCGTTTGCGTCGCCCGGCTTATGACTGGCCTGGTTGTATGTAATATTATAAAATCATTAAATAAGCACTTTATGTAGAAGAGGCAGGCATGGACGCCGATCCCGTATTGAGCGCCGCCGTAAGGCTGTTTTCGGAGTTTTTTGACGAGACCGGTCTGTCGATAGCCATCATCGATACCGAGATGCGTTATGTCTTCTACAACACGGAGTGCGCCCGCCTCGACGGCTGTCTGCGCGAGCATGCGCTGGGCAAGCGGATGCAGGATATCAATCCGCATCTGGATATGGAAACCAGCACCATGCGCGCGGCATTGCTGCAGCAGAAGCGTTTCATCGATCAATACCAGCTGTATGTCAATGCCGCCGGCAAGCCTATTGCCTATCAATTCACCACCTTGCCGCTTGTTGCGCCGGACGGTCGCACCGTAGGTGTCATCGAGCTCGGCCGCGACCTGTCGCTATTGCATAGCCAGCACGCGCAGATTCTCGATCTGCTGGATCGCATGTCTGGCGGCAGTATCCGTCCGCCGACCACCATCATCGCCGAAAGTGCGGCGATGAAGCAGGTTCTCGCCCAGGCCGACCGCTTGGCCCGGATCGATATTCCGGTTCTGATCTATGGTGAGACCGGCACCGGCAAGGAGCTGCTGGCGCGGCGGCTGCATGCGCATAGTCTCCGAGCCGACAAACCGTTACTGGTGCTCAACTGCGCGGCGATTCCGGAGAACCTGCTCGAGAGCACCCTGTTTGGCACCGTGCGCGGTGCGTTCACCGGCGCCGAAGACCGGGGCGGCATGCTCGAAGCGGCCCAGGGCGGCAGTCTGCTGCTCGATGAGCTCAATTCGCTGCCGTTGTTGCTGCAAGCGAAGCTGTTGCGTGTATTGCAGGAGCACCGCTTCTGCCGGGTCGGATCCAGCCGCGAAATCGAAGCCGATGTGCGCTTTATCGCCGCGACCAACGAAGATCCGCAAAGCCTGCTCGAACGGCGCATGATCCGGGCCGATCTGCTTTATCGGCTCAATGTCGGCTATCTGCATATTCCACCGTTGCGCGAGCGCCGCCAGGATGTGCGGCCGCTGGCGGTTTATTTCCTCGGCAAACACCGCGATCTGACCGATGGCCGGGTCTCGGCCATCGACGAAACACTGCTGGCACGCATGGAACGCCATGGCTGGCCTGGCAATGTGCGCATGCTGGAAAACGTCATCGTGCAGGGGCTGGTTCTGTGCGAACAGGGGGATGTGTTGCGCCATGTGGCGCTGAGTGGCGACATGCCGCGCGTGCCGCTACCGGCCGTTTTTCCTCCGCGTGGCGCTCTGCCGGGCTCCGATGCGACCGAAGTTCTACATGATGTCGATCGTGGACAGCCGGTCTCGGTCGAAGCCGCCGTGGAGGCTTTCGAGCGGCGCCTGTTGGTCGAATGCCTGCACAAGCATCCGAACCTCAGTGAGGCGGCGCGTTATTGTGGTTTGCCGCGCACCACCCTGCAGTACAAGATGAAAAAACACGCCATTCATATGACGGTACAAGTCGAAGACTGAGCCGCCGTGCGACCGGCCCGGACCTGCGCAATCCCCCAGGTCAGTGAATGCCCGGAATGCTGGCGCGCATCAGCACCAGCAGGGCGGGCAAAATAATGATCGACATGGCGGTGGTGGCGAGGTAGATGCTCGAGGCTTCTTCCTCCTGCACGCGCCACTGATAGGCGAGGATGGCGGCGTTGGTGGC
>Ga0371490_1001003_pt1 | contig 16006 bp, 18 predicted proteins | sample MB2SIPfraction_FD_207959 | JGI IMG/M metagenome (GOLD analysis project Ga0371490, IMG submission 207959) | Lab enriched peat soil microbial communities from McLean, Ithaca, NY, United States - MB28FN SIP fraction | ecosystem: Environmental > Terrestrial > Soil > Wetlands > Peat | place: USA... | reverse complement strand
CGCACGGCTCCGGGCCGTCACCCGCCTATTCGGCAGGCAGACGGCTCGAAGACATACTGCCCGATCTGGGCGGCCGACATTGACGCCTATCGAGCTCCGGTCTCGCGCCCTATCGACGGACATTTCGTTCCCGAGCGCCCACACGAGCTGACCGAGGATCGCGGCGGCGTCAGCCTATGGCGGGGGATTTGGCTGCTGTTATGGCGTCGCGCGTGTCGGTCAAGGTGTCATGTCATCACTCATCAAGCTCTCCTTCGTCTTCGTCGAAAAGTTTGACATTTTCACCGCGGTTGTTTGCGCTGTTACCGAACTACTTCGGTGGCGTACTTCACCATCGTCCTGCCGATGTCGGCGGGGTTGAGCATCCCCTCCTCGTCGACGGGGAGCTTGCTCAGATCACGGAAGTACTCGACATAAAGGTCGGGCGTCAGCGTGCAAATGAACTTGGCGGGTTCGCCGAAGGGGTTGGAGAAGGTGTGCGGCGTCCCCGCGGGGACCGTGACGCACGACCCTGCTTCGACGTCGACGCTGTCGGCTCCGGTGGTAAATCTGAGCATGCCCTCGGTCACGATGAAGATCTCGTCGTGCTCACGGTGCAGGTGCTGGGGCGGGCCAACCGGGCTCGGCGGCACCATCGCCTCGATGATGCCCAGGCGATGCTGGGTATGGGTGCCGTCCTCGATAATGCGGCAGCGGATCGGCCCGCCACCTGACTGCTCGCCGTCGTTTGGCCGTACGACCAAGATGGACACGGTTCCTCCCCTTATGCAGATGGACGTTCGTAAGTAACTGTTAACGCGCTGGCCTTACCCGCGAGGGCGAACTCGTAGGAGGCGCGGACCAATCGCAAGACAACGTCACGCTCGAGATCGTCGCGGGGGGCGTAAAGCATGACGATCGTCGCGGGCGCTTGACCGCTTTGCACGAGGTAGTGGGGTTCGACCCATCCTGCGCGCTCGGCCAGGGCGGCTAATGGCAGCGACAAAGCGGCGTGCAGGCTGAAGTCACCTTTCGCATGCACGTGGCAGAACTCGCGCCCGACCAAGAACGCCTCGGCCGGCCCACCCGCGGCGCTGCCGTCCAAAGCGAGGGCGCGGGCGCCCTCCACCGCGATCGCGGATGGTTGTCCGAGCACGGATCGCCAGGTCAGCGCCTCGGCAAGAATGGCGTCCACGTGCCGGCTGTCGCCGGGTTGCTGGTCCAGTTGACTGTGTGGGAGCTCGGTGCTGGTAAGCGGCCGGGACCCGTCCCGAAGTGGCAGGTGCAGCAGATCGGTCATCTCAGCCGCCGAACCAGAACAGCTCGATCGGGATTCCGTCTGGGTCGCGGAACAGAACCAGGGCATGCGGCGCCGGCTCGGTGCTCTCGAACAGTGCTTCGTGTTCGACGCCAACTTCGTCGAGGTGGGTGACCCACTCGTCGATGGCCTCCCGATTGGTGACTTGAAGCGCCAGGTGGTCGAGTCCGGTGCGCCGTGGGCTGAACATTTGCCTGTCCGCGTCGGGATGGTGGTCGAGGCCCACGAACAGTCCGGTACCGGGACGTGTCATCACGACGGCGTAGCCGTCGCCAGTCGCGTGCGGTTCGGCGAAGGCTCGGACAAGGCCTAGAACCTCGTTGTACCAAGCCTCGCTGGCACCGATGTCTCGGACCGTGAGACCGAGATGGTGGAGTCCGGTCACCGTCGGAACTGTGCGGCTGGATGGAAATGTTTCGGTAGCGGTGGTCACGTTGCCCCCCCGTTGGTTCGTTCCTTGATCGGATAAGATAATCTATCTCATAGTGAGACTCTGGGTATCATGAACTTGAGGCCCCTTCGTGTCAAGGAGCGAAGTGATGGATAGTTCACGCGATACCGGGACGCTGACTGGTCCCAGAAAACGCACCATGCGCCTGTTGAGGGAGGCCGCCCGAGAGCTCTTGCGCACCGGAGGCCCGCTCACCGTGCCCGCCGCGGCCGAGCTCGCCGGCGTGTCGCGGGCAACCGCCTACCGTTACTTCCCGAACAACGACGCCGTGGTGCTGCACGCGACGATGTCGCTCGCCGATGACCCGCTCGATGACGCCGACTGGGCTCCCGGTACGGTCGCCTCGCCCGACGATCTCGGTACCAGGGCCGCCGAACTCGTGCGGGCGACGGCAACGTGGGCTTTCGATCACGAGACCGAGCTGCGCACGATGCTGCGCCTCTCGCTCACGCCCGAACGAGAGGAAGTGAAGCCCCGCCGGGGCCTCACCAACCGAGGCCGCTGGATCGGCGCACTACTCGAAGGCTTGCCCAGCGATGTCCCGCCGGCCGCGCGCGAGCGTCTCGCGGCCGCCCTCATCCCGCTGTTCGGATCCGACGCCGTCGTCTGGACAACTGACATGGCAGAGCTACCTCGTGACGAGGCAATCGAGCTCCTCGCTTGGATGGCGAAAGCCCTCATCGCCGCCACCATGGAGGGCCGGTAGCACCCCAGCTTCCCGCTCGCCCATATCAGGGTGCACGTAGGGCCCGGTGAGCATACGGTGGTCCTTGTCTATAGAGGCTTCGCCTTCTATCCGAGCTTTCATGCTCTCGGCACCGCCTTGCTTCCTCGCACTGGGCGTCGCCGAAAGTCGCCGAAGGACGCTTGAGCAGCCGCCTAGCAGCTCAGATTGATCCATCTGTTCCTCTGTCACCGCCGCCACCGGATAGCACTGAGCGTGCGGGCATTCGCTGCTCACTGGCCGCATGAGCTCGGTGTCCGGACTATTGCGTGGCGCCAGTCGACAGAAGCCGCCTGACGAGTATTGAGGGCAAGCTGACCGCGCACGACTGTGCTCGCGGCCAAGCGCTCCGCGATAAGACCATGCCGATGGAGCCCTACGACGTGATCCGCACGTCTTGGGCGGCTGGGTGCGAGGATCGAGGCGACATGCAGCACCAGGGAGTCCACTACGACACGGGAACTGTGTTCCGCGGCCCGGGCTATGCCATCTCAACACGCCCGACGGCACTCGACATGTCGGTGGTGCGGCGCGAGCTCGAGATCGTCCGGGACGACCTGCACGCCAACGCCGTGCGGATAGTGGGCAGTGACGTCGCACAGATGACGGCTGTCGGTGAGATCGCGCTCGGACTCGGACTCGAGGTGTGGTTCTCCCCGTGGTTCTTCGAGTACTCGCTGGAGGAAACCGCGGCGCGACTGGCCGCAGCGGCCGAGGCGGCAGCACCGCTGTACACGGCCCATCCGGGGCGGGTGGTCTTCGTCGCCGGCAGCGAACTTACGCTCTTCACACCCGGGCTGGTTGCCGGCAAGAGCGTGACCGAGCGCCTGCAACGCCTCAAGGGAGACTCGGCGCTGCTCAACAACGGGAAGCTCGATGAGTACCTGGCTGTCCTGATGCCCAGATTGCGCGCCGTATTCGATGGCCCGCTCACCTACGCCTCGCTCACCTTCGAGCAGGTCGACTGGGGGCCCTTCGACTACGTGGGCGTCGATCACTACCGTGAGGCCCGCACCAAAGACCGCTACGTAGAGATGCTCGAGCCCTTCCTGTCAACAGGCAAGCCTGTGATCGTCACCGAGTTCGGGATGCGTACCTACCGTGGTGCCGAGAGCTCCGGCACCCTGGGGTTCGGGGTCATCGACACCACCCGGCTGTGGCTCCACACGCGGCCGCTGATCGGGCGTTTCGTCCGGCCCCGTCTGAAGGGGGTGTTCCAGCGTGACGAAGCCATGCAGGCCCGCGAGCTCGCCGATACTCTCGACGAGCTCGAACGCTCAGGGGTGGCCGGCGCCCTCCTGTCGACCTTCGTGACACCCGGGGCCTACACCGACGACAATCCTCGCTACGACCTCGACATGGACTCCATGTCCCTCGTGAAGTCCTTGCCCGACGGGCGCCACGGGATCGTCTACTCGGACATGGCCTGGGAGCCCAAGGAGGCGTTCGCCGCCGTGGCACACCACTTCGCCAGTCACTGACCGGGGGTCACGCCGGCGCACCTCTCCGACGGGGGCTTGTCCAGTTACATGGATGCCCCTTGCAACCAGATCTGGGGACGGTCTCTTGATGTCGGTCAGGGACCCTCAGAGCAGGCACGCAGAACATCGCGGGCTACGGAGCAGTTGCCCGCCCCGATCGACAGTGAGGACGCGAGGCATGGCGTTCTTCGCAGTTGTCGACGGTGTCGTTCTGGACCCCAGCGCGCTTCCCGAGGTGAACGACTGTCCGGGACGCGCGATCCCGAGCCTGCAGGCCACGCCCGCGACTTTTCGCTTGCGGCGATCTCCTGTCTGTCGTCGCGGCCGACGGAGCTCCGGCCGCCAATCTCGGCGTTGTCAGCGGCACGCCGATACTGTCCCCACACGACAGGGAGACTGCTCTCGTTCAACTCGGTAGCTCGCCTAGCTCAGCAGTTCCACTTGGAGGGACCGCACCACCGCTGGGTCGGTCACGATCTCGATCTCGGTGACTCTGTCACCGACGACGCGGAAGGCGAACACCGCACGGAGGCGCCCGCCGGGAGCCCAAACCGCTCCGGGAGCACCGTCGATGAGCGCCACCTCTGCGTCTGCGGCCCGCCCCGATAGCACCGCCGCCACGGCCCGAGCCCCCCGCACTTCGGGCGCCAAGAGCGGCGCGCCCCGATCGCGATTGGCGGTTGCGGCTTTTACCGCCGCGCGGTCGGCCCGAAGGACGGCCTCGGGGTCGAGCAGGGAGACCAGCGTCTCGAAATCCCCGAGGCGGGAGGCGGCCAGGAACGCTTCGACGATCTGTTGTTGGCGGCGGCCGTCGCCAGGGTGCAGCCCGTCGCTGCCCTGCACTCGGCGGCGAGCACGGTTGGCCAACTGACGGGCCGCGGCGGGAGAGCGGTCGACGATCGTAGCGATGTCCTCGAAGGGCACCCCGAAGAGGTCGTGGAGCACGAAAGCGAGACGCTCGGAGGGGCCGAGCGTGTCGAGCACCAGCAGCAGAGCCGGGCCTAGGGTCTCGGCGAGGATCGCCTGTTCCTCGGGGCCGGCGAGCTCGGATTCGAGTTCGTCGCCCACCATGGGCTCTTCAGGGCGGGTCCGGCGGGTGCGGAGCACCCCGAGGCACACCCGGGACACGACCGTGGTCAGCCATCCGGCCAGGTTGTCGATGCTCTCTGGCTCCGATCGGTTGAGGCGCACCCAGGTTTCTTGCACCGCGTCCTCGGCCTCGGTGAGGGATCCGAGCATGCGGTAGGCCACCAACTGCAGCCTCCGGCGGTTGGCCTCGAACTGCGCGGCGAGATTTTCGTCCATGGTTGCCAGAATGACGCGCTGAGCGACCAGTTTGTGACAAGAGGCCGCCGTCGACCTCGGGACCAAGGTCCGGGAAGGAAAGCCGGCCCGATCTTTGTCCCCCGGGGATGTCACATATCGGGGGTCGGGCGCGTCATAGAGGGCATGACAGCAAGAATGAACAACCCAGCCCAAGTCCTCCCCGACTCGATGAAAGGTATCCAGACCATCATCGAGGCAGCGCACCACGCCGGAGTACCCAGCTCCACCATGGAGCTCGCCCACTTGCGGGCCAGCCAGATCAACGGGTGCAGCCCCTGTGTCTACAGCGGCGCCATCAGCGCCAAAAAGGCGGGCGAGAGCGACGAACGGCTTTTCGCCGTCGCGGCCTGGCGCGAGACGGACCTCTTCACCGACGCCCAGAGGGCGGCCCTGGCCCTGGCCGAGTCCATGACCCGCCTGGCCGACCGGCCCGACCCGGTTCCCGACCAGGTGTGGGACGAGGCGGCGAAACACTTCGACGAGAAGCAGATGGCCGGCCTGGTGCTATGGGTCGCAACAACCAATCTGTTCAACCGGCTCAACGCCACGACCAGGCAGCCGGCCGGCGCCGCCTGGTAACGGCAGGCGTACCTAGCCGGGCCATGCATGTTTCGGGCCGTCTCAGCAGCGGCCTGTTCAACCGAGAGGAAGCGACACATGAAGACGATGACGTGCAAGTAATGGTTCAGGCATGGCCGTCTCGTGCACTATCCGTGCATTAAGCATCGGCCAAAGGGGGCGCTTCCGGTACTGAAAGGTAACGAGGCGGCAACCCGAAAATAAGATCTGAACTGCTCTGATGGGCAAGTCTCCTTGGCAGCCCCAACGGGATTCGAACCCGTGTCTCCACCTTGAGAGGGTGGTGTCCTAGGCCTCTAGACGATGGGGCCATGCGTCACGCGAGGTTGTTCCCGAAGATTGCCTCACGTTGCAGGGCTCCGGCTGGCACGTGGGCCAGCGAAGCGTGTTCATGTTAGTCGCCGGCCGCCGTCGCGCTGGCTGGCCGGCCGGCCGATCGGGCCCAAGCTGGGTGCCGAGCGGGGAGTCGCTTATCTGCCGAGGGAAACCTGTGGCGAGCACAGGCCGGCTCCGCCGGCGGCGCCTTCGAGCTTGCTTGCTGGACCTGGGGCCGTCTCCCGACCGGGCGACCCGGGACGCTCGGTGATCAACGGATCGCCAACCGGTTCCGGGGAGCCGGTCCGCGCCTCAAGGCCGGGCGGCCGACCTCGCCGTCGAGGCCACGACGCCTGTGTCGCGCAACGAGCGGCCTTACGGCCGCTCGAACGCTCGGGGGGGAGGACTCGAACCCCCAATTACAGGGCCAGAACCTGCCGTGTTGCCGATTACACCACCCCCGAATGGGGCGGCGTCATCGTAACAGGCGCGGCCCTTTTGGCCCGCCCGGCCAAGTACCGTCCCCGGCCTGCCCTTCGTGGAGGAGCGTCCTAGGTGCCCGGCGGCATTGGCCGCGACGCTCCGGCCCTCGAGCCATCCAGTCGCGCGATGGCGGCGTCAAGTCGTTCGAGCGTGCGGGCGCGGCCAAGTACCTCGAGCGACTCGAACAACGGCAGTCCCACGCTGCGCCCAAGCGCAGCCACCCGGATCGGGGCCTGCACCTTGCCGAGCTTGCGGCCCCGTTCCTCGCCGAGCGCTGAGATCTCGGCCCTGAGCGACGCAGCCTCGAAAACGCAGCGTTCCAGCCTTTCGCGGGCCTCCACGAGGATCGACCCCGCGTCCGGGTCCCTGGCGATCGCCTTCTCGAACGACACGTCCTCGACCGCGAAGCCGGGCACGAAGAGGAACTCGACGAGGGCGGCCGCTTCCGACAACGTGGCCGCCCGCTCCTTGACGAGCGGGGCAAGTCTCACGAACTCTGGCGACCAGAAATCGGCCGCCACTGGCATGGGCGCGTCTTCTGCCGCCCACCGGCGGCAGCGGTCGACGAAGTCCTCAACAACCAGGCCGCGCAGGTACACGCCGTTGAAGTGCAGGAGCTTCTGCTGGTCGAAAAACGCCGGTGAATGGTTGACATTGGCGAGGTCGAATTCGGCCACGAGCTCCTCGAGGCTGAAGAACTCGCGCCCGTCCCCTGGGCTCCAGCCGAGCAGGGCGAGGTAGTTCACCATCGCCTCGGGCAGGAAGCCCTGCGCGCGGTAGTCCTCGATGGCGACGCGGTCGCGCCGCTTGGATATCTTCTGCCGCTTCTCGTTCACGAGGACCGGCAGGTGGGCATAGGCGGGCAGGGGGAGCTCCGCGGTCCCGAGCGCCTCCCACAGGAGCACCGCCTTGGGCGTCGTCGGAAGGTGCTCCTCCGCCCGGATGACGTGGCTGATGCGCATCTCCCGATCGTCGACGACGCCGGCGAGGACGAAGAGCGGGTCCCCGTTCGACTTCGCGACGACGAAGTCGTCGATGGTCGCGTTCGCGAATCGCACCTCTCCACGGACGATGTCCTCGACGACGGTCACGCCCTCACGAGGAACCCTGAAGCGCAGGGCACGCCCGAGCCGGCGCTCCAGTCCCCGGTCGCGACAAAAACCGTCGTACCCCGGAGTCGCGTTGGACGCCGTCCGCTCGAGCACCATCTCGCGCGTGCAGTCGCAGGCGTACAGGTACCCGTTCGACCAGAGATCGTCGAGCGCCGCCTCGTAATGGTCCCTGCGCTGCGATTGACGGTAGGGGCCCTCGTCCCAGTCGATCCCCAGCCAGGCCAGGGCGGAACCGATCCCGTCGACCCACTCTTCCTTGTTGCGCTCCGCGTCGGTGTCCTCGATCCGCAGGATGAATGCTCCGCCGTGACGCCTCGCGAAGCACCAGTTGTAGAGCGCTGTGCGAGCGCCCCCCACGTGGAAGTAGCCGGTCGGTGAGGGCGCGATACGGACGCGGACCGGCCGGGCTCGTCGTGCAGCCAGGTCGCTTGTCATCGAGCGAGATTATCTGTCGCCGCAGCCACGCGGCTCAGTCCTCGACGACCGAGATCGCCCGCTTCGGGCAGGACCTGACGCCCTCCATGACCTTGCCGCGTGCTCCTCGGGCGGGCACTCGTTCAAGACACAGAGGAAGAAGTTGTCAGGCCCAGGGTTGCGAGTGGGCCGGCGACCGCCGAGCTGGTTCGGGAACAGAACCTCTCTCACTCGAGTCAACGTAGCCCGGGAGGTCCGCCGTCTCGCGGCCCAAGCGGGTCCTCCTCGTTAGGGCACTCAGACGTCAGGGGTGCTGACCTCCCGTTCGAACCAGCGGCGCAGGCCGGCCGCGTTGGAGTGGACGCCGCCCAGCGTCTCGACCGCGCGACGTCGCTCCGGTGCCAGGCCGTCTGTGTCCTGAGCAAAACGCAGCGCGAGGGCCGCTGCCATGTCCTCACCCGCGCGCCATGCTCGCTCGGCCTCCCCGGCCCATGCCAGTAGCGCCGCCTCCGCCTCTGCGAGCAGCTCTTGAGGTTCGCAAGGAACGAGCCCGTAATGGGCGAGCGCGATCCCGCTCGGCCGTGCGTCGGCGAACCTCCGCAGCGATGACAGCGCTGCGTCGAGATCGAAGTCGGGCGGAGGTGTGGCCGGGCGCAGCACACCGCCGTCGGGCAAGCGCACGCCAACGGCATCCCCAGCGAAGAGCAGGCCACTCTCGGAGTCCATGAGGGCGAGGTGGTGCTTGGCATGGCCAGGAGAGTCGACGGCGCGCAAGCTCCTCCCGCCACCGATGTCGATCTCCTCGCCGTGTCGCAAGACGTTCACCCGCTCGCTCGGCGTCGGGCTCAGCCGACCGAAGAGCGAGTCGAGAAGTGGTCCGTACGTCGTGGCCGCCGAGCGCACGAGCCGGGCCGGGTCGACAAGATGTCTGGCCCCGTTCTCGTGCACGTACACCTTGGCTTGGGGAAAGGCACGGGCAACGTCACCGACGCCGCCCGCGTGGTCAAGGTGAATATGGGTGACCACTACCCCGGCAAGGTCCCCGGCATCCACGCCAAGCTCGGCCAAAGATGCGAGCAGGACCTCGACCGAGCTCTGGCTGCCCGTCTCGACAAGGACCGGCCGCGGGCCCTCGATCAGGTAGCCGGCGCTGAGCCGCTGCCAGCCTCCGAGCAGGGTGTCGATCTCGACGACACCGGGGACGAGGTCCGTGCTGGGCATGGGAGGTGAACTTGCTTGCGGGCCGCCTGCCACAAGCCGAAAAACCAGTTTAGACGTGCACGGTCCAGGTTTGCTAGACCGAAACTCATGCGATTGGGGATACCGAGCGAGACGACGCCCGGCGAGCGCCGGGTCGCGCTCGTCCCGAGCGTCGTGCCCAGGATGACCGCCCTGGGTGCGGAGGTCGCGATGCAAGCCGGCGCCGGGGCCGCAGCCTGGTTTCCCGACGAGGCTTACGCCGCGGCGGGAGTCACGCTGCTGGACGCGGCGACGCTATTCGGCACGTCGGGCTTCCTCTGTAAGGTGCAACCGCCGACGCTGGAAGAGGTCGGCCTCATGAGCGAAGGCTCCGGCGTCGTAAGCTACCTCCAGCCCGCCGCGGACCTGGATCTCATCCGCGCGTTCGTGAACCGCCGGATCTCGGCGTTCAGCCTGGACCTGCTGCCCCGAATCAGCCGGGCCCAGTCCATGGACGTGCTCTCGTCCCAGGCGCTGGTCTCCGGCTATCGCACCGTGCTGCTCGCGGCCGAGAAGCTCCCGAAGTTCTTCCCCCTGTACATGACCGCAGCCGGCACGGTGCCCCCCGCCAAGGTGTTCGTGCTCGGGGCCGGCGTAGCCGGGCTGCAGGCGATCGCGACGGCACGCCGCCTGGGTGCAATGGTCCGCGCGTACGACGTCCGGCCGGCGGCTGGCCAAGAGGTGAAGAGCCTCGGCGCCACTTTCGTCGAGCTCGATCTCGAGTCCCAGGAGGGCGAAGGCGGCTATGCCAAGGAGCAGTCGGAGGACTTCCTGCGCCACCAGCGCGAGCTCATGGCCAAGGAGGTCGCGGCTGCCGACGTCGTGATCACCACCGCCGCCGTCCCGGGACGCAAAGCGCCCGTGCTGGTGACCGCGGACATGGTGCACCAGATGACCCCCGGCAGCGTGATCGTCGACCTCGCCGCCGAGACGGGCGGCAACTGCGAGCTCAGCCGCCCCGGCGAGACGCTCGAGGTCGGCGGCATCTCCATCATCGGGGCGAAGAACCTCCCGAGCTCGATGCCCCTGCATGCGAGCTTTCTCTACTCGCGCAACGTTGCCCAGTTCATGACGCTCATCGTCAAGGACGGAGCCTTCGCGCCGAACTTCGACGACGAGATCGTCGCCGGCACGTGCGTCACCCATGCGGGTGAGGTCCGCCACGGGCCCACCCGCGACCTGCTCGAAGGAGGGACACAATGATCGCCGCGGTGCAGGCCACCTCGAACGTAGCCGGCGGGGACATCATCTCGCTCCTCACCGTGTTCGTGCTCTCGGCCTTCGTCGGCTTCGAAGTGATCGCCAAGGTACCGAGCACGCTGCACACGCCGTTGATGTCCGGCACCAACGCCATCCACGGTGTCGTGCTCGTCGGCGCGATTCTCATCCTCGGCACGGCGAGCGGCACCCTGCAGCTGACGCTCGGGTTCATCGCCGTGGTGCTGGCCACCTTGAACGTCGTCGGTGGCTTCGTCGTGACCGACCGGATGCTCGAGATGTTCAAGGTCCGCAAGCCAGCCAAGGTGCCGGCTGAATCGAGTGTGTCCGGGCCTTCGACCGATGGAGGCCCGAAGTGAGCCTCGGAACGGGCATCCGGCTCGCTGATCTGGTCGCGGCGATCTGCTTCATCCTGGCGCTGAAGGGCCTGACGTCGCCGAAGACGGCCCGCTACGGCAATCTCCTCGGTGCCGCCGGCATGGCGCTCGCCGTCGGGTTCACCTTCGCGACCCAGGGGCTGACCCACTTCGGGCTCATCGCCGCAGCAATGGTGATCGGCACGGCCGTGGCGGTGCCCGCGGCACGCCTGGTCAAGATGACGGCGATGCCGCAGATGGTCGCGGCCTTCAACGGCGTCGGCGGCGGTGCGGCAGCGTTGATCTCCCTCGCCACGTTCCTCAGGTCCTCCTCCGGCTCGCTCGCGGTCTACCAGGACATCGAGGTCCTCCTCGGCGTGGTCATCGGCTGCGTCTCGTTCTCAGGCAGCGCCATCGCCTTCGCCAAGCTCCAAGAGCTCATAACCGGCAGGGCCATCACCTACCCTGGCCAGCAGGTCTGGAACGGCATCGTCGGCGCCGCCATCATCGGTCTCGGGATCGCCATTTGCGTCCACCCAGTTCACTGGCTGATTGCGGTCGTGGTCGGCCTTGCCCTGATCTTCGGCATCGCCTTCGTCCTGCCAGTCGGCGGGGCGGACGTGCCCGTCCTCATCTCGCTTCTGAACTCGTTCACGGGCCTCGCCGTCGCGGCGAGCGGCTTCGTGCTGCACTCGGTCGTGCTCGTCGTCGCCGGCACCCTCGTCGGCGCCTCAGGCACGCTCCTCACCCAGATGATGAGCCGGGCGATGGGACGCTCACTCCCCAACATCCTCTTCAGCGCCTTCGGTTCGGTCATCACTGCGACCGGTGGCGCCGAGGGCGATACGACCCGCGCCGTCCGCTCCGCCAGCCCGGAAGACGTCGCCATCCTGCTCGCCTATGCGAACAAGGTGATCATGGTCCCCGGCTACGGGCTCGCCGTCGCCCAGGCCCAGTTCACCCTCAAGGAACTGGCCGACCTCCTCGAGCAACGCGGCGTGGAGGTCATCTACGCCATCCACCCGGTGGCCGGTCGCATGCCGGGGCACATGAACGTCCTGCTCGCGGAGGCCAACGTTCCCTACGATCAGTTGAAGGAGATGGACGAGGCGAACCCGGAGTTCGAATCTGCCGACGTGGCGCTCGTGGTGGGCGCGAACGACGTCGTCAACCCGGCGGCCAAGAACGACCCGAAGAGCCCCATCTACGGCATGCCGATCCTCGAGGTCGAAGAGGCCCGCAACATCGTGTTCATGAAGCGCTCGATGCGCCCGGGCTTCGCAGGGATCGACAACGAGCTCCTCTTCGACCCGAAGACGACCCTGCTGTTCGGTGACGCCAAGGACTCTTTGACGAAAGTCGTCGCCGCCGTCAAGGCGCTCTGATCATCCGAGCCAGTCGCTATCGTCAGTTCTGTTGCCATGTCCCAACTAACGGTCATCATCGCCTCGACGCGCCCGGGCAGGGCCGGGCTGCCCGTCGCAGAATGGTTCGTCGCCCGGGCCCGGGCCCACGGCGCCTTCGACGTCAGAGTCGTCGACCTGGCCGAGCTGAACCTGCCGATGCTCGACGAGCCCAAGCATCCGCGCTTTCGCGAGTACACCCAGCCGCACACCTTCGCGTGGAGCTCGATCGTCGAGGAGTCCGACGCCTTCGTCTTCGTGACCCCCGAGTACAACTACGGCTATCCCGCCCCGCTCAAGAACGCCATCGACTACCTGCACCACGAGTGGCGGCACAAGCCGGTCGGGTTCGTCTCCTACGGCGGCGTGGCGGCCGGCACTCGCTCTGTGCAGCAGCTGAAACAGGTCGTCACCTCCCTCAACATGATGCCGGTCAACGAGGCCGTGTCGCTTCCCTTCTTCACCCAGTTCATCGAGGACGGGCACGTCCAGGCCAACGAGACGATGGTCCAGGCGGCCGGAGCGATGCTCGACGAGCTCGCCCGCGTCGAGGTGGCGATGCGCCCGCTCCGTAGCCGTTCTGACTAGCCGCCTCCGTCCCCGACCCCGGCGCGTCGCGCCTGAGCCCAGCATAAGGTCCGCCTTCCTGCTCAAATGAAGCTGTGGAAGTGAACGGGGATCGAGCTGAGGACCGAGCAGATCGCGAGCGGTCGATCGACCGGGCGAATGCGGAGGCACTCGTTCGCGCGGCTCGAGCCCAAGGCGTCACCGATCCCCGGGTGCTCGAGGCGGTGCGCACCGTCCGGCGCGCCTCGTTCGTGCCCGAGGAACTACGCGACGAGGTCGGCTACGACTGCGCGATCCCGATCGGTCGGGCCCAGACGACCTCACAGCCGTCTCTGATCGCTCTGATGCTCGACGCGCTGGACCTCGAGCCCGACGACACCGTCCTCGAGATCGGTACGGGATGGGGCTATCAGACGGCCCTAGTCTCCCGGCTCGTCCGCTATGTATTCAGCGTCGAGCGCATCGGGGAGCTCGCACAGGCAGCCCGGCGCAATCTCAGTGCGGAAGGTGTCGTCAATGCCGAGGTCGTCGTCGGAGACGGCACGCTCGGCCTGGCCGAGCGTGCTCCTTTTGACGGCGTCGTGGTGGCGGCAGCCTTCCTCGGCGTGCCGGCACCCCTCGCCTCCCAGCTCGCCCCCGGAGGCAGGCTCGTCATGCCCGTCGGGAACGGGGACGGCGACCTCGTGAAAGTCTTCGAGAAACGCGACGACGACCTGGTAGAGCTGCGGGTGCTGTGCGGGGCCCGTTTCGTGCCCTTGTTGGGAGCGAACGGGTTCCAGGTCGGCTAGTACTCAGCGGCGCGCCGGCCGGGCCTCGTCGGCGACGCGGCCGAAGACGAGCAGGCCCTGGTTCGTCGGCCTCGTCGAGAGCACGACGATCTCCACGTCGGTTTGACCGACCAGCTCCTCGGCGTCGTTGACCACGACCATGTCGCCAGCAGGCAGGAAACCGACCGCCTGCTGCGGCTGGCGACCGGGCCTGACCAGGTCCACTTTCAGGTGCTCACCCGGAACGTGATCCGGGGAAAGGTCGCTCGCCAGACGACGAAGGTCGAGCACGCGCGCCCCTGCCTCCTCCCGCCGCCTGGCCAGCTCGGCCGAGCACGTGACGACCCGAGCGTCAAGGCGGTCCGCCAGCACGGCCACCTTCTCTTCGATCGAGTCTGCCCCGGGGACGTCACCTTGCACGAAGGTGACCTTCGCCCCAAGGCTCTTCAGCTCGTCGATCGCCTCGAGACCGCGCCGGGCACGGCGCGAAGCCACAGGGTCGGGCCCTTCGGCCAGTGTTGCAAGCTCGTCGGCCACCGGCTCGGGGATCAGCAGCTCGGGCCCCAACAGGCCGAGCCGGCCCATGACGAGAAACGACCTGTCCATGACGGCGGAGGTGTCCAAAAGGTCGCCGCCCTCGGCAATGTCCTGGCGGATCGGCACGAGGCGTCGCGTGACCCCGAGGGCGTCGGCGAGCTGGCGACCCTTGCTCATGCCCAACCTCAGGCCGAGGGCGCCGAGGACCCACGCCACGGCCGCAGCGATGAGGAAGTCGAAGTCCTCTCGGACGAAGACGAACAAAGGGATGCAAACGACGACCCCGATAAGACAGCTGATGCTGGCGAGCAACATCCCCGCCAACAGCTCGGGGGCCGGAACGTCGCGAAGCGACCGGGTCGCCCTGCGCACGCCCCCGTCGGTCAGCCGACCGAAGACACCGCCGACGACGTAGCCGACCAGGACGCCGATCGCCGCTCCGGCGGAGCGCCATGCCGCCGTGTGGCCGAAGTGGTTTCCGATCGCCAGGCCGACCAGCGCGCCGCAGACGGCGACGATCAAGCGGAAGACCTCAACGAAGACCATCCCAAAGAGCGTAGGAGCATTCTCCCGTCCAAACACGCCAAGCCGGTGCCGAGCCCGGGCTACGCCGCGCGAGATCGGGCGGCAACTACGCTCGGCCCGTCATGGCCTCAGTGCGGCACCGGACCGCCGCCCGCCTTACCCTCGTCGTGTCGGCGATCGTCCTCGGCGCGCTCAGCTGCGCTGCCTGCACCGCCTCGGGCTTCGCCCCGAGCACGACCCAGGCGCCGAGCCCCGCCCAGCTCCTCGTCCCTCGCGAGCAAGCCGCAGTCGCCAAGGCCGAGGCGGCCGTGGCGGTGCGCCTGCCCAAGGTGCCAGGCAGGTCTGCGCCAACGCTCCCGGCCGGAGCCTTCCCAAGACCGTTGCCCGCCCACCAGGTCGTCGGCTTCCTGCCGTACTGGGAGGTCGGCGGCTTCACGCCGGACTACGGGGACCTGACGACGCTTGCCTACTGGTCGGTGTCTCTCGTCGCCGGGGGCTCGATTGCCCACAGCGGCCAGGGCTGGTCCACCCTCTCCGGCGCTGCGCTCGCCTTCGACGTCGGTCAGGCTCACGCGGCGGGCGATCGGGTGCTGCTCACGGTCTTCTCGGAAAGCGTATCTGTCATCCGCTCGCTCACCGCCCATCCCGCCACCGCCGGCCGTCGGCTGGCCGGGCAGGTCGCCGCAGTGCTGTCGGCGGGAGATCTCGACGGTGTCGACCTCGACATCGAAGGCGACAGCACCCAGGAGCGAGCGGGGTTCGTCCGGTTCGTGGCGTCGTTCTCGCAGACGTTGAAGTTGCTCGGCCCCAGCTGGTCGGTCATGTTGAACACGTACCCGAGCTCGGCTTTCGACCCTCTTGGCTTCTTCGACGTCAAGGCCCTCGTGCGCTACGTCGACGACCTGTTCGTCATGGCCTACGAGATGCAGGACCCGGGGGTCGCTTCCGCCACGGCGCCGCTCACGAACGCTCCTTTGAATGACGCCATGGCCCTCGCCGAGTACGCGTCAGTGGTGCCGGCGCGCCGGATCGTGCTCGGCATTCCCTTGTACGGCTACGACTTCCCGTCCGCGAGCAAGCTCGATGGCGCCCCGACGACAGGGAACCCGGTCGCGGTCGCCTACGCCGAGATCGTGGCTGCCGGTCGCCATCCCGTATGGGACCCCATTACCGAGACGCCCTACACCTTGTTCCGCAGGGGCGGCAGGTGGC
>Ga0371490_1001002_pt1 | contig 16006 bp, 11 predicted proteins | sample MB2SIPfraction_FD_207959 | JGI IMG/M metagenome (GOLD analysis project Ga0371490, IMG submission 207959) | Lab enriched peat soil microbial communities from McLean, Ithaca, NY, United States - MB28FN SIP fraction | ecosystem: Environmental > Terrestrial > Soil > Wetlands > Peat | place: USA... | reverse complement strand
GGTCGAGCGTGTAGCTTTCCCACACCGGCCTTCCAAGAGATAAGTTGATAACGCGGATGTTGTATTTGCTCTGCAACTGGATGGCCGTCTGGATGGCGGCAATCACCTGGCTATCGGTGCCCGCGCCATTCTGGTCGAGCACGCGAAGATTGATGAGGTTCACGTTGCCGGCAATGCCCTTGAAGGTATAGGTGTACTTCGATCCGGTGGAGTTGCTGCCGTTTCCGGCGATGATGCCGGTGACATGAGTGCCGTGGCCGTACTGGTCGACGGCGCTGCCCAAGCCCGTGAAATCCTGGCTATATACCACGTTGTTGCTGTTCAAATCGGAGTTGGCGGCGATTCCACTGTCGATCACGGCCACGCCGATACCCGTGCCATCCAGGCCCAGCGCCCAGGCTGCGGGAGCGTTGATAGCGGCGGTGTGGTAGTCAAGAACAGCAGCCGACTTGTTATTACCGTTGCTGTAGAGCGGACGATCAGGGGAGATATAGGCGACGTCTGGGTCGGCAGCCAGATCGGCCAGCGACGAAGACGACACTGTGTATACGGCTCCCTTGAACCGGCCGAGATTCTGTTTGATCGTGCCTCCCCTGCTCACCACATTCTGAAGGAACGCCGCAGTAGGCGCATGGTTGAACTGTACGATGACATCGACCTGCTTAGAGCCACTCTGCTCCTGCAGGTCTTTGGATAATTTGTTTGGGCCAGCAAAGGCCAGGCTGGCGCTCAGGGTTAAAGCGAACACCATCAGGGATGTTCTTCTCCACAGAGCGATCCTGGTTGGCTTGCGTTTCATAGTTATCTCCTTCTGCGCCGCTAGGTCTGTTAGGGGTTTCTTGGCTGGCGCTGTAGCATTAATAGGGTTTTCGGAGAATAATTAAGCGTCTTCATATGACTTAAGTTTTTGTTAAGAATTTACCCATTACGGCGGAGCGAGTTTTTGAATCTTCGGTGTACTAGAGATACGTTACCCTTCGTTCTGTGCAAAGAATGTCTCAATATGAGGCAGTATTAGAGGCTCGGAGCCTTCAATCTCCCTCACCAAGCTGTTCATCGGCGATGGGGAACCATCCGGCTCCCGCACCTGTTCATTGCTCTCTAAATACTTACTGCAATGAGAGAGCAGAACCCGCACGGGCACAGGAAGCGAGCGCAACAGGGAAAGAGTCGCGGGATGCTGCGCCTGCTCGATCTGCGCAACCTGAACACATTCGGCGATGGCGCCGGAGTGCAGTACGGCGAGCCTGTCGCACAATTGCAGGACGGAGACAAGATCGTGGGAGATGTAGAGCAGAGCCGTTCCGTGCCGGCGGTTCAACTGCCGCAATAGCTTCAGGATCTCTGCCTGAGTGACGGGGTCCAGGGCGCTGGTCGGTTCGTCGGCTATGAGGATCGAGGGGCGATGCAGAAGGGCCAGTGCAATCAGAACCCGCTGCGCCTGGCCCACGCTGATTTGCCCCGGCTTTCTGCGCAGAAAGTCATGGTCGCCAGCGGGCAGTTGCACCTCCTCCATCAGTTGCTGCAGGCGCGACTCCATCGCTTTTTGTCCGGTTGACTCATGAGCGCGCCACGCCTCATCAAAATGCGATTGTAAAGAAACAGCGGCGTTGAGCGCGGTCATGGGACTTTGTGGAACAAGAGCAATCGTTTTCCCGCGAATCCGCCGTGCTTCGCGCGCCGGCATGGTCAGCAGGTTGCTTCCATCGATGAGAACTTCTCCTGAAGCCTTTCCACCGCGCCACGGAAGCAGGCCGAGCAGCGCCATCACGAGTGTGGTTTTGCCCGCGCCGCTCGTACCGACCATCCCCAGCGCCTCCCCTGCGTAGAGGTCGAAATGAACATCCTTGAGGACGCACCGCTTGCCGTAGTCCGCCCAGAGGCGAACCTGCATCACGGGCGCGCTCAACGGGCGCCTCCCTGGCGGCCTTCTTCGCGGCGGAGCGAGTCGATGTTCCAGACTGTCCTGGGCGAAAGGATCGACGGGCGCACACCACGCAATTGCGGCGAGACGGCTTGGAGAATATTCGGATAAACCAGGTAAATAAACGGCTGCTGGTCGGCCACAACCTGTTGTACCCGGTCCACGGCAAGCTTGCGCGCGTGCTGCGAAGGACTGGATGCCTGTAACTGCATTTGCCTGTCAATCTCCGCTTCCCACGCGGTTGCGGGAGTTTTTTCCGAAGGATTCCACTGATGGTTCGGCGACGAACTCAGCCACATATTCATCATCGAGCTGGGATCGGGCACGGCGTTCGTCACTCCAAGTAAACATGCTTCGTAGTCCTGCTTGTGCATCAGCCGCTCAATCAGCGCGGGAAAATCCAAGGCGACGATCATGACCTGCATTCCGGTTGCAGCCAGGTCCTGTTGGATCATCGTAGCCATCTTCTGTCGCGCGGCATTGCCTGCATTCGTCAGGATGGAAAACTTCACGGGGTGGCCGGCAAAGTCATAGAGCTGATTACCGCTACGATGAAATCCTGACGCGGCCAGCATCCGATTGGCGTCATTGATGCTTTCATGCGGATACTTCAGATCGTTGTTGTGCCAAATCGTGTTGGCAGGAGAGACAAAGCCAAAAGCCGACGTGGCGTGGCCGTCGTATGCGATCCGCGCCAGGTCGGCGCGATGGATGGCCTCTGAGACCGCAACGCGGAAGCCTTGGTTTTGGAACCACGCTCTTTCGAACTCAGGCAAGGGAGCGGCCGAAGATTGGTTGAACCAGAGTTGCTCCGTATTGAGGGAGGCGCCAAGGTCGTGCACGGACTGGGGCGATTTTTGGGCCAGAATGGCGAAATAATCCGGAGAGAGGCCATCGATCAGGTCGAATTCCCCGCGCAGGAATAGCGCTATCTCCTGCTCGCGGTTGTTGAGGATATCAAGCCGCACGCCGGTCGCGTAGGGCAGTTGAACGCCAGCTGCGTCGCGCCGCCAGTAGTGCAGATTGCGGCTCAAGCGCACATACTGGCCGCGCTTATAGTCAGTCACCGTGAATGGCCCCGAAGTAACACGGCCTTCGCTGGGACGATTGGCCGGCTCGATGGCGATGTCATCGAAGATATTGCCAACCCCGATGACGCGTTTGGGGAGATGGACCCACACGGTGAGTTTGTCCGGGGTATCGATAGTGACTTCGCCCGGCGAAAGAAAATCCTCCGCGACAATGGCGTGCGTCTCCGGCGCAAGAACACGACGAAGGGACCAAGCGACATCCGCCGAGGTCAACGCCGCGCCGTCGGAAAAGCGCAGTCCGCCACGCAGCTTGAAGACGATCAAGGTTCCTTGAGGCGAGATGCTATAGCTCTCGGCAAGCTGCGGCTCAAGCTCTTGGGTTTGACGGTTGAGCCTCAAGAGCACGCCGCCGGTAAGGTAACGCACGAGTTCGGAGGCCTGCTCGTCCACCTTCGCCGGGTCGAAGGTCTTGGGGTCATAGCGAATAGCCCATGCAAGTTCGCCGGGCTGCCTCGGAGCAGCCTGGCATGGAGCATAGACCGCAAGTAGAGTCAGGAAACCGGCAATCAAGAATGACGAACGCACTAAGCTACGCATTTGTTTCGACCTCCGTGGTGAAGGATTCAAGAATCAGCAGTACGGCAACGAGCAGCGCGATGGGAAGATACACCCAATGGGACCGTACCAGCAGGGCGGAGTTGTCCAGCTCCAGCAGCATCGCTCCCCAGGACGGCATCGGTTCCCCAACTCCGAGGCCGAGCGCGCCCAGGTTCGCCTCTGCCACAATGAACGCTGGCACGCAAATCAAAAACTGCGGCAGGAGCAGGGAACGCAGATGCGGCAAGATATGCAGACGAATCAGTTGCCGAGTCTTAAGACCGCACGCATGACCCTGAATCATCCACTCCGCCGAACGCAGCACCGATGCGCCACGATAGATGGCCCGGGCGCAAGCCGGCCAGCCGAGGGCGGCGAGAATCAGGAAGGTCGCCAAGGCGGTCTCGAGCGGCGAGGCGGTCAGCGGCAGCAGGGAGCGGGCCATCATCAAGAGGAAGAGCCATGGCAAAGACAGAAAGGCATCGCTGAGGAACATCAGTATCGCGGCTACCCATCGTGGACTGAAGGCGGCAAGCAAACCGAAGCACGCAGCGATCATGGTGGTGATTGCCGCGGCAGCCGCTGCCCCCGTCAAGCCCAGGAGAAGCGCCGCGGCAACGCGCACCGTGCGGTCGCGGCCGAGTTCGTCGGTTCCCGTCCAGTGCTGGGCTGTCGACGGAGCCATGATTGCATCGCGGTCCTGAAAGGCATAGTCGTAGCGCGACACGCGGAGCACAAGCGCCGCACCTAGAATAAGGAGCAAGAGAATGGCGGCAGCGATGCGTATCTTCATGCCGCCTCCAAGGTTGCTGTGCGCGTGGAGAGCATCCCGGCAAATCCTACGACGCACGCCATCAGCAAACTGACCGCAACCAGCACCGGAAGGTCGCGGTTCATCACCGCTGACCACGCCAGCTGGCCCACTCCCGGCACTGTGAAGATCACCTCAATGGGAACCAGGGCCCCCAGGGCGGTGACGATGGACAGCGTCGTGAGAGCGCACAGCTGCGGCGCTACATTGGGCAGGATGTGCAGAGTCACTAAAGCCCGGGGCGACATTCCCTGCGCCCTGCCCTGCAAAAGATGCGGCGAGCGCCACGCTCCTTCCAGCAAGCTGCGGAGAAAGTTGAACTCCCGGGCGGCGATGAGGAGTGAAAGCACCAGCACAGGACCGCCAGCATCAGCCAGAATGCAGGCCGTCGCCATTGCCGCCGTGGGTATCGACAGAAGAAGCGTGAATGGCAATCGCCACAGAACTGAGCCCTTTCGCAAAGCGCTTATCGGCAACGCAGCGCAGATCGCCAGCAGCCAACCACGGAAGATGCCCTGCGCCAGCAGCAAAGCCGAGACCCGCACACGTGCGCCAATCAATTGCGCAACCGGCACATGATATTGACGCGACTGGCCGAAGTCGCCGCTAAGCCAGCTCTTCAACTCTTGAATCGCGATCCGGCCTACGAACTGTTGCTGGTCGTTTTCCGCCTGAATTTCCGCCCGCGCAGCTTGTGCATACTTTGCATCCATCTCCCGGGAGTCGGAGAAGAAACCCGGGGCGAAGCGCACCAGCAAGATCGTTCCCCCGGCGGCGAAGAACAAAAGGAGCAGGGTGCGCCCAGCCCGCTTGGCAATGGTTCTCAGCAGACTCACGACTCCTCCGCGAGCCTGTTGAGTGCTGCAGTTTCACGGGCATCGAAGCGTACCCCATCATGAGCAGGCGTGGCAGAGACCCATATGGAGGTCAATGCGGCGTCCATAAACAGAATCGAGATTGCATGTTTCACTCGAATTGGCATCCGCATCCCTCTCTTGCTTGGCAATGGCCTTGCGCTATCTGCATCGGAAACTCGCACAGACAAACGATCTTCCATCTCAGATTTGTCTCACACTAACCTTAGTTATTTCGTCAAATTAGAGCATTTTCTATAAAGTGTGCAGATACGAGACATTCGCGTGAGCCAGGGCTAATAGGGTGTGCCCCACACCTTGAAGGGAGTCTTTCAATTTGACCTGTTGATTCGATTCGTCTGCCGCGATTGCGGCCATGCTCAGCATGAGCCAGTATCTATGTGCCATCTATTTCCAAGTCAGATGCGCTGCCGTCCACTGAAGCTGTCTCAACCCATACAGAACAATCGTTCAGAATCAGCGAATCGCAATCGGGACGAGCCATAACGGCGCATCCTAGCTTCGATGAAATGGTTGGGACTGGCTAACTGTTTCCTTGTGAGGTGCAGCCCAGACCTGATAGCTGTTGTAGAGAAATTGTCCCCCGAGTATCAGCAGCCAGACCCAGAGGGCGAAGCGCAACTGACGGCGTGGAACGCGGGTGCTTAGGATGGTTCCGACGATGGCTCCGGCGACGCCGCCAATAATCAGGCGCATCAGCAACTCCGGGTTGGAGGCGCGCGAGAACCAGTGCGCGCCGCTGCCGATGAGGGAGACAAAAAAGCCAAAGGCGATGTCCGTACCGACCACTTGCGCGGGCGCTAAAGCAGTGAGGCTGAGCAAGGCCGCCGAACCGAGCGCGCCCGCGCCGGCTGAGGAGAAGCCCACCTCGGCGCCGACCGGCAGCATCAGCCATGAAAGCAGGAAACTGCGATCCCGAGCGTCCGGATTCTCCCTCATGGGACGGAAAGAGAAAAAGATCTGCCAACCCGCCGTAGTCACCAGAATCAATCCAAGAATCGCGTTGAGCAGGTTTTGCGAGCCGGCGTTCACCAGATGTTTCAGAAACAGCGACCCGACGATGACACCGGGCGCGCCGCCCAGAAGCATGAATCCAAGCGTCCGCCAAACCACGTTGCGGCGGGCAATCTGCGCCGGCACCAGAATCAATTTGACCGCGGTGGCGAACATCAGGCCAATGCCGACCGCAACCGGCGCGGGAACTCCGAGAAACAATACCAGAACCGGCACAGTCACGGTGCCCGCGCCAACCCCGGTGAGCGCGATAAACATGGCGATGATAAAGCCGATGAGATATTGCATCCAATCTCCTTTGCAGCTGCCTGCTCGTCCTATTTCGCGGGTGCGGCTTCGATATGAATGCCGCATTCAACCTTGCGGCCAGCCCAACGGCCGGAGCGCGGATCGTTGGGGTCCAGCGGAAGCGTCGTACAGGGTTCGCAGCCGATGGAGGAGTAGCCGCGCTCATAGAGCGGCAGCAGAGGAATCGCAAGTTCTTCGCAGGCGTACCACACATCGCGTGTGGTCCACGCCGCGAGGGGCGCGAGCTTGAGCACCTGCTTGCCGCCGGGAAGCGTGAAGAGCGCGGATTCTTCAAGTGCGGCGCGGCTCTTGGCCTGCTCCCTGCGCAAGCCCGTGATCCACACGTGGTAATTCGCAACGGCTTTGAAGAGCGGTTCAACCTTGCGCAGCTTGCAGCATTGGTCGGGCGCGGATTGATAGAGCAGGCCGTGCCCGGCTTCCTGCTCGGCAACGGTATGCGCCGGCAGCAGGTTGATGAGATTCAATTGCCACTCGCTACTGATGCGGTCGCGATAGGCGTACGTCTCGCGAAAGTGATAGCCGGTATCGAGAAAAAGTATGGGAATCTTCGCATCCAACTCGATAGCCAGTTTGGCCAGCAATACGTCTTCCGCCTGAAAGCTGCACGTGAGGCATACGTCTCGTTTGACAGAGATTTCGCGCGCAAGCGCCGCGCGCACTTCGTCGAGTTTAGCCTTCACCTGCGCATGGATTTCCGTTGTGCTCATCAGAGGCCCGCCCTTTCCGAAGAGATGAAGATGCCCGCGCTGTGCAGGAGTTGATGAACGGCAGAGACCGCGCGAGTTGGATCGTTCCCGTCGAGCGCAATCTCCCGCCCTTCGGCGCGAGCGATCAACGCTCCGCCTTCGTTCGCTTTCACAACCAGTGCAAGCAAGCCGGATTGAAGCGGCAATCGTGTGACGATCTCCAGCAGGCCGGGATGAAGAAGAAAGGCCTCATCGTCGGCTTCGATGCGAATGGAAACCACACCGGCGGAAAACAGGGAACGCTCGATGGAATCAATCAGCCCGACCGGGCCGCTCACTTCGAGAATCGCGCCGCGATGTCCCCAGCGCGCGTCTCTTTCGCCAGTGGTTACCGGGCCCCATGCATCGGCATGAAGGTGATCGCCTGCTGCCGCTACCGCTGTAGCCGCGGTGATCATGCCGGCGGCGACGGTGCTGTTGGTTTCGGCGTCAATCAGAATGAATGCGCCGGTGGAGCGATTTTCGCGGTAGAGGTCGAGAGCGATCGGCCGCAGCAGATCGATGTTAACGACGCCGATGCCGTTCATCTCCAGCGTCTCGGCGGCCTCGTGCGCCAGAGTGCCGATGTTGGTGCGATGCGCGATGGATGAAACAAATGCAGGCACCGTCTGGCTGGTGTGCTTGAGCAGATAACGGCGGTTGCGTGCAAGCGGGCGCATATCCATCCAGACGAGCGCGGCCTGAATGTTTTTGGAGACAACGGCCTGCGCGCGCGATGAAACGATCAGATCGCCGCGGCTGATGTCGAGCTCGCGATCCAAAACCAGCGTGATCGATTGCGGCGCATGAGCCTCGGCAAGATCGCCATCATACGTGACGATGCGAGCAACTTCCGCGCTTCTGCCGGAAGGAAGCACTGTGATTTGATCGCCGGGACGGATGGTCCCCGACGCGACTTGACCGGCGAATCCGCGAAAGGTGTGATCGGGACGCAGAACGCGCTGCACGGGAAAACGGAAGGGCGCAGTATGCGTTTCGAGCGCGGAGGGGAGTGACTCCAGCAGCTCCAGCAGTGATGGGCCTGTGTACCAACGCATTGCCTCGGAACGATGTACGATGTTGTCGCCGGCGAGCGCGCTGACGGGAACGAAGCGGACTTCGACCGGAGTGCCCGTGTCGGCTGCAATCTGATCGAGGACGGTTGTAAAGTTCAACTCGATGGCGCGGAAGGCCGCTTCGCCGTAGCCGATCAGATCCATTTTGTTGACCGCGACGATCACGTGGCGCACGCGCAGCAGCGATGCAATGTAGGCGTGGCGGCGCGATTGAATCAGCACGCCTTTGCTGGCGTCGATCAGCACCACAGCGGCGTCTGCAGTCGATGCGCCTGTCGCCATGTTGCGCGTGTACTGCTCGTGGCCCGGCGTATCGGCGATGATGAACTTGCGGCGCGGCGTGGAGAAGTAGCGATAGGCCACATCGATGGTGATGCCCTGTTCGCGCTCGGCGCGCAGGCCGTCGGTGAGCAATGCAAAATCAATCTGTCCGGGAGCGGTGGTTCCCTTGCCTTCAATAGAGCGCACCTGATCTTCGTAGACCGACTGCGTGTCGTAGAGCAGGCGGCCGATGAGCGTGGACTTACCGTCATCCACGCTGCCCGCGGTCGAGAAGCGCAGCAAATCCTTTTCGCGCTCTACGGCGAGAAACTCGCCGACTGAAAACGGGAGTGACGCGAGTGCCGCCATTTAGAAGTAGCCCTCCCGCTTCTTCAATTCCATGGATCCTTCCTGGTCGTGATCGATGACGCGATTGGCGCGCTCGGAGGAACGGAAGGAAAGCAGCTCCGCGATGATGGCGGGGATGGTGTCGGCGTCGGAGCGAATCGCGCCGGTGCATGGACTGCAACCCAGCGAGCGCAGCCGCGACTTGACCATCTGGGGTTGCTCGCCGGGCCGCGCGACGAAGGCTTGTTCGATGGGAAGCAGCGCGTCCTGGCCCGCGCTTATTGGGCGCACATACATGAGCCGCTCTTTGGCGAAGTAGAGATCGACGACGGGAATCTTTTCTTCGTGGATGTATTGCCAGACGTCCATCTCCGTCCAGTTGGAGAGAGGAAAGACGCGAATGCTTTCGCCGGGATGCACGCGGGCGTTGTAGAGGTTCCACAGCTCGGGGCGCTGGTTCTTCGGATCCCATTGCCCGGCCGAGTCGCGGAAGGAGTAGATGCGCTCCTTGGCGCGGGATTTTTCTTCATCGCGCCGCGCACCGCCGAAGGCCGCGTCAAAGTTGTAGTGGCGCAGCGCATCGAGCAGCGCCTGCGTCTTCAACAACCCGCAGCAGCGCTTGGTATCGAGCACGATGGGATTGGTGCCCGCGGCAATGGCGGCTTCGTTGCGCCAGACCAGCAGCTCCGCACCCGCGGAGCGGGCCGTCTGATCGCGAAAGGACAGCATCTCGGCGAATTTGAAGCCGGTGTCCACGTGCAGCAGAGGAAAGGGAATGGGCGCGGGATAGAAGGCCTTCTGCGTCAGCCGCAGCATGACGGAGGAATCCTTGCCGATGGAGTAGAGCATCACCGGCCGCTCGAATTCCGAGGCCACTTCGCGCAGAATGTGGATGCTTTCCGCTTCCAACAGACGCAGATGGCTGAGGCGCCGGAGAGTGGAATGGCCCGCCGGCGGCGAGGAGAGAGATGGGGATTCAGCAACCGTCACGCATGACCTCTTTCAGTTTGGTGATCGAACTGAAGGCCAATGCTGCGGGTCCGCACACCAGCTTTTCAGCTCGGGTGCGTCTTCTGATGAATTGCGAATGGAGAATCAGAGACTAGTTTATACACCCGTCGAAGGTCTTCGACAGGCAACAACAAGAGCGGCTTTGAGAGGCACGATTCATGTGCAATCTGATAGTACCAACAATTCTGGACAAATACAATCCAAATATATTTTTCGAAAATGTGGCTAAATCGGAATCCAATACAAAAAATTGGAGCGCCGGGCGGGAGTTGAACCCGCGATACAGGTTTTGCAGACCTGCGCGTTAGCCGCTTCGCCACCGGCGCGATTCAATTTGATTGTCCAGGCCTCGTCCCGAGTTCCAAAACAGCTTTGGTTACTTCTTTCCGTTGTCTTTGAAGTTCAGTGCAAAGTAGTAGTACGTGTACGAGTGGCTGGTTGTCACGTCCGTTAGGAACTGACCGCCGCCGAAGTAAGCGACGCCGCCGCCCAGGTTGAAGTGCTTGTTGAGTTCATACCATGAGTAACTATCGATTTCCGCGCCCAGATGGCGGCCGTGGGCGGTCTTGTTGGTCACGATCGCGCTGCCCGAAGTGTTGTAGATCGAGTCCAGCGCATCAGCCGCCCAGAAGTCCAGCCCTTGCACCGTGAAGGTGAGCCGCCGATGGGGCTCAACGGTGGTTCCCGCGCGCACCGACTCAATGTTCTGCCCGCCGAACAGGTCGGCGATGCCAAAGCGATCGTGGGCTGTCGGGTAGATCGTGTCGAAGGTGGTGTGCGTTGCGTTGTGCGCGGGATTGCTATTGCCCGTGGCGTAGTCGTACTGGGTAAAGACGCGCGGCTTGGCCGCTGCATTGAGGAACTGGTATGCAGCGCCTGCCTGCGCTGCCGAGGCTCGAATCGTCTGCGCTCCTACCGTCCCGGTTTCGAGGATCACCTCGCCCCCGTAATCGAGCGCCGAGTGAGCTTGCGCCTTGAAGCGCACTCCACCAACCTTCTCGTTTTCCTTGCCGGTGGTCTTGACGACGGCCGGCTCGACGACCTCTGCCGGCTGAACGCGCCATAGGAAGAACGGCTCAAGGTTCGAGTGCGGCACAAGAAAATCATCGATGCGGCCGTAGGCTCCGTAGATATTGTTTCCTTCTTGGTGCGGGGTCACACCATAGGCCTGCGGCACCACAGCCGAGGCGGCGAAGAGGCCCAGGTGCTCGCGCTTCGCGTTCAGGTTCAGCACCGCCGCATCATAGGAACGGGCCTGATTGCGCCACTCGGAGTTGGCGATGATGGTGTTGTTGTAGTTGATGAGCTGCCGGCCGACGCGCAGGCTGAACCAGTGTTTCTCCGCGTCGCCAATCTCAGCGTAAGCCAGCTTCAGATCCCAGCGAACCGTGTTTGGCGGCCCGATCGGCGGGTTTTGGAAGCCCGCCCGGGCGTCCTGCACCTGCGCTGTAACCCGGAACCAACTGGGGGTATGCAGATCCACCTGGAACCGGAAGCGGTTCAGAAGGTAGGAGTCATTGGCGTTCGCTTTGAAGCTATTATTGTCGTAGGCCTCGTACCGGAACCGCTCCTCGGCCTGCAGATCGACCCAACTGGGCAGCTTTTGGTCAAGATAGGTCGCCGGGGCAAAGTCGTGAAAGTCATAGGGCGCCAGGTTGCCAGTAGTGCGCCAAGCCGCGCCGTTCAGGAAGCTCAACGGGTTCGAGGCCGGCCCGGTGATGAATGCGCCATTGAACCCGGAAGTCGCGTTTTGCGTGGTGATGTCGTCCTGCGCGGCCAGGGGCAGGCCGTCCGCCATAGCAAACAGAAACAGCACAGCAGTGATGGATAGCGGCAACCAGCGCAGAGAAGCAGACGGGACAGCATAAAGAGCTTTTTGCACTTTGGACTCTCCTTGGAATTTGGGGAAGCTATGGATTGGTTAGAACCTTATGCCCTGGCCCGCATGAGGCGACAGACCCTTATCGACAGGTGGGAAGACAACAACAACACGAGCATAGAGCCGTTACCGGCCTGCTCATCGAGCGGGCACAGTCCTCAATATAACCTGCGGAGATGGGCATGAACAGTGGCATCCAATACTCGAAAAAACAACGTGAATCACTTGAATTTGGGAAAGACAAATTCGCGGACAGGCCAGCGGGCGCTAGCGGAGACAACAACAACACGCGAATTTGAGGATTAGAGATTTCATCTCGTAAGCAACTCTGTTCTTACAACCTAACCGACTTTTAATTTCCTGTCAACTGCGAACTTGACTTTCGCCTGGACCACCGATAGTATTTCTTTATGCAAGGTCATCTCTGTTGTCGCCGCTATTCATTGCTTCGCGCGCACAGGTGACCTGGGTCTAAAGTTCTGATTGAAATCCACGGTTTCCAATTGCCCGCGATGCAGCCGTAGCTGCCGCGGGTTTTCTGTTTTCAGTGAAGAGGAATAAATGGCTCAAGCAGTTCCAGTAAAAGAGACGAATGCCCAACGCGCGGAGCGCATGAAGCGCGAAAAGAATCCGTGGGAGGCCTTCAATGAGGTGCGCGAGTTTGCCCGCATAGGGCGCTCCAGTGTGCTGCCCGAGTGGGCTTCCCTGTACTTCAAGTGGTGGGGCATTTACACCCAGGGCGACGGCGTGGGCGCGACCGGCGGCAAGGGCGGCGAGGGTCTGGCCTCAGATTTTTTTATGATGCGCATCGGTATTCCCAACGGCATCGTCTCCGCGGTGCAGCTTCGCGTCATCGCCGGCCTCTCGCAAAAGCACGCGCGCAACCTTGCCGACATCACCGTGCGCCAGTGTATTCAGCTTCACTGGCTCACCATCGAATCGCTTCCGGAAGTCGTCGATGCCCTTCATGCGGTTGGACTATCGCCTAGAGGCGCCTGCGGCGATGTGGTGCGCAACGTGACCGGCTGCCCGCTGGCCGGAGTGGCCGCTGATGAGTTGATCGATTCGTCTCCGCTCGCCGCGGAGATTTCGCGCTTGCTCAACGGCAACCCGGAGTTCTACAACCTGCCGCGCAAATTCAAAGTCTGCGTCACCGGCTGTCCCTCGTGGTGCTCTCATCCAGAGATCAATGACATCGCCCTCACCGCGACCAAATCCAACGGCCAGCTTGGCTACTCTCTACGCGTCGGAGGAGGGCTTTCCAGGGAGCCGCATCTGGCGGTGCGCCTCAATGCCTTCGTTCTTCCCGAGCAGGCGGTCCGCGTAGCGCGCACCGTGACGGAGATCTTCCGCGAGCAGCAGGGATTGCGCGAAAACCGCGCGCAGGCGCGCATGAAATACCTGTTCCTGAAGGAAGGCTGGACCGCTGAAAGCTTTCTCGCCGAGTTGCAGTCGCGGCTTGACTTCACGCTGCTGCCCGCCGCGCCCGAGCAGGTTCCCGACGACATCTACCGCGATCACGCCGGCATTCATCCACAGCGTCAGCCGGGTTTAAGCACGGTAGGCGCATCAGTGCTGCGCGGCCGCATGAGCGGCGAGCAGTTGCAGTCCGCCGCCGAACTTGCAGAGCGTTTCGGCAGTGGCGCGCTGCGCACAACCGTCTCACAGAATCTGTTGTTTATCAATATTCCCAACAACAAAACAGCAGAACTTGCGCGCGAATTGGGCCAGATCGGATTGCAAGTCGAGGGCTCATCTTTCTGGCGCGGCGCGGTTGCCTGCACGGGCACCGAGTTCTGCAAGCTGGCCATTACCGAGACCAAGGGCTTCACTCGCTGGATCGTGGATGAGCTTGAAGAGCGGTTGCCGGAGTTTGATCAGCAGCTCAGGCTGCACGTCACCGGCTGCCCCAATGGCTGCGGCCAGCACTGGATCGCCGACATCGGCATCGAGGGAAAAAAGATCAAGCAGGAGGACAAACTCATCGACGCCTATTATTTTTGTCTTGGCGGCGCGGTGGGCCAGCACGCTTCCATCGCGCGCCCTGTGGGCTATCGCTGCCCCGCGACGCTGGTGCCGGAGGCGATTGAGCGCCTGCTGCGCCACTACCTTGGCACGCGCCAGCGGGAAGAAAATTTGCGCGCCTGGTTTGCGCGCCACTCGAACGACGAACTGCGCGCCGATTTGGCGGGCGAGGCGTTGCCGCCGGTGGAGCGCGATCTGCCCACGGGCAGTGTGCCGCATGGAGTCGCTGATTGAGGATCAAGTTATGAGTCTTATGCCGGTCTTTCTCAAACTCGACAGCCGCCGCGGTTTGGTGGTGGGTGCGGGACGTGTTGCGCTCGATAAGATCCGCAGCCTGCTCAAGACAGGGATGCGCCTTCGCGTTGTCGCGCCGATTGCCCAACCTGAAATTCAGAAGCTTGCTATCGAAGGCAAGCTCGATTGGATTCAACGGCCCTTTGAACTCGCCGATCTCGATGGCAACTTCCTGGTGATCGCCGCCACCAATTCTGCCAAAGTCAACGCCGCAGTTTACCAGGGAGCTGTTGAGCGCAGCATCCTGGCCAACAGTGTTGACGACCCTCCCAATTGCGATTTTTATTTCGGTTCGGTGGTCAGCCGCGGCGAGTTGCAGATCGCCATCTCCACGGCAGGTGAAAGCCCTGCCTTCGCGCAGGGGTTGCGCCGCGAGATCGACGAGCAACTGCCCGGCGACCTTGGCCCGTGGCTCGAAAGCCTAGGCCGGCTCCGCCGCGAAGTTTTAGCAACGCAGCCTCACTGCGAGTCGCGCAAGCTGCTCTTGCATCAACTGGCGCAGCGTGCGGTGTGCGACGCTGCCTCTTGCCCGACGCGCCGTTTTGCTCTCACTCCGCTCCACCAGAAGACTGCCGGTTCCGTAGGGAAGGTCTATCTGGTGGGAGCCGGTCCGGGTGATCCTGAGCTGCTGACCGTCAAGGCGCTGCGCCTCATTCAGTCAGCCGGTCTCATCCTGCACGACGACCTTGTTCCGCAAGCGATTCTTGAGTTGGCACACCCCGCCGCCGAGATCATCAACGTAGGCAAGCGCTGCGGCGTGAAGAGCATCACGCAGGAGCAGATTAATGCACTGATGGTGGAGCGCGCCCGTGCTCAGCGCAACGTGATTCGGCTCAAGAGCGGCGATCCGCTTATCTTCAGCCGCGCCGCCGAAGAGATCGCCGCGCTCACCGAAGCAAACATTCCATTTGAGATTGTTCCCGGCGTCTCCGCCGTCTTTGCCGCGGCCGCTGCCATTGGCTGCCCGCTGACAAGCCGCAACAGCGCATCAAGCGTAATCTTCTCCACCGGCCATCACGCGCAGTCGCAACCGGAGACCCGATTGGGTCGCGCGCCGCTTCCCCAACGAGAAGAGGCAACGCGGGTGGTCTATATGCCTGGCCGTGACCTCAGATTGTTAGCCCAGCAATGGCTCGACGAAGGATTTCCTCCCGACTTCCCCTGCGCCGTCGTCTCGCAAGCCTCTCAGCCCGGCCAGCAACTTCGCTGCACCACGCTCGCCGCACTGGGCAACGCCGAGCCGGTTCACGCGCCCAGTCTGCTGATCGCGGGCTGGGCTCTGCGAGAGTCTTCCGCCGCATTCCCGTGCCTCGCCGAAATCTCATCCGGGCAGAAAACAGAGTTGATTTCGGTTTGAATGAGTCTCAGAATGAATGATTCTTCACTCCGGCGGCGCGGGCACTCCTCTCAATAGACAAATGTCGTAATGCTCTGCGCCGGCAAAGCATACGTGAAGGTGTTGCCCGACACCGTCACAGCACTCAGCTGCGTGATGCTTTCGCTGGACGAGGTCTGGTAGGGAGTCATGGTAGTGAGCGACTGGTTCAGAATCTGGAACTGCTGGCTGACCGGAGTTGCTCCCAGGTTGAGCGCCACGATCACGAAGTGTCCGGCCCCGTTGTATGCGGTGACATAGACGCCGCCCCCGCCGGGGTTATAAGTGGCATTCGAGCGGACGTAGCCGGGGCGCACAAAGCGTGAGTATTGCCCGATTGCGTAGCCATAGAACGTAGGATTTCCATTGGTGTCGATCAGCCCGTAATTGGTGACTCCCGTGCCCGGATTCCAATCAGCCACCCACCACCAGAGATAGGCATTATAGCCGG
>Ga0371490_1001001_pt1 | contig 16007 bp, 10 predicted proteins | sample MB2SIPfraction_FD_207959 | JGI IMG/M metagenome (GOLD analysis project Ga0371490, IMG submission 207959) | Lab enriched peat soil microbial communities from McLean, Ithaca, NY, United States - MB28FN SIP fraction | ecosystem: Environmental > Terrestrial > Soil > Wetlands > Peat | place: USA... | reverse complement strand
GAGACATATTCTATCGCCTGCCCCGAAATATTTTTTTAAAAATCGTCCGCACAAAATGAATTTGGCCATCACGAAAAACAGATTTCCCGTGACTCCCGCCTGTTCCTGTAAGATTCTAATGCACTTGTGGCGGAGACTCGTGCTCCAGCCGCCGGCAGGACGCCACCCTCGTGTGCTTCCTGTGCGTTACACTTTCTGTGCCTGGCCCAGTGCGGGTTCAGCATTCTCTCTGCCGAGAGGCCCTATGTTTTACAGATGTTTCCTGGAATCGGTCGAGCACTGGCCAGATTCCACCGCAGTCGAGATTCAACGCCAGTCTGGAGCCAACGCTCCGCAGTCCCCACTATCCTCCCTCTACACCACTCCCGACGGACACACCATTGAGAGCTTCACCTTCCGCCAGCTTCGCCAGTTTGCCGAGGGCGTGGCCGAGTGGCTGGTGAGCGAGGAGCTGCCCAAGGGCACGCGTTGCGCCATGCTGGCCTTTAACAGTCCCGCCTGGGTGGCCACCTATCTGGGAATCATCGCCAGCGGCAATACTGCGGTGCCATTGGATACAGCCTTTAACGCTCACCAGGTGGGCAAGCTGCTGGATGACTGTGGCGCCGAGCTGCTCTTCACCGACCAGCGTAGCCTCTCTGTTTCGCAGGAGGCCGTCGCGGGTCGCAACATCCGGCTGGTGTTGATGGACTTTGAGCAGGCCGGCCTGCCTTCGGTGGAGACCATGGTGCGCTCCGCCCGTCCCGGCTTCAAGCCCGTAGACGTGACAAGCGACGATATGGTGGCCATCATCTACACCTCTGGCACCACCAGCGATCCCAAGGGCGTCATGCTTACCGACGGCAACATGACGGCCGAACTCGAGTGCGTGCGCCGCTTCATTCCCATTGGCCCCGGCGACGGACTGCTGGGCGTGTTGCCGCTCTTCCACGTGCTGGCGCAGATGGCCAATCTCTTTCTACCTCTGGGCAACGGCGGCAAGGTTACTTTTCTGGATTCGCTGAACACGCAGGAGCTGACCCTGGCGTTGCGCGAGCGCGGCATCACCATCTTCTGCTGTGTGCCACAGTTCTTCTATCTCATCCACGAGCGCATCTTCGGCGAGGTCAGCAAGAAGGGCCGTGCGGCGGAAAAAATCTTCGGCCTCATGCTCAAGCTCAGCCTGCTCTCGCAAAAGGTCGGACTCAACCTAGGCAAGGTTTTCTTCAAGAAGGTGCACCAGCAGCTTGGGCCAAATATTCGCCACTTCGTCACCGGCGGCTCGCGCTTTGACGCCAAGGTCGGATGGGACATCCAGGCTCTCGGCTTCTCCATGCTGCAGGCCTACGGACTCACCGAGACCACCAGTGGCTGCTTCTGTACGCCGCCCAGCGACAACACCATCGGCTCCATCGGTCGTGCACTGCCCGGCCTGGAAAGCAAGCTGGTGAACACCAAGGTGGATGAGAACGGCAACCTGGTGGGCGAGATCGCACTCCGCGGCACAACCGTGATGAAGGGCTACTACAACCGTCCCCAGGCCACCGCCGAAGTTCTGAAGGATGGCTGGCTCTATACCGGCGACCTCGCCTACACGGACCGCAAGGGCAATTACTTCATCACCGGCCGCGCCAAGGATGTCATCGTCCTCAGCTCGGGCAAAAACATCTATCCCGAGGAGATTGAGAGCTACTACCTGCGCTCGCCGTGGATCAAGGAGGTCTGCGTTCTTGGTCTGGAGAGCCGCAAGCCCGGCGAGCCGCTCAGCGAACGCCTGCACGGCGTCATCGTGCCCAACTTCGACGTGCTGCGCGAACACAAGATCGTCAACATCCGCGAGGTCATCCGTTACGACGTGGAGGGCATCAGCGCCACTCTGCCGGCCACCAAGCGCATCCTCAGCTATGACATCTGGCAGGACGATCTGCCGCGCACCACCACCCGCAAGCTGCGCCGGAATGAGATTCAGAAGAAGATGCTGGCCAAGCACGCCAGCGGCAATGTCGAGGAGATTACTCCCAAGGCGCGCGTCTTCAGCGATGCCGACCGCGAGTGGCTGGAGCGCGAGGATGTCGAGCGCGCACTGGTCGTGGTCAAAGACGCCGTCGGCAAGGATTACCAGAAGGAAATCCATCCCGACGATAACCTCGAACTCGACCTCGGCCTCGACTCCATGGAGCGCGTCGAACTGCTGACCGACCTGGCGCATCGCCTGGGCGCCGAGGTGGAAGACTCCGCCGCCAGCGAGGTGTACACCGTGCGCGAGCTGGTGGACCTTGTGCTGGCCAACACCGGCAAGGCCGCGCGTCACGCGCCCGGCTGGAACACTGTCTTCGAAGGCGAGACCACCGATCCCGAGGTGCTTGCCATCACCAACGAGCGCCCCATCGTCGGCTTCTTCTGGTGGCTCTTCGGCAAGAGCGTGCAGTTCGGCTCAAGCATCTTCTTCCGCCTGCGTGTGGACGGCATGGAGAACCTGCCCAAGCGTCCCTTTGTGCTGGCGCCCAATCACTCCAGCTATCTGGACGCGCCCATCCTGACCGCCGCGCTGCCCTGGGAGGCCTTCCACAACGTCTTCTATGTCGGCACCAGCGAGATCTTCGGCTCAGGTTCCATGCGCAAGCTGGCCCAGTTCCTCCACCTGATTCCCGTCGATCCCGACAGCAATCTTGTCCCGGCCATGCGCGCCGGAGCCTACGGCCTCCGGGCCGGCAAGATTCTTGTGCTCTATCCCGAGGGCGAGCGCTCCATCGAAGGCGTGCCGAAGAAGTTCAAGAAGGGCGCGGCCATCCTGGCGCAGCATCTCAACGTGCCCATTGTGCCGGTGGCCGAGTACGGATTCCATAGGGCCTGGCCGCGTGGCAAGGGATTCCAGGGATTCCACCGGCTGCGCATTCGCGTCGGCAAGCCCATCTATCCGGACATGAACGAAAAGCCGGAGCTGGCCTATGAGCGGCTGACCACGGAGCTGCGCAGTCGCGTGGTGGAGATGTGGCACCAGTTGGAGGCGGAGGTTCACCCCCGCAAGCCGTAGATTCGATTCTCGGTTGCATTGAGTCGAGAGTGCTTACTTGGCGCGCGGGTGGGTGTCGTCGTAGACCTTCATCATCTGGCGCGTGGTCAGCTGCGTGTAGCGCTGCGTGGTGCTCAGCCGTTCGTGGCCAAGCAACTCCTGGATGGCCCGCAGGTCGGCGCCTTCCTCCAGCATGTGCGTGCCGAAGGCGTGGCGCAGGGTGTGCGGATGCACTTCGGCGGGCAGTCCGCGCGCCACGGCAATGGCCTTCACAATCCGCCCCACGCTGCGTGAGGTCAATCGCGTACCGCGCTGGTTGACCATCAGCGCCACCTCCTGCACGCGGCGATTGCGCTCCAGCACCTCGGCGCGGCGCGGAAGATAATCGCGCATTGCTTCCTGCGCGGCTTCGCCAAAGGGAACCAGCCGCTGCTTTTTCCCCTTGCCGCGCACCAGCATGCGCGCCTGCTTGCGGTCCACGTCTTCCAGGTTGATGCCCGTCAGTTCGCTGTTGCGGATGCCGCAGCCGTACAGCAGCTCCAGGATCAACCTGTCGCGCTCGGCAAACGTTGCTTCCTTTGGCATATCGGCGTCCAGCACGGAATTCATCTCCTCCATGGTGGGCACCCTCGGCAGCCGCCGCGGCAGCTTGGGAGCCGAAACCAGCAGCGCGGGATTCGCCTCGATCATTCCCTCGCGTCCCATCCACTTGAAGAACGAGCGCAGTGAACTCAGTGCCCGCACCACCGATGTCTTGCCCAGCCCGCGCTCGTACAGATGCGCCATGTAAGCCCGCAGCAGGGCATGGTCCAGCGCGGCCAGTTCCTCCGGCCCCACGAACTCCGCAAAGCCCGCCAGGTCCGTGCGATAAGCCTTGATGGTGTGTGCTGAGGCATTACGCCGCGCAAGGGCCAACACAAATCCCTCCACCGCGCGCTCTACTGGTGTTGTTGCGGTGTTCATTTCACGGGACTCCTGCGGCTGTGCGCCCGCGGATGGTGCGCGTCATAGACTTGTTGCAGGCGGTCCAGCGCGACGTGGGTGTACACCTGCGTGGTGCTGATATCGGCGTGGCCCAGCACGGTCTGCACCGTGCGCAAGTCGGCTCCGTGGCCCACCATATGCGTAGCCGCCGAGTGCCGCAGCATGTGTGGCGAAGCGTGACGTCCGGCGGCCTTGCTGGCCGCATCCACTATGCTCCATACCCGCTCGCGTGTCAGGCGGTGTCCGCCCTTGGCCAAAAACAGATGCGGAGAATTGCGCTTGCCCAGGATGATGCCGCGCGCCTGTTGCAGATATTCGCGCACTGCCTGCTGCGCCGGAGCCCCCAGCGGCACGATACGCTCTTTGTCTCCCTTGCCGCGCACCATCATGGAGCCCGACTCCAGCTTCAGGTCTTCCACGCGGCTGTCCACCAGCTCGCTTACGCGCATCGCCGCCGCGTACAGACACTCCAGCATGGCGCGGTTGCGCACGGCCAAAGCCTTTTGGATTGCGGTGGCCGTGGTGGCTGCCCGTGGCGAGCCTTCTTCCAGCAACGCCGTTGTCTCCTGCTCGCTCAACGCCTTGGGCAGCACCTTCCACTGGCGCGGCGTGTCGGTGTCAATCGTGGGATCGTGCTCGGTCAGTTTTTCCATCAGCAGATAGCGGTAAAAGTGACGCATCGCGCTCAGCTTGCGCGCGATGGTGCGCGCGTCCAGCCCATGCGCCTGCATGTGCTGCATCAGTCCTTGCAGATCCTTGCGCTGGGCGGTAAATACCGTGAGCCCGCGCTGGTCGAGAAACTCCGCCCATATCTTCAAATCGCCTGCGTAACTCTGGATGGTCAGTGGCGACAGACCTTTTTCCACCCGCAGGTGGATGGCGAAGCCGGCAAGGGCGCGTTCTTGAGGGGTGGTTGCCACGGCCTCAGTATGACGCCGCGGACTGTGGTGGAGGAATGGCGCCTTTGGTTCCCGCGCCCCTCGGGTATAATGAACTTGCGCGCCCGTAGCTCAGCTGGATAGAGCGAATGCCTCCGGAGCATTAGGTCGGGAGTTCGAATCTCTCCGGGCGCACCATTTCTCCTTCTTCACAGGAATCTTCCACTCCCATGACGAGTCCAGGGATGTTCTCGGATACCGCCAGCGGAAAATTCTCAGCCTTCTCCCGCCGTGACCTTTTCCTGCTCGGGCTCGCCTTCCTGTGCGTCCTGCTCTGGGGCATCCACACCCTGCACTACGTGGAAGATGATGCCTTTATCCACCTGGAATTTGCCCGCTCCCTGGCCAATGGTCATGGATTCGCCTTCAACGGCCATATTGTTTATGGAGATACATCGCCTTTCTGGGTCTTTGCCATCGTCGCCTTCCAACGGCTGACCCACGATTGGATATTGGCCAGCAAGGCCCTCAGCGCCTTCAGCGTGCTGCTGGCTCTCGGCGGAGCCTTCTGCCTGGCGCGCCGGCTCTCCGGCAGCGTCACAGTGGCCAGCGCGCTGCTGCTGCTCATCACCGTCAATCCCTACTTCGGCTACTGGTCTTTCTCCGGCATGGAAGCCGTCGCCGCCTCCGGCATGGCGATGTGGGCGGCCTATCTCGTCAGCCGTCCGAGCATCACTCCGGCGGCGTTACTCACCGTCTGCCTCATCAGCGGACTGGCTCCGGTCACCCGTCCTGAGCTGGTTTTTCTCTCCGCCATCCTGGGCGTCATACTGCTCATCCGCTGGTACCAGATGCAGGCCTCGCCGCTGGTCAAGGGCAGTTGCTTTGCCGCCGGAGTGCTATTTGCCATCACTCCCACACTGCTCTGGGCGTGGTATGCGCTGCACACCTTCGGACGCATCATGCCCAACACCAACGCCGCCAAGCGCGCGGGAGCGGCAGACTCTGTGCTGGTGCGCATGGTCACCGTGTACTGCCACGGATTTCCCGTCCTCAGCCTTGCGCTGGCCGCGGCCATTCTCTATGCGGCGTGGCTGCTTCTGCGTGGAGAGGGGAAGCGCCTCTGGCATTCCCTCGCTGAACTTCCCGCCCCCTTCTGGCTCTTTACCGCCGTCACCGCTCTGGCCGGTGTCTTCTATGTCGTCAATCACACTTACGTGCAGACGCGCTACATCCTGGTCACCGCCTTCGGCTTCAGCGTAGTCATCCTGGCGCTGCTCTCCGAGCGTTGGCCAAGACTCTACCAGGCCTTCCTCGCCGTTGGGCTCGCCGGTGGACTGCTCATCAGCGGATTGAGTGCCTGGCCCCACCTGAGCAACAAGGTTGAGAACGATGCCACGATCGCCGACGCTGCACTGTGGACGCGGCAGAACCTGCCTCCCGCTGACCCGGTCGCAGACTTCGCCATCGGCGAGTTTGCCTTCCTCTCCGAGCATCCTGTGATTGATACCGGCGGCATCACACGTCCCGGTGCGGTGCCTTATCTCAACGCGCCGCAGGCTGCCATGGTGAACTGGGCGCGCAGTGAGGGCGCGCGCTATTACCTGATACCGGAAAAGCCCGAGGAAGGCGCCATTCTTGTCTACTCCAAAGACACCCCGGTCGTGGGTTGGAACCTCAATCCCCGGTATTACCACAGGCGCGCCATGCTCAACATCTGGCGGCTGCCGGACGCCCCCGCGCGTTAGAGATCATTCGTTTCATCGCATCCGCAATGTCCGCACCTCGCGAAGCATTCTGCGGCGCCCGTGCCCACCCGCGTGCTAGATTAATTTGTTGCAGAGTTATTCCTCTTCAGCAGGAGAGTCTTTCGTGCGCATCATTGCCGGCATCGATCTCGGCGGCACCGCCATCAACTACACACTGCTCGATTCCAACGAGCGTTTCCTTATCGAAGGCCTATGCGAGCATCCCGCGCTCACCAAGGAAGGCCCCACGGTCTGCCTGCAGCAGATCGAGGACGGCCTGAAGATTGCCGCCGAAAAAGCCGGCGTCGCCCTCGCGGATATCGTCGCCGTCGGCCTCGATACGCCCGGCCCGGCCAGTGCCACCGGCGTGCTCAGCGCGCGCGGCGCCACCAACTTCTCGCAGGTGGAGTGGCGCGGCTTTGACGTTCGTCTCGGCATCGAGCGTAAGCTCGGCCGCCCGGTCACCTATCTGAATGACGCCAATGCCGGGGCGCTCTGGGGACACTACTCGCTCTTTGGCGCCGGCAGCAAAACCACCTCGGTCAGCATCGTCATCGGCACCGGCTGCGGCGGCGGAGTCATCGTCAACGGAGAGGTCATCAAGGGTCGCGTCGGCTTTGGCGGCGAGCTCGGCCACGGCCTGGTGCCTTATCAGTCCATCCCCGGCATTGAAGGTGTGACCCCGCACTGCAACTGCGGCCGCGTCGGTGACCTGGAATCGCTGGCCTCGCTGACGGCCATCGAGAGCACCCTGCTGCCGCACTTCCTCACCAGGTATCCCGGCCATGAGCTGGGCAAGATGGAGGATCGCAACAAAGCCGCCAAGGCCGTGCGCGGATACGCCGACCGCGGTGACGCCATGTGCCTGGATATCTTCCGCGTGCAGGCCGCCGCCATCGGCCTCTTCTGCGACATCATGCTGAACACCTTCGACCCCGACGCCTTCATCATCGGTGGTGGCGTTCTGGAGGCTAGTCCGGAGTTTGGCCGCTGGTTCCTCGACGAGGTGCGCCGCAACATGCCCGCACAGCGCGAGGAGCAGCTCGACGTCCCCATCCACTCCATGCCCAACGGAGATACAGCCGGAGCCCGTGGCGCAGCCGTGGATGCGCTGGCCATGGCCCGCGCCCGTGGTCTGGTGGGATAACGCGTAGATGGACTAAAGCCGCTGGTGGGATAACGCGTAGACGGGTCACATCGCTGCCGGAAATTATTTTTCGGTAAATCGGTTGTCAAAGATTAAGGGGCGCAGGAGACAGCAATCTCCGGCGCCCCTCGCTACTTTTAGAATAGCTACTTTCAGGATAGCAATTCCGCCCGGCCTCACCCTCACCCCGGTGTAGATTTCTATTTCCAGCGCGCACAACGAGTTGCGCTGAAAACATCGCTTCCTACCGCTTGACAGCAAAAGGCCCCGCGCGTGGCGCAGGGCCTTTTTGGTTTTACCGTAACCCTTACAGCAAATCCGCCAGCGCCGTGTAGGGCTTCTTCTGCGAGTCGGCCACACCCTTGAATGTGATCTTTCCCTTGAAAGTATTCACACCATCCTGGATGCCCTTGTCGCTCTTGATGGCGCCGGTGATGCCGAGCTTTGCCAGCTTCATCAGGTAGGGGAAGGTGGCGTTGGTCAGCGCCAGCGTCGAGGTGTGCGGCACCGCGGCCGGCATATTGGTGACGCAGTAGTGAACCACGCCGTACTCGGTGTAGCTGGGATTGCTGTGCGTGGTGGGGTGCGCGGTTTCCACGCATCCACCCTGGTCAATGGCCACGTCCACAATCACCGCGCCCTTCTTCATGCGGCTCACCATCTGCCGGGTCACAATCTTGGGAGCCATGGCTCCGGGGATGAGCACGCCGCCCACCAGCAGGTCGCTCTCCTCCACGGCCTTGGCCACGTTGTAGCTGTTGCTGGCCAGGGTGTAAAGGCGCCCGTTGAAGATGTCGTCGAGCTCGCGCAGCCGGTTCAGGTTCAGGTCCACAATGGTGACCTTGGCGCCAAAGCCCAGGGCTACGCGCGCCGCGTTGGTGCCCACAATGCCTCCGCCGATGACGCAGACATTGGCTGGTGGCACGCCCGGAACTCCGCCCAGCAGCAGTCCTCGACCGCCGTGTTCGCTTTGCAGGTAAGCGGCGCCCACCTGCACGCTCATGCGCCCGGCCACTTCGCTCATGGGAGTCAGCAGCGGCAGGGTGCCGGCTGCATCGCGGATCGTCTCATAGGCGATGCCGGTGACGTTTTTGGCCAGCAGTTTGTCGGTCAGCTCCGGTACGGGAGCCAGATGCAGATAGGTGAACAGCGACAGGCCGTCGCGGAAGTACCCGTACTCGGCCGGCACCGGCTCCTTCACCTTGACGACCAGCTCGGCCTTGGCCCAAACCTCAGCGGCCGTGGGCAGAATCTCGGCTCCGGCGGCGGTGTATTCGCCATCCGGGAAGGCCGAATGCTCGCCGGCGGAAGTCTCCACCAGCACCTTGTGCCCGGCCTCCATCAGCGCTTTTACGCCGGCCGGGGTTACGCCAACTCGTGTTTCGTGGTCTTTGATTTCCTTGGGAACGCCTACGATCAAGCGGGGCCACCTTTACGGAAGAGAAAGGTACCCGGCCGTGGCCGGGCCGTACTCCATCATATCTGCAGCGCGGCCGGGCTGCCAGTGGCGCGGGCGGGGTTTGTCTCAGCCTGTGGTGCATCCGATGACTCGGTCATAAGCCCGGGCAGCGGACGGGGCCGATATGTTAGGCTTTGAATGGCGTTTTGTGCGTCGCGGGTGTGCTCCGCCCGTAGTTCCGGCCTCCGCCGGAGTGCGGCAAGTGATTGAAGGATAAAGAATTGATTAACACTGTCATCGCAAAAATCTTCGGTACTCACAACGAGCGCGAGATCAAGAAACTTCTGCCCCGGGTGGCCAGCATCAATGCCCTGGAGCCGGAGATTGCAAAGCTGAGTGACGCCGAGCTGCGCGCCAAGACCGACGAGTTCCGCCGCCGGGTCGAGGAGCGCATGGCGCGTCTGGAGGCTCCCGCGCCGGAGGAGATGGACGCCGAGCGCCGCAAGCAATGGGAAAAAGAAGAACATGCGGCGCTGGAAGAGGTGCTGGACTCGCTGCTGGAAGAGGCCTTTGCCGTCGTCCGCGAGGCTGGCCGCCGCGTGCTGCACATGCGCCACTTCGACGTGCAGCTTATCGGCGGCATTGTGCTGCACACCGGGCGCATCGCCGAGATGAAGACCGGCGAAGGCAAGACCCTGGTGGCCACTCTGCCCGTGTATCTGAACGCCCTGGCAGGCCGCGGTGTGCACGTGGTGACCGTGAACGACTACCTGGCCAAGCGCGACAGTGAGTGGATGGGCAAGCTCTACACCTTCCTCGGAATGACCGTGGGCGTCATCGTGCACGACCTGAGCGACGAGCAGCGCCAGGCGGCCTACAACAGCGACATCACTTACGGCACCAACAACGAGTACGGCTTCGACTACCTGCGCGACAACATGAAGTTCGACCTCAAGGACTGCGTGCAGCGCGGCCACTACTTCAGCATCGTGGACGAGGTTGACTCCATCCTGATCGACGAGGCGCGCACCCCGCTCATCATCAGCGGCGCCAGTGAAGAGAGCACCGACAAGTACGCCCGCATCAACGTCATCATCCCGAAGTTTGTGAAGGGCGAGGAACTGCCCGGCAACGAACCCAACGAGAAGATCTACACCGGCGACTTCGTCATCGACGAGAAGCACAAGAATACTTTCATCACCGAGGCCGGTTACGAGAAGGTCGAAAAGCTCCTCGGCATTGACAACATCTCCGACCCCGAGAACTGGGACCTGAAGCATCACGTCGAAGTGGCCGTAAAGGCGCACCACATGTATCACCGCGACGTGGAGTACGTAGTGAAGGACGGCGAAGTCATCATTGTGGATGAGTTCACCGGACGCCTGATGCCGGGCCGCCGCTGGAGCGACGGATTGCACCAGGCGGTGGAAGCCAAGGAAGGCGTCAAGATTGAGCGCGAGAACCAGACGCTGGCCACCATCACCTTCCAGAACTACTTCCGCATGTACAAGAAGCTGGCCGGCATGACCGGCACGGCGGAGACCGAGGCGGCCGAGTTCGACAAAATCTACCGGCTGGAGGTCGTGGTCATCCCCACCAACCAGCCGCTGCTGCGCGTGGAGAACAAGGACGTCGTCTTCCGCACGGAGAAGGAAAAATACTTCGCCGTCGCCGATGAGATCGTGCGCATCCATGAGACGAAGCAGCCGGTGCTGGTGGGTACCACTTCGATTGAGAAGAGCGAGCACCTCAGCGAACTGCTGAAGAAGAAGGGAATCCAGCACGTGGTGTTGAACGCCAAGTTCCACGAGCGCGAGGCGGAGATTGTGGCGCAGGCGGGACGCTACGGCATGGTGACCATCTCCACCAACATGGCCGGCCGCGGCACGGATATTCTGCTGGGCGGTAACCCGGAGTTCATGGCCAAGCAGGAGGCCTTGAAGAAAGGGCTGGCGCAGGCAGTTAAGGCCGTGGAAGGAGGCGTCGAGGCGCGACCTGACGATCCCACCACCGCCTACTGGTATTACCAGGGGAATGAGTTCCAGATTCCCGCACAGACCTGGGCCGAGCTGCTAAAGAAGTATTCGGCGGAGACCGAAGTCGAGCACAAGCAGGTCATCGACGCCGGTGGGCTGTTCATCGTGGGCACCGAGCGTCACGAGTCCCGCCGCATTGACAACCAGTTGCGTGGCCGCGCCGGACGCCAGGGCGATCCCGGTGCCTCGCGCTTCTACCTCTCGCTTGAAGACGACCTGATGCGCATCTTCGCCAAGGAGTGGGTCAGCAACCTGCTCCGCCAGCTTGGCATGGATGAGGGAATCCCCATTGAGAGCGGACTGATTACGCGGCGCATTGAGAAGGCGCAGCAGGCGGTGGAAGCCCAGAACTTTGAGGCCCGCAAACACCTGCTGGAATACGACGACGTGATGAACAAGCAGCGCGAGGCCGTCTACGGCCTGCGCCGCCAGCTGCTGGAAGGCAACGAGCAGAAGGAGCTCATCCAGCAGGATTACGTGCGCGACATTGTGGGCGAGGCGCTGGACAAATACGCCGGAGCCGAGACCCATCCTGCCAACTGGGATATCGCGGGGCTGAAGACGGAGATCCTCAGCCGCTTCGGCGTGGACATCCTGGCCGAGGGCGTGGACCCGAAGACGGTCAACCACCACGATCTGGGCGACGCCATCTTCGAGCGCGTCATCGCCCGCTACGACGCCAAGGAAAAGCTCATTGGCCCGGAGGCCATGCGCCAGCACGAGAGGGTCATCATGCTCAGCGTGATCGACCAGCTGTGGAAGGATCACCTGCTGCAGATGGACCACCTCAAGGAGGGCATCGGCCTGCGCGGCTACGGCCAGCACGATCCCCTGGTGGAGTACAAGCGCGAGAGCTTCAACATGTTCGAGGAGATGATGGCGCGCTTTGAGAGCGAGACGGTGCGCTATCTGTACATGATGCGCGTGGTGGACGAGAACGGCGACGAGGTGCCGTATCATTCCGCGCCGCGTCCAACACCGCGTCCGTCGAAGTCCGGTGGGGCCGCCGCGCAGCCGCCGGTGGAGACCAATTCCGTCGAGCTCACTCCGCGCCGCGTGGCAACTTCGCTCGACGACGTGGAGAGGCAGTTCCACAAGCGCAAGGCGCGTGAGCTGGAGCAGGCCAAGCGCGCCGGCTCCGGTCCGGCCGACGCCGTGCAGCAGGTGGTGCGCGGAGAGAAGGTCGGACGCAACGATCCCTGTCCCTGCGGCAGCGGCAAAAAGTACAAGAAGTGCCACGGCGCCAACGAGTAAGCGGCTGAAAAGCAATTCCACGCTCCGGGGTTCTCGCCCCGGAGTTTTTCTTTGCCCGGAAAAAAGTTATGTCAGATGTGGAATCGAGCGCGGCTTACTTTGCCCAAGCCCGGCTCAGCGGCGCGGCGTGCCGCACTCGTCGAAGGTCATGTTCATGGCCGTGCTGCCGGTGCGCTGCTTCCAGCGGAAGAACAGCGCAGCGTAGCTCAAGGTGATGTAGTCGGATTCCTTGATGCCCAGCAGGGTGGCCGTGTGGTCAATCCACTCGGGCGGCCCTTCAATCTCCGCCAGGTGGCCGATGGGTGTGCGGTCGAGCACGACCTCGCCGGTGCCGTCGCTGAACTCGGCGCGATACTTCTCATAGCGGAAGGCGGGCAGGTAACCCAGCGCGGTCAGGATGGCGTGCATGCGCTCGCCGTCGGCCACTTCGGTCTCCTGCTCCACGCGAGATTTGTGGCGGCTGCCCTCGTCGGCCCGGGCCTTGTGGGTCAGCAGCCAGCGCTGGCCGTACTGGCGCAGGCGCAGAATCTCTCCACTGCGGCGCAGATCGCCCTCCGGCGTGTCATACAAGGTATTGGATTCGAAGGTCGAGGGCGTCAGCTCGCGAAAGCCCGCCTCTTGCAGCAGCCGCACCAGCGTGGCCGGTGTGTGCACCAGGAACTTGATCTCGACTTCTCGCGGAGCGTCGCTCATGGGTTTCTCGCTCAAAAGTGCTATCCGGCGTGGCTGTGCCACACACGGTCGGCGGTGACGGCAAAAAGAATCAGCATGGAGATGAAGCCGTTGGTGGTGAAGAACGCCGCATTCAGCCGGCTCAGGTCATCGGCCTTCACCAGTGAATGTTCGTACACCAGGGCGGCTGCCGTAATGGCCACTCCGACCATGGCCAAACGGCCAAGCCCGAAGCTGAAAAGCATCCATGCGAAGAATGCGAAGGCCACCAGGTGAAAGAGGCGCGCAATCTTCAACGCACCGCCAATGCCGAAAAATCGCGGCACTGAATGCAAGCCGCCGCTCACGTCGTAATGGTAATCCTGGCAGCTGTAAAGGACGTCAAAGCCCGCACCCCAGAACATCACGGCCGCCGTCAGGATGAGCACGCGCGCGTCCAATGTGCCGCGCACGGCAACCCAGGCCGCCGCCGGAGCAATGCCCATGGCCAGTCCCAGAAAGAGGTGCGCCCAGCGCGTAAAGCGCTTGGTGTAGCTGTATCCGCAGATGATGACCAGCGCCACGGGCGACAGGGCAAAGGCCAAGGGATTCAGCATGTAGGCGGCAAAGATCATCACCGCCGAAGTGATAACGGTAAAGCCCAGCACGAAGCCGCGGGTCAGCAGTCCGGCGGGCAGGGCGCGGATGGAGGTGCGCGGGTTGTGCACGTCAATGTCGGCGTCTGCCAGGCGGTTAAAGGCCATGGCCGCCGAGCGCGCAGCCAGCATGGCCACGCAGATCCAGAAGAGGGTGCGTCCCGTGGGCAGGCCGTTGGCGGCGATGACCGCACCGGTGAGTCCGAATGGCAAAGTAAGAAACGAATGCTCCCACTTGATCATCTCAAGAGTGACGCGAATATTGTGAAGGACTCGACGCAGCATGATGTTGGCGTCCCGCCGCCGGTGGCCGGGTACTGGGATATTGTATCCGGCCCAGCGGTGGTTGTGTACGCCCGGCCAGATGTATGCGCTAGAATCAGGTGCGCTAGAATGGAGTTGTGATGGCAGAAACCATGTTTCCCGCGGCCGCGCCGCGCCACCCCTTCCAAACCGACGATCCACGGCTGCGTCCGATCCACGACAAGGTGATGGCCGGCGAACGCCTGGGCATCAATGACGGGCTCGCCCTCTATGGCTCGCCTGACGTGCTGGCCGTGGGTTGGCTGGCCAATTATGTGCGCGAGCGCATGCACGGCAACGTGACATACTTCAACGTCAACCGGCACATCAACCACACCAACGTCTGCGTGGCTGCCTGCCGGCTGTGCGCCTTTGGACGCAAAAAGGGAACGGACGGCGCCTACACCATGGACCTCGACGAGGTCTTCCGCTCGGCCGCCAGCGGTTACAGCGAGGCCGTCACCGAGTTCCACATCGTCGGCGGACTGCATCCCGACCTGCCGCTCCAGTACTTTACCGACTTGCTCAGCGGGCTGAAGCAGCGCTTTCCGCAGGTGCACCTCAAGGGCTTCACCATGGTGGAGATCGCCTTCTTCGCCAAGCTCAACAAGATGACCATTGTCGACGTGTTGCAGAAATTGAAGGCAGCCGGACTGGACAGCATGCCCGGCGGCGGCGCGGAGATCTTCAGCGATCGCGTGCGCTCCATCATCTGCGACCACAAGATTGACGGAAACGAGTGGCTGGATGTGGCGCGTGCTGCCCACAAGCTCGGCATCCGCAGCAACGCCACCATGCTCTACGGCCACATCGAGAATGACGAGGACCGCGTCGATCACCTGATGAAGCTGCGCGCCTTGCAGGATGAGACCAAGGGCTTCCAGACCTTCATCGGCCTCAGCTTCCACCCCGACCACACCGTGCTGGAGCACCTGCCATGGACGACCGGCATGCTGGACCTGAAGCAGATTGCCGTGGCGCGGCTGATGCTCGACAACTTCCCGCACATCAAGGCCTACTGGCAGATGCTGACGCCGAAGATCGCGCAGATCGCTCTGCGTTTTGGCGCCGATGACATTGACGGCACAGTGGTGGAGGAGAAGATTTATCACGACGCCGGAGCCACCACGCCGCAGGGCATGACGCGCCAGGAACTCTGCCGACTGATCGAATCCGCCGGCCGCGTGCCGGTGGAGCGCGACACGCTCTATCATCCTGTGACGCGCGATGGCAACACGGTGACGGTGAGCGCGTAGATTCAGTCGAGAGACAAAGCATTGGCCGCTGCCTTCGGGCGGCGGCTTTTTTCGGATGATTTACAACAGCCGTGTCATCAGCCGTCGCGCCTCGGGGCCGAGCAGCTCGCGCAGGTGCTCGAGCGCCTTGTGGTGAATCTGCGAGACGCGTGATTCGGTTTTGCCGATGCTGCGGGCGATGCGCGCCATCGTCCACTCCTTGAAATAATAGCGCGTCAGCACCGTGGCCTCGTCCGGCGGCAACTGCTTCAGGTAGCGTTGCATTTCGTGGCGGCTCTCGTGCTGGTGGCAAAGCGCATCGGGACGCTTCTCCGGATCGTCGGCCACGCTCTCCTGCACGCCCGGCCGCTCGCCATCCTCCGGCGGCTCGAAGTCCACCTCCTGCAACTCCTGCACGGCCATGGCAAATTCGTAGAAGGTGTTCAGGTCCATGCCCATGCAGTCGGCCACCTCATCGCTGCTGGGGCGGCGGCCCAGTTTGACCTCCAGCGTGCGGGTGGCGTTATCCAGCTTCTGCTGACGGGTGCGGAAGTAGCGCGAGGCCCAGTCGAGTTCGCGCAGGCTGTCGAAGATAGCGCCGGTGATGCGGATGCGGGCGTACTGGCGAAAGCTCATGTTGGGGCGGGGTATGTAGCGGCGTGCGGCATCCATCAGCCCGAGCGAGCCGGCCTGGATGAGGTCGTCGAGCTGCACCGAAGGCGGC
>Ga0371490_1001000_pt1 | contig 16016 bp, 12 predicted proteins | sample MB2SIPfraction_FD_207959 | JGI IMG/M metagenome (GOLD analysis project Ga0371490, IMG submission 207959) | Lab enriched peat soil microbial communities from McLean, Ithaca, NY, United States - MB28FN SIP fraction | ecosystem: Environmental > Terrestrial > Soil > Wetlands > Peat | place: USA... | reverse complement strand
CAGCAGTTGCCCTTCCGAAGCTTCCAGCCTGATACCAGGGACACAGGTGGCTGTCGCAGCATCGTATCCGTACACCGTGAGCATTGCCGGGTACTCCTTCTCGGGATGGTCGGGAAACTTTATCGCGCAATCCATGGAGTATGAATACTAGCCAAGATGAGTTGGAAGTGACTCTTCCGTCCTCTCAACCAATAACACTGTGAGGCAATGCGATGATCAGGTTATTCGTCTCTATCCTTCGGCATGCGTTGCGCGATCAATCCGGGCAAACACTCCCATTGTTCGCAGCGGGCTTGCTCGCCCTACTAGCGATTTCAGGCCTCTCGGTTGATCTGGGACACGCCTACGTAGTACACAGCCAACTGGTAGCTTCCACCGACGCCGCAGCATTGGCGGCAGCCCAGTCGATTACTCTTTCCGGAAGCGCATTCGATCCACAGGCGGTGGTGAATGCGTGGGGCGCCGGAACCAATGGGAAAAACTACCCCGGTCTGTCGACCGCAACGGCAACGGTTCAATCTCTTTGCTTGACGTCGCTGCTGCCAAACGGAATCACAAAGTGCACTTCGGCCTCCGGTGTCAATGCGGTACGCGTGACGCAAACAACCAGTGCACCCACCTATTTCCTAAAGGCCCTGGGTTTCTCTTCCATCCCCATGTCCGCAACCGCAACGGCCGCTCTGCGGATCACCCCCTGGAATGTGGCTATCGTTATGGATGCGACCGGTTCCATGACGACCATCGACTCAAACTGTACTAAATCGCCGACCAGGTTCCAGTGCGCTATGACCGGCATCCAGACTCTCCTCGGGGGAGCCAATCCATGCCCTCCAGGTATGGCAACATGCACGGATAGCGCCGCGATCTTCCGTGTCAGCCTGTTCGCCTTCCCGAACGTATCGAATGACACCGTCTCTTATGCGAGCAACTGCGGAGGAAGCTTGAACTATGACAAGTACACATTGCCGGTCTCGAACGGAACATCGTACGGGCCGATAACATACTCCCAGTCATCCCCTACACCCGCTTCCTGGACGGCAACGTATCAGATCGTCGGCTTCTCAAGCGATTACTATTCGCCATCTTCCAGCAACGGGCTGAATACTGGCTCTCCCTTGGTAAAAGCGGTTACCGGATGTATGCAACCAATTGTTTCTCCTGGAACCGGAACAGGCGGTTTGAACGGAGCAAGTAGCGGCGGCATTACATACTTTGCGGGAGCTCTCTATGCGGCACAGGCCGCCCTCGAACAGGAGCAACAACAATACCCGCAGTCGCAGAATGCAATCATCTTCCTGAGTGACGGACAGGCGAATCTGTATGCCAAGACCGGAGACTTTCCGACAGCGTACACGGTCAACCCTTCGTTGGGTCTCTCTGCTTTGACAGGTACAGGCAGCTATCCGGATGCGACAGACGAATGCCAACAAGCGATCGCTGCAGCACAGGCCGCTGCGCAAGCCGGCACAAGAGTATACGGAATAGCGTATGGATCCGAACAGTCTGGCTGTACAAGCGCGTCCGGTGGAACAGATTCGGCAATCGTAATTAACTCATCGTCGTTGAACGCTCCGCTCCCATCCCTCAACGCACTCACTCCTTGTGTGACCATCGAAGACATAGCCTCCGCCGAGTCCTATTTCTACTCGGACTATAATCAGAGCGGCTCCGGAAGCACCTGCCAGAGCCAGTCGCATCAGATCACACAGCTCTCCGATATCTTCGGGGACATCCTAACGAGCTTGACCAAGGCAATTCTTGTCCCCAACACTGCAACCTAGAATCGGCAGGTGCCTGTTTGCGCGTTTGGATTCCGTTCTTTGAAGATTTAAGTGAATCTGGCCGCCCAGCATTCTGGCGGCCAGATTCGGAAACACGTTTAAGCGTTTTTGGGGTAATGCAGAAACGCCGGGATAGAGTGTGTTCAAATAGTTGATCCGCCAAGCAGCCAACGTTAGTTATATTGCGCACAAAGAATATCCAGCTCCGCAAATACGCTCCTATTCCCCATCAACGCAACATGACTTCCAGCGCAACATAAGCGCACCAACTTCTGTACCGTGGTGACCGGCGCACCACAACGAACAGCAATGATCCGAGAATTGGAGGCCGATGGCGTGGCATTCGCGGTCGGACAGGCTGTCGACTTGGAGATGGGAACCAATCCCGCCCGACTACATCAAGCTCTACAATGACAATGTGGTCATGTTGACGACGAGCCTGGATGCCACCCAGAACGCATCTGCGGTCTTGCTCCCAACGCCTCTACCCTCGTTCCGGTGCTTCGACAGCGAGTCGTAGCACCAGAACTCACGTGCATGGCCAGATCCTGGCCGGCGAAGAGGCACACAGTGCTCTCGAGCTGCCCAAAGCTGAGTAGCAGCGTACACTTGATAGCAATGTTGATGGTATCGCGCCCAGACGCGCACACGCTGCCTTTGCAGAGGTTGGTGAAAGCCCGTGAAGCTGACCCCGAGAACATCGCACTGCAAGCGAACCGGCCAGAGATGGCGACTGCGATGGATGTGGGCATACTTCATCTCTGGCTCCGCGAGAAGTATGCCGCCGCTTTTCCCAGAATGTCACGCTCCATCTTCAAGCGGGCATTTTCTGCACGTAACTGGCGGATCTCGATCTGCTCGGCAGTCAGCTTCGATCCGCGACCGTTGGCCGTCAACTTGCCAGCCTTGTGTGCCCTGATCCAGTTCGGCAACGACTGCTCAACTACACCAAGTGACCGAGTCGCCTCGGCAACACTCTGCCCTGACTCGACCAGCCGAACCGCTTCCATCTTGAACTCGCATGTGTAGACCTTCCTCGGTAAACGCTCCATCTTCGCCGCTCCTTCGCTAGCATCTCAGAACGCTATATGAGGTACGTTTTCCGGGGGCAAGGTCAACCCGCGCCGCAGCGCTTTGAAGCCGGTACCGGCAACATCGCTGACGCCGTCGGACTAGGCGCTGCCATCGAATATCTGGACCGTGTTGGCATCGCCAACGTCCAGCGTCACGAGCACGGCCTGCTCACCTATGCCACCGCGGCGCTCGTGAAAATTCCCGGCTTGCGCATCATCGGCACAGCGAAGGAAAAGGCGGGCGTGCTCTCGTTTGTGCTCAACGGTTTCCGCACCGAAGAGGTTGGCGACTATCTCACCCGCAAAGGCATCGCGGTACGCGGCGGTCATTACTGCGCCCAGCCAATCCTGCGTTGTTTTGGCCTGGAGAGCACCGTCCGCGCCACCCTCGCGCTCTACAACACCTGCGAAGAGATCTACGCTCTTGTCGCGGCGTTGTGGGAACTGCGCCAGGGACGCAACCCTGATCTTGCCTAAGCAAATTACCTGCCCCCCAACAAAAGAATGCCAGCCGCATCGGGCTGGCATTCTTTTGTTGGGGACTGTGCACGTTATGCTTTCTCGATCACCACGCTCCAATGCTCGCCCTCGCGAGTTTGTTCGTGGATGCGATGGCACTCGGCAGCAACCGATCGCGGTACGTTCGCGATCGGCTTGCCATCATCGAGTAAAACTTTGATGCGCTCTCCCTGCTTCAGCCTGGAAAGATCCAGCTTCACCTTGACAAAGTTCATCGGTCACGCCACACCGCGATAATCCTTCTCGAAAACCACCGGCGCAGCCGGTTCGCTCTTCTTCTCCTTCTCGGCCGGAAAACGCAGCGAGTTGTCCATACTCTGGTAAAGCTGCTTCACGCTGTCCGCCAACGCCAGCACTGCATCCTTTTTGGCAAGGAGCTGTTCGCGTTTTCTCTGGCGCGCTGCTTCCACAATCGACTTGTGCTCTTGTCCGATGAGCGCAGCCTCGATGAAGTGCTGCAGGAAGCTCTGGAAGACGGCTTCGTCCGAATGCGCTTCAATGCCGCGCGTCACCAGCAACATGCGCGAGGCGCTCAAGACAATTCCATAAAGGGCCTCAGCCTGCGGGTCCTGCGCACTCGCCTGCTCCAGTGCCTTCCTATGTCCCTCGATCGCCTTCAGGTCCACTCCGATCAGATCGAACAGGCCCGCCGAGCACTCGCCCACGCCGCGGCCCACAATGGTGAAGACCTCCGCGGCACTCCAGTCGTAGTAGTAATTCTTGTCGTCCTCGAAATCCGGCACATCGCGGTAGCGGTCGCAGAGGTCCTGAATCGTTCCCTTTCCGTCCGCATCGATAAACGCGGCGAAGGAACTGTACTGGTTCTTCTTCGCGACCCATACCTTCAGCAGTTCCGTTGTAAACGAGGGCAGATCGCGGGCACTGATGTTGTCGATGGGCTCTGCCAACCGCGCCTCTCCATCGGTAAACCGCGCTCCGGCAACGATCGCATAAGCCGGATACATCTGCTGTCCTTTGCGCCGCGCCTGCCCGTAAAAACCGAGATCGGAAATCGGGTGCTGACCGCAGGAATTCGGGCATCCGGAAAGGTGCAGGCGAAAGTCCGCGACGCTATCCAGATCGATCTTCGCCGCCCTCAGCTTGCGCTCCACCGCGAGCAATGCACCCTTGGGAAGACAGATGCCTAGCTTGCACGTGTCGGCTCCGGTGCACGCCACCGCGTTCGACAACAGCAGTGGCGCGTCGGCCAACGTTGTGACCTCTTTCACTGCGAGGTACACATTGCCCAGATAGGCCTCAGGAATGTGGCGCAGACGCAGATTCTGTCCGAAGGTGGCGCGAATGGCATGGTCGCCAAACTCACTGACAAGCGCCGCCAGCTGCCTCAAATGTTCGTTGCTCACGTTGCCAAGCTGCGCAGGAATGACGACCGAATAGAGCCCATTCTGCGCCTGTGCACGCACATAACGCTTCTTCCATGCCTCAAACACTTCCCCACCGATCACGGTGGGATCGAGCGCAATCGCACTACCCTCGATGGCCTGCTCAAAAGGCTTCAGCTTGGCACCGGGCCTTGCCGATATCGCCGCGAATTCCGCCTGGTAGAGATCGCGGAAGCGATCTTCACCCAGTTGTTCCCACAGGAAGCGGATGCGTGCTGCATTGCGATTTTTACGGTTTCCATGCTGGTCGAAGAGCCGCTTGACCGACTCGGCAACAATATACGCCTCGTCCGCCGGAATGAAGGGATGCAGCAAATGACCCACGGCGGACTGGGCCCCGAAGCCTCCGGCGACATATACCTTGAAACCCTTCGCACCCTCGCGAATCGCGGCAATGAAACCAATGTCGGTAAATTGCGCGAACGCCGTGTCCGCCGATGTATTGGAGAAGGCGATCTTCAACTTGCGCGGCAGATTCCAAGAATCGGCTTCGGCAATCAGCCGGGTCGTCAACGCGAAGGCATACGGGCTCGGATCGAAGGCCTCGTCCTTATCGATTCCTGCGGTGGGCGACAGAATGATATTGCGCACGGTATTGCCGCCGCCGCCGCGCGAAGATAGGCCGACGGGCAGCAAACCGCGCATGACGGCAATCACGTTCGCCAAATCGACATCGTGAATCTGAAACTCCTGCCGCGTGGTGATGTGCACGGACGGAGCGCCATACTGCGCCGAAAGCTCTGCAATGCGCGCCAGCTGCGCCGGTGTAACGGCTACGCCTGTGGCGCGGATGCGAACCATGTAGCTGCCGTCGCGCCGCTGCTCATAGCACCCGAACGGAACCCGCCTGGCCTTGAGCGAGACAGCATCCAGTTCGCCCCTCTGATAGCGATGGATCAGTTGCTCCAACTTGTCGATTTCCTGCGAAAGATTCGAGGGCAATTCATAGAACATGCGGTTTCTCCTTGCTGCCGGCCGCGATCGTATGCGTTTCCAAACTTTGGAGCACCGGGCGGGTTTCGAACCCGCGAGTACAGGTTTTGCAGACCTGCGCGTTAGCCACTTCGCCACCGGTGCCCTGATACAACTCTTGCTGCCTCTTCCAAAACAACTGCTCTAAAACTCGAAACCCACCTCGCTCGTAGCGGGTGGGTCATTGAGGATCTGATTCGGATCGTTTCATCAGATTTCAGGACACACCCGCGTGGCTCCGCTCAGACAGCAGCACAGACAGATCGCGGTCGTATACGAGAAATTCACAGTTTCCGATCCTATGCGCCATCCAGGTGCAATATTCCGCTTGATGTGGTGATCTACCCAAGAAAGTAGCGGATCTGCGCTGGCCTGTCAAGCTGTGCCCTTTCAGAACCATGCTGGCCAAATCCAAATGTGATTGCCCTGCAATTGAGCACTGTCCCATTGAGTTTTAGATTGAGGTGTATTACTCTCTTGCATATGTACAGGCAGTTCCATCGTGCGATGCCGATGTTCCGTCATTGTTATGGCGGATATGGGGTCCCGTGGTCCTGCGTGTCGAGTTAGGTATCGCGCCAGGATGCATCCGAGTGACCCACGAGCTTTCGTGGGTTTTTCTGTTTTTGCACGTATCATCCCTCCCCCCGGGAGATCTCGAGCATTGCCATGAGCGAAACCACTCTCTATTCCATTGTTGCCGCACCGGACGGCACCACCGCCCGCCTGGGCTGGGTCTCATCCGCGACCGGCATTACCTACTGCGGAATCTGCCTGCGTTCGGCTCTGCAGCCACGCATCGGCGAACTCTGCGATGCCTGCGGCGCTTGTGTCGTAGGTGTCTTTGATCCCACGAAGGGAGCGCGGGCCATTCATTGCGCATGGAGCCGGTTTCGCGCGGCAGGGACTTCGCCCGCTGAAGATCTGTCCGGTTCGCCAGTGTATTCCGCGGGTTTGGATGCTTGCCGGCGCGATGCCGATGCAGTGTCCTAACAATCTGCCGATTCGTTCTTGCCGCAACGGACAAGCATCGTCCTCGCTGTGCAACTCGCTGCTGCGCCAGGGGGACGGATGTCTTTGACATCCACCTATCGCTATGAAAAAATATAAACAATGAGTTTGCACCTCCAGATCGACGCTCTTGCCTGTTGTTGTCTTTGTGACAACGCGGTCTCTGGCGTTTGTGCATTCGCTTTCTAGCCGATCTGAAAGTTTCGGTAGCCCAAAGCCCACACGCCAGCAAATCGCGGCGGTGGGTTTTTTCTTTTTGTCATCGTTCAACTCGATAGCAGAAAAGAGAACGTGAAGGCAGACCAAACCATCTCGCGCCCCAGCCCTGCCGATCTTGGCGTCTCAATTTACGAACGCATCGGCAACACGCCTTTGTTGCGCCTGGATGGTATCGTGCGCGATCTGGACGGCATCACTCTGCTGGCCAAGGCCGAGTGGCTCAACCCTGGCGGAAGCGTCAAAGACCGGGCCGCGGCTTCCATGGTGCGCGATGCGATTGCGCGCGGGGCCCTTAGGCCAGGCAAGACCATTCTCGATGCAACCAGCGGCAATACCGGCATCGCACTGGCCATGCTGGGAGCGGCCATCGGTTATCCGGTCACACTCGCCATGCCCTCCAACGTTTCGCCTGAACGCAAGCGCATTCTGCAGGCCTATGGCGCGCAAATTGAATGGACCGATCCCGATCAAAGCTCCGACGGCGCCATTCGCCGCGCACGGGAACTTGCCAACAACGACCCGGAGCGATTCTGCTATCTCGATCAGTACTCGAACCCAGCCAACTGGCGGGCACACTACGAAACCACCGGAGTGGAGATCTGGAACCAGTCGGCCGGCCACATCACCCATTTTGTAGCAGGCCTGGGCACCAGCGGCACATTCATGGGAACAACCCGCCGGTTGAAGGAATTCAATCCCTCGATCCAGGCCATCAGCATGCAGCCAGACTCGCCTTTCCATGGGCTCGAAGGCCTCAAGTTCATGGCCACATCGATCGTACCGGCCATCTACGACCCGCAGCTTTCCGATCGCGCTATTGAAGTCGAAACCGAATCTGCTTACGACACTGCACGGCACCTGGCACGCGAAATGGGCCTCCTCGTTGGTATCTCCGCGGCGGCAGCAATTTCAGCCTGCCTCACCGTTGCCCGCGAAGAAGCCGCCGCAGGCCGGCAAGCGGTTATTGTCACTGTGCTGCCCGACTCAGCAGACAAATATCTCAGCGAGCGATTCTGGGAGGAGATATGAGCCACGTCAGATTGACGTCTGCGGTCTTCGCGGAGATTCGCGCACATGGCGAACAGACCTATCCGCATGAGTGCTGCGGCGCTTTGCTCGGCGTCGAGAGTGCGGAGGGTTGGTCCATCCGCGCTTCTGTACGAGCCGGCAACACGCGCACCGATTCCGCTCACAACCGCTATCATATTTCGCCTCACGAGTTGCTCAAGATCGAGCGTACCGCGCGTGCCGAAGACCTGAGCATCGCAGGCTTCTATCACTCGCATCCCGATCATCCCGCGCAGTGGTCGCAAACAGACCTTGCCGAAGCCCACTGGCTGGGATGTTCCTACATCATCACCGCGGTAGAGAACGGGCATGCTGCGGCAACCAATTCCTTCTTTCTTGCCGGCGCCAGCGAGGAAGACAAACATTTGGAGCCACAGCAGATCGTTATCGGCTAACGCAAAATCCGGGTTGCTGTGCCCTATGGGTATGTACTCCAGGCGCCGCGACCTACAGGAAGTGGCGCTACAGATCGAGGCCAGACAGGGTATATCTACCCGGATTTTGCCTTAGCCGCGGCTTGTGCGCCATGGATTTGCATGAAACGACAACAGGCATGCCGCATCCAATGAACCAAAGGAGCACGAACCATGACCATCTTCATTCCCACGCCGTTGCGTGGTTACACCGCCGGCAAGGATTCCGTGGAACTGCAAGCCTCTACGGTGCGTGAGGCCCTCGACCAGCTCACCACAAATTTCGCAGAGCTGCGCAAACACTTGTTCACTCCCGACGGCAAGCTGCGCGCCTTCGTCAACCTTTATCTGAACGACGAAGACGTGCGCTATCTTCCCGCAAAAGAAGCCACGGAGGTCAAGCCTTCCGACACGCTCAGCATCATCCCTTCGATCGCCGGCGGCCGCTGATCCTGACCACCGTTGACCGGCGCACATTGCGCAACCGAAAGAGAGCCCTGAGGCACACATCATGTCCACCATCGATTCTCTGCATGAACTTCCCGAGTTGACCGACGACGATCTTGCGCGTTACTCGCGCCACATCATCCTGCCCGAGGTGGGCATCGAGGGCCAGCGCCGTCTCAAGGCCGCCCGCGTGCTCTGCGTCGGCACCGGCGGTCTGGGATCGCCGCTCGCGCTCTATCTTGCCGCCGCCGGCATCGGCACGCTGGGACTGGTGGACTTCGATGTGGTGGATGCCAGCAACCTGCAGCGCCAGATCATCCATACCACATCGGACATTGGCCGCAAGAAGATCGACTCCGCCGCGGAAAAGCTCACCGCGCTCAATCCGGAATTGCGCGTCGTCAAGCATGAAACGCGCCTCTCCAGCGCCAACGCCCTCGACATCCTCAAGGACTACGACGTTGTCGCCGACGGAACCGATAACTTCCCCACGCGCTATCTGGTCAACGACGCCTGTGTTCTGCTCGGCATCCCCAACGCCTACGGTTCCATCTTCCGTTTTGAGGGTCAGGCCAGCGTCTTTGCTGCACCGGATGCTCCCTGCTATCGCTGCCTCTATCCCGAGCCACCACCGCCGGGCCTGGTGCCAAGTTGCGCAGAAGGTGGCGTACTTGGCATTCTTCCCGGCCTTGTCGGCGTCATCCAGGCCACTGAGGTGATCAAGCTCATTCTCGGCAAAGGTGAAACTCTCGCCGGGCGTCTACTGCTGGTGGATGCGCTCAATATGCGCTTCCGTCAGCTCAAGCTGCGCAAGAATCCCGACTGCCCCATCTGCGGCACCAACCGCACCATTACGCAGCTTATCGACTACGAACAGTTCTGCGGCATCGCCCCACCCGCTCCAGCCAACGTGCATGAGGTCAAGAATGGCGTACCCCAGATCACGGTAAAGGAGTTGAAACACCGTATCGATACCGGCGAGGATGTCTACATCCTGGATGTGCGCGAACCCTTCGAGTACCAGATCGCCAATCTCGGCGGCAAGTTGATTCCGCAGGGCGAAGTACCGCAGCGTCTGGCCGAAATCGACCGGGCTCGCGAGATCGTTGTGCAGTGCAAAGGTGGTGCGCGCAGCCAGCGTATCGCAGAGCTTCTCAAGCAGAACGGCTACGAGCGCGTCGTCAATCTGGCAGGTGGAATTCTGGCGTGGGCTACGGAGATAGACCCCTCCATGAAGAAGTACTGACACGACGTGCAGGGCTGCAATTTCAACTGGCGCGCCATCCCCCCGTCGCCCACTTCCGCTCATTCAGGCCCATGCTGCAGATCAGGTGTTGAGTTTACACTTTAAATATTTCTTCTCGATCTCGACAAACTCGGAAAAGGCCTGGCGGGATGGAAGCCCGCCAGGCCTTTGTTTTAGTTTGCGAAGAACTGTACGTTGTCCAGCGAGACTGTGCTTGCATAACTACCCATGAAGAACTCCAGGCGGCAGTCGCTCGCGGTAACCGGCGCCGTAAAGGTCACCCGGTAGAGCGCCCAGCCCGGAGTAAGCGAAACCAAGGTGCTCAACCCGTAGGCAGCATACGACGGTGAACCGCCCTGCGTAGCCACTTGGATGGTACGCGCGACAGAGGTATTGGCCCAGAATTCGACCACATACGTTTTTCCAGAGACTATCGAGAGTGCATCCTGCTCCAGATCGACGTGCCAATTCGCAGTACCCGCTGAGGTAATCGCAATCTGTACCGAGTCACTTCCCTCAGCCCAGGCGGTGGAATTGACGGTTGCCGTAGCAGCGGCCGATCCATCCGCGGTAACCGCGAAAATCCAAGGCGAGAGAGCGCCTGTGGAGAAGTTGGCGTTCGTGATCTGGTTGGCAGCGACAGTAAAGGAAGTACTTACTGCAGTGGCTGCCGCATAAATCGACGAACCAGTCTGATTGGCCGTGAGAGTGCAGGTTCCGGCCGCAAGCGGAGTGACAGTTGCGCCCGAAACCGTGCAGACCGTTGGCGTCTGACTCTGGTACGACACCGCCAGACCCGAGCTTGCGGTTGCACCTAGCGCAACAGGAACAGCACCGGTTGCCTGAGTCGAGACGGCCGGGAAGGTGATCGTCTGAACCAGAGGAGTGACGGTAAAGCTCTCCGTCACCGGGCTGGCAGCAGCGTAGTCGGTGTTACCGGCCTGGCTGGCGACGATGGAGCAGACGCCTGCCGCGCCGAGCGTAACCGTGCTACCCGAGACCGCGCAGACCGCTGGCGTCCCCGAGCTGAAGCTGACGGCAAGCCCCGAACTGGCTGTAGCCGAAACCGTCAGCGGCGTTGTTGTGTAACTCAGATTGCTGATCGCCGGGAACGAGATCGTCTGCGCCGCCGCCGCAATCTGGAAGGGCTGGGTGACCGAGGTCGCGGCAAGATAGGCGGTGTTGCCTGCCTGGCTGGCTGTAACGGTGCAGGTGCCCGTGCCGAGGGCTGCGACCTGTGAGCCGGTGAGCGCACAAACCGAGGGAGTTGACGTTGAGTAGGTAACAGGAAGTCCCGACGATGTCGTGGCGCCCAGCGTCGCCGTGGCTCCGTAAGCAAGGCTGGCCGGCGCCGGGAAGGTGATCGACTGCGGCACAGCCGACGTACCGAAGAACTGCACATCGTCGAGCCAGACATTGCCGGTCGAAGAGGCAAAGTGGAATTCCAGCCGCGCGTCCGTGGCCGTCACCGGGGAAACGAACGAAGCTGAATACAGCTGCCACGAAGTGCCAATGGTGAAAGTTTGGAAGTAGCCGTACAGCGCGTAGGAAGGAGCGCCGCCCTGCAACTCCACTTGCATGATGTGTGAGCTATCTGCTTTGGCCCAGAACTGCACCGTATAGGTGGTTCCGGAATGCACCGGCAGCGGACTCTGCTCCAGGTCGACTCCATAGGAGGGAGAGGTAACGGCCGTGACGTCGACATCGACCGAACTGGCGCCACTCACTACCTGCTGCGTGGAAAGCGCCGCTGTGGCTGTACCCGTCGCCGCACTGCCCAGAATGAAGCTCCACGGAGAGAGCGAGGTTTCAAAGCCTCCATTCGTGATCAGGTTCGGCATTACGGTGAAGGACTGCGTCACGGGAGTGGCTGCCGCATACGTGGTGCTGCCCCCCTGGCTGGCTTCCACCGTGCAGCTTCCCATGGCAAGCAGGGTAGCCTGGGTGCCGGAGACCGAGCAGATGGTAGGCGTCAAAGAGCTGAAGGTTATCGGCAGACCGGAGCTGGCCGTGGCGGAAAGCGCAACGGGAGCGCCTCCAAGAGCCTGCGTCGCGATCGCACCGAAGGTGATGGTCTGAGGGGCAACGTTGCTGAATGCAGCGTACGCGGTTGGCGCCGGAGCGTACGCGGTATTCCCCGTCTGAGAGCCGGCAAGACTGCAGGTACCAACCGCAACCGGGGTGACGACAGAGCCAGCAACGGTGCAGACCGTCGCGGTGTTGGAAGCCAGCGTGACGGGAAGTCCCGAACTGGCGGAGGCCTGAACCGTAAAGGTTCCCGAGCCCACCACCGCGGTTCCGTTGGTTGGGGTCAGGTTGATGATTTGGGGCTGTTGCACCAGGAACGACACCGTCACTGGCACTGCGGCAGTGTAACTGGAGTTACCGGCCTGGCTGGCGGAAATCGAACAGGTACCAATTGCCTCGAATGAGGCGCTGCTGCCGGAGACGGTGCAAATGGACGGCGTATTGGAGAAGTAGGTTGCCGGCAGTCCGGAAGTTGTGACGGCATTGAGCGCCAGCGTAGTGTTCAGCAGCTGATTCCCAGGCGATGCGAAGGTCAGCGTCTGATTGGCGGTCTGGCGCGAGAGCAGGATCCCGTCCATGGGAGGAACGATAACCTGCGAGACGGCTGCGCCGTCGTTGTAGCGCGCAGTGGCGGAAAAGACATACACCGCGTCGGCAATCAGCGATCCGGTGCTTCCGTTCTGCACCACCAGCGTGGGGTTCGAAGCTGCTGTCAACGAGAAGGTGCCCAGATTAAACCATTGATCGCCCGCGCTGGCGGCGCTCTGGTTCAGCGGGATGGTCGCTACGGTCGTGCCATTGGCAACCAGGCTGTACACGGCCTGGGTGGTCCAGTTGCTGGCGTTGGGTGCGGCCGGTAGCCAGACCTGAAGCGTATAGCTGCCGTCGGCCGGAATGCCAAGATTCCACTGTGCCGAGCCCGTGCCCGAGTCCAACTCATGCAGGGTGCTATTCCAGGCGTGGTAGTAGGGCCCGGAGGCCTTGCGGGAGCCGGTATCGTAGGTGTCGACATTCCAGGAGCCGGTGGAGCTGAACGAACTGCTGTTGTCGTCAACGATGTACTGATATTTGGGAGCTTGCGTGCCGCTAAAGCGGCTCAGCCCGCTCTCCAGATTGAACGTCTGCGATTGATTGGTTCCATTCAACAACACGACGCCATTGGTAAAGTCCCGGCGGTACAACCGCTGCGGCGCCGCGGTCAGTTGCACGTTGTCCAGCCAGATATTCCCGGTAGCATTGCCAAACCAGAATTCGAGCCGGCCGTCCGAAGCAGTGGTATTCGCCAGGAAGGACACCGAGTACTGGTTCCACCCCGGAACCACTTCAACCGACGTACACAGGCCATAATTGGCGTAGGAAGGCGCGCCGCCCTGCATCGACAGAACCACATTCTCTGCCGCGCTGGCATTCGCCCAGAAGCGAATCGTGTATTCCGTACCCGAGGTCACGGAAAGCCCGTCCTGTTCCAGGTCGATGTGATAGGCCGCGGTGCCGGCAGACGCCACGGCGATTTTCACGGAGGCCGTGCCGGAGTAGTAGTTCGAGGTGTCCACGCTTGCCGTCGCTGAAGCTGAACCGTCGTTGGTGACAGCAAAGGTCCAGGGCGACAGACCGCTTTCAAATCCCCCGTTGGTGATCTGGTTCGCTCCCGCGGCGGTGCCCACCAACTGGGCCGGAGTAACTGGTTGGCCCAGATTGAAGTTGTATTCGTCGTACCACCACGCCACGGGTGATGAAACGTCGCCAAAATCGTGAATGAAGAAACCGTTGTTCATCAGCGTCATGGCCAGGCCAAAACGCATGTTCGGATAGTAGGTCTGTCCGAAAGTTACCGTCTGTGGAAGTGCCGTCGAAGTCGGCGTATAGCCATACCCGTAGGCAATCTGGCTGGGCGGCGAAGACTGGAGCGAGGCGATAACTGGCTGCTGGCCAGAACTGAACCACTGTTGGTAGCTATCCCAGAGACTGCCGAATGCCAGCGTTCCCTCGCGAATCTGGGGAACATTGAAGCCGAAGATGTCGCCATTGGTCATCGCCAACGAGCGCGGATCCGGCGGAAGCTGATCGGCATGAATTGCGATGTAGGCATTCGGCACCGCGGCGCGAAACGTCGTCAGAACCGTGTAGATGCCCGCCTGCCAGGCAGCATTCAGCGCCGCCGGCGCATCGGCCACCCCGTTAGCTTGCGAAGATATTTTAATGGAATTGCCATAGCAATCGGTCGTCATGTTAGCAATTTGGGTTTCAATATTATCGAAGAAAATGCCCGCGTACCCGCTGCCGGCTTGCGCCCATTGCTGCGCTGCATACTGCCCCACAAAGGCTGCCACGGTCGGGTTGGTCAGATTCAAAATGTAATTGGGCGGGTTCCCTGGCCAATTGCAGATTTTGTTCCCGTTGGTGTCCACAAGATAATAGCTGGATGGAACTGAAGGCAGGCCGTTTACGGTCTCCATCGCGTTCACTTCATACAAGATCGGAGTATCCGGGTCTTCGGCGGCTACGATCGGTGCAACGCCGGAATTGAAATTAGGCCCTAGGAAAAGTTGAGTGTTCGCAACGTTGGAAGGAGCGTTTGCATAGGCGTATTCTCCCCACCAGATATTTCCGACGCGCGGAAATGAACCGCTCGGCGCCGGGGTTTGAGCGTGCAGGGTAGGGATGCCTGAAACGACAATCCCAAGCATGAACAGCAGTTGAATCAAAACTGATGAAGTGCGGTTCGAAGCACGCACCTGTCGCCGAGGATGAGCAATAACATCCAACATAAAACCATCTCCACAAAGCGAAATTCGAACTTTGCCGGTTGGCAGTTCGAGGACTGTTCCTCAGCGTGCTATTTCGAGGCTACATACTGCGCACTACCCGTTCATTGTACCGGTGTCCTCTTTATCGACCTGCGACAACAAACACGCAGAGCGATCTCTCGAGATTTGGTACATAGGTCACGTTGCCCCCTCGAGTCTGCCCAAAGTGGTAATGGCTTGAGACGTGGGAATCATGAATACTGATTACATGTAACCAGCGCAAAAACACGGGAAATGTGTTCTCTGCGTTAATTCTTCTGCAACACATGGCTGAACGTGATGCCGGAGTGCAGACGAAACCGGACTCTGGGTGAAAGAAGCCTCCTGGCCAGTTGTCGTTGCGGTTAAACAACAGCAGGACGCAACCATTGCTTCCAACAGAATTGGCAATCGTCACGTGCAGGTTCGCGGAGAAACGAAACAAGCACAATCGCGCGCATCCAGTCGCGCCAGGCGACAGAGGTTACTCGTACCCAATGCATCCTCCCCCCATTAGCAGGAAATGTTTGCAAGCATCTTACATCTGGCCCCTGATTGACGTACTGAGCCAGACCCTGTGTTCCACCGCAAACGATTTCTCTGCCCGCGCGTTCGTCGCTCCATGAGCAGACGCCGGAGGAGTTTGTTCGGCAGCAGCAACTTCGCCTTCCGCATGAAGAAACATGGACGCGCATCCGAGGAACCAAGCAACACTACTAGACTCCGCTTCGCCGGCGATTGCCACGGCATTTCTCCAACCAAGCAAACGCTAACCAAGTATGAAAAACGCAAAAAGGGCAAAATACTTTCGTACGCGATCCCGACACACCACCGTGGCCGGCCGCGAGCCGCAGGCAGTCACAAATCCACATGCGCCTGGCGAGATGGAATCCCACCACAAAGCGCACCGCGCATTGGTCAAATTGTCCGAGCGAAGACGTTCTGTCGATCTATAAATACCGTTGAATCACTCTATAATTGGCGCTGCACTTTGCTTCCCCATTGATCTCACCTATCTAGCATAACCGGATCAATGCATATGGAGAAAAA
>Ga0371490_1000999_pt1 | contig 16019 bp, 12 predicted proteins | sample MB2SIPfraction_FD_207959 | JGI IMG/M metagenome (GOLD analysis project Ga0371490, IMG submission 207959) | Lab enriched peat soil microbial communities from McLean, Ithaca, NY, United States - MB28FN SIP fraction | ecosystem: Environmental > Terrestrial > Soil > Wetlands > Peat | place: USA... | reverse complement strand
TCCTGGATGACCGAGTAATGCACGAAAACGTCTTCACCCGTACTGCGCTGGATGAACCCATAACCTTTCGCGCCGTTAAACCACTTGACAGTACCTTTCTCTCTCACCGCTCGCTCCTTTCACATCTTGCAAGTACAACAGTCATAATCGATAGAGTACGGAAGCACAGCTCCGCGGGTCTAAACACGCTCACGCATCAGTAGCCTGCGGATTTATTACAAGAAAACAAATCCGGATTCCAGCCGCCTTTCTCCGCTAACTCGCCAGAACAACGTCCTTGGAGAAAGGCAACAGGAACCCGGATTTGAATAACTTGCTTACCACCGACTGCACATCTACTCCAATTTATTGCCCCAAACCAGTCTAGATGCGTTTGGAGCCTACACGTCCACTTCAGAACCTTAGTAACGCACACCCGGAAGTTAAGCAAGTGAATCTTTCTCACAGCGAGAAAAAAACTCCCATATGGTGAATATCCGTGACGGTAATAAGTTGCGTAATTACTGCGAAGTAATAGATGAAATACTGAGCGTTCAATCCGCACTTCGACGCCAACATGGCCATGTCGAAAATCAGACACAACGAAGTTCGCTACAATGAGAAGAACAATGACAAATCAAGAGACATCCCCTGCGGCAGAACCAGGCCGTCATGAAGCTCTGGAAGGCCTGCGCACCTCCATGCTGCAGACCCTGCGCCGCAATGGCTGGTCCACGATCAAGTACCTCGGCACCACGGAGGTGCATACCTATGCCTTCAGCGTGGCCGCCTGCGCCGTGCTCTCGTTCTTCCCGGCTGCGGTGCTCATGCTTACCATCAGCCAGCGCGTATTCCACTCGCCAGCCATGGTGGAATCCGTGAATCGCATGTTAAAGGCCTACCTGCCCAGCAATCAGGCGTTCATTATTGGCAAGGTCGGCGCCATGGCCAGCTCGCACCAGGTCAAAATCATCTCCATCATCATGCTCTTCGTCAGCTGCACCGGCGTCTTTGAGCCGCTCGAAGTTGCGCTGAACTCGGTGTGGGGATTCAAGTCGCGTAATTACCTGATGAACCAGGTGGTCTCGCTCGGAGTAGCCCTAAGTTGTGGCGTGCTGGCCATGCTGAGCGTGGGCGCCACGGCTGGGATTTGGGCCCCGGCACATGCCGCGCAGGGATGGCTGGGCGATCACCTTGGCACGGGAGCCATCTCGCTCTTCCTGGTGAAAATTGTCGGCAGCCTGAACTGGACCGTGCAGTACGTGGCCATGAAGACCTTTGGCATGGTGGCCAGCGTACTGATTTTCTTCACTATCTACTGGCTGCTGCCCAACGGCAAGGTGTCGCCGCGCGCGGTGCTGCCGGCGGCTATCATCACCGGCTTCTTTTGGGAGGTGGCCAAGCTCTTCTATGTCGCCTCGTTGCCGGTGGTCGGCTTTCAGGATGCCTACGGACCCTTTTACGTATCGGTCACGCTCATCTTCTGGGCCTTCTTCAGCGGGTTGCTTCTGTTGGGCGGCGCGCATCTTTCGGCACAAGACCTGAAGACCTCGCAGCGGCTATCGCTGCTCTCACCTACAAACAAAGAAGACGATTCCGAAACCAAGTAACTTCCGCGAGTAGTACCAAAGAAAAGGCGCCCGCGAGTGGGCGCCTTTCTCATTCCGCCAATGAGCTCTACTCCTCCGGCGGCGGACCATCCACCGGATGCTTGCCCGGCGTGCCGATGAACCAGTCCACCCAGTCACCGGTGGTCTTCCACCACAGCTGGGAGTTCTGCGGCTTCAGCACCCAGTGGCCCTCGTCAGGGAAGTACAGCATCCGGCTGGGTACCTTCTGCCGCTGCAGAGCTGTAAAGAGCTGGAAGCCTTCGCTCACATCCAGACGGTAGTCGAGCTGACCATGCACCACCAGGGTTGGCGTCTTAAAATTCGTCTCGGCCAGCGCGGGAGACCACTTGCGGTACAGCTCGCGGTTCGTCCACGGTGTGCCCTTGAACTCCCACTCGTTGAACCACAGCTCCTCGGTGGTGCCGTAGGCGCTCTCGGGATTAAACATTCCGTCGTGGCTGACGATGCATTTGAAGCGGTCGGTGTGCCCCAGAATCCAGTTGGCCATGTAGCCACCGTAGCTGGCGCCCATGGCGCACTCGCGATCCTTGTCGATGAAGCTGAATGTACGCTCGGCGTAGTCCAGGCCCAGCATCAGGTCTTCGTAGGCCCGCCCGCCCCAGTCGCCGTTGATGTCGTCCACAAAGGCCTGCCCGTAACCGGTAGAACCCCGCGGGTTGATCATCACAACCACGTAGCCCGAGGCGGCAAAGAGGTTGGGATTCCAGCGATAGCTCCAGTCATCTCCCCAGGCACCCTGCGGACCGCCGTGGATGAGGAACTTTACCGGGTAACGGCGGCCGGGATCGAAGCCCGGAGGCTTTACCAGGAAGCCCTCGACCTGCTTCTTCTCCGCTCCGGTGAACCAGAACCACTCCACCGGCTGCATCTGCACCTGGGCAAGCACGGCATCGTTCAGGTGAGTCAGGCGGCGCTCGCCACTTGGGGCGGTCAAGCTGTCGTCCTTCTCGGAGAAAGCTGCACGTGGTGCCTGGGTGTTGCCGTGGCCTGCCGGAGGATGATGGTGACCGCTTGCCGGCTTGTTCGCCGTCACCGGCGGAGTCACCAGGCGCGGCTCAATGGGAGACAGCGTGAATATCTCATTGGGGAAGCGCACCGAGTTGCGCAGAAAAACCAGTGTGCGTCCGTCCGGCGTGGTCATGGGCGAGTCGTTGAAGCCGCGCACCAGTTGCTGCGGCGGTGCCGATGCCGAAAGATCTACCCGATAAATCGGCGCGTCGCCTGCATCCTCGGCCGTAATGTACAGGTGCTTCGAGTCCGCCGCCCAGGACACGCTCTCAACCCAGCGGTCGAAGCCCTCCGTCAGGTTGATGATCTTCCCCGTGGCACGCTCGATGATCTGCAGGCGGAAGCGGTCGCTCTCATAGCCGGGGCGGAACTGCGAGCGGATGGCCAGGTATTTGCCGTCAGGCGAATACACCGGCGACGAATCCGAACCGTGATTGCTGGCCGTCAGGTTCACCGGACGGGCATCCGGCATCAGCAGAGACAAGGTCCAGACGTCGCTGTTCGTCGAAATCGCCTGCATCGCGTCGTGATTGCTCACGTACGCCACCTCGTGGCCATCGGGAGAAAACGCGTACTCGTCCTGCCCGCCCAAGGAGAATGGCGGCACATCCCAGTCTCCCGGCGTCAGGTCGCGGGCCACGCAAGCCTGATCGCCGCAATCCACGGCGGCTAAAAACAGATGCGAGCGCTTGCCCGACTCGAAGGCGGACCAGTGACGATAGAGCAGGTGGTCGAAGATCTTCGCCTTCACCGGGCTCTTCTCCGCCTTCTCGTCGCGCTGCCGGTTGCAGGCATCGTCCTGGCACTGCGGCCACACCGAACTCAGGAAGAGAATCTTTTTCCCGTCGGGCGACCAAAGCCCGCCATCGGCCTCGGTGGAAAGACTCGTGACCGCACGCGGCGAGCCGACAAGTGTTCCCGTTTCAGCGTGAAATAGCTGCACGTAAATCTGCGATTGGCCGTTGCGCACGGCGGTATACAGCACGTGACGGCCGTCGGGAGAAAAGCGCAGACGGTCTTCCGTCCCCGCGCCGGGCTCGGTCAGCCAGTGCGCCTCGCCGCCAGCCTTGGGGATGATCCACAAGTGGCCCTTGCGCGTGTTCTCCTTCAGTGAAACATCCACCGCGCTGAAGACAACCCATTGCCCATCGGGCGAGATGGTGAAGTCGCCGACGCGTTTCAGCTTCATCATGTCTTCAAAGGTGAACGGGCGCCCCTGGGCAAACATTGGCGCACAGAGGAAGAGAGCAATCAGAGCAGGCAACAACCATGTAAAGCGACGAAACATGCAGTAATCTCCAGTGCTTGCGAGTATCGAGTGTAGCGTAACCCTGCCCCCCGGGAAAACAAAACTCCACAGCCCCGCGCATTGCCGCCCGCGCCCCCGGGGATATAACATCGCTGTCATGGCAGAGCGACCCGAAGACCGTTCCCGGCTGGTGGCAGGCGCCCCGCTGGAAGGCGAGGAGACCTACGAACTCAAGCTGCGCCCGCAGCGCTTGCAGGAGTTCATCGGCCAGTCCAAGGTCAAGGAGAACCTTGCCGTGGCCATTGCCGCCGCGCGCGCCCGTGGCGAGGCCCTGGACCACATCCTGCTCTACGGCCCGCCGGGGCTGGGCAAAACCACACTGGCGGCCATCATCGCCAATGAGATGGATTCGGCCTTCCAGCAGACCAGCGGCCCCACACTGCAAATCAAGGGCGACCTGACGGCCATCCTAACAAACGTGCAGGCGCGGCAGGTGCTCTTCGTCGATGAGGTCCACCGCCTGCAGCCGGCGCTGGAAGAACTGCTGTACTCCGCGCTGGAGGATTGCCGCCTGGACATCATGGTCGGCCAAGGCCCTTCGGCGCGCACCCATTCCTTTGAGATACCCAGCTTCACCTTCATCGGCGCCACCACACGCATCGGACTCATCTCGGCCCCGCTGCGCTCGCGCCTGGGACTCGTCCTGCGCCTGGAGTTCTACTCCCACGACGATTTGAAGATCATCCTGCATCGCTCTGCGCAGATTCTGAACGTCGGCATGGATGACGACGCCGCGCTGGAGATTGCCACCCGCTGCCGTGGCACACCACGCATCGCCAACCGCCTGTTGCGCCGCGTGCGAGACTACGCCCAGGTACGCGGCACCGGGCATATTGACCGACCCACAGCGCAGGCCGCACTCGAGATGCTCGAGGTGGATCAGCACGGCTTCGACGAGATTGATCGCCGCCTGCTGCTCACCATCATCGAGAAGTACCAGGGAGGCCCAGTCGGCGTGAACACCCTGGCCGCGGCCCTGGCCGAGGAGCCTGACGCCATCGAGGAGATCTACGAGCCCTTTCTCATACAAATCGGCTTCCTGGACCGCACTCCGCGTGGCCGCGTGGCCACCCAGTTGGCCTATCAGCACTTTGGACTCGAGGCACCGCGCAAGACGAATACGCTCTTTTAGGCAAACCTCGTTCGTGGCAACACATGGACGGCTCTGGCCATCCTCTTTTTGCCCCCGACACTTCATCGCCAAAACTTTCCGCCGCCCACAGCAACCTTCTCGCAGTTGCTGGGTTAAAACGATTGGTAAATAGACTCCATCCCAGCGACGTGGAGATGAAACGATGATGAAATTTCTTAAGCTCTACGGCTGCTTTTTTGTGGCCGTCACCCTACTGTGTGCCACCGCCATGGCAGATACGCCGGGCAAACATCCCGCTTACATTCATGCACTTGCCGACCTGCGCAGCGCCCGGTCCCTGCTCATGACGCGCACCGGTAACTATCGCGTCAACGCCGACCAGGAGCAGGCCGTGGCCGATATTGACGCTGCCATGCGCATGGTCCGCGAGGCCGCCATTGACGATGGCAAACCTTTGGGAGATCATCCTCCTTTGGATTCACGCTGGACGGGTGGTGACCGCCTGCATCGCGCTCTTGAACTGCTCACGCAAGCCCGGCAGGACATTGACCAGCGCGAGTCCGACGCCTTCGCCCGGGGCCTGAAGCACCGCTCTTTGCATCAGATTGACGACGCCTGCAAGGCGGTTCGTCACGCCATCAAACTGCAGGGCAAGGAGTAGCGTACGCGCGATATCCTATGCCTGATACTGCATTAAACCCTCCGGCGCCGGTCACCGCCTGTGCCGGAGACAACTAGAAACACAACTTAACTGGAGAAGATTGATCCCATGAAGACCGTTGTGAAGATTGCGCTGCTGTTCACCTTCGCTGCACTGCTTACCTCGTTCGCTACGGCGGAGACACCTGGCGTCCACCCGGCCTACCTGCACGCGCTTACCGACCTGCGCCATGCCCGCGCGCACCTGGACCGCTGGGTGCCGAACGGTCGCGTAGACTCCGATGAGTCCCGCGCCATCCAGGCTATAGACGCCGCAATCAATGACATCAAGCAGGCGGCCATTGATGACGGCAAGCCGCTCAGCGATCATCCGCCGGTGGACAACAGCTGGAGCGCCTCCGACCGCTTCCATCGCGCCCTGGAACTGCTCGACAGCGCCTACCATGACATTGATCAGCGCGAGGACAATGGTTGGAATCACGGCCTCAAGCACCGCGCTCTCGGTCATATCGACCAGGCCCGCCACGCAATTCACCACGCGCTGCACGACCGCTACTAATCCATTTCTTCACTGCCCGGCATGCGGGCAGCAAAACAAAGGGCAGCCTCTCGGGGCTGCCCTTTTACCTTACTATCTCCCGCAATCTACCGGCAGCGCATCTCCCATTCATGCTGGCGGCGATCCAACCGGGCGCGTTCCTCATCTATCCGGTGACGCCACTCACGGCAGCCGCGCTCACGATACTCGTACGGAGATACCCCTTCACAGCGATGGCTATAGTGCCGCATGTCCTCATCCAGCGCGTGGCGGCGATCTCGCAGACGGTCTCTCTCCTCGTGGCAGCTCTCTGCTATGGGTAGCGCAAACGGACACATCGCCAGCATCAACAATCCCACTCCCAGCGCCTTCAGCATGCTTCCTCCCATTCTTGCCGGCAACCCCTGAATACCGGTGAAATGTACGCCGGAACTATACCTCGGGCTGGAGTCCGGGGCAAGCAGCACTGTGTAAAACGAAGGGCAGCCACTTGGGGCTGCCCTTCTGCTTTCTTTGGTTGATAAACGACGCTACTCTTCCTCTTCCTCGATGGCGCCAGCTCCGGCGGCTTTGGCGGCGGCGATGATCTTCTCCTGCTGCAAGGCCGGCACAAAGTCGTAGTGATCCATCTCCATGTTGAACGAGCCACGGCCCTGTGTCATGGCCGTCAGATCGGTGCCATAGGTCAGCATCTCGCTCATCGGGCAGTGCGCCCGGATGACCGTGTTGCCGGCCCTGTTGTCCATGCCCTGGATGCGTCCGCGCCGCGAGTTCATGTCGCCCATGATGGCTCCGGCGAACTCGTCCGGCACGGTGATCTCCACCTGCATGATTGGCTCCAGCAGAGCCGGTTTGGCCGCCTCCATGGCTTTCTTGAAGGCGATGCGCCCGGCCGTCTTGAAGCTCATTTCGTTTGAATCCACGTCGTGATAGCTGCCGTCGTAAAGTTCCACGCGGAAGTCCACCACCGGGTAGCCCGCAAGGAAGCCGCGCGCGGCCGCCTCCACAATGCCCTTTTCTACCGCGGGAATGAAGTTCTTCGGGATGGAGCCGCCGAAGGTAGTGTTTACAAACTCAAAGTGCTTGCCGCGCTCCAGTGGAGACATCTTGATTTTGCAATCGCCGAACTGTCCGTGGCCGCCCGACTGCTTCTTGTGGCGGCCCTGCACGTCGGCCGTGCCGCGGATGGTCTCACGGTACGGAACCTTCGGCGCCTTCAGCACCACCTCGGTGTGGTAGCGCCGCTTCAGCTTGCTGACGATCACCTCGATGTGCTGCTGGCCGGTGCCCGCAATCAGGAAGTCCTTGGTCTGCGGATCGCGGAAGAAACGCAGCATGGCATCTTCTTCCATCAGCTTGTGCACGCCCACGCCCAGCTTGTCCTCGTCGGCGCGCGTCTTGGGCTCAATGGCAAAGGTAATGGCCGGCTCCGGCAGCGTGATGGCCGGATACTGGATGGGCGCGTTCTTGTCGCCCAGAGTATCGCCGGTCAGCGTCTCCCGCAGCTTGGCCACCGCGCCAATGTCGCCGGCCGTCAGTTCCGGCACCGGCACCAGCTGCTTGCCCAGCACGGCGGAGATGTGGCTGAACTTTTCAGCTGTGCCGCGCGTGTAATTGGCAATTGTGGCGTCGTTCTTCAGCACGCCACTGACGACCTTGAAGTACGAGATACGCCCGGCAAAAGGATCGCTGACGGTCTTGAATACGAAGATGGATAGCGGTTCAGTCGCGCCGGTTTTGCGTACCGGAGGCTCAGCCTCCGCAGTGGCCGGTACGCCCTTCACCGTGCCACGCTCAATGGCCGTCGGCACGTAGTCCACCAGGAAGTCCAGCACCTCGTCGCTACCGATGTTGCCCAGGCCGCTGGCGAAGAGCACCGGGAAGAGGCGATCCTCGCGGATAGCATTGTGAATGCCGCTGGTGATGTGCTCTTCGGCGATGGTGCCGGTATCAAAGTACTCGCTCATCAGCGCATCGTCGCCCTCGGCCACCAGTTCCACCAGCGCCTCATGCGCGGCCTTGGCCTGCTCGGCCATTTCGGCGGGAATCTCTTCGACCCGTGCCTTTCCGTTGCCGCCTATCTCGTAGTAGTAGGCCTTCATCTTGACCAGGTCCACCACGCCCTTGAAGTTCTTTTCCGCACCGATGGGCAGTTGTACCGGCACCGCCGTGCGTCCAAATGCACTGGTCAGTGATTCCATCACGCGGCCGAAGTCGGCGCGCTCGCGGTCCATACGCGTGCACACCACCACGCGCGGCAGCGCAAACTCCTCGGCAAAGCTCCAGATCTTCTGCGTCACCACCTGCACGCCGCTCACCGAATCCACCACCACCAGCGCGGCGTCCACCGCTGGAATCACCATTTCCGCCTCGTGCACGAACATGTTGAAACCCGGCGTATCAATCAGGTTGATCTTCGTCTTGCCCCACTCGGTCGCGGCCAGAGCGGCCGAAATCGTCATCTGTCGTGAGATTTCTTCTTCGTCGTAGTCGGTTACGGTCGAACCGTCGTCCACCCTGCCCAACCGGGGCGTACTGCCCGCAGTGTAGAGCAGGGCCGATACCAGCGAGGTTTTGCCCGAGTGGCTGTGGCCCATCACGGCCACGTTCCTAACGTTTGCGCCTTCGTAGGTCTTCACAAAGCAACTCCCAGGTGTTTCGATTCACTTCACCGCCCGCCGGCAAAAGTCCGCGGGCGTCATCACAGCCAAAATTAGCCACTCCGCCGCCCCGGCGTGCCGTACCGCTGCGCCGCGGCCGTCATGGTTCCAGCGAAGATGCCCGGCCAGGTTGCACCGCAAAAGCGTATGCCGGGCCAACTGCAAAGCGAAAAAATCGTAGCACAGCGCCCGGCAGCCCACAATTTTTACCGGACATTGACCGATTCTCTCCCCGTCTGTGATACACCCGCCGCCGCAACCTTGCCATAGGCATGGGTCACATCACCTTGTGACGCACCTCCGCCATCCCGGGCGAGTTGGCCACGACTTCCCCTGGTTCAAATCCCATCACGCGCTTTTTCCTCAGCTTCCCGCCCATCTGCCGCCGCGCTTCGCTCTCTGGTAGACTGCCTTCACTGGCGGGGTTACGTCGAGGAAGTCGCTCGCATGCATACCTGGGAAGCAGTCCGGATCGCATTGCAGTCGCTGTGGGCCAACAAGCTCCGCAGCGTGCTCACCCTGCTGGGCGTGGTTATCGCCGTGGCCACCATCATCGCTGTGGTGACCTTCGTCAACGGCATCAATGGTTTTGTCGCAGGCAAGATCTTCAACCTCGGCGCCGATGTCTTCATCGTCAGCAAGGCCCCCAACGTCATTACCAATGTGGACGAGTGGGAGCAGAATCAGAAGCGCAAGAATATGCGCTATGAAGACTTCCAACTGGTGCAGGAGGCCTGCACTTTATGCAAGAACGTCGGCGCCTCGGCCTACATGAACAGCGTTCGCGTCAAGTTTGGCGAGCAGTACACGGACGATACTATGGCCCGGGGCTGGACCACCGGGATGACCGAAATCTACGATCTTGATCTCCACTCCGGCCGCTCCCTCACCGACACTGATATCCGCCTCGGCTCCAACGTTGTGGTGATCGGCGCAGACATTGCCGAGAAGCTGCTCCCAGGCACCGATCCCCTGGGCAAAGAGATTCGCGTCAACGGACAGCCTTATCGCATCATCGGCGTCGCGAAGCCGCGCGGTAAGGCCCTAGGCCAGAGCATGGATAATTGGGTGGTCATCCCGCTTACCGCATGGTTTCGGCAGTTTGGATCGCAGAATATCGTGCTCCGCATCTGGGGCAAGGGCTATGGCGTGGGCGCACCCATGGAAGCCGCCATGGACCAGGTGCGCGCCGTGGTACGCAGCCTGCGCCATGACACTCCGGGAGCGCCGGACAGCTTTGTCATTGAAACCAACCAGAGCTTCCTCTCCCTGTGGTCAAATTTCAGCGGCAGCTTTTTTGTGGTGGCCGTGGCGCTGGCTTCCATTTCGCTGCTGGTCGGAGGCATCGTCATCATGAACATCATGCTCGTCAGCGTAACCGAGCGCACACGCGAGATTGGCATCCGCAAGGCGCTTGGTGCGCGCGCGGGCGATGTGCTCCGCCAGTTCCTGATCGAAAGTTCGGTGCTGTCCCTCATTGGTGGCGCCATCGGAGTCCTCTTCGGCATCGCCATCGCCAAGAGCGTCACCCTGGCCATCGGCATGCCCAGCCAGGTCAAGCTGTGGAGCGTCCTCATAGGACTGCTGATGGCGCTCAGTGTCGGCATCTTCTTTGGCGTCTACCCGGCGCGCAAGGCCGCGCACCTGGACCCCATTTCCGCCCTGCGCTTTGAGTTATAAACACGGAGTTATAAACACTGAGTTATGACCATGGCCGGCCGCATGCATTCTTCGGGCAAATTCCGCGAGATCTTCCGTCTCGCCGGTGAGACCCTGGTGCGCAGCAAGATGCGCTCCGGCCTCACCATCCTCGGCATTGTCATCGGCGTCAGCGTAGTCATAACCGTCAGCAGCGTGGTGCGCGGGCTGAACAGCAATGTCGAGCAGATGGTGCAGCAGATCGGTTCCAATGTTGTCTTCGCGTTCCATTTCAACGTATTCAGCCTGGGCCGCCCCACCGCTGAAATGTTGAATCGCAAAGAGCTCACCTGGGAGGACGCCGAGGCCATGAAGGATCTGCCTCATGTACAGGCTGCCTCGCCCTCTTTGCGCCTCTTTCAGCCGGAATTCGGCGTGGGCACCTATGCCGTGAAGTACCAGGGCCGCACCACCAAGAACACGATTCTTCAGGGCAATACCGCGGACACAAAAATGGTGAATGATTTCACCATGTACCGCGGCCGTTTCTTCACGCAATCCGAGGATGACCAGCGCTCCCCCGTGGTGGTGCTCGGCTATGACACTGCCAGGGAACTCTTCGGCGACTCGGATCCCCTCGACAAGGAGGTCAATATCGCAGGGGAGTTGTTCACCGTCATCGGCGTGCTGGACAAGGCCAAGTCCGCCTTCGGCAGCGGCTCTAACCCAGAGGACAATATCGTCACTTTCCCCTATTTCACTTTCCACAAGCTGCACCCGGAGATGAAGCAGAACTGGATCAGCGTGAAAGCCACCAGCCAGCCCGACGTGGCCAAGGCTATGGATGAGATGCGTGAGTTGCTGCGCCGCCGCCGCAAACTCAAACCCGATCAGCCGGATAATTTTGAGATCTTCACCGCAGATTCGATGATGGAGTTATGGAACCAGGTGACTGGCGGGGTCTTCGTCTTCATGTTCGCCGTCAGCAGCGTCGCCCTGCTCGTCGGCGGCGTCGGCGTGATGAACATCATGCTCGTCTCGGTCACCGAGCGCACCCGAGAGATCGGCGTCCGCAAGGCCGTCGGCGCCCGCCGTCACGATGTGCTGCTGCAGTTCACCATTGAGGCCGTCGTCCTCACCTCCGTCGGCGGCATCATCGGCATCCTCTTCGGAGCGTTATTCACCTGGCTTATAGGCGCCACCATCAGCTCGCTGCCGGCCACCATGAGCTGGCAATGGACGCTCTTCGCCTTCAGCGCCTCGGCCTTCATCGGACTCGTCTTCGGCATCTACCCCGCATGGAAAGCCGCCAACCTCGACCCCATCGAAGCCCTGCGCTACGAGTAAACTTCTGCTCAATAACAAAGGGCACGGCCGAAGCCGTGCCCTTTTTCTTTTCCTAGAGTAAGCCTAGTCGTGCACCCCATCCATAAACGCGCGCAGTTTGCGCGAGCGTGACGGATGACGCAGCTTACGCAGCGCCTTCGCTTCAATCTGGCGGATACGTTCGCGTGTGACGGCAAATGACTGGCCCACTTCTTCCAGCGTATGCTCGCTGCCGTCTTCCAATCCAAAGCGCATCTTGATGACCTTTTCCTCGCGCGGTGTCAGCGTGCGCAGCACCTGGCTGGTCTGGTCCTTCAGGTTCACGTTGATCACCGCCTCGGCCGGGCTGACCACGGCGCGATCTTCGATGAAGTCGCCCAGATGCGAATCCTCTTCCTCGCCAATCGGAGTCTCCAGCGAAATCGGCTCCTGCGCAATCTTCAGCACCTTGCGCACCTTCGCCACCGGAATATCCATGCGGCGTGCGATCTCCTCGCTGGTTGGCTCGCGTCCCAGCTCCTGCACTAACTGGCGACTGGTACGGATCAGCTTGTTGATCGTCTCGATCATGTGTACCGGGATGCGGATCGTCCTCGCCTGGTCGGCGATGGCGCGGGTGATGGCCTGGCGAATCCACCACGTCGCGTAGGTCGAAAACTTGTAGCCGCGCCGGTACTCGAACTTGTCCACGGCCTTCATCAGGCCGATGTTGCCCTCCTGGATCAGGTCCAGAAACTGCAGGCCGCGGTTGGTGTACTTCTTCGCAATGCTGACCACCAGTCGCAGGTTCGCCTCAATCAGCTCGCGCTTGGCGTGCTCGGCGTCCATGTCTCCCTGGATGATCTCGCGCTGCGTCCGCTTCAGCTCGCTGAAGACCGCTCCGGCCTCCACCTCGATGCGCTCCATGTCGGTGCGCACCGCGCGGATCTGCTTGCGAATTTCCTTCTTCTGCTCTTCTACCTTGGTGAATTCGCATCGTTTTTCCAGGTTCAGCACCTGGCGGTCCAGTGCCTTTATGTTCTCGACCGTCTTGTTTACACGGTCGATGAGCCGCTTACGCTCCTGATTGGTAAAGCGCAGTGCGCGGATGGCCCGGCTGACTTCGACCTGCTCGCGTCCCAGTGCCCAGTAAGCCTTGCGGTGGTCGCGAATCTTCTTCTTGTCCTTACCCGGCTGTCCAATGTCGGCCAGCTTTGTTACCAGAAAGGCAGCCTTCTTATAGTGTTTGGCAAGTTCGTCCACCTTGCCGGTGATCTCTTTCAGGCGGCCCTGCAGCACCTCGTCAGTGATCTCCTCTTCGTCGAAGACCACGACTTCCTTCACCGAGCGCACCTGGCGCTTCACGTCGTCGCCAATGGCCAGCACTTCGCGGATGACGATGGCCGAGCGCGACAGCGCTTTCAGCACGCGCAACTGCCCACGCTCAATACGCTTGGCGATCTCTACTTCGCCCTCGCGGGTCAGCAGCGGAACCGTGCCCATCTCGCGCAGATACATGCGCACAGGGTCGTTGGTTTTTTCCAGCGCGCCCGGCGTCAGGTCCAGCTCAACGTCTTCGCCCTCTTCCTCCGGCTCGAACTTCTTCTCCGAGGGCAGCTTCGTGTCTTCCAGCACGTTGATGCCCTGGGTGCCGATAATGCCCAGCAGGTCGTCCAGGTCGTCGGGTGAATTGATATCGTTCGGCAGCAGGTCGTTCACCTCGTTGTAGGTGAGAAAACCTTTTTCCTTGCCGGTGTCGATTAATTTTTGAATATCTTCGTATTTATCGTCGAGAGCCAAAGCCTAGTCCTTCACGGGCGCCATGCGGCAGCCAGAAAAAATCACATAGACGGAAAATTTTCCGTCACGCAGCCAAAACCGGGCCACGCGGCCGCCACCCGGCCGGAAAGCCCAGCTTTCCCCAGTCAATTTCTGCGAAACATAAGAGTCCCGCTCCGCGACGGGCATGTCGCCATTTTGGCGAGAAGGCATAAGCCTTTAGATGCGGAGTACACTCCCGAGTTTCGGGAACCTACTTAGTTTCCCAGATACGATGGCCCATTGGCAAGCCACATAGTCCGATAACTTTTTATTGCTCAACACTTAATTCTTTTAGAATGAATAATATAGACAAATTGTCTGTGTTTTCTCCCGCTTGCTTAATCTATACCACTCATCAATAGTTTCGATTGGCCCCCAGGCAAGTCGGCTGCTAACCTTCCACGATGCCGGCCAGCGGCCAAAAAACTCCAGCATTATTCGCAAACTACGATTCAGGCGGCTTCTTTGACGAAATGTTCGAAGCCCCTGGTGTGCCGCGTCCGCATTACGCCAAGCTCTTCCAGACGCTGGCTTCGCTCGACCCAAGGCAATTCAACGAGCGCCGCAAAATCGCCGATCTTTCTTTTCTTTTGCAGGGCATCACCTTCACCGTCTATAGCGACGGAGCTGGCGCTGAGCGGCTCTTCCCCTTCGATCTCATTCCGCGCATCATCCCCAGCGCCGAATGGCAGAAGGTGGAGCGCGGTCTGGCGCAGCGCGTGGTTGCCCTCAACCATTTTTTACAGGATATCTATGGTGCGCAGCGCATCCTGGCCGATAAGCGCATACCGCGCTCGCTGGTTTATTCCTGCAAGCACTTCTATCGGGAGATGGTCGGCCTCAGCGTGCCGCGCGGCATCTATGCCCACATCAGCGGCATCGATCTCATCCGCGACTCCAAGAGCGGCGAATACCTGGTGCTGGAGGATAACGTCCGCACCCCGAGCGGCGTCAGCTACGTCCTGGAAAATCGCCTGATCATGACGCGCACCTTACCGGAGGCCTTTGAGGCCTACGGCGTGCTCCCCGTCAACCACTACCCAACCGAACTCTGCCGCATCCTGCGCAGCCTCTCCCCGCGTGGCGGAGGCCAGGCAGAGGCCGTGCTGCTCACCCCGGGCATCTACAACTCCGCCTACTTCGAGCACAGCTTCCTGGCCCAGCAGATGGGCATCGAACTGGTCGAGGGTCGCGACCTCATTGTGGATGACACCGTTGTCTACATGAAGACCATCCACGGTCTGCGCCGCGTCGATGTCATCTATCGTCGCGTGGATGACGATTTCCTGGATTCCCTGGTCTTCCGCAGCGACTCCCTGATGGGCGTGCCCGGACTGATGGGTGCCTACCGCGCCGGCAACGTCGCCCTGGCCAACGCCGTCGGCAACGGCGTCGCCGATGATAAAGCCGTTTACGCCTATGTGCCGGACTTCATCCGCTACTATCTTGGCGAGGAGCCTATTCTCGGCTCCGTGCCCACCTATCTCTGCTCGCGCAGCGCCGATCTCGCTCACGTCCTCGACCATCTGCCCGAGTTGGTCGTCAAGGCAGTTGGGGAGAGCGGCGGCTATGGCATGTTGATCGGCCCCGCGGCGGATAAGGCCACCATCGCGCACTTCCGCGAGCGCATTCTGGCCGATCCCCGCAATTACATCGCTCAGCCGCTCATCGGACTCTCCCGCGTACCCAGCTACGATGCCACCCTGGAGCGCGTCGGCGGGCGTCACGTCGACCTGCGGCCCTACTGCCTCTACGACGGCGAAAGCGTCACGGTCGTCCCCGGAGGCCTTACCCGCGTGGCTCTGCGCGAGGGATCGGTGGTCGTCAACTCCTCGCAGGGTGGCGGCAGCAAAGATACCTGGGTTCTGCGTGAGGAGGTATGACGACCATGCTCAGCCGCATCGCCGACTCTCTCTTCTGGCTCTCGCGCTACATGGAGCGCGCCGAGGACACCGCGCGTATCCTCGACGTCAATTACCACATGCTGCTGGAAGAGAGCGACCGCTTCTACCGCCTGCGCTGGGACCCGCTGCTCGTCATGGCCGGTGAGGAGACGCGCTTCCGCTCGCTTTATGATGACGCCAACGCACGCACGGTCTTCGAGTTCCTCGCCTTCCGCCAGGACAATCCCAACTCCATCCTGCAGTGCATCGCCAAGGCCCGCGAGAACGCCCGCACCATCCGCGACCGCCTCAGCCGAGAGATGTGGGAGGACATCAACGGCCTCTATCACGCCGTCAATGATTTCGACACCCGCCGCGAGCTTGCCGCCGGCCCGCACCGCTTCTGCGATCTCGTCAGGTTCGGCGCTCACCGCTTCCACGGCGTCACCGATGCCACCGTCCCCCACGACGAGGGCTGGCAGTTTCTGCGTATC
>Ga0371490_1000998_pt1 | contig 16020 bp, 16 predicted proteins | sample MB2SIPfraction_FD_207959 | JGI IMG/M metagenome (GOLD analysis project Ga0371490, IMG submission 207959) | Lab enriched peat soil microbial communities from McLean, Ithaca, NY, United States - MB28FN SIP fraction | ecosystem: Environmental > Terrestrial > Soil > Wetlands > Peat | place: USA... | reverse complement strand
CGCGCCGGAATCTCACCCATCGGAATAAACGCGCTGTCGGCGATGGTAGCTGTCTCGCGCTCCCACACCTCGCGCACGTCCAGCAGAGTGAACTGCTCATTGCGTTCGCGGCGCTCTCGCGTCTCCAGCGGAGTGATCTCGTATTCCATAGGCCTCAGTAGTAGGTTTTGCGCTTGGCGAAGAGGGCGTGCTCATCCACAATCATGTCCGGCGTGCTGACAATGACGTTCTCCGAGCCGCAGCAAGGGCATACGGGAGTCTCGCCCTCGTCCCAGAAGTCTTCTATCTCCGCCCATTTGAAGAGGCGGTAGCAGTTCGTACAGCCGCAGGGAGTGTCCGGTGCCTGATCTTCATGTTGCATGGCCATAGCATAGCACTCACCGGGGAGGGGTGGCCTAGCTGCGGATATCCGCCATCAGCGCTTCCACCTCGTGGCGTTGCGCCGCCGTCAGCGGCAGCAGGGGCAGCCGCGGATTCCCACCGGCAAAGCCATTCAGCTCGCTGGCATACTTCACGCCCGGGATGCCCAGCTCGCTGACCACGCGTATGCAGGCCTGCTCCACGCGCACCTGCTTTTCAGCGGCCAGCGCGTGATCGTTGTCGCGGAAAGCCGCATAAATCTCATAACAAGCGGTCGGTGCACAGGCGGCAAAGGCCAGCACGCCGCCCACTGCGCCGCTCTTCAGCAGCGCGTGCAGCTTGTTTCCGCTGCCCACCAACACCTGGAAGCCGACTTCCTTCACCCGCGTGCGCAGCGTGCCGATCACCTGCACCGCCGCGGACGACGGTTTTACGGCCGTGGCAGCCAGCGCACCCGCCGAAACAAACTCGCCCACCGGAGCGGCTGTCGCCTTCTCGATCATGCGTTTGGTCACCGGCTGGAACTCGTGCGTCACCCGCGTCTCGCGCTTGATGTGCTTGGTCAGCTGCACCATGCGCTCCACCTTGGCCAAATCGCCGGAGCTCTCCTTGATGCCGATGATGTTGCTGTGCTGCGCCAGCTCGGCCACCAGCTCCACCGGCAGGTCGTAGCCCGTGCATTGCGGAAAGCTGTACATCACAATCGGCAGCGGCGAACGGTCAGCCACCGTGCGGAAGTAGGTCAGCATGGCCAGCGGAGTCATCTGTGCGCGATAGTAATGCGGCGTGCGCACCATGGCCGCATCGTAGCCCAGCGATGCCGCGGTCTCACACAACTCCACGGTCTCGCGCACGCTCTCGTGGCCGCAACCGGCAATCATCACCTTCTCCGGCGCTGCGGCGGCAATGGCCGTGCTCAGCACCTGGTGCTGCTCCTGGCTGTTCAGCATCACGGCCTCGCCCGTGGAACCCAGCACGACGACGCCCGTCACCGGGCCGCGCGTATAGCGCTCCACGTTGTGCTCAAGCTTTTTGAGGTAAAGGCGGCCGTCGGAGTAAAACGGCGTGGCGATGGCGGGAAGAATTCCGTGAAGAAGCATAACTGGAACATTCTATTGCAAGCCGTTGCGCAAAAGGAAACCCGGCCGCAGCCGGGTGAAAAAACAATCCTCTTTGCCATTCGCGCACTATCAAGCCTGGTTGTTTTTGGCAATCTCCTCCGCCGTTCGCTCGCGGATGCGTTTGGCTACCCACCACCAGTTGCCGTCGGGATCTTCAAAGCCGCCGGTGCGGTCACCGTACTCCTGATCTGCCATGGGAGCCAGTTGCTTGGCGCCGTGGTGCTGGGCCAGCGCGTGCGTGGCGTCGGGGTCATCCACGTATACGTACACCATCTGCCCGCGCGGCGGAAATTGCGGGCTTGCCTCGGCCATCATCAGCCGTGAGTCGCCCAATCGCACATCGGCGTGGATAATCGTGCCATCGGGACGGTTGTGGCGCTCGGTCAGCGTCGCGCCAAAAACATTCTTCAGGAAGGCCAGCATCCGCTCGCCATTCGCTACAAGGAAGAACGCGTTTATCGAGTGAGAGTCTTTGGGAACCGCCATCTTCACCTCCGAAAGTTATGGATGCATCCACCCGATACTCGATGCAGAATACTTACTTACCATGCGCTCCGCCGCGACGATCCAGTTTCTCGTCGCTCAAGTCCTCTTTGCGGGTGGCAATCCACCATTGATTTCCCTCGCCATCCACCAGGCCTCCGCAGCGGTCGCCATAGTACATATCCTGCATCGGCCTCAAAATGTTGGCCCCGGCGGAGACGGCCCGCGCAAACAGAGTGTCCGCATTCTCGACATATAGGTAAAGCGTCTGTGGACGGCTAGGCCAACCCTCTGACGCCTGCCCCACCATCAGCATCGATGTGCCCAACCGCATTTCGGCATTTTTCAGCCGTCCGCCCGGCTCGTTATGACGATTGGTGATCTCGGCTCCGAAGCCCTTCTGCAAGAACGTAATAAAACGCTCGCCATCCGCGACCGTAAAATACGGCGTCAGCGTGTGATATCCCTCAGGAACAGCCTTAGCCATCAAATCCCCTCCCCACAGAGGCAAATGTGGGCGGAATCTTTGCATAGATTGCCTTTCTCAGGCAAGCAGTAGCATTCTTCGCCCAACTGCATCCCGCAGGCCGTCCAGCGCATCTAAAATAAAGTTATGGGCAAGACAGAAACCGCAGTACTCGGTGGCGGCTGCTTCTGGTGTATGGAGGCGGCGCTGCTGCAATTACAGGGCGTGCTCTCGGTGGAGAGCGGATACATGGGCGGCAATCTCGACCAGCCCACCTACCAGCAGGTCTGCACCGGCACCACCGGCCATGTCGAGGTCGTCCGCGTCGAATTCGATCCCGCCATCATCAGCTATCGCGAGGTGCTCGAAGTTTTCTTCACCGCGCACGATCCCACCACGCTCAACCGCCAGGGTAACGATGTGGGCACGCAGTACCGCTCCGTCATCTTCCCGCTCAACGGTCAGCGCAATATTGCCGAGGAAATGATCGCCACGCTCACTCGCGAGCAGGTCTTCGACGCGCCCATCGTCACGGCCGTCGAACCAGCCGGAATCTTCTGGAAGGCCGAGGGCTATCATCAGAATTACTATGCTAACAATCCCCGCCAGCCTTACTGCATGTTGGCCGTGGCGCCCAAGGTGGCAAAAATCCGCGCCAAGTTCGCCAATCGCCTCAAGCAGGACTAGCGCGCGACAACATCAGATGCAAAGCAGAACGCCTCCCCGCAGGGAGGCGTCGCCATTTGCAATTCAAGATGATTTACAGTGCGGGCACCGGCTCCGCGACAGGCATTCCTTCTTCGGCGCGGCGCACCAGTGCACGCACCAGCCCGGGCACGGTGAACTCCGTTGCCTGCACGTCCACCGTCAACTCGTACTGTCGCAGAGTCTGGCTCGTCACCGGGCCAATCGAGGCGTTCAACACACCCTCCACCAGCCGAGACTTGCCGCTGCGAATCCCCAGCAGCGCCACGTAATTCTTTACCGTCGAGCTGCTGGTAAAGGTGATCACGTGCGGCCTCCGACTGGGATCGCGCAGCAGCGCTCGCAAAGCCACCCGTGACGATTGCGGCACCACCGTCTCATAGGCCTCCACCACATCCAGGAAGGCACCCATGCGGCGCAACTCCCGCGGAATCACATCGCGTGCAATCTTGGCGCGACATAGCAGCACCCGTTTCCCGCGCACCTTATCCTTCAGCGAATCCACAATCGACTCGGCCACGTACTCACGCGGCATCACCGTGACCTTCAGCCCTTCCTTTTCGATGGCTGCACGCGTCGCCGGTCCGATGGCTACAATCTTCAGGTGCGTCAGAGATCGCTTGGCAATATTCAACCTGGCCAGCCGCTCAAACATGGAATGCACGCCGTTCACACTGGTCAGAATCAACCACTCATACTCCGCCACCAGCTTCAGGCTCTCGTCCATGCACTTGAAAGAGCGTGGCGTGCGGATTTCGATGAAGGGTATCTCAAAGACCTCGGCACCTGCCTCTCGCAATCCCGCCGAGAGTGCTCCAGCCTGCTCCTTGGCGCGCGACACTAAGATGCGCCAGCCTTCCAGTGGTGCACTTGCTCCGAGTTCTGACTTATCCGCCATATTCACTTCCCCAGGTTCTACGATTGGGGCGTAGGCGCGTTTTGCGCGTAAACGTCCTTCAAAATCTTGTCTCCACCGCGGCCCAGGATGAGGTTGCCCAGGCGCTGTCCAAGCTCCACCGGGTCCTTGCCCGTGCCAATTTCGCGCAGCAACTCCGTGCCATCCGGACGTGCGCAGATCGCCGTCATCTTCACCACGCCGTCAGTTACCTCTGCAAAGGCGCCAATTGGAACCTGGCAACCGCCACCCAGCTGGTTCAGCAGCGCGCGCTCGGCAACCGTGGCCATCCGTGAAGGCTCGTCGTTCAAAAACTCCAGGTGCTTGCGCGTGGTCTCATCGCCCAGGCGAATCTCAATGCCCAGCGCGCCCTGTCCGGCGGCAGAGCACATGATCTCCGGCTCGATGATCTCCTTGATGTGCTGCGTCTTGCCCAGGCGCTTCAGTCCTGCGGCAGCCAGAATGATGGCATCGTACTCGCCTTCTTCCAGCTTGCGTACGCGGGTATCCACGTTGCCGCGCAGCGGGAAAATCGCCAGGTCTGGGCGGAACTGCATAAGCTGTGCCTGGCGGCGCAGGCTGCTGGTACCCACGCGCGCGCCCTGCGGCAGCTCGCGTACGCTGTTGTACTTCAGCGAGAGGAATGCGTCGCGCGGATCCACGCGCTCCGTGATGGCGGCAATTTCAAAGGGTCCGGCCAAAGTTGTGGGCAGGTCCTTCAGGCTGTGCACGGCCAAATCCACGCGCCCCTCGGCCAGCGCTTCCTCTATCTCCTTGGTGAACATTCCCTTGGTGCCCACCTTGGCCAGCGCCACGTCCTGAATCTTGTCGCCCGTGGTCTTGATGATCTCCAGTTCGACCTGGTGGCCCTTCTCGCGCAGCAAGGCGGAAATGTGATGCGCCTGCCAGAGCGCCAGTTGTGAACCACGGGAACCGATACGAAGCAATGCCATTCGACTTCCTTTGTTATTTCTGAATTTGTTTCAATAGCGCTTCCGCCTCCGCCTCCGGGGCGGCAACGCGTTCAGGTGGACGCACAAGGACCGGCGCAGCGGCCTCCACCGGCACGGGCTTCGAATCAGGTGTTGCATTACATCCCGATTCCGGCTTCGGCTCCGGCCGCAGGTTGAACAGCTTGCGCACCACGTCAATCACCGTGGTCGACTCCGGATCACGCGCCGCCGACTTCAGCGTGGTGATCGGGGTGTGCATGATCTTGTTGATGATGCCCTTGGTCAGCGTCTCAACGGCCAGCTCCTGCTCCGGGGTCAGCTCGCCAAGGCGGCCGCGCACGCGGTCCAGCTCGGCCTGGCGCAGGTTCTCCAGGTGCTGTTGCAGGCTCACGATGGTCGGTACCACCTCGGCGGTCTGGGCGCGCGCCTCAAACTTGCGCACCTCTTCGTCCACCAGCGACTCGGCCCGAAGAGCTTCCTTCTCGCGGTCGCCCAGGTGAGATTGCCGCACCTGCTGCAGGTCGTCGATGTTGTAAACAAAGATGCCGTCCAGGTCGTTCAGCCCGGGATCGATGTCGCGCGGCACGGCAATGTCGATGAAGAACATCGGGCGGTTCTTGCGTGCCTGCAGAAACTTCTCGCCGTGCTCCTTGCGGAAGATGGCGTGCGGCGCGCCCGTCGAACTGATGATGATGTCGGCCCACGGCACGGTGTCGTACAGCCGCTCAAAGGGGATGGCCTCGCCGTCGAACTTTTCCGCCAGCGTGACCGCGCGGTCAAAGGTGCGGTTGCCCACATAAATCTTTTTGGCACCATGAGCGATCAGGTGACGCGCCGCCAGCTCGCACATCTTGCCGGCACCCACCAGGTACACGCTCTTGCCTGTCAGGCTGCCAAAGATCTTCTCCGCCAGCTCCACGGCCACCGATGCAATGCTCACCGAGCTGCTGGCAATCGTCGTCTCGTTGCGAACCTTCTTGGCAACGGCAAAGGCCCGGGTCAGCAGCTGGTCCAGCTGACTGTTCACCGTGCCCATGGCGCGCGCCGTGGCGTATGCCTCTTTCACCTGTCCCAGAATCTGGCTTTCGCCCACCACCATCGAATCCAGGCTGCTGGCCACGCGGAAGACGTGCTTTACCGCCTCCAGACTCTCGTGCTGGAAGATGTACGGCTCGTACTCACCCTCGCTGAAGCCGAAGAACTCGCGCACAAAGCGCTGCAGGTCGCACTGGCCGTTCTTCGAGCGCGCAAAGATCTCCACCCGGTTGCAGGTGGAGACGATCATGCCCTCCTCCACCCCATCCATCGCGGTCAGCTTGCTCAATGCCTCCGGCAAGCGGGACTCAGGGATGGCGAAGCGCTCGCGCACTTCCACCGGTGCCGTTTTGTGGTTGACGCCGAGTACGGAAAAATTCATGGCGCTATGAACCTATGCAGCTTGCTCATGTAGTTGGCGGCCCAGGCGCATACCGCCAGCACAAATCCGATGCTGGCCAGGTAGGCGGCCTTCTTGCCGCGCCAGCCAGCGCTCCACCGCGTGTACAGCAGCAGCAGGTAGATTGCCCACATCAGCAATGACAGCAGAACCTTCGGATCGGCCACAAAGCTGGCGCCGTAGCGCTCCTCGGCCACCACCGAGCCCGCCAGCAACCCTATCGTCATAAACGGAAAGCCCAGCAGCAATGCCTTGTAGCCCAGCTCGTCAATCTCCTGCAGGGCCGGCATGCGCGAGGTCCACGACGATGGCTGCTTGCGCTTGAGCTGTCGCGACAACAGCAGGTACAGCAGGCTGCTGACAAAGCTCAGGAACAACATGGCATAGCCGAAGATCAGGGTGCAGACGTGGAAGAAGATCCAGCCGCCATAAATCGGAGACTGCGCGATCGTCGTCCTCTGCTGTGAGATCGCCGAGGTAAAGGTTAGAAGGAAAATGAGCGGAAGGATTAGCGCCGCCGGCGAGGCCGTGCGATAACGAACGAATAGACCCGTAAAGATCAGTGCGATGATCAGGGCCAGCGCCGACTCGGCATGACGGATGGTCAACAGCTCGGAGTAGCCATGCAGGGATGCGGTTTCCACCAGTGAAACCAGGTGAAAAATGATCCCAATGCCTACCGCCGGAGCCGCGATCTTGCCTGAACGCTCACCCCTTTGACGGAGCATGAGCATGGCATGTATCAGACCGACACCATATAACGCGGTTGCAACACGAAGCCAAAGCAAAGGCATAATGATTGAAATTCCACTCTCGACCACCTCCGAAACCCACCGGATGCAGTACGAGTACAGTGCTGATTATACCCATGAGAAGAAACGGCCTAAGTGTGACTATCACTGCGAATTGTGACGACGATCACATCACTTCTTCTCCTTCAGCGCTCTGTCGTGGCCATCCTGTTTGGATGGTACGGCTCAGCGCTGCATCTACCTTCACTTCTGCGCTCTATCACATCTGACGATTTTACTCTCTGCAATCCAGATTCACCGCTCCAGAAGGCACTCGAAGCACACACAGACTCCACTCAACCACTTGCGCAGCATAATGCTGTGTCCGTCATTGGCATAGATGACAATGGTCATAGGGCTCCTTTACTCATGTTTGTAATTCGCCAAACCCGGTGCTAGGATTGAGCCCCTACGCTGTACTCAGGAGGCATTTTCCATGGCTGACGAAAGCTGCAACTGCTCGGGTGGCGGTATCTTATGGTTCCTCGCCGGACTTGGCGTGGGCGCCGCAATTGGCGTTCTTTATGCTCCGAAGAGTGGCCGCGAAACCCGCGAATCCATCCTTGCGGCGGCCAGTGAGGGCCGCGAAGTGGTGAACGAGCATGCCCGCAAGTATCGCGATCAGGCCACAGAGTGGGCCGAAAAGGGCAAGGAAACCATCGCGCAACAGAAGGAGAACCTGCGCTCGGCCTTCGAGGCTGGCCGCCAGGCCTATCGTGAAGCCCGCCAGACGCCCGAGGGCGAACCCGGTACGGGCGTTTAACTCACGGGCGTTTAATCCTTAAGATTCTCTGCCCTCCGGGGCCATCTTCGCGATGGTCCCGAGTGGGCTGGAACGGACCGTACGATGAACGAACAAACCTTGCTTATCGCATTCATTGCGGTAACTTCGGTGGCGGTGCTGCTGCAAACGGCGATCCTGTTTGGCATGTACCTCTCCACCCGAAAGCTCAGCCAGCGCATCACCGAGCTTTCGGTAAAGGTGGAGACCGACGTGCTCCCCCTGGCCGCCAAGGTTCGCACCCTGGTGGACGAGAACGCGCCCAAGGTTGAGACCGTGCTCACCAACCTGGCCCATACCAGTGACCTGGTGCGTGAGCAGGCCGGCAAAATTGACGCCGCACTGACAGAGATCGTTGAAGTGGCACGCGCCCAGGCCGCCAACGCCGGTGAGCTGGCCGAGCGCACTATGCAGCGCGTGGATCACGCCGCCGGCACGGTGCACAACGCCGTTACCGCTCCGCTGCGCCAGCTCTCTGCCTTGATGGAGGGTCTGATGGCCGGTATCACTGAGTTCGCCGGAATCCGCCGCGTGCGCCGCTCCACAAAGGCCGTGCCAACCGAGGATATGTTCATCTAATGGCGCGGCGCGATAATTTACTTCAGAGATATGCAGAAGCGGAGGCCTTAGTTCCTCCGCTTTTTTCTTTGCCTACATTCGGGTTTTGTCAAGATTCGGCGGAAGTACTCCGCCATGTTTTTATCTTGCAATCTTGGTTTGATTTGGCAGTATCTTGCTGAAGCACTTGGCGCAAGCAGCTTGCGCCTGGCGGCCATCAGTGCCGCATGTTTTGTAGAACGACTCGCAGGTTCATTTTGCGCCGCGGCTGGCTATCGCCCAAGATAGCCCACTGGCGGCGCCGGGAGATTGCGTCCATGCCTCGTAAGTCATTTAAGATTCAACTACTTTCCACTCTTCTAACCATTGCCATTTTCGCCCTGTGCGCCGCGCCGCTGGTGGCGCAGGATGCGCATGGCGTGCTGACCCTGAAGCGTCCGCAGACGGCGCAGGATCGTCCGCAGTTTCTGGAGGCGATCTTCCTGCCCAATCACGGCATGAACCTGTTGCAGATCAAGGCCTATCTGCCGGGCAAGGGAGTGGTGAACCTGCTGGCCTCGCCGCCACTGGAAGAGGCTCTGGCCCGGCTCGAAGGGCCGGATCCCTATGGCAACGAGGCATTTAAGATCGGCGGAGCCTTCCTGCTGCCTTACGCCAATCGCATCCGCGGCGTGCTGAGCGAGGATGGTCAATCGATTGAAGCCGAAGCCAATGGGCAGAAGCTGCATCTGCCCGCCAACTGGAAGGGCGATCATCCCGGGGCCGAGCTGCATTCGATGCATGGTCTGATTCTCAACGCCCGCTTTGGCGATATTCATCAGCAGGATGGGTCGAAGAAGAGCACGGTAAGCGCCCTTCTGCACGCAGGAGACTTTGCCGGCCGCTGGCCCAGCAAGACCGATGTAAAAATCCATGCCGAACTGACCGGCGACGTGCTGGACCTGAAGGTGACGGCCACCAACGTTGGCCACGAGCGGTTGCCCATCGCCATCGGCATGCATCCCTACTTCGCCTTCGCCAGCGGAGACCGCACGCAGGCGCGGGTGCACATCCCGGCCAGCATGCGCGCCCCGGCCAACAACTACGACGATGTCTTCGCCCTGGGTACAGTGGTTCCAGTGGACGACACGCGCTTCGACTTCCGCGCTGCGGAGGGCGTGGCGCTGGGCACTAACTTCGTAGATGACTCGTTTACAGCGCTGGAGCGCGGCCAGAAGGACGCCTTTGAGGTCCGCGTCACCGACCCTGCCGCCCACTACGGAATCAAGGTCATCGGCCTTTCGCCGGAGATTCGCGCGGTGCAGATGTATGCTCCACCGGCGAAGAACTTTGTGGCCATTGAGCCACAGTACAACCTCAGCGATCCCTTTGACCGCAAGGTCTGGGGAAGCCGCGATACGGGTATCGTTTACCTGCAACCGGGCGAGAGCACGACCTGGCACGTGCAATTTGTGATCTACGCCCTCAAGTAGCACTGGAAGAATACTGCGTAAGCTGGGCTGCCGATTGGGCAGCCCAGTTTCTTTTTGGCTTATGCGCGTAACAGTTTGGCTTATGTGGCTCAACGGTTTACGGGCTGGGTACGGCGTTTACAAGGATTACAAAACTATGACCCCACCTGTTGTTTGGTTTTGCAACAATGCAAGCATGAGCCAGTTGCCGGTGGTGATTCAGGGTGGTATGGGCGCGGCGGTCTCCAATTGGAGGCTGGCGCAGGCAGTTTCTCGAACGGGCCAGTTGGGCGTGGTCAGCAGCGTGGCATTGGACACGATCCTCAGCCGACGCCTTCAGGATGGCGATCCCGGCGGTCACATGCGCCGCGGACTAGCCATGTTCCCCTATCCGGAGATCGCGGAACGTATTCTTGCCAAACACTTTAAGCCCGACGGCCGGAAGGGCCGTCCCTACCGTCTGGTCACCATGCTGAGCCGCGTGAACAGCCGCGAAGCCAGCGAGCTGCTGGTGGCAGCCAACTTTGTTGAGGTGGCACTGGCCCGTGAAGGCCACTCGAACCCGGTTGGCATCAACCTGATGGAGAAGATTCAGCTGCCCTTCCTGGCCTCGCTCTACGGAGCCATGCTGGGCGGCGTCAGCTATGTGCTGATGGGAGCCGGTATTCCCCTGAAGGTTCCGGGTGCGATTGACGCCTTTGCCGAGGGCAAGGCCGCCGCATATCCCCTCAATGTGACCGGAGCGCAGGCGGAAGACGACATCATGATGCGCTTTGACCCCACGGAGTTTTTTGGCCATGAGGCGCTGAAGCTCACGCGGCCTAAGTTTTTGGCCATCATCAGCTCCAATGCCTTGGCCACCACCATGCTGCGGCGCTCCAACGGGCGGGTGGACGGATTCATCATTGAAGGGCCGACCGCGGGCGGACACAACGCTCCTCCGCGCGGGCAGATGGTATACAACGAGCGCGGCGAGTGTGTGTACGGCGAACGCGACGTGGTGGACATGGAAAAAATCGCGCAGATGGGAGTTCCCTTCTGGCTGGCGGGCGGTTACGGCTCTGCCGAGCGGGTGGCCGAGGCCCTGGAACTGGGCGCCGCCGGAGTACAGGTGGGCACGGCCTTCGCATTCTGCGAGGAGAGCGGCATGCGCGATGAGTACAAGAGCGCGCTGATTGCCAAGATTCTGAAGGGCGAGGGTGAAGTGTTTACCGATCCGCGCTCGTCGCCGACGGGCTTCCCCTTCAAGGCCGCGCAGTTGGAAGGAACTTCGAGCGAGCCCGAGGTGTATGCCCAACGCAAGCGCATCTGCGACATCGGCATCCTGCGCGAGGCTTATCGCACGCCGGAGGGTAAGATTGCCTACCGCTGTTCCGCCGAGCCGGAGAATGTCTTTGTCTCCAAGGGCGGAGAGCTGGCTGAGACCGATGGGCGCAAGTGCCTGTGCAACTGCCTGCTGGCCGATATCGGCATGGCGCAGTTGCTGAAGGATGGCAGCGAGGAGCCGGGTTTGGTGACCACCGGGAACGATCTGGCCAGCGTGCGGCACTACCTGGCGGGACGCAACAGCTATCATGCAACTGACGTGGTGAAGGGATTGATGGCGGCAGCGGCCACGGCGAAGATTGTGCCGATAGCTGCCGAAGCCATTGCAGCCACAGCAGTTGTACCGGTGGCTGCCGGCTAACTGCGGCGTCCAACGGAAAGAAAATGTTCTTCCATGCGCGGCAGAGTGATGGTTTCATCCCAACTTTGCCGCGCAAACTTTTCCGCCTCAAGGCTCATGGTGGCCAGCCGTGACGGGTCGGCAATCAGTCCCTCAATAGCCTGCCAGAGCAGATCCGATCGCTCCGGCTCAATGACTACTCCTGCGCCGGAGCGCCGGATGGCCGAGGCAACTTCACTGGCGGCGTTGACAGAGGCGATTACCGGGCAGCCCGCGCTGAGAAGCGTCACGGTCTTCGACGGGAAGACGATGTCGCTGACGATCTTCTGCTGCGTAACCAGGGCAACGTCGGTAGCGGCCAGCATCTCGGCAAAGTCATCATCATCCAGCAGCGGCAGGAAGAGAACATTCTCCAGGCGGCGGAGGCGCGCCTGCTCCTCCAACTGTGTGCGCATGGCACCATCGCCGACAAAGACGTAGCAGAGGTCGCGGCGCTCGCGTGATTGCTCGGCCGCTTCCAGTACAACGCCCAAACCCTGCTTGACTCCCATGTTGCCCGAGTGCGAAACGATAAACTTGCCGTGCAGGCCGTGGCGCTGGCGAAACGCCTGCGGGCTGACGCGTTGGCGCAGGCCGTAAAGCGAAGCATCGGCGCGCGGCGGAAAGAGAACGACCCTGCTGGCATCAATTCCCTTGCCCGCAATGCGCTGGCGCATGCCTTCCGTAAGTGTGCTGATGAGCGCTGCCCGGCGATAGGAATGGCGCTCCACGGCATATAGAAGATTAGTAACGCGGCCCGTGCGCATCATGCCCAGTTCGAGGGCGGCATCCGGCTGCAGGTCTTCCACATCGAAGATATAGGGTACGCGCCAGACGCGCGAAAGGGTGCTGGCCACCAAGCCCAGCCCCAGTGGCGGCGAGACGGCAAAGATACAATCCGGCCTGCCCGAGGCGAAGGCCCGCATCATGCATCCGGCGGCAAATGTGGCTTCGTGCAACACCCGGCGCCGGGTGGTCAGCGCAGAGGGAACGTACATCCAGGAGCGCAGAATGGTGACGCCATTGCGATGCTCGCGCTGCATGAGTTTGCCGAGATAAGCGTCGGGCACCTGCCACTGCGGATAGTAGGGCGGCCCGGTACAGATCGTCACATCATGCCCGCGCGAGGCAAGAAACTCACAGCGGCGGATATTGAAGGCCGCAATGCCCGTCTGGTCTGGCCAGTAATTGATGCTGAGAACTAGGATCCGCAAATCTATTATTCCCTTCAAACCCTTATGGCTTGTTCATTGCCATCCTGTAGGTTGCGCGCCGCTAGGTGCCAATAAAACGCGCATAAAGACTGCGTGCCACGCCTACATCCGTTGTGCCCTTGATGATGGCGCGGCCATCGGGAAAGATTGTCATCTCGTAGGGAGGGCGCAGGAACTTCAGTACATACTCGGTGTGGCGCACCTCGCCATGCGGGCTGAGCCGCGTAACCAGTTCGGCGAAGTCCAGAGGGCGTCGGCGCTCGTGAATCTGCACCGAGTTGCGTCCGCAGAGCGAGATGTGGGCGTGGGCGCGTCCGGCGAGGTAGGCAAACTGGCGCTGGCCACAGACCGTGCAATCCGCGCGCGGCTGCCCGGTGCGCACCTCGGAGCGATCGTTGTACCAGGCATCAAAGCTGAGCAGGGTGCGGCGCAGCTGGCCATGGGCGCCGACGAGGAACTTCATGGCCTCCGTGACGGCAGCCGAGGCAATGAGATTAACGGCTGAGTTGAGGATGCCGCCGGTCTCGCAGGTTTCCAAGGCGCCGGTGGGAGTTGCTGGAAATACGCATGCCAGGCACGCCGTCTCACCGGGAAGGATGTTCATGGTGACGCCATAGCTGGCGACGGCTGCCGTGTAAATCCACGGACGATGCTCGCGCACCGCGTAATCGTTGATCAGGTAGCGTGTCTCGAAGTTGTCGGTGCCATCAAGGATGAGATCTGTCTCTTCCAGCAGCTCGGCGCAGTTGCTGGGTGAGAGGTCTTCGACATGGGCATCGATGGTGACGGAGGAGTTAATGGCTTTCAGCTTACGCTCGGCGGCGATGGCCTTGGGCAGGCTGGCGGCGGCATCGGCTTCGTCAAATAAAACCTGGCGCTGCAGGTTGCTGGGCTCAATGTAATCGCGATCAATAATGCGCACATAGCCCACACCGGCGCGCACCAGCAGAGAGCTGAGCACCGATCCGGTGGCTCCACAGCCGACAATGACCACACGCGAAGAGGCAAGCTGGCGCTGCCCCTCCTCTCCGATGCCGGGAAAAATTACCTGCCGCGAATAACGCTCGTCATCCAGCCACATGAGAAACATAATATGCGATGCGGCGCACAATGGCGATGCGCACGATAGACCTGCCCGATCTTTTACACCAGGTTGCATGAGAAATGATCGGTTACAAAGTACCGTTCAATTCCGCCCTGTCTCCAAAAGTGTCGTAAACCTCCACGCAACAAAACAGGCGGCCCAATCAGGCCGCCTGCAATGTCGCATAACTTTGAGTGCTGCAAGTGCACTAAGTCGCTACTGAACTGTTAGATTCAGCGCAACGGAATGCTGCAAAGTGCCACTCGCGCCGGTCAGTGTCATCGTATAAGACTGTGCCGACTGCGAGGATCCGCCGCTGCATGCGCTCATGCCGATGGCCATGAGGATGGCCACTGCCAGCATCGCCAGTGTGGGGCGAAGTGTCCGGAAGCGGGCCTTCCGATACAGCAGGAAGATTCCCGGAAGGGTTAAAGCCAGCAGCGGCCAGAACATCCCTGGGCCAACTATGGGGACGATGGGTGGGAGCGAGAAGCTCCTGGCATTTGCATTGGTGGTGTTCACCGTGACCGTGATCGGGGTCGCTCCGCTGCCTGCCTGCACCACCGCAGGGGAAACCGTGTAGCTGGCACCCGTGGGCAGACCGGTCAAAGTCAAGTTGACGGCCCCGACGATGTTCGTCGCATTGACGGGGGTGAACTGAACCGTAAAGACGGCAGCGCCTCCCGGGTTGACCGTCGCGGATCCGGTGGTGGCGCTGAGCTGGAAGTCCTCCACAATTTCCGAGACTGCTGGCGACGTGCTGACGGCATAATCGGTGGTTCCGGCATAGGAGGCTTTAAGGCTGTGCGTGCCAACGGCTAGCGCGCTCGTGCTCAGTACAGCCGTCCCGGTTCCGTCAATCGCGGACGTCCCCAGAACCGCGCTGCCATCGAGGAAGTTCACATTGCCCGCCGTGGCGGCATCAAAGCCTGTGACCTTGGCGGTCAGGGTAACGCTGCTCTGTGACATGACATTCGTGGCGCTGGTCTGCAGAGTGGTGCTCGTCACGTCCTGCCCGATATAAAGCGTTCCTTTGTTCAAGCTCACCGCATAGTTGCTGAGGCGATTGTTGGGATCGCTCAGCACGGGAGTAATGGCGTACGAACCAGCTGGCGAACCTGTGGTGGCCGTGGTCGTATAGCTGGCTGTGATGCCATCGTCGCGAACCACCCCGGTGAGCGTTCCGGTGAGCGCTGGTATCGGCTCTCCATACGGCACGCTGACGTTGTTCGCGGTCACCATCAGCGGTGCCGGATTCACGATTATCGACTTGGTGACAGGAGTGGCCGGAGCGTAAACGGAATTTCCCGGTTGCGTGGCCTGCACCGTCACCACACCGGCGGCAGAGATATTGAGTGTGTTGCCATTCAAAGTGGCCGGGCCGGAGGTAACGGCAAGGCTCACGGGCAGTCCCGAAGTGGCCGTTGCCACCAGCGATGGATTGATGACCGGGGTCACGGATTTCGGCGATGGTTTGCCCACAATGGCCGTGGGTTGCGCTGCCGCCCTGGCGGAAGTCTGCGCACTGGCATCGACGATCACAGAGCTGTCTGCATAGTTCAGCGCGCCGGTACTGGCAATCGTGATGGCCTGGGAGGCCGGACCATTCGTTCCGTTCAGTGTAATCGTCTGCTGGCTTCCACTGGCGTTCATATCGCCATCAGTCAGCACAACGCTTCCGCCGATATTGCCGGAGACGGTGGGTGCGAATTCAATGCCCAGCACACAACTGGTCCCCGGAGCCAGCACCTGGTTCGTCGTGCTGCAGGTGGTGTCTGCGCCCCCCAGTGAGAAGCCAGAGGAGACGGCAATCGAGCCGATCGACAGCGCTGAATTTCCGAAGTTGATGATCCTGACATCCTGCGCGGCGCTGGTCTGTCCGACCTGGGTGTTGGCAAAGCTCAGTGTTGGCGGCGTGCGAACATTAATCTTGCGGATTGCGTCGTTATACACATCCGGAATATAGATGTTGCCGTAGGAATCCACGTCGAGATCCCACGGACCGTTGAACTGTGCAC
>Ga0371490_1000995_pt1 | contig 16046 bp, 12 predicted proteins | sample MB2SIPfraction_FD_207959 | JGI IMG/M metagenome (GOLD analysis project Ga0371490, IMG submission 207959) | Lab enriched peat soil microbial communities from McLean, Ithaca, NY, United States - MB28FN SIP fraction | ecosystem: Environmental > Terrestrial > Soil > Wetlands > Peat | place: USA... | reverse complement strand
CGACCGCACGCTGACCGGTGGTGGCTGCCAGCGTAACGGGCAGGAGGGTCACTACCTGTGTCCCATCAAGGGTGGCATGCTGGGGCTATGCAATACGATGCTCAACAATGGCGCCATTTGGAGTTGCGGCGCGCTGGTGCCGACACCGGTGGATGAGATTCTGAAGCGCGGCGGCTGCCGCGAGCCGAGCAACGGAGACTTCAACTGTCCCTCCGGTATGATGGGCCTGTGTGAGCAGTACCTGAAGAACGGCGTCATCCTGAGTTGCAAACAAGGGAATTGACCGCCGTAGAGAATAACAGCGGGGCGTGGCCATTACGCCTGCCCCACGCAACTGAAACATCGAGTGAAGACAAAGGAGCTTTTTATGTCCAAGGAAGCACAGGCAGGACTGATTCTGAAAATGTATGACCTGCGCCGCGAGGAGACCATGCGCAAGGCACGCGACTGGTTCTTCATGGAGTTTCACCCCACCACGCTGGACGATTTCCAGGCCGCCATGTTTGGCCCGCACAGCGGGCATCTGCGCATGGTCATCAGCTACTGGGACATGTACGCTGCGTTGGTGCTGCATGATGCCATTGACGCCAGCCTCTTCCGCGACTGCAACGGAGAGCACATCGGCGTCTTCTCCAAGATCGAACCCATCCTCAAGGATATTCAAAAGGCTTACACGCCGCGCTTTGCCGCCAACCTGGAGCGGCTGATTGACCTGACTCCCGATGGACGCCAGCAGACGGCCATGCAGCGCGAACGCATGAAGAGCATTGCGGAGAAGATGGCCAAGGCCAAATAGCTGCCTCAACATTATTTCTCAGCTTCGATTTCTCAGCTTCGCCGCCGGACCTGTAACCGGCGGCATTGTTTTGCGTATGTGTGTGTTGAATCGATAAACGTAACGTAAATCGCGCAAGCAATGCACGTAAATGTTCTGTCTAAGCGCAGTGCGCTACCATGGTGCATCGGGCTAGGCGCGCGAGGCTGCATGGCAATGCGCGACGCGATGCGGCCCTTGATGGAGGTGGGATGGTGATTCAATCCAAGACGATGCGGGCGGTCATGACTGCCCTTCTAATGTTGACCACCGCAGCAGCAGCGCAAACACCCATACCGGCGCGTGTCGCCGCCGGATACAAGACGATTCAGGAAAGCGACCTGCGGGCCGACCTTGGCTTTCTGGCCTCGGATGCCTTGCAGGGAAGGCTCTCCCTGACCACCGGCGATGAGGTTGCGGTGCAGTGGATTGCCGCCGAGTTTGCCAAGTCCGGGCTGAAGCCCGCCTTTGGCGACAGTTACCTTCAACCTGTGCCGCTGATTGAATATCGCGCCGACCGTGCGCAGAGCACCATCACCATGCGCCGCGCCGGCACCGAGCGAGTCATGCATTTTCCCGAGGCTTACGGAGCTTATAAGAGTGACGTGGACATCACCGCCGAAGTGGTCTTTGCGGGCTTCGGCATCACCGCTCCGGAGCTGGGCTACGACGATTACGCCGGAGTGGATGCGCGCGGCAAGATCGTGCTGGTCTTTGACCATGAGCCGCAGGAGACCGATGCAAACTCCATCTTTAACGGCACGGGCAATACGCGCTACGCCACTACGCGGGTGAAGGCCCTGAACGCGCAGGCGCACGGAGCCGTGGCCATCCTGGTGGTGGCCGAGCCGAATCGCAAGCATCTCTCCAACCAGGAACGGCAGGCGCGCATTGGCGGCTCGGCGGTGCGCAAGCTGGCTCCGCCCTTGCAGGCGCTGGCCGAAGACGAGTTGAAGATTCCGCTGGCCATCGTCAACGATGAGGTGGCGCGCACGCTGATGCTGACCAGCGGCACAACACCCGCCGATGCGCAAACCATCATCGACCGCGACCTGAAGCCGCAATCGCGCCCGCTGCCCGATACGCAGGTTGCGCTGCACTTCCGCAATCTTTACGCCAAGCCGGGCACAAGCTGGAACGTGGGCGCGATTCTCGAAGGCAACTCGCCGGAGTTGAAGGGCGAGACCGTCATTCTCAGCGCTCATCACGACCACGACGGCCAGACAGAAGAAGGCATCTGGCATGGAGCCGACGACAACGGCAGCGGCACGGTGGGCGTGGTGGAACTGGCGCGGGCCTTTGCCGCCAATCCCCAGCGACCGCGGCGCAGCGTTCTGTTTGTGGTCTTTGCGGCCGAGGAGCGTGGTTTGCTGGGCGCCTACTACCTGGCCGCGCATCCGGTGCGTCCGCTGGCAACCACCCGCGCGATGATCAACTTCGACATGATCGGCCGCAACGAGGCTCCCAGTCCGCAGACCGACGGGCTCATCGAGATTCCCGCGGATACAACCAACCGCCTGAACCTGATCGGCAGCTATTACAGTCCCGACTATCGCCGCACAGTGGAAGAGCAGAATCGTCACGTGGGATTGGTACTCGACGACCGCTTCGATCACGAGTCGGCGCTGAATGTGTTTTTCCGCAGCGATCAATTCCCCTTTGTACTGCACAACGTGCCGGCCTTCTGGTGGTTCACCGGCTTCCATCCGGATTACCACCACACGACGGACACAGCGGACAAGATCAACTATCGCAAGATGGCTCAGATCCTGCGGCTGGCGTATCTTTCGGCGTGGCAGTTTGGAGACGAGGCGCATCCGCCGCGCTTTATTGAAAATCCCAGGGGTGGACACTAAGTCGCATCGCATGTGCACAAAGAAAGCCAGCCCGGGGGCTGGCTTTCTTATATGAGTTGCGGCGTCCTGTGGCACACCAGAAGTTACGTTTAGAACGGCTCGTCCTTCTTGCCGCCGCCGCAGAGATCCACAGCGTGCGTAATTGCGCGAGCCACACGGTTGGCCATCAACTCATCTTTGAAGACGAAGACGTTTTCACTGCGTCCGCCACGGCGCAGCACCACCACCCAATGCGGCGGAGCAACGTGCGCCTCCACCTGCGGCTGCCCGGCATCCTCGTTGACCTTCTTGAGATGCTCGTCGCCGCTGCGCACCACAACCTCACGCACGGCATTCAGCATGAACCAGTAATCGGAGTCGCGTGTCGTCTGGCCATCGCGCACGCTGCGCCAGTGATAGGCGATCTTGCAGGCCCCGGCATCGGCTTCCACGGCGGTGGCCGCCACCGTAAACTGGTTGCCGCCGCTGGTGTTGTCGGCGTGATTCTGCCAGGTGGCGGAGTAGCTGATCGGTCCGACCTCGTTGAGCTTGTCCTCAACAAAGCGCATGGTCACCTCGAGGGTGGGACCACTGTCGGCGGGCTTGGGCGGCGGGGCCACGGGTTTGCTTTGTGGAATGGCCACAACGCAAAGGATGAGAACAAATAATACAAGTGCCGCACTCTTACGCATGAGGTCTCCTCAAAGCAAAATACTGCGGAGTGGATGGCTCCGCACTGTTTTAGGGTTCCCCAGCATATTACTGCAACTTGCCGCCGCTTGCCGCAATTACCGGCTGCCCGGCGGAGGTGCGTCTCCCGTGGCGTTCACCGCCTGGGTGACGCCATTCTCAGCCTGATCAGCCTGCTGGGCGGCGGCATCGAGCATGGCTGGCGCGTCGGCAGGCGGAGGAGGCGGAGGCACATCGGCTGGCGGGGGCGGCACGTCCGCCAGCGCGGAGGCCGGCGCCTTGGGCAGTCCATTCTGCCCCTGCTGGTCGTGCAGTGTTTGCAGACCCTGGTCCAAGTTGGCGCGGAAGCTGTTCTGCATCTCCTGCAACTGATCCAGACTGAGGGTGACCGTGGTGTTCACCGGGCAGTCGCCCTGGCGGCTGGCGGAGACCGTCAGGTTGGCGGCCACGGCATCGGCCGCTGGCACGCCGACGAGGGCAATAAGGTCGCCGGGCGAGAGGCTGCAAGCCTGGCCATCCAGGGTGGCAACATCCAGCGGCGCATCGGCCACAAACAAGTGGCCAGGCTGCATCACTTGCGGCAGGCCGGTCAGTTCGGCAGCCTGCACAGAGTTCTGCGAAGCGGCATTCTCATAGGACAACTGCTGCTGCGTCTGATCGGCGATGGCTTGCTTCAGTTCAGGAGAGATGGGCGTATCCACCGGCGCGGCCATCTGGCCAGAGTCGATCGATCCATCAAGTGCCGCATCGGGTGCGGGACTGGCATCGGCTGCAACCTGCATCTGGTAGGCCGAGGACATTACCTGCCCCAGGTAGAAATCGGTCAGCCAGAGCGCGGGCGAGGGATAGACGGGCGAGACCACGAAGAATCCGCCGTAGGCTCCGTACCAGGGCGCACCCACCCAGCCCCAGCGATAGGGCGCAGGCAGGCCCCATGGATAATAGGCCCATCCATAGAAGGTGGGCGCGAAGTACGCCGCCGGAACATACTGCGGCAGAAACATTCCGTGATAGCGCACTCCAACGTAATTGCGAGTGAATACCCGGTCGCCGACGATGAAGGTTCGCTGCGTATAGCTGACGCCGTGATAGTTCACATTGCGCTGCACATATCCCATACGCGGGCCGCTGCGCACCACCAGTGTGTTATCCGGGCGGCGCAACACAACCGTGCGCTCGCCATGCACCCCGCGCGACACATCCAGGTTGGCGGTGTGCACCCCCGAAAGGCGGCCATCGGGACGGAAACGCGCATCGGTGCCATTGTGGCTGAAGCCGGCCAGCGTGCCATTGGGACGAACCTCGTAACGGCGTCCTCCGCTGGCGGCAATGTTGAGGTGGCCATCCGGACGGGTGGTGACCGTGCCTTGCGGCAGCGGACGCGCGTTCACCCCTTTAAAACCAGCGCGCGAGCCGTTGACCTGGTTGACAACATCACGCGAGCCCGAGGGCGTGAGCACAAAACTGCCCGGCGTCGCTCCCTTGGCACCCACGGCGCTGGGACTGATGTTATAGACCGGCTTGGTCGAAGGATGCGCAGGCTGGGAAAAAGATTGTGTCGCTGGAACGCTATATCCCGGCGCTGGATGCTGTCCGGATTGCGGCGCGGATGGCTGTACGGCTTGCGGTGCTGATTGTGTCGAAGGCCGCGTCGCGGGTTGCTGCTGTGCTGCCGGTTGCGTCGTTGGTTGCGGTGCAGGACGGGTTGCTGGCTGGGTTGTTGGAGTTGCCGCAGGGCCATGCGGCGTATTGGCAGGCTGCGGCGCCGTTGCCGGCCTGGCGGCTGGTGCAGGTTTGGGTGCGGCAGGCTTGGGCGCCGGTGGGCAAGCCACCTTCTTGCCATTCTGGAAGCAATCCGCCGACGCCATCGACGTAAGCGCCACACTCAGCACTACACAATAACCCCCCCGCCGAAGCTGCTTCATCATCGCCACATTCTCCAGTTTTTTTGATCCTATGAGGCCCGGGAGGCAGCCGATGCATCCTGCTCCTGCGGGGCCATGTGTCAGACGCTAAAGGGCGGCCAGCCATGTGTCAAATGGTTGGTCGCGATAGAAATAAAAAGCCCCCACGACATGGAATGCGATCGGGGGGCTTTTCTGTCAAGGACGCTCGGTGATTCAGGCTACGTAGCCGCCGGCCTTCTTTAGCTTTGCATCGCCGATGGGGGAGCGAAAGCCTGCCCCCTGCGGGGCCTCCCAGCCGACGAATTCGCGCAGTAGGTGCACCAGCTTGTCGGGCTCGGCCAGAAAGCTGTCGTGGCCGTGCGAGCTCATGATGCTCTCATAGCGGCAATCGACGCCGGCGGCGCGGAGCTCCTCGGCAAAGCCCCTCACCTCGGCATCCGGAAAGAGCACGTCGCTGCTGATGCCAACCAGCAGCACCCGGGCCTGCACACGCTGCCAGGCTTCGCCTTGCCAGTCGCGCTGCGGATCCCACAAATCCATGGCTCGAATGATGGAGAGGTAGGCGTTGGCGTCAAAGCGTTGCCAGAAGATTTGACCCTGGTAATCAAGATAGCCGGCAATGTCGAAGCGCCCGCTCTCGCGATGCCAGGGCGCAGTGCCTTTGCGATCGGGATGGCGACCATGGCGGGCATGAAAGAGCTCCGATGATTTGTAAGTGGTCATGGCGATGCCGCGCGCGGTGGCCAGCCCGGTGCGCGGGCCGGGACCGTCATAGTAGTCGCCGCCGCGGAATTCCGGGTCCAGGCAAATTGCCTCGCGCTGCAGGTGGTTGAGCCCGATGCCGAGAGCGTTAAGCGGCGTGGTGCCCAGGGCGATGACTCGATCCACCCACTCGGGATAATCCACCGCCCACTGCACAGCCTGCATGCCGCCCAGCGAAGGGCCGATGGCGGTGCGCAGGTGAGTGATGCCCAGCTCTTCCAGTGCCAGCTTTTCCGCCCGCACCCAGTCGCGCACCGTCACCTGCGGGAAGTTGCCGCCGTATGCTCGGCCGGTCTCCGGGTTGATGCTGGCGGCGCTGGTTGAGCCGTAACAGCCACCGATGACATTGAAACAGACGACGCACTCGCGCTCGAGGTCGAAGATTGTCTCCAGCAGCTCCGGCCACCACTGGTCCACCCGCGAACTGCCGCTGAGCGCGTGGCAGACCAGCGACACGTTGCTGCACTCCGCGTCGGGTTCGCCGTACATGGCGTAGCGCAACTCCAGTACGGGCAGAGCGCGGCCAATCTCCAGCTCAAAGGGCGCCAGCCGGGTCAGGTTGACCGTGCCTTGGGTGAGGTGCAGGCGGTTTTTGATTTCGATGGCCATGGCTATTTTCCTTGTACCGGCTTGCTGCCGTTGGCGGCCGTGATCGCCTGCTCGAGATCGGCGATGATGTCGCGCACATCTTCGATGCCGATGCTGAGGCGGACCAGCTCAGGCGTGACACCGGTGTCCTTCTGCTCCTCAGCGGAGAGCTGCTGGTGCGTGGTGCTTGCCGGGTGGATGATCAGCGATTTGGCATCGCCGATGTTGGCCACGTGACTGAAGAGCTTGATGGCGTCAATCAGTTTGCGTCCGGCCTCAAGGCCGCCCTTGATGCCGAAGGTGACCAGCGCGCCCTGCCCGGTAGGCAGATACTTCTTGGCGCGCTTGTAGTACTTGCTCGATTCCAGACCGGGATAGTTGACCCACTCCACGCCGGGATGCGTTTCAAGGTATTTGGCCACCTTCAGAGCGTTTTCCGAGTGGCGCTCCAGGCGAAGGTGCAAGGTCTCCGCGCCCTGCAGCAGCAGAAAGCTGTTGAAGGGCGAGAGCGCCGCGCCGGTATCCCTCAGCCCCTGCACGCGTGCCTTCAGGATGAACGCCAGGTTACCGAAGGCCGTGGTGTAGCTGATGCCGTGATAGCTGGGATCGGGATCGACGAAGTCCTTCTTGAAGCGCTCGGACTTGGTCCAGTCAAACTTGCCGGCGTCCACGATGATGCCGCCGATGGTGGTGCCGTGCCCGCCAATGAACTTCGTCGCCGAGTTGAGGACAATATCGGCGCCCCACTCGATCGGACGGGTCAGGGCCGGCGAGGCCGAGGTGTTGTCAATCACCAGCGGAATGCCGGCCTCGTGCGCGATGCTGGCCAGTGCTTCAATGTCGGCCACATCGAGCTTGGGATTGCCTAGGGTCTCCGTGTAAAGAGCCTTGGTCTTGGGGCCAATGGCCTTGCGCAGGCCGTCGAAGTCGTCGGCGTCCACGAACTTTACGGTGATGCCCAGCCGTGGCAGCGTGTAGTGGAAGAGGTTGTAGGTGCCGCCATAAAGCGATGTGGTGGAGACCACCTCGTCGCCGGCGCCGGCCAGTGTGGTGATGACCAGGGTCTCCGCCGCCTGGCCGCTGGCCGTGGCCAACCCGGCAACGCCGCCTTCGAGGGCCGCAATGCGCTGCTCAAAGACGTCCGTGGTGGGATTCATGATGCGGGTGTAGATATTGCCGAACTCCTGCAGGCCGAAGAGGCGGGCAGCATGCGCGCTGTCGTCAAAGACGTAGCTGGTCGTCTGGTAGATGGGCACCGCGCGCGCCTTGGTGGTCTGCTCCACGCTCTGTCCGCCATGTAGAGCCAGGGTGGCAAAGTGCTGTTTCTGCTCGTTCTCGGCCATGATCAATTCTCCTCAATCTCGTTTGATATTCGATGGGTTGGAAATTCGTTTGCGTGCAAAAGAAAACGACCCAGGCACTTTGCCGTGGGTCGTCTGCAATCTCTTTGCTCAGCTTGGCCTTAGGTTTTACCTTGGCATTCGCGAGGTCTGGAGCGCGCCCACGGCGGTACGCATGCACATCATGTGCATACACATGGCCATGGCCGTCATGAGGATCGCGATCAGCTGCATCCTCTGTTTGTAACCGAATGGCGCGGACGGTGTCAAGCAGGTTGTGAAATCGTGCCCAAATTTTCATGTTTTCCTGCGTGCTGCCGATGGATATAGCTGGAGAGTGCCTCGTGAAACGCTGCTGCCTGCTGGTCGTCCTATGCTGCTGTGCGCTGCCCGCCTTCGGCCTGGCCGGAGGCATGGAGCGCGCCATCGTCCACGTAATGCGTAAGGTTCCATGCGAGGACTCCGGCCAGGGCCTGCCGCCGGGCATGGCCGCCCAGCCGATGGCGGCTGCCGGTGAAGGCAGCTGTCTGGAATACGAGCTGCGCACCAAAAAGGTCAGCTACGTCATCCGCCCCCACAAGCAGGTTTTGCTGATGGTTGGCGAAGAGGTGATGATCCGGCTGGCCATCAACGACCTCATCGTTAGCAGTCCCTGGCTGCCCAAGGATGTGCGGTGCAGCGTGCACAGCATGATGCTGCTGACCGAGGCCGAGCGCGAGGAGCGCCGCGAGCGTGAGCGTCCCGTGATTGTGCGCTGTTATGAGGATGGCCAGCCGACGCCCTGCCCACGCTAGCGAGCTGCTTTATATCTTGTACGTAGTAGGCCCGCAGGAGACTCTAATCGGCAATGGCGACACAGAGCGCGAGCGCGCAGAAATAAAGAATTTAAGAAGAGCCTGAGCGCTTGCGGCTGGCACGCCAGAACGAGCTCAGCCCGAAGTAGAAGAACATGGCGCTGAGGGCTCCCGCCACTACAACCCGCTCCACACCGCTTTGATGCATGGTGTACTTGTGCCACTCCCTTAGGAAGGCCCCCGCAACGACCACCGTGAAAGTCAGAAATACAACGCCGCTCACTTCAAGAAAAAGCAGATGCAGAGTGTGTCTGACCGTCTGCCAGAAGGCTCCGGTGCCCGCGCGCAGGCCATGGAACCAGCGCTGATTGCGCTCGGGCGTACCCTTTGCCCTGCGGAACAGCTTTCCGGCCCCAGTGCCCAGCAGTTGAGACCAGGTTAACGGACTTTGAGGCGGGCGCAAATCACTCATGCGCTCATTGTAACGCCGCCTCCAGCCAGCCCGGCAGTGCTGGCCGTCACATTCGCACCAGGCCATCAATCCCATGCCTTACGTGACGGAATTCCTGTGCTACCATCCTCTGTTGCTCTTCGCGGAGTTTGTGCGCGGTTCCTTCCGCTGGGGGCTGCTGAAACACATCTCTTTGATGTTGCTGTACTGTTTCATACGCTCTTTTATCGCCGGCCGCGGCCGGCCAGGATATAAAGATGAAAGACACTTTGGGAGTTTTACTGGCGGGCGGTGCGGGGGAAAGGCTCTTCCCGCTCACCCGCGATCGCGCCAAGCCGGCCGTCACCTTCGGCGGCATCTACCGCATCATCGACGTCACACTCTCCAACTGCATCAACTCCAACCTGCGCAAGGTCTACATCCTCACCCAGTACAAGGCGCTCTCGCTCAACCGCCACATCCGCGAGGCCTGGCAGTGCGTGGCCAGCGAGCTGGGCGAGTTCATTGAGATTCTGCCACCGATGAAGCGCGTCAGCGACGACTGGTACAAGGGCACGGCCGACGCCGTCTATCAGAATATCTACTCCATCGGCAGCGAGCAGTCGAAATACACGCTCATCCTCAGCGGCGACCACATCTACAAGATGAACTACGAGCTGATGCTGGAGCAGCACAAGCAGTCCGGAGCTGATGCAACGCTGGCCACCATCCTGATCGACCCCAGCGAATCGCGCCACTTCGGCGTGGTGGAAGTCGCCAAGGATGGCCGCGTCACCGGTTTCCAGGAAAAGCCGAAGAAGACCAGTATTCGCTCGCCCTACAACCCGAAGATGATCTCGGCCTCAATGGGCATTTACCTGTTCAACACTGACGTGCTGATCCCCGCCCTGCTGAAGGATGCCGAGGACCCCGAATCGCGCCACGATTTCGGCCACAACATCCTGCCTCGCATGGTGGATGACCTGAATGTGTACTCCTTCAACTTTGTGGACGAGAACCGTAAGGAAGCCCTCTACTGGCGTGACGTGGGCACCCTGGAGGCCTACTACGAGGCCAACATGGACGTGGCTTCGGTCTCGCCGGTCTTTAACCTGTACGACCAGAGCTGGCCCATTCGCGGCTACCAGCGGCAGTATCCGCCGGCCAAGTTCGTCTTTGCCGAGGCCGGGCGCGCCGGCGTGGCTTACGACTCGGTCATCAGCCAGGGATGCATCGTCAGCGGCGGCGCGGTGCGTGACAGCGTGCTGTCACCCGACGTGCGCGTCAACAGCTACGCTGAGGTGGATTCCAGCATCCTGTTCAGTCACGTCAAGGTCGGCCGCCACTGCCGTATCCGCAAGGCGATCATCGACCGCCACGTGGAGATCCCCGAGGGCACGGTCATCGGCTATGACACGGCTGCCGACCGTCAGAAGTACTTCGTCACCGATAGCGGCATCACCGTGGTCACCCGCGATTACTCGCTTTTTGAGCACCCGGTCAACGTGGATTACTACACCAGCGACTAAAGACTCACAGAAGTGAAAGGCCCCGGATGCGTCCGGGGCTTTCTTTTTTCCGGGGAGCCGCACTTTGTCCTCAATTCTTCACATTCGGCTGGTATCTTGGGGAGGATAGACTGAAGCGGCGGCTGCGGCCGCAACTCATTCCTGCACCTGAGGATGCACCACGAGGCATACGATGCCGGAAGCCATCATCCAGGCCGAAAAGATCGAGAAATATTACGGTGAACCGGTGGCCGGCGCACCGCCCACCATCACCGTCGACAGCCTGGCCATTGAGCCCGGCAAGATTGTCGCGCTGCTTGGCCCTTCGGGCTGCGGCAAAAGCACTCTGCTGCGCATCCTGACCGGCCTGACCCAGCCGACCAGCGGCCGCGTGCTGTGGCACGGGCAACCCATGCAGGAGTGCGCGCCCAATGTCGGCATCGTCTTCCAGAGCTTCGCGCTCTTCCCCTGGCTGTCCGTGTATGAGAACGTCGAAGCCCCGCTCAAGGCCCGTGGCGTCTCATCCTTCGAGCGTCGCAAGCGCAGCTTGAAAATCCTGGACACGGTCGGCCTCGACGGCTTTGAGCAGGCCTACCCGAAGGAGCTCAGCGGCGGCATGAAGCAGCGCGTCGGCTTTGCCCGCGCCCTGGTCGTGGAGCCTGAGGTGCTCTTCATGGATGAGCCTTTCAGCGCCCTGGACGTGCTGACGGCTGAGAACCTGCGCGGTGAACTGCTGGAGCTGTGGGGCAAAAAGGCCATCCCCACGCGCGCCATCTTCCTGGTAACGCACAACATCGAAGAGGCGGTGCTGCTGGCCGACCGCATCATCGTGCTGGGCAAGAATCCCGGCGGAATCCGGACGGATTTCGACCTGGTGCTGCCGCGCCCGCGCGACCGCAAGTCACCGGAGTTCACCAACTATGTGGACTACATTTACAAGGTGCTGACCTCGCCCTCGCAGAAGGCCACTCCGCAGTTGCCCAGCGAGGCTCTGCTGCAACCGGCCGCACCGGCGCGCACCTATGAGATTCTGGCCCACGCTCGCCCCGGCGGCATCGCCGGCCTGCTGGAGCTGATCGACGAGAGTCCCAACGGCCGCGAAGACATGTACCGCCTGGCCGATGACCTTAGCTTCGAACTCGACGACCTGCTACCCATCGTGGACGCCGCCCGCCAGCTCGGCTTCCTGAAGGTGGAAGAAGGCGACGCGCAGATCACGCCCGAGGGCCACGACTTCGCCGCCGCTGAAATTCTCCGCCGCAAGGAACTCTTCCGCCAGGCCGCGCTGGCCAACGTTACCCTGCTGCGGCAAATTACTCGCACCCTTGAGACCAAGCGCGACCACTCCGCGCCGGAGGAGTTGTTTACCGACTTGCTCGATGAGCACTTCACTCCAGAGGAGTCCAGCCGGCAGATGGAAACGGCCATCATCTGGGGCCGCTACGCTGAGCTCTTTGAGTACGATGCCGACCGCCAGCGCCTGTATCTGCACACAGCTGAGCCCGTCACGGAGGCCACGGCGCAGTGAGCAGCCGCCAGCGCACCTTCGCGCAGTCCACGGCCGAGGCTCGCAGTTGGCCCGTGCTGATGGATGCCGCCGTCTTTTGCGGCGTGGTGGCCATCTTCTACGCGTTCTCATTCGTCACCCGTTACTGGTTCACCGCGCCGGTGGCGGAGGCGGTGATTGAGCGCTCGCCGCGCTACCTGCCTCTGTATGCTTTCTACTCGCTGGTGCGGATGTTCGTGGCTTACGTTTTCAGCCTCACCTTCGCACTCACTTATGGCTACCTGGCGGCGTATCACAAGCGCGCCGAATCCTTCCTGATCGCCGTACTGGACATTCTGCAATCCATCCCAGTGCTGAGCTTCTTGCCCGGCGTCATGCTGGCTACTGTGGCCATCTTTCCGCACCGTCAGTTGGGACTGGAGCTGGGCTCGATCCTTTTGATCTTCACCGGACAGGTGTGGAACATCGCCTTCAGCTTCTACTCCTCGCTCAAGGCCATTCCGCGCGAGCTGCGCGAGGCCACCGAGATCTACGGCTTCAGCCCATGGCAGCGCTTCTTCCAGTTGGAGCTGCCCTTCAGCGCCATCGGCCTGGTGTGGAACTCCATGGTCAGCATCGCGCAGGGTTGGTTCGCCCTGATGCTGTGCGAGATGTTCGTGCTCAACAACCGTGACTTCCGCCTGCCCGGGATTGGCAGCTACCTGAAGACCGCCGCAGACCATTCCGACAAGCCGGCGATGTTCTGGGGGCTGACGGCGCTGATTGCGGTTATCGTGATGCTCGACCAACTGGTGTGGCGGCCGCTGATTGCCTGGAGCGACAAATTCAAGTTCGAGCAGGTGGAACAGTCCACGCCCCCGCGTTCGCCGCTGCTCTCCATGCTGCGCAACTCCACGGTCGTGCACACCTTCCAGCGCCGCGTGGTTGTACCCATCGGGGAGCGGATTGTGCAACACTTTGCCAACTACGACGCAAAGATGGAAGAGCCTTCAAAGCATGGCTGGCTGCGCCGCGCGCTACCAGTCGTGCTGATTGCCGCCGCCGGTTGCGCCTCACTGTACGCCACCGGGCGGGCCGTGATGATGCTGACTTCGGTCACCCACGCCGAGCTGGTATTAACCCTGCGCGCCGCCGGAGCCACCTTTGCAAGAGTCACGCTGAGCCTGCTGCTGGCGCTGGCCTGGTGCGTTCCGGCGGGCGTCGCCATCGGCTTCCAGCCCAAACTTGCACGTTATGCGCAGCCCCTGGCGCAGATTGCCGCCAGCGTTCCGGCCACCGCGCTGTTTCCCATGATCCTGCTGGCCATCATCGAGCTGGGTGGCGGCATCAACACGGCCAGCATTGTGCTGATGCTGCTGGGCACGCAGTGGTACATCCTCTTCAACGTCATCGCCGGAGCCCTGGCCATCCCCAGCGACTTACGCGACGTCTCCAGCATCTTCCGCTTTGATCGGCGTGAGCGTTGGATGACCGTGATCCTGCCCGGCATCTTCCCTTACCTCGTCACCGGGCTGATCACCGCCAGCGGCGGCGCCTGGAACGCCAGCATCGTGGCCGAATACTTCCGCATGAACGACCACACCTACACCACTTTGGGACTGGGCGCGCAGATCAGCCTGGCCAACGACAGCGGCAACGGAAGGCTGCTGCTGCTCTCCACGGTAGTAATGGCCGCGCTGGTGGTGACCGTCAATCGACTGCTGTGGAAGCCGCTCTTCCGTCTGGCCGAGGGCCGCTACCGCCTGGATAGTTAAGCCGCCTCAAGCGAAAGTGTCCACCCGCCGATAGACCCCAAAGGGGAATGTTCGCAACTTACTCCCCAATGGGAGTGCCGATGAAATTCACTATAGGCCGCAAAATCTGGGCGATGATTTTGACCGTGATGCTGCTAGCTGGCATTGCCAACATGAGCGTGTACTGGCAGATGCGCGATGCACTGAGCTGGCAGGAGTTGTTGTTCACCGTGAAGTGGCCTGCCGCACAGGTCTTATCCGATGCCATCGCTTCGCTGAACCTTTACCGCATGGTGCTGCGCGACACCATTCTCGACCATGACAACGCGCAGCAGCTCGAGGCAGACATCCAGAGTTACGAAAAGGCCGCCAACGCGGTGGATGAGAGCGTCGCCAAATTGGTGACGATGTCAAAGAGCTTCCAGAAAGAGGAGAACAGGCAGCGCGTGCGCATCATAGCTGAGAATCTGCCTGCAATGCACGGGGCCGAACACAAGGCCATTGAGGCGGCACGGCGCGGTGACAGCAAGTTGGCCCTGTCCACACTCCGCAGCGTGCTACCTCAGGTCACCCTGGTGCTCCACACGCTGACTGAATTGCAGGAGCAGAACATTACTCTTGCCAGTCAGCTCTTCGCCAGCATACAGCAGGACCTGAAGAACTCAATTCTCTGGCTCTTTGGAAGCATGGTAGTGCTGATGGCCATGAGTTCGGTGGTGACCTGGCGCCTGGCCATTGCCATCAGCCACAATGCCGCGGCGCTCAGCGAGCGGGCACAGCGGATAGCCGAAGGCGATCTGACGGGCGAACCACTGGCAGAGACGGGCAGCGATGAATTTGCCGAGCTCTCAGCCTCGGTTAACAGTATGCAGAAGCAGCTGCAGGAGCTGCTGCAACGCATCTCGGCCACTTCGGGTGAACTGGCCGAAGCCAGCGAGCGCATCTCCCAGGGTACGTCGCACAGCGCCGAAACCAGCCGCCAGCAGACGGACCAGACCAACATGGTGGCCACCGCCATCCACGAGATGTCGGCCACCGTGATGGAGGTGAGTCAGCACTCGCAGGCCGCCGCCACCGCAGCCGAAAACGCCAACAGCACGGCCAAGGAGGGTGGCACGCTGGTCAGCCATACGCTCCAGATCATGCAGCGCATTGCCGACAGTAACCATCGCATTGCCGAGCGCGTCACCAAGCTGGGCGAAAGCTCGCAGCAGGTTGGCAAGATAGCTGCCGTGATCGACGACATTGCCGACCAGACCAACCTGCTGGCCTTGAACGCCGCCATTGAAGCCGCGCGCGCCGGCGAGCAGGGACGCGGCTTTGCCGTCGTCGCCGACGAGGTGCGCAAGCTGGCCGAGCGCACCACCAACGCCACCAAGGAGATCGCCCAGATTCTGGAGGTCGTGCTGGAGGAATCACGCAACACGGCGCATGCCATGAACGAGGGGCGACAGGATGTGGAGGAGGGTCTGGAGGGCTCGCGCAAGGCAGGTGAATCACTGGAGCGCATCATCGGCATGGCCACTCGCGTGGGTGACATGGTGACCCAGATCGCCACGGCAGCCACCGAACAGGCCAGCGCCACCGAGGACATCCAGAACAGCGCGCAGCGTATTGCCGGCATGGCAACCGATTCCAGCCACGCTGCCAACACCTCGGCCGAAGCCTGCGAGCATCTGAACGCGCTGGCGCAGCGGCTGCAGGAGATCGTCAGCGTCTTCCGCGTCTCTGGTCACAACTCCGGTGCGCGGGCTTACAACGCGCGCCGGGCACAGCCGGAGTGGATTCCGACGGTGCAGGCGCCGGAGTACCGTCCACACGTTTAGCCCTTACAGGGGACGTTAATAGACACGGCGGCGAAGTGGCATACGCTCTACCCTTCGCCGTCGTGTTTGACTCTGCTGACAGCTCGCCATACGCCGCACTGGCAATTTCCCAAAAACCTAGTTGGCGCGATGCGCAAAGCTGTGCCTGGCCAGCAACTGCTCCAGGTAACGCGACTTCATCTGCCGGCTGGCCATCACCTGTTTTATCGGCGGCAGCTTGAGGATGACCCCAAGAATGGCCGCCATGGCGCGATGGCTGGCCAGCGCCTGGTTATCGAAGATCAACTCCTGCAGCTTGCCGCGCTCAATGGC
>Ga0371490_1000993_pt1 | contig 16088 bp, 11 predicted proteins | sample MB2SIPfraction_FD_207959 | JGI IMG/M metagenome (GOLD analysis project Ga0371490, IMG submission 207959) | Lab enriched peat soil microbial communities from McLean, Ithaca, NY, United States - MB28FN SIP fraction | ecosystem: Environmental > Terrestrial > Soil > Wetlands > Peat | place: USA... | reverse complement strand
CCGCCTGTTGCTATCCAAGACACCTTTTCTTCCCCTTTACGAACTCTTGACCGGCTTTTCACACCCCGGCAACGAACTTTCTTTATGGTTGAACCGTTTAACAAGAGGACGGATTCGTCCGATAGGAATGTTTATGGACCTGGTGTTGGAAGTTCGCACGGGACACGAGCGAGTGACGATGACCTGCCACGGCAAGCTGGTGGGAGGTAAAGAAGCCGAGGCCTTCCGCCGCAGTGCCATGTTGTTGATGGAGGGCTTTGACCGCATTGCTATCAATCTGGCTGGCATCCGCACGGTGGATTGCGGCGGGCTGGGCAGCCTGGCCGCGGTGCTGCGCGTGGCCGCCGAAAAGGGCAAGCAGGTACGCATCCTGCACGCCGCACCACTGGTGGCCGAAGAACTCCGACTGACGCGCCTGGACGAGTTCCTGGCCCAGCCGGAGAGTGCAACACGGCCCGATCCCGGCCTGCGACAAGTACCGCTGGCGCCGCGCTCCGCCGTCGCTTAGTAGAACGCCCAGGAGACGCACAACCTTCGGCAGCATGCAGGGTTGGTAATACCTGTATGGCGTATGGCAGGTGTGGCGGAAATGGTACGATCGCGATCACAACGAGGTTGATTTCCCCAAGCACGACCGGCGGAAATGAGGAGGGGCGGAGATGATCTCCGCCCCTTGCTTTATGATGCCCAACGGCAATCGTCGCAGCACTGTTACTTTTTCGGCAAAACCGCTTTGGCCGCCGCCACTTCCTTGGGTGAAACCGGCGCAGGCTCCGGCGGAGCCTCGGCCAGAGCCTTATCCAGCCCCAGCGCCTTGCGTACAGTAGTTTCGATCTTGGCCGTGATGTCCTTGTTTTCCTTCAGGAAGTTCTTGGTGTTTTCGCGTCCCTGGCCGATGCGTTCGCCATCGAAGCTGTACCAGGCGCCGCTCTTTTCCACAATATTGCGCTCCACGGCCTGGTCCAGCAGATCGCCTTCCATGCTGATGCCCTCGCCGTACATGATGTCGAACTCGGCCTCGCGGAAGGGCGCGGCCACCTTGTTCTTGACCACTTTGACCTTGGTACGCGAGCCCACCACCTGATCGCCTTCCTTGATGGCGGCAATGCGACGGATGTCGATGCGCACGGAGCTGTAGAACTTGAGCGCGCGTCCGCCGGTGGTCGTCTCCGGGTTGCCGAACATGACGCCGATCTTCTCGCGAATCTGGTTGATGAAGATGAGACATGTGCGCGACTTGCTGACCGTGCCGGTGAGCTTGCGCAGCGCCTGCGACATCAGGCGCGCCTGCAGACCCATGTGGCTGTCGCCCATCTCGCCTTCCAGCTCGGCCTTGGGCACCAGGGCGGCCACGGAATCCACTACCAACACATCAATCGCGCCGGAGCGCACCAGCGCCTCGGTAATCTCCAACGCCTGCTCGCCGTAGTCCGGCTGGCTGACCAGAAGGTTGTCCACGTCCACGCCAAGCTTTTTGGCGTAAGCAGGATCAAGAGCGTGCTCGGCGTCCACAAAGGCCGCCATACCACCGGCCTTCTGCGCCTCGGCGATGATCTGCAGGGTGATGGTCGTCTTGCCGGAGCTCTCCGGCCCGAAGATCTCCACCACGCGGCCGCGCGGTACGCCACCCACGCCAAGTGCCGCGTCAAAGCTGATGCTACCCGTGGGAATCACGCTGATGGGCACAATGGGGCCCTTGCTGCCCAGCCGCATGATGGAGCCTTTGCCAAACTGCTTTTCAATCTGTGCGAGCGCAAGATCAATTGCGCGGGACCGGTCCTCGGCCATGTCGAAGCTCTCCTTGAGTGCCCGCCACTGGGGGGAGGGCGGCGCGGCGGAATTGGTTGATGGGGCGGCAACTTCGCCGCTTTGTCCGCCCCTAAAACGGCTACTGCGCCGGGCATAGCATGCACGCCACAAGCGGCCAAATGGAGCATAGCACGCCGAGGCCGCTTAGGGGAGAAGAAAAGGGGAAGAAGGCCCCGGATTTTTCAACAATCATTGCTTCCAGCTATATCTGCCGCCCCGCTCACCTGCCTAGCGCTGTAGCAGGTCCACCGGCTCGGCAATGTCCGTCACCCGGAAGTAGCCGGCCAGCGCAGGATAGCGCTCGGCCACCTTCTCATACATCTGGTAGGCCACGCTGCGGTAGCTCCAATGCCCGCCCACCTTGGTGCGCAACTCGCTGATATACACCACCTCGGCCAGATCCATTTTGAAGAGCGTGCGCTTACGATAGGCGAGCGGCAGCAGGTAATTCGCTGCCAGCGGCGATTCCCCGTGCGCGACGAGCGACGCTGCCAGCTTTCGTCCGCCCGCGGCGGCTTTTTCCATGGCGGCCGCATACACTGCGGCGTGGCCGGCGTCTGCGATCTCGCGCGGCGTGTCAAAACCATGCTCGAAGCCATATTCCTGGTGAATCTGCACGCAGCGGCGGTGGCGATGCAGGTCGCGGAAGGCGCCAATGTCCATCAGGATGTCAAAGCGGAAGCGCTGCCCGGCGCAATAGGCTCGTGTCAGCTCGTCGTGCGGACCGCGATGTTTAGCCCCCAGCGCGATGATCTCCTCGCGCTGCTTAGCCGTCAGGCCCAGCACGGCCTCGCGCAGCTGGCGGTAGCTGTGGTGCGAGTGCTGATAGAGCAGAGTCGTAGCCAGTTCCACCTCCAGCGGCTCGTCGTCTAGCAAATCCACCGTAGGAGCGGCAGCGATGGTCTTGCCGCGCATCAGCTCTTCGGCGGCCAGCGCCAGCTCGGGGGCCGTGGCTAGCTCGTAGGCGCTGGGTTCGGCGTATTTGACCAGGGTGGGCGAGACCTTGACCTCGCGCAACAGCTCCTGGCGCGCCTGTTCGCCCAGCGCGGCGTCCTTGGCGGAAATGGCCTCCACCAGTTCGCGACGGCGCTCGCCATTCACGTCCCATGCTGCTCCGCGCGCCGCCTGCTTCATCTGCGCGGCCAGCCGGCGCACCTCGGCATAACCGCTGCCCAGCAGCCGGCTCACCTGCGTCTCCAGAGTACGCGAGTTCACGATCTGTCCCAGGCTGGTATTGGTGGCCAGGGGCAGCAGGTAGCGGCTGATGTCAAATGCCCGTGCGCGCAGGGTGCGCTCGTAGGCTTCCACGGTCATGTTGGCCGGCCGCGGCGTCCGGCTGACCAGATACTCTAAGTTAAGCCCGCTGAAGCGACGGTACTCGGCAAAGAGGTTTGCGATGGTCTCGCCGTAAAGTACAGCATCTTCTGCGTGCTTGAAGGCCGGCGTGAAGTGGCCGCTCTTGTTGAAGTCCTGGTAGCGGGTGGAGCGCTCCTGACCGTCCCAGCGCGTCTCATCCACCACCAGGGTGGCCGCCAGCAGGCTCAGCCGCTCAATGGCCATGGCGACGTGTGCCAGGTCGGCGATGGAGCGGTGGCCGTACTGAAAATAAAACGTGCTGAGAAACTTTTCCGCCTTCTGCTCGTTCAATTCCCTGAGGCTCTCCCGCAGAGAGAGCGCCGAGCGTGAGTACTTAGCCATGGCGTAGGCCTGCACCTCGGGGTCGGCCCCGTGGATGCAATAGACCTGGGTCTCTGGGGCGTCTGCGGTGGACGTAGGATCGGCGGCAGGGGCTGGCGGTTTCATGTGCTCGATTGTTACCCAAAGCAACGCTTGTTGCCAACATCGTTCCTTATGCGGAGGCTGGAAGGCGAGATCCTCCGCCGCCTCTAGCGAATTTCCAGTTCGCACGCGTCGGATTTGCGCTAGGCTAACATTCAGCGGACGGTCAAGGTGGAGCAGGAGTTCGAGACACAATTCGTCACCGCGGGCAGCCTGCTCTACAGCGTGGAGCATCGCCCCTGGCTGCCTCCCGACGGCAACTGGCTGCTCTCGCAGAGCTGCAACGACCAGTTGATGATGCACTTCGCCATGGAGCCGTCGCTGATCCGCGCGCTGGTGCCGGAGGCCCTGACCCTTGAGCTCTACGACGGCATGGCCTGGCTCAGTATTGCAACCTTTTGCGCCAGCCATGTGCGCCCCAGCGGAGTGCCTCCACTGCCCGGGCTGTCGTTTTTCCCGCAGCTTCACATGCGCACTTATGTCACCTTGCAGGAGCGCGAGGGCCAACCCCGCCCCGGGGTCTTCTACCTCAGCGTAGATACGGCCAACCTGAGCGCCGTCTGGCTGGCGCGCGTCTTCTTTCGCATGCAGTACTGGCACGCCTCCATCCAGGTGAAGGGCGCCACGCTCGGCACGCGCCGTCCCCCTGATCCGTGGATCCACTACCGAGCACGCCGCCTGCACGGCCCAATGGCAGAGAGCGGCCCGGCAGCGCTCGATCTGAGTTGCCAGCCTTTGGGCGAGCCCGCCCGCGCCCGCGCCGGCTCGCTCGACGAGTTCCTCAACGAGCGCTACTGCGTTTACAGCTGGTATCGCGGGCGCTGTTACCGCACCGAGGTGCATCACCAACCCTGGCCTTTGCAGCCGGTGTCGGTCGAGTTGCGCTCGAACACCCTGGGCGAACCTCTGGGCCTTAAGTTGTCCGCCCGTCCCGACCTCTGCCACTTCTCCCGCACCTTGAAGATGCTGGCCTGGGCGCCTGAGAGCCTTCGGCTGGCTCGCTGAGGCCATCTCTCTTCGCACACTTCTCCGCTCTCGCCCTTCGCCGCCGGTCGGCTATAATCCGCTTAGTGTATTTCGGCTTATATATATAGCTTTTGAGGTGATGCGATGGAGTCCTTGCAAGGGCATGTGGCGCTGGTGACCGGCGCCTCCCAGGGAATTGGCCGGGCCTGCGCCCTGGCGCTGGCCAAGGCCGGAGCCACCGTAGCCGTAGCCGCGCGCAATGAGGAGAAGTTGAAGGCCGTGGTGGCCGAGATTGAAGCCGCCGGTGGCAAGGCCGCCGCTTATCCTCTTGACGTTGCCAGCGAGGAGGCCATCAAGGCCACCGTCAAGCAGATTACCGCCGGGCTCGGCAAGATAGACATTCTGGTCAACAACGCCGGCATCACCCGCGACGGTCTTTTCATGCGCATGAAGCGCGCTGACTGGGATGACGTGGTCAACACCAACCTGACAGCGGCCTTCCTGCTCACCCAGGCCTGTATCAGCGGCATGATGAAGCAGCGCTGGGGACGCATCATCAACATCACCAGCATCGTGGGACAGACCGGCGCGGCCGGGCAGGTCAACTACTCGTCCAGCAAGGCCGGACTCATCGGCCTTACCCTCTCGGTCGCCCGCGAGGTCGCCTCACGCAACATCACGGTCAACGCCGTCGCCCCCGGCTACATCGCCACGGCCATGACAGAGGTGCTCACCGACGAGCAGAAGCAGTTGATCACCGCGCAGATTCCCCTTGGCCGCCAGGGCACCGACGCCGACATCGCAGCGGCCGTCGTCTTTTTGGCCAGCAACGAGGCTGGATACATCACCGGACACGTGCTTGACGTGAACGGCGGAATGAACATGCGCTAATGCAGCGGGCTGCCCAGGCGGCCCGCGCCTGTCCTTAACTATGCTGACCTGCTACATTACCGACCGCACGCAGTTCCCCGGCAGCGAGGCCGAGCGGCAGGAGCGTCTTTTGCGTGCCATCGCCGGTGCCAGCGCCGCCGGAGTGGATTATATTCAGCTCCGCGAAAAAGACCTGGGCACGCATGAGCTGGAGCAGCTGGCAACCGAGGCGTTGCGCATCACACGCTTTGAAGGCGCCTCGCGGCTACTGATCAATCACCGCACCGATATTGCCGTGGCCATCGGAGCCGATGGCGTCCACCTGACGGGGCACGACGTGGCTCCACATGATGCGCGTGAGGTGGCAAAGGCTCTCAGCGGAGGATGTTTTATCGTCAGCGTGGCCTGCCACTCCCACGAGGATGTGCGCCGCGCCGAGGCCGCCGGAGCCGACTTCGCCCTGCTGGCGCCCATCTTCCAGAAACCCGGCACACCCAGCGCCGCACTCGGACTCAACGCCCTGCGTGACGCCAACCGCCCAGCCATCCCAGCCGGTGCCGCGCAGGAAAAACCCCGCTCGCGGCGGGGGTTTCCGGTCTTTGCCCTGGGTGGAGTGGATGAGTCGAATGTGGCATCCTGTGTTGCCGCCGGAGCCACGGGCGTTGCCGGTATCCGTCTTTTTCAGCAGGCAGATGATTTAAAGGCCCTGGTACAGCGCCTGCGCGCAATCTAGCGTCCGCCGGTCAACGCCCTCGTCAGCATGCCTAGAATCGCCAGTAGAAAGGCACCTATAAACGCCGCCCCGAAGCTGTCCACGTGGAAACCCTTCAGGAAGCTCGACACCAGCAGCAGCATCAGCGCGTTGATGACCAGCAGAAAGATTCCCAGCGTAAGTATGCTGAGCGGAAGCGTCAGCAGTTTAAGGAAGGCGCCCAGCGTGGCATTCACCAGGCCGATGACCACAGCCGCCACCAGCGCCGAGCGGAAGTCGGTTACCCGGAAGCCCGGCACAACGTGCGACACCACCAGAAGCAATACCGCACTGATGATCCATCGTAAGAGCAGTTGTAACATCGTCATCCTCCTGAACCGCCTCGAACTACTTTCCGCCGTGGCTTAACGCGTCCACATCAATCGACTTCAGGTATTCCCGGAAGGCTGGCCCCAGATCCTCGCGCTGCAACGCGTACTCCACCGTGGCCTTCAAAAAGCCCAGCTTGTCGCCGGCGTCGTGACGCTTGCCTTCAATGACATAGCCGTAAATCTTTTCGTACTCGAGCAGCTTGCGCAGAGCATCGGTCAGTTGCAGTTCGCCGCCCGCGCCCGGAGTGATGGTCTCAATCATCTCGAAGATGCGCGGTGTCAGCACGTAGCGGCCGATGATGGCCAGCTTCGAGGGCGCATCCTCGAACTTCGGTTTTTCCACCATGTCGCTGATCTCGTACAGGCGGCCGTTGAAGCCTGGCACCGGCTTCGCGTCCAGCACGCCGTAAGCGGAGATGGCCTGGCCCTCCACGATCTGGGTGGCAATCACCGAGGCTCTCTTCTCCATGAAGACATCAATCAGTTGCTTCAGGCAGGGATTGCCCGGCGAGTCCACCAAGTCATCGGGCAAGATGACGCCGAATGGCTCATCGCCCACCATGCGTTTGGCCATCAGCACGGCGTGACCCAGCCCCAGCGGCTCCTTTTGACGCACGGTGCTGACGTGCGCCATGCGCGCCACCAGCTGCGCCGTCTTCAGTAAATTTGGCTTGTTGCGCTGTGCCAGCGAGTGCTCCAGCTCAAAGCTGATGTCGAAATGATCCTCCATCAGCACTTTGCCGCGGCCGGTCACAATAATAACCTCGTCACAGCCGCTGGCAATCGCCTCCTCAACGCCATACTGGATGATGGGTTTATCCACCACCGGCAGCATTTCCTTGGGCATCACCTTGGTCGCGGGAAGAAAGCGCGTGCCCAGTCCTGCGGCGGGGAAGACGGCTTTGCGAATCAATTGGTTCATGGCCTCGGCCTGGCGAAGTGAGAGTAAGAACTAATCATTGTATGCCGCTGCCGTACGCCTGCACAGTGCGTGGCGTTCATTACAAGGTGGGAGATTCATCCCCCAATAGCGCACGCCGTATGATCTTGACCGGCGCCACTCCCTGCTGCATGAAAAGGTCGTGAAATTCCTTCGGTGCCACTGGGTGCCCCTGACGAGCTTCCCAGTCCTTGCGCAGTTGAATAATCTGCAGCTTGCCCAGTGTGTAAAACAGATACGTCGGGTTGCCGGTTCCGCGCTTCACCTCGCGTACCGCATTCGAGCGCGTCTGGTAGCCCTCGCGCACAAAGAACTCCACCGCCTGCTCCTGGGTCATCTGCCCGGTGTGCATGTCAATGGCCACCATGTAACGTGCGTTGCGCAGCAGCGCATCCTGCAACTGCCCCAGGCGCAGCTTGAGGAAAGCCGTGTCCTTATCTTCCGTCACGCCCGGCGTGCGTCCGTAGCCCTCATCGATCATCATCTGCTCGGTGTAGTGCGCCCAGCCCTCCACGTTAGTGCTGCCCCACAGGCTGCCCACGTTGCTCAAATCCAGGCTTAGAAACTGGCGAATGCGTGAGGGTACCTGCGCGTTCCACAGATACTGCTCGTAGTGTCCGGGAATAACCTCGTGAATGGCCGTACTGGTGACGACTCCCCAGTTGAATTCCGCCATGTGCTCTTCCACCTGCGCCGCGCTCCAGCCTTTTTCCGGCAGCGTCACGTTGAAGTAGGCCTCCGTTGCCCGGGTCTCAAATGGCCCTGGTGCGTCCATGCTGGCAGAGGTGGTGGCGCGCATGTAGGGCGGTGTCTCCTCCAGCACAGGAAGGTTGCGCGAAGGCGTGGTGATGATCTGGTTGGTGTCGGCAAAGTCGCGAATCTTTTCCAGCGTGCCACGGAAGGCCGCAAGCAACTGGTCTCCCGCCGGATGCTCCTTCTCAATCTCCGCCAGCAGCTCGGTGGGAGTCTTCGAAGCATCCAGTAGCTTTGCCGCCCGCTGAAATTCCCTTTGATTGCGCCGCAGATTCTCCTCGCCCACCGCGCGCAGGCGGTCGAGTGGAATGTCCACCATCTCCTCCAACGCAAGCTTGTGGCGGAAGTTCTCGGCGCCCAAGCGGAAGTCGCCATGTGAGCGAGGCAGCAGATCGCGCTTCATCCAAGTCTCATATTGCTTGAGGCTGGCTACCACCGCGGCGTTGCTCTGCGCAAACTCATGGAGCAGCTTTTCATCCTTCACGCCGGTAAAGGCCGAGGGCACATCTTTGGCATAAAAATCCTCGATGCCCGGCAATTGCTCCAGTGCAATCTTGGTAAAGACGCGTGGCGGATTGTGCAGGTTCTTGCGCGCTTCGCCCAGCAGTCGCGGCATCTGACGCTCGCGTGCCACCAGCGAGCGCAACCGCTCCTCGGTCGAGGCAAAGCTGCGCCCCATCAGCAGGAAAGTCGAATCGCTCATCACCGACGTGTAGTAATCGGGATTCTCGCGCCACTGCGGATGCATCTCCAGCTCGAGTATGCGCGACTCGATGAAGGCGATCAGCATCTCGCGGTCGTCAAGCGCCCAGCGCGACCAGCCCTTTACATCCAGCTGCCGCAACCGCCGCAGGTAGTCGCCATACACCGCCTTCTGCCGCGCAACGCGCTCAGGAGTAAAACTCTCCAGCCGTGCATCGTACTCATGCAGGCCGGCGCGAGTGGCGGCACTGGGCTGGAAGTCAAAAAAACTGCGCATGAATTCATCGCTCAACTTCGTCAACGGCGCCGGATACGCCTCCGTCCCGGCCATTGCTCCCAGCGAACACAAGCACACCATCAGCAGCAGAATCGCCTTCCTCATCAGCAACCTCATCCTCGCAACCTTTTTTGTCTTTAGTGATTTTGAACTCACGAAATCTCGGCCCGCTTTACCTTCTACGCGTTTCAGCCGTGTTATTCCAGCTCTTCCAGCACCCGGCGCAGCCCGTTCAGCACCTCGTCAGGACGTGCGGCCTTCAGTGAAAACTTCAACACACCGGCCGGAGTAAACACCACACCTTTATGTTTCGCCACCAGCCGCATGATCTTCTCCGGATCGGCCGTTGCCGTCTGCGCAAAACGGATGTTCACCTGGTCGCGCTTGCGCTCAATGGCCGACACACCCAGCCGCTGACAGGTCATGCGCAACTGTGCGTATTGCATCAGGTTCTCCACGGCCGGCGGAGGATCTCCATAGCGGTCGCGCAGCTCGGCCCGCAGATCGCTCAGCCCGCGCTCGTCCTCAACGGCCGCAATCTTCTTGTAGATGCGCAGGCGGTGGTTCTCCTCGGCGATGTATGCGTTCGGAATGCGGATGTTCAGACCCAGGTTCAGCGCCGTATCCGGCAGGGCCTGCACGTTTTCGCCCTTCAGCTCGCGGATCGTCTCTTCCAGCATCGTGGTGTACATCTCAAAACCCACGGCTTCGATGTGTCCGCTCTGCTGGCCACCCAGCAGGTTGCCTGCGCCGCGCAGCTCCAGATCGAGCGCGGCAATCTTGAAGCCCGCGCCCAGGTCGCTGAACTCCTTGAGCGCCGCCAGCCGACGGCGCGCCACGTCATTCAGCTCGCGGTCCTGCGGCACCAGCAAATACGCATACGCGCGGCGATTGCTGCGTCCCACGCGCCCGCGCAGCTGGTACAGTTCGCTCAGGCCGTGCCGGTCGGCGCGGTTGATGAGAATCGTATTGCAGAGCGGAATGTCCAGTCCGTTTTCAATGATCGTCGTCGCCACAAGAATGTCTGCCTCGTGGCGCATGAAGGCCAGCATGATCTTCTCCAGCTCGCCCTCGCCCATCTGCCCGTGGCCTACCAGCACGCGCGCCTGCGGCACCAAGTCGCGCAGCTTGGCCGCTATCTCGTAGATGCTTTCCACACGATTGTGCACAAAGTACACCTGTCCGCCGCGTTCCAACTCCTGTCCAATGGCCGAACGGATCAGCTTCTCATCCCAATGAGCCACCACGGTCTGGATGGCCTGGCGGTCGCGCGGTGGCGTCTCAATCACACTCATGTCGCGCAGGCCCAGCATGGACATATGCAGCGTGCGCGGAATCGGCGTGGCTGACATGGTCAGCACGTCCACCTCGCGGCGCAACTGCTTCAGCCGCTCCTTGTGACGTACCCCAAAGCGCTGCTCCTCGTCGATCACAACCAACCCCAGATCAGGGAAGCTTACATCCTTACTGAGAATGCGGTGCGTGCCGATGAGGATATCCACCTTGCCTGCCGCCGTGCGCTCCACAATCTCCTTCTGCTCTTTCGTAGTGCGGAAGCGCGAGATCATCTCCACCGATACGGGGAAGGCCGCGAAGCGCCGCTTGAAGGTCTGGTAATGCTGGAAGGCCAGCACCGTCGTCGGCGCCAGCACGGCCACCTGGCGACTATCGCCGATGGCCTTGTAGGCCGCCCGCATGGCCACCTCTGTTTTTCCGTAGCCCACGTCGCCGCACAGCAGCCGGTCCATGGGCTGCGCGCCCTCCATGTCTCGCTTGATGTCCTCGGTAGCTGAGACCTGGTCGTCCGTCGGGTTGTATTCGAAGGCATCCTCGAACTCGTGGATGAACTGCGTGTCTGGCGAATATTGGAAGCCCGCAGCCGTCTTGCGTTCGGCGTACAGCTTCAGCAGTTCGTCGGCCATGTCCTGCATGGCCTTCTTCACCCGAGCCTTGGTCTTAACCCACTGCTGCGTGCCCAGGCGGTTCAACACCGCCGTGCCGCCATCAGCGCTGCGATACTTCTGCACCAGGTCCAGCCGTGTCAGCGGAACATACAGCCGCGCCCCTTCGGCATACTCCAGTACCATGAACTCGGCCTTGCTGCCATCGGCCTGAGGAATCTCACGGAGGCCCTCGTAGCGGCCAATGCCGTGCTCCACGTGCACCACGTAGTCGCCTGCGGCAAGGTCGCGGAAATCCGACATGAATGCCGCGCTCTTGGAGCGCTGCGCCGGTCTGCGTACGGTGCCGGCCTCACTTTCATCGAAGAGGTCGTTGGCGCCAAACACTACCAGCCGCGCCTCCTGCAGCGCCACGCCCTGCGGCACATAGCCGTGGATCAGCGTGGTGGCCGCGCCCGCATGGCTGAATTGCGTTGCCTCCTCGCTCAGCGACGCGCTCTTTGGCCGCTCGCCCAGCATGTATGGCGCCTGATACTCGTTGAAGATGTCGGCCAGCCGCTCCAGCTCGCCCAGCGAACCCGCTACCAGCACCACGCGCTGTCCATCGGCGGCCTGCTTCTTCACTTCCTCAATCAGCCGAGCCATCTGGCCGTGGAAGCGCGCCACCGGGCGCGTGGCAAACTCGACCACCGCAGCGCTATCACCCGTGGCCACTCCTAATTGCTCTACGTCCAGCCCGGGCAACTCGCTGATTCGTGCGCGCCACTCTTCCGGCGTCAGGTAAAGTTCTTCCGGACGCACCAGATTGCCTACGCCGCTGCGCTCGTGCGCCTCTACCACCTTTTGCCACCAGGCGTCGTGGTCGCCCTCCACCTGCAAGGGCTCTTCCAGCACAACCGCTGCCTCCGGCATCAGATCGAAGACCGTTTGCTCCGCTCCGGCCACCGGTGCAAAGAACTCCCAGCCCGGAAAGACCGTCGCTCCGTCCAGCCGCGCCGCCGCGCGCAGCGCCTCATCGTCGCCAGTAATGCGCTGCCCCGTCAGCCGCGCGTGGATGGCACCCAGCAGCTCGCCTGTCACGGGAGTCTCGGTCAGCGGCAGCAGCCAGGCTTCCTCCGCCTCGCCGGCCGAGCGCTGCGTAGCCACGTCGAAGCGCCGCACCGACTCCACCTCGTCGCCAAACAGCTCGATGCGCACCGGTCGCTCCATCTCCGGTCCATACACATCCAGGATTCCGCCGCGCTGCGCGTACTCACCCGGCAGTTCCACCACGTCAATGCGGCGATAGCCGACGACGTTCAGGTGTTCGGTCAGTTCCTCCACGTCCACCGTGCCGCCGCGGAGTACCTGGCGCGCCAGGCTGCGATAGAACTCGCCCTCGCGCAGCCGCACCGCCGTAGCCGCATACGGAGCTACCACCAGCCGCGCCGTGCCACTGGCCATGCGCCACAACGCACGCGCGCGCTGCTCCTGAATATCAGGATGAGGCGACAGGTTTTCGAAGGGAAGTACATCGCGCGCCGGCAGGAAGGCCACGCTCTCCGCCGGCATGGCGCCGGTAATCTCGCACAGCGATTGCAGCAGCGGCAGCAGCTCTTCTGCCTCGCGGTTATCGCGCACCACAAGCAGCAGCGGTCTAGCCGCGGCCTTCTGCAGCAGCGCGTAATACAACGCGCGCGCCGTCGGCGTCAGCCCGGAGACACGTATGCGCCCCGCGCCTCCCTTGAGATGGGTTGTAGCACGTTGAAAACCGGGGACCACTGCGGCGTCCGCGAATAATTCGCGAACGAACGGAAGGATCATTGCTCCTCTATCTTAGCAGCCCGCTGTCATCGGCGGGACTCACGCGCGCCTACAGCTCTACGTGCAGGCGCAGCCCGGGTACAATCACCGGTCCGCGGTCGCGGTTATAGCCCGGGTTCCAGATGCGTTGCACGTCCACGCCCAGAAACACTCCGCGCCAGGCGTGCAGGTTGTAGTAACCCTCCAAAATATTTTCCCGCCCGTAATTCAGCCCGCCATCGCCCAGCAGAAAGCCCAATCCGCCATCGCGCAGATACGCCTGGTGGTCTGCCGAAATGGCGTTGCTCATCATAGCCATGCCCACGCGATCCAGCTTGCGATGCCATTGCGCGCCGGAGACATCCGCGCCGCCTGAGACCGCCGAGTCCACCTCGGTGTAAGCAAACGATTCGTGCTGCCCCTCGTTCCAGCTCCAGCGCGCAAACACCCGCACTCCGCGCCCCAGCTCCTGCTCGGCATTCACGCCAAAGCCGTACTTCACCGTGCCTTGCCGCCGCGTGTTCACAATGTTCGGCGTCGGGTCAATCCCGGCCTTCCAGCGCGCCACTGCCTGGCGATAAGTGCCCATGTTGGCGTGGTTCTCAAAAACCAGCAGACGCAGCACCGTTTTGCGAGCCTTCATCAGCGTGGGTCGCAACTCCAGTTCGTAGTTTTCCGCCCGAGCCCGGCTCACATTCCAGTCCAGATCTATGCCATTAGCTACCTTGGGCATCAACATCTCGCCAAAGCGAAAGGCCCAGCGCACGCTCTGGTACTCGGCCTCAAAGCCGTAGGTGTAGCCGCGCGTGTCAGCCGCATAGTCGTAAGCGCCGTTGTTGTCGGCCGTCCAGTTCAGAAACTGGTTGTGACTGTCGCTGCCAATCGAGTTCGCATCAAAGAAGTCCACCGTGCTCAGCTTGCCAAAGCGCAACTCCAGCCGCCGCGCCGGTGCCGAGGTTGCCAGCGACAACGGCCCGCGATCGACTGCCACATCCTGCTGCGAAAGCCGGATCGTCTGGTGCAGTTCCACGCGCGCTACATACGGCTTCTCGCCCAGCGAGGGATTGCGCACCACGTCAAGATCCGTAAAGCCCGCCAGTCCCAGGGCGTTGCTCAGGCCGCGTCCGCCTGCCGACTCCAGGTCGAACAACGCCTCCGTGCTCTTCGTCAGCAGAAAGCCCGTGTACAGGGTCTCCACCCGCGAGGTGTCATTCTCGCTCCGGCTCTCCAGGCTGTTTGTACCGCTGTACTTGGCGTGGAATGACGGATGTGCCTGGAAGATCGTGTTCGACTGCCCGCTCACCCACCAGCGTGCCGTCTGCGAGTGCGGAAAGATGGTCACTGCCTCCGTAGCATCCGCCGCAGAAGGTGCGGCCACCTCATCCTGCGCGACCTGCGCAGCGGGAGCCTGTTGCGCCATCGCCGGAGCCATCAGGAGAAGCAAAAAGGAGAATGCCGCCGGAACCCAGGAGCGGCGCGCAGTGAAGACGTTGAGAGAGGTGTGGGACCTGAGCATCGAAGCAACTTTCTTCTTCCCACTCCGCCCGGGTGGCGCCTGGGGAAGGATACAAGACATAATGAATATGAAAACCATGTTCATATCTATCGTAACCCGCCCACCTTCGCTCATCTGTGACAACCATCACCGCCCGGCGTAATTCCCCGCTGCCGCTGGAGTAAATCCACCCGCAGCCCGGCCAGCAAGCAGCGGTCCAAGCTCCCCGCGCAGACGCTCCACCAGTGCCCAATCCTCGCGGAAATACCCAATCGTCTCGCGGTTTTTCTTCTTGCGCCGCAACTCGCTCTCCACCCGCGCCAACGCCACCAGGTACGCCTGCCGCGCATCGCTGCCACCGGCGGTCACGGTGGCGGCACTCAGTCCGCAACCCGGCGCAAGGCCATCGCGCGAACGCAGCCACAGCCCGCCGCGCTCATCCATGCTGATCCAGCTCTGCGCCAGCTTTTGTCGCATGGCGTCCTCCAGCGGATGGTTGCCCGCAGCCGTCTCATTCCCCAGTATTTGGCTCGCGTATTCGGCCTCGTACTCGGCTGCCCGCTGGCGATACTCCGCCCACTCTTCCTCCGAACCCAGTGCCCGCGCCCGCGCCGTCTTCAACTGACCGCGCAACCTTTGCTCGGCATCCACATCGCCGCTGGCGTGTGCCACCTCCCGCTGCCGCTCCAATGCAGACACATCCTCCGCGGGATGCCGCTGCATCTCCTCTTCCGGGTTAAAGCGCCCGCTCGCGGCATAGCTCACTCCGGCCGCTGCCAGCGCCTCCGGCAGCACAACAGCCAGTGGAATGCGCCATTTATTGGCCCGGAATAGCTGTTCGGTTCCCTTGCGGTTGTCCCGGCTCAGCGGAAACTCGCCCGGAACCTGCGTGTAGCGCACCACCCGCAGCCCCAGATCCGGATGCCGCTGCGCGTAGTGCGTAAGGCTCTTGGCTACGGCCTTCGGGCTGGTAATCAGGAAGTCGTTCAGATGGTCGGCCCGCGCCGCCCCCGGAAAAATCGTATTCAGCAGCGCGGCTGCGAAGTCTGCGCAATTGTTGGTGGCGCCGTTAAAGTGTCCCTCGTTCGGCTCATTCTGCAGCTTAGCCAGCAGACGGCGATCCTCGTCCGCGGTGGTCTTCACCACAAAAACGTATATATCCCGCTCAAAGGTGGCCGCCACGCCCTCGCGCCAAAATACGTTGGGATTCGTCCGGCAGCTACCCGAGCACACTGCGTCCATATACTTCTCGCGGTATCGCTCTTGCAGAATCCAGCGCACGGTTGGAGTGGCATACAGCGCGCGCTCCCGCTCGTCCTCCACCCCGTACAGGTAGATGTTCAAAGGGATGGCGTTCCAGCGGTAGCTGCGGTCCTCTCCAAAATTGCGGTAGCTGGTCAGCACCACGCCGTTTTCGCCCGGCTCGCAGGCTCGCACCGCCACCGGGCTGGCCGCGCAGATATTCGACAGGTAGATGGAAGCGTGCCCGGCGCCCGTCCAGCGGCTGGCGCCCACCCCCAGCGCTTCGTTCAGCATCAGCCCCACGTCGCCCCGGGCTCCGTCAGAGAGCATCATCGGCAGCACCATCATCGCCAGCAGCATTCCGGCCAGGCGAAGCCCGCGGGTGGCCCGGCAACGGCTCTGGATGGTGTGCGTCGGCTGCAATGTCTGCTTCTCCCTTGCGATGGATGTGCCCCGGGACTGCCCGGTTTTCCAATGGGCACTCCCGGC
>Ga0371490_1000991_pt1 | contig 16104 bp, 16 predicted proteins | sample MB2SIPfraction_FD_207959 | JGI IMG/M metagenome (GOLD analysis project Ga0371490, IMG submission 207959) | Lab enriched peat soil microbial communities from McLean, Ithaca, NY, United States - MB28FN SIP fraction | ecosystem: Environmental > Terrestrial > Soil > Wetlands > Peat | place: USA... | reverse complement strand
CCACTGTCCGCGCTGCGGCAGGTTGACTTCCTCGGCCTCGCCGATGAGCTTGGCGGCGAAGTCGTCGATGCCGGCGCGCACCAGGTTCGGGCTCTCGCCCAAGGCCCAGGCATGACCCTGGTGGAAGCGCAGGTGCTCGGGGATGGCAAAGCCGGCGACGATCGGCGCGGCCTTGTAGGCGCCAGCTTCGGCGGCCGGAGCGGTCTGCAATACGTATTCAGGAGCGGGCTTGTTGGTGAAGCGTTCCACAACCAGGAAGCTGACGAAGAGTGCGAGAACCAGAATGACTGTCATTGTCGAATCCTCCGCCCCGAAGGGCCTATGAGTAAGTTTCCGCGGCTCCTGGACTTCTTCCTTGCCTGGTCCGCGTACGCACTTACTAAGGGCACTCTGCTGGCCAAAGCGAGCCATTCTCTGCAACCCATACAAAGTACAAGCGTTAGCCAAATAGCCCAAGACGATGTAGAAAATCACCACACCGCTGTTTGTTGCACAATACAACAGCGTTTTACGGTTACACGGCCACGCGCAGCCCTCGCATCCACGCAGAATCAGCAACTTATGCAGACGTTGCGAAATCATGCAGAGAATCACAACACTGTTGTACATCACAACATAACAAGGAATGTTTTCCACAGAAAGGGTTATCCCTCCAAAGATATTTGGCATAAATCAGTGTGGAATTAACGGACGCAGTCAATACACTGATCCGGATGACCGAAGTTGCTACCGATTAACTCCTCAGGAGGATGCCGCAGTGAGCACACTGAACCCATACGCAAAGTATCTGGACGGACGCAAACCTGAGACGATTCTTTCTGCCACTGCCGCTGAACTTGCTTCGCTGCTTGCGGCGATGGGAGCAGAAAAGGCTGCCACGGCTCCCGCACCTGGCAAGTGGAGCCCGGCGGAGATCGTCTGCCACCTGGCTGATTGCGAGATCGTGTTCGCCTTTCGCCTTCGCCAGACGCTGGCCGAAGATGGACCGACGATCCAGCCCTTCGATCAGGACAGGTGGGCGGCAATCTACGGCAAAGTCCCGTCCCAGCTGGCATTGGCAGTATTCCGGGCTCTACGGGAATGGAACTTGCAGCTCATCACCACCGCACCGCCGGAGGCGGCAAAGCGCACCATGACCCATCCTGAGCGGGGTACGATGACCTTCCAGGCAGTAGTGGAGACCATGGCAGGGCACGATCTGAATCACCAGGAGCAACTGCGCAGAATCGCCGGAGTATAAGTGATCCGGTAACTGTCCGGATGGTCGTTGACAGCCTCGGGAACCCGGGGGATACTGTGCCAACTTCCTTTACACATTCCATTCGTGTGGCTTGGATAGCCAATGGAAGGCATCTTTGGAATGCTGGCCAGAAGGCAAGATCCTGTTCTCAGGCGGTGGACCTGAACCGGAACGCGCAACCAGTAACGTAGTCAACCAGTTGGCAATTGCAGCCCGTAGGCAATGTACGCCCGTGCAGATGGCCTTGGGCGCGCAGAGATTCGTATCTCCATGGACCTGGCTGGGGGAAATTTACTGACGAAGGCTCGGAGTCCGACTACCAGGAAACACAACACCGTTACGGCGCTTAACCTCTTGAGGCTAAACATGAACCGCATCAGACTAGCCGTCCTTGCACTGCTGCTGTGTTGCGCTGTGGCCCCCTGCGTGTTTGCCCAGGGCGAGTACAACCAGGGCTCCCGGGAAGAAAACTCCTTCCGCTTTGCCATTCTCGCCACCGAGCCGGCCATCCGCGCCGAGATGCTGGAACGTTTCGTGCAGAGTTATCCCTACAGTAACCACGCGGAGGGTGCGCTGGAAGCGCTGTGCAATACCTACAAGGCGATGCATGAGGCACAGCGGATGAAATACACCGCGCAGCGTCTGCTGGGGATGAATCCCAACAACCTGACCGGGCTGGCCACCATGGCCTACTGCGTCCACTCCGAGGCCGCAGCCGCCGCTCCCTTTGCCGGCGCGCAGATGCAGGAAGCAGGACAGTTTGGCGCACACTGCCTGCAGGCACTATGGTCGGCACCCAAACCGGCAGGCATCACGGACGAGCAGTGGAGCGCCACTCGGAACCAGTACCAGTCGGCCTGCCAGCAGGCGGTTAACGATGCGCAGGCCAACCCGGCTCCGGCGGGCAATCCGCAGCAACAGCCGGGAACCATGCAGCCTGCCTACCAGCAAGGCTATCCGCAGCAGAATTATCAGCAGCCCGGATACCAGCAGCAATATGGCGGCCAGAACAACTACTATCAGCAACAGGCGGCGGCTCAGCAACTAGCGGCACAACAGGCGGCAGCACAACTGGCTGCGGCTCAGCAGGCGGCGCAACAAGCAGCGCAACAAGCAGCTGAGCAGGAGGCTGCCAAACAGGCGGCAGAAGAAGAGGCCGCCCGTCAGGCGGCCATCAACGCATGCCAGGCGCAGTGCGAGGGTGTACACACGGCCTGCGTCCAGGCGCAGAGTAACCAGGTCAACAACGCCGTGGCCTCGGGCATTGTTGGAGCCCTCTTCCACAGCAGGATTGACGTGGCCACATCGGCCGTTGCCGCTGCCGGTACAGCCACCAGTACAGCCTGCACAGATGGGCTGGCCAGCTGCAATGCAGCCTGCATCGGGCCTCCGCCGCAGTAGCAAGGACAATCTAAGGCGTCCGTGCAGGAATTCTGCTCCTCGCTCTTACCCGGAACCAGCCTCACCACAACGTAAGGCATTAGCGCCTCCGCATTCTGCCGGGGGATGGCCGGTCATCATTTACCGGCCGTATTGCTCGGCCGTCACATGTTCCATCCAGTCCACAACCTTGCCGTTCTGCTGCTCCTGGATGGCAATGTGCGTCATGCCCGTTGTGGCCGTGGCGCCGTGCCAGTGTTTTTCTCCGGGAGAGAACCACACCACATCCCCCGCATGAATCTCCTCCACCGGCGCCCCCTCGCGCTGCACCCAACCGCAACCGGCAGTTACGATTAGCGTTTGCCCGAGGGGATGCGTGTGCCATGCCGTGCGCGCGCCCGGCTCAAAGGTCACGCTGGCGCCCTGCACCAGCGCCGGGTCGGGTGCATGAAAGAGCGGATCAACCCGCACCGCGCCGGTGAACCAATCCGCCGGACCTTTGATGGAAGCCTGCGTGCCGACTCTAGTGATCTGCATAATGAAATTCCTTTCGCTGACGGCCAGTAGCCGTCATTCAATGTTTTGCCGCCTGCGCGGATATTTGTCGTATGCCCGTTCTGGCTGAGGTTGGCGGCTGTTTACGATGCGACCTTGCCGCGCTGCTGCTCGCGCCAGCGTGCCGGAGGAATCCCCTCCCAAGTGCGGAAGGCGCGCACAAAGCTGTTTGAGTCCTCGTAGCCCAGCAGGTAGGCGGCCTCGTTCAGCTCCAGCACGGAGTTATTCAGGTAATGCCGTGCCAACTGGCGGCGAGCCTTTTCCAGTACGCGCTGAAAGCTGGAGCCTGACTCCTGCAAACGCCGCTGCAAGGTGCGTGAGCTGATACGCATGGCCCGCGCCACATCTTCGATGATGGGGCGGCGTCCGGTGAGCTGCTGCTGAATCTCACGGCAGACCGTCTCAGAGAAATCCTCGCTGTCTTGCTGCTGGCGCAGTTCCTCCTCCAGTTGTGGAGCCAGCATGGCCAGCAGTTCGGCGTTGCGCGTGACGAACTTCCGCGCAGCATCCTCCGCACGGTAGACGATGGCGTTACGCGTGGCGCCGAACTCCACCGGACAACTGAAGTGACGCTCGATCACTCTGCCATAGCTGCGTTGCTGCATGTACTCCAGGCGGAGCGGCGACAGATGGGTCCCAGTGCCGTGGCGGGCGATGGTCTGCAGCCAGGCAAAACAACAGTCAATCAGCGCCCTGGGTTCGGCGCCGCTGCTCAGCGTCCAACGGAACTGGATGCTCCACTCGCCCGCCTCACGCTCTTCAAGGATCTCCTCCGGGCAGGTCAGGCGCTTGAAGCGCGCAATCTGCCGCACGCCCGCGCCCAGGTTCTCCGTGCTGAGAGCGGCCAGGGCGCTGGGCGTTAATTTCTCGGTCTTGGCCTCCATGCCCAGCGCCAGGCCAATGGCGGGATCGCTGCTGACCTCGCCGACGGCATGCCACAGGGCAAAGAGTTCGTCGGTGGTGACCAGCAGGCGCGGCTCATCGAACAAACCCGGCGGCAACCCGGCGTGGCGCAGAACATCTGCCGCCGAGACACCCTTCTCCTCGAGTTTGATCCGCATTTGCCCGTTGAGGCGGAAGTGCTTGTTCATTGCGTTACTCGGCCTTCAGCGACGCCATGTCGATGCTGAAGCGGTATTTCACATCCTGCTTCAACATGCGCTCGTAGGCCTCGTTCACCTTCTGCATGGGGATGACTTCAACGTCTGAGGTGATGTTGTGCTGGCCGCAGAAGTCGAGCATCTCCTGTGTCTCCTTGATGCCGCCAATGGGCGAGCCCGACAGGCTGCGGCGGCCCATGATCAGGCTGAAGGCCGAGACCGGCAGTGGCTTTTCCGGCGCTCCCACCAGGGTGATGTTGCCGTCGCGGCGCAGCAGGTTGATGTAGGCGCCGATGTCATGATCTGCGGCGACGGCATCCAGAATGAAATCGAAGCTGCCCATGTGCTTCTGCATCTGGTTGGCATCGCGGCTCAGCACAACTTCATCGGCACCCAGGCGCAGCGCGTCGGCCTTCTTGTTCTCCGATGTGGTAAAGACCACGGTATGCGCGCCGAGGGCGTGGGCAAACTTGACACCCATGTGTCCCAGGCCGCCCAAGCCGACCACCCCTACCTTTTTGCCCGTGGTGACGCCCCAGTGGCGCATTGGCGAGTAGGTTGTGATGCCGGCGCAGAGCAACGGCGCGGCTGCGGCCAGGCCCAGGTTGGCGGGCACATGCAGCACAAAGCGCTGATCCACCACGATGCTGTCGGAGTAGCCGCCATAGGTGACCTTGCCGGTGTGCTTGTCAGGCATGTTGTAGGTGAAGACCGAGGCGTGGCAGAACTGTTCCAGCCCGGCCTTGCACTCCGGACAAGTGCCGTCGGAATCCACCAGGCAGCCAACGCCAACGACGTCGCCGGGCTTGAATCCGTTGACGGCGGAGCCAACCTTGACGACACGGCCGACAATCTCATGACCGGGCACGCAGGGATAAACCGTGGGCATGACGCTATGCCATTCGTCGCGTGCGGTATGCAGGTCGCTGTGGCAGATGCCGCAGAAGAGAATCTCAATCTGTACGTCGGTCTCGGTTGGATCGCGCCGCGCGATCGTGGTGTGGGCTAGCGGCGATGTTGCACTGGCAGCAGAGTAGGCTTTTGCGTTGTACATGAGCCTACTTTAGCCCTTCCGCTCTTCTCTTGATATGCAATTCGCGCCATTCTGTATGCAAAATACGCCACGGGGTGGCCGGTGGCGCAGTGCTTTGTAGCGTTGGCCCACTTGCTACTTCCTGTACACCACACCGTTCTTCATGACGAAGCTGACATGCGTGAGTGCCGAGATATCGGTGAGCGGGTTGCCGCGGACGGCGATGACATCAGCCAAGTAACCCGGGCGGAGCTGGCCGATCTGGCCCTCCCAGCCGAGGAGCCGGGCGCCATTGATGAGACCCGCGCGCAGGACATCGGCGGGAGCCATGCCGTATTCGGCCATCAGAACGTACTCGCGGGCCTGGGTACCGTGGGGAAAGGGTCCTACGTCGCTGCCCACGGCCATGGGGACTCCGGCGGCGAGCTGCTTTTTGAATTCGGCTGCGTGGTAGGCCAGTAACCGGCGCTCGCGCTCGGCCATGGCGGGTGACGCGGCGTGCTGGGCAAAGTACTCCGTGATGGTGAAGGTGGGCACGGCGTAGATCTGGCGCTCGCGCATCAGCTGCATGGTCTGCGGGCTGAGCTGGTCGGCGTGGTCCACGCTGGCCACTCCGGCCTGGGCGGCGAAGAGCGTGCCGGGTTCTCCTGTGGCGTGTACGGCCACACGGGCGCCCACGCGCGCGGCCTCGGCCACTGCGGCTTCGAGCTCGGCGCGAGTGTACTGATATGGCGTGGTGAAGCGGCCATCGCGCTCGCTGTCCTTGCCGGTCTCGTAGATTTTGATGAAGTCGGCACCCTCCTTGAGTTGCTGGCGGATGACCTTGATGAGCTCGGCGGCGGAGTCGGCATAGGTGGCGTTGCTGGGCACGTGGGCCGCGGGGTTGAAGTGGATGGCATCTTCGTGTCCGCCGGTGAGGTCAACGGCGTTACCGCTGATGCGCAGGCGCGGGCCGGGGATGAGGCCCTGGTCGATAGCGTTGCGGATGGCCGTATCGGCCGAGCCGGCGCCTTCGGTGCCCATGTCGCGCTCGGCGGTAAAGCCGGCCAGCAGATCGTCACGGGCGGCAAGCGCGGCGAGGATGGTGCGCGCGGGCACGCTCTCCTCGACGGTCTGCAGGTCCTCGGCTCCGGGATGGAGGAAGAGATGCACGTGAGCGTCAATCAGGCCGGGCACGAGCGTCAGGTCGCCGAGATCAAGCAGGGTGGCACCATCGGGATGCGTGACCGAGGGGCCGGCTTCCACAATGCGGTTGCCGCGGACAAGGACTTCGCCGGGAGTGACGAGCACGCCTTTTTCGACATCCACCAGGTGGGCGGCGTGCAGGATAGTGACCGTGGGCGCAGACGATGATGGCGCGCTCTGTGCGTGGGTGGCGGCGGTAACTGCGGCGAAGAGCAGAAGAAACGAAGCGGCGGCGGTAAAGCGATTCAGGCGCGACATGCGCCGAATGGTAGCACGAGGGTCAGCATCCTGTTTGGGAAGCCATGCTGCCATTCTATCGAGTGCCTGTTCCCTTCTTCCATTCTTCCAGTGTGTAATTGCACCTGTAAGTCCGATAGCTTGAGGCTATGCCGAGGTTGTAGCCACGGATGACAGTCACTCCCAGCGTATCGTGCTTGGCAGTCCCGGAATCAATTTCGATGAGTTTCTTGCCTACGGTTTTCGCAATACTCTCCATATCCTCCGTGCGGCCCGTCCAGCGCACGGTGACAACGCATGCTGTGGTTCTGGTGTCGTTGCTACTCCGTGAGACCTGGTCAACAATTCCCGCAGACTGCACGCCAGGCATATTCTCGATAACGCGTAGGTCCTGAGTGAGCTGGGACATATCCACTTTGGACGCGATCCAGTGCCGGAAGATGTTCCCGCCAACGTATGCGCCAATCGCCAGCACAATCAGAATGGCCCAGTGCCCCTTCCAGATCGGATAAGGCTTCACCTCGCCCGGAGAATCTGCCCGCACCACATACGAATCTGCCACCAGATCGTGCAATCCCTGCCGCGTGGCGCGATTGAAAATCACTAAGTACAAAGTCACAAGCGCCACAGCCTGAAACAAGGGGACTACATAATGAACGAAAATGCCCGGCACACGTGTGAGTGGCAATTCCAAGTTGCTACACGCCATAGGAAAGGTGAGAACCAAATAGCGCAGGCTGGCGCGCAATGGAGAAAGCAGGTTGCCATGGGCGTCCACGACCTGAACGCCTAGGAGCGCTTTCCCTATGGTCTGTCCGTTAAAAACGTTGCTATTGAGCAGAGCAAAATATGGCATGACCAGCGCAAAACCCACGAGCGGCCCCCAGGCATCAAGGTGCACAAACTGGTCATATAGAAAAATGGCGAGAAGGTGAATGGCTATGCTTAGGATCAGTACATCCAGTAAAAAGGCTGCGACGCGGCGCCAGAGCTTGGCGATGATGCGCGGTTGCACCTCAGACACAAGCGCTTCGCTTGTAAGTCCCAAAGAAAAAGGCGGCTCGGACACGATGTATCCTCTATAAGGGGTTCTCGCGAAAGGGGGGATGCGCGAGAAGAAACGTTACCACGGGTTCACTCTCAGATTCCACAGCGCATGAAATTTCCCTCTCACTCAGATGCGGCGGCGGTAAAGCGATTCAGGCGCGACATGCGCCGAATGGTAGCACGAGGGTCAGCGTTTTTGTGGGCTCTTCCACTCCAGGTAAGAACCGGCGGCGGCCAACAGCGCCAGCAGGATGAAGGGAAAGTCAGCGAGAATGGCGACAAGGTGGTATCCGCGCGAGAAGTGCCACCAGGCGATCCCGCACATCAGCGCGGCCAGCAACAAAATCAGCACAACACGCAGCAGCGGATGTGTGGCAAGAAACCTGCCAGCTTTCTCTTTTTCGACAATCGACATCAGCCTCTCCCTTGATTCAGCCCCGTCCTCGGAACTGGATGATCTTACGGCGGTCGCGTTTATCGGGGCGCGTGGGAGGAAGTTTTTCCCACTCGGCCATGGCGCGGCGCTGGGCGGCCACCTGCTGTCGGCGCTCAATGCTCTCCGGGCTTTCCTTGTAAAGAGCCTGCGCCACGGGAGCCGGGCCGCGCTCATCGCTGAGGCCCAGGACTTCAACATCGAAGTCGCCGCCATCGTTGGTGATGCGCAACTGATTCCCCGCGCGCAGCTCTCGCGAGGGCTTGATGGGCTGACCGGCAAGCTGCACGCGGCCCAGTTCGCAGGCACGCGCCGCCAGGGTGCGCGTCTTATAGAAGCGCGCCGCCCACAGCCACTTGTCCGCACGAACACCGAGCATGGATTGATTGTAATGCGTGGGGTGAAGTTTCGGATGTTTCGAAGGTTTCGGAGATAAGAGCAAAGGCAATTGCCAATCCTGCTGACGTGGAATGCTTTACTTCCCACGTCTGGCGAAAGCAGGCCAGACATGGGGCACCAATCTTTTCTAATTATTTGATACGTGGGCCACCTGCCGGTTAAAACAAAAGAAACACCCCACGCTTGAGGATGGCGCGGGGTGTTGCCGATAAGCTGTGCGTCAACCTTTCATCTTCTGCTCGGCGATCCACTGATTGATGCGGGCGTCGAGCATATCCAGCGGCAGCGCACCGCCATCAAGAATCTTGTCGTGGAAGGCTTTGATGTCGAAGCGCGGGCCTAGCTCTTTTTCAGCGCGGCGGCGCAGCTCGCGAATCTTAAGCTGGCCGAGCTTGTAGCTGAGTGCCTGTGCCGGCCATGCGATGTAGCGGTCGGTCTCGGATTGAACGGTGGGCTCATCGATGGCGCCACTCTGGCGCATGTACTCCACCACCTGATCGCGCGTCCAACCCTTGGAGTGGATGCCGGTATCCACCACCAAACGCACGGCGCGGAAGAGTTCGCTGGCCAGGCGGCCGTAATCGCTCACGGGATCCTGATAGAAGCCGACCTCCTTGCCGAGCTCTTCGGCGTAGAGCGCCCAGCCTTCGCTGTAGGCGCTGAAGAAGAGTCCACGCTGGCGGAAGCGCGGCAACCCGGTGAGCTTTTGCGCAATGCTGAGCTGGAGGTGATGACCCGGTACGCCCTCGTGATAGGCGATGGCCTCGTCATCCACAAGTGTGCGCTCCTCGAAGTGGCTGGTGGCGACAACGACGCGGCCCGGACGGCTGCCATCGGGGGTTCCGGTGACGTAGTGGGTGGCGGCGGCGGACTGGAACTCAGGAATGGCCTCCACCGTTACGGGCGCGCCGGGCAGACGGCCGAAGAGCAGCGGCAGCTTAGGCTCCATCTGCGCGATGTAGTGGCGGAAGTCGTCAAGAATCTGCTCGGAGCTGGTGGGCTTGTACTTGGCATCCTTCTTCACGGCCTCGCGGAAGCTGGCGAGATCGGGGTAGCCGAGCTTGGTGGCGATGGCCGTCATCTCACCCTGAATGCGGGCGACCTCGCGCAGACCGAGCTGGTGAATCTCCTCGGGCTCCATGTGCGTGGTGGTGCGGCCATAAATGTTATTGCGGTAGCGGCGCTCGCCATCGGGCAGGCTGGTGATGGCCAGCGCGGTGCGGCCGTGCGGTGCGTACTCGTCGCGCAGGAAGGCCGCAAACTGCTTGTAGGCGGGCAGAACCTCATCGTTGACGGCGGCGGTAATTTCGCGGGTGAGGCGCTGCTGTTCTTCATTACTGATATTGGACGGATACTTTCGGGTCGGGCGCAGGAAGGGATCGGCCTTGATGATGCCGTCGCACTGGCCGGGGAGCTTTTCGATCAGAAAGCGCACGGGCATCAGGTTCTGCCGCATGCCTTCGCGCAGCACGCCGGTCGCCTGCGTGAGCACGCGGGGAATCTGGTGCAGGCGCGCGATGTAATCCTCGTAGTGCTTAACGCTGTCTAACGGCACGGAGTTGGGCAAATCGGCCAGGCCGGTGTGGACGCCGTTCTGCTGGTTGATCGGCATCAGGTATTCCCGGAGCTCGTAATCTTCCAGGCGCATGCGCAGCACGCGCAGCAGCAGATCGTGGCTGAGCAAGTCCTGGTCGGCAAAGGCGGCGGTAGAGATGGCCTCAAGACGGTGAAGGAATTGGAGATCGCTCTGGTGATGACGCGCGACGGCCTCCAGAGAGTAGTCGGAGAGGCGGTCGTTGTAGCGATAATCGCCGGCGGAGGTGGCGCGTTCGGGAAATTCGCGCAGGCCGTACTCGTAATACTCCTCGAAGAGGGCGTTCTGGGTGGCGACGCGCTCGGCCAACGGGGCCGGATCCTTTTTTACGGGTTTTGCTGCGGGCTTGGCAAAAAGCGGCAGTGCGGCCAGCAAAAGCAGAGAACAGAGGATGTGGTGGATAATCTTCATCCACGAAGGGTAGCAAAAAACGCGCAAAGCGAACGTAAAGTTGTGTTTTATCGAGCGACGAAAGCCACGGGGCCGGATATGGAACAATCTGCGCCCATCTCGCTGCGGAAGGCGTTCCGCACTGCAATTTACGCTGTTAGAATGCTTGCACTTAGGAGCGCGTGAACTTTCCGCGCCTGCAATTCGTATCAACCAGCATGGCACTCGGCGCTGCACCCTCAATGCTGACCATGCTGACGGCTGTACCCAGTCGCACGGTGGAGGCACGGGTGGAAGAGGCGCAGGTTGTCGCACAACTGGTACGCCGTTGCGCACAGGGCGATGCCGTGGCCTGGGAAGAGATTGTGCAGCGCTTCCACCGAAGGGTTTACAACCTCTGCTACCGCTTTGCCGGCTCGACCGAGGATGCCGAAGACCTGACCCAGGACGTTTTCCTGAAGGTTTACCGCACGGTTACCACCTTTGACGGCGAAAAGGCCAGCTTTGGCACCTGGCTGACCACGGTGACGCGCAACCTGCTGGTGGACCACTTCCGGCGGACGCGCAACGACCGGGCGACCGATTCGATCGACTCTCCGCTGGGCGGCGAGGACGACGGCCCCACGCTGGCCGACCGGCTGCCGGGCAGCGATGGCAACGATCCCCACCGCCAGGCCGTGAGCCGCCAGCGCAGCCAGATGGTGCAGCGGGCGCTGCAACTGGTCAGCCCGGATCTGCGCGAGGCGGTCATCCTGCGCGACCTGCAGGATTTGGACTATCGCGAGATTGCACAGGTATTGAAAGTTCCGGAAGGGACCGTAAAAAGCAGGATCAATCGCGGCCGGGCGGAACTAGCACGGCTGTTACAACGTAGTTATCCCCAGGCCCTGTAATTGGTGCCGGGGGCACGGGCCCTCGGCGTGGGCAAGGCAGGTGAAGATCGATGACTGGCGAATATCAATCCGGAATGCAGTGCGCGGAGTTCGATCTGCTGCTGACGGAGGCCCTGGATGGCCTTCTGCAGGGCGAACGGCGCAAGCGCTTTGAGGCCCATGAGGCCGGGTGCCCGGCCTGCCGCGCGCTCTTTGAGGACGCCCGCAGCGGGTTGGCCCTGCTGCGCGAGGTGGAGGACGTGGAGCCGCCACGGCAGCTGGTGCACAACATCCTGGCCCTGACCAGCCAGGCCGCACCGGCCGTTGAGGCCGCGAGCATGCGGATGCCGCTGTGGATGCGCCTGCGCCAGTCGGTGCGCTCCCTGGTGGCCCCGGTGCTGACGCCGCGCTTTGCCATGTCACTGGGAATGGCCTTCTTCAGCATCACGCTGGTTTTGAACATGGCGCAGATTCGCATTCGCGACCTGACGCCGCACAACCTGAGCCACACCTTCTACACCAGCCAGAACAAGGTGATGAAGTACTACGAGAACATGCGCCTGGTGTACGAAATCGAATCGAGGGTACGCGAACTGAAGAACTCCAGCGACGACGGCGACAACCAGGAGAAGCAGAAGAAGAACGATCAGACGCGCGAGCAGAACGAGAACAGCCAGCCGGAAAGACGCAACCAGAAGCACGAGGTGGTTGGCGGACAGACGCAATGGCTGGCGCTGCGGAGTGGGAGCGATGAGCTCCCCGTGATAGCGGCCGCGCAAAGGAGTGAACTATGAACTGCGCACAACATACCGATCAGCCGGCAGTGGCTTACTGCCGGAGCTGCGGCAAGGCTCTGTGTGAGAGCTGCGAGCGCGACGTTGCAGGCACGGTGTTCTGCGAACCCTGCCTGGCAGAGCGCGTCCACGGCACCACAGCACCAGGCGCGACGGTTCCTCCGGCGGGCTTTGCTCCGGTGGCGGCGCCGGAAGAGGCGAGCCCCGGCCTGGCGCTCTTCCTCGGCTTCATCCCCGGTGTTGGCGCGTTTTATAACGGGCAGGTGGTGAAGGGCTTTGTGCACGTTATCGTGCTCTCCACGCTGATCTGGCTGAGCGAGCACGGTCTGGGCGCCTTTGCCGGACTGATGATCATGGCCTGGTTCTTCTACATGGTGTATGACGCCTACACCACGGCCAAGGCGCGGCGCTTCGGCATGCCGCTGCCGGATCCTCTGGGGTTGAACTACATCCTCGAAGGTCGCGACGGCACCTTCCGTCAGCGGGTGGAGCAGGCCGGCGAGCGGCTGGGCCAGCGCGTGGAACAAGCCGCCTACCAGGCCGGAAACCACTGGAAGAAGGCCGGCGGGGCGGCTCCGAATGGTTACACTCCCGGGGCCACGGCCAGTAACTTTACCGCCGCACCGAATGCGACGCCGGGCACTGCTGCGCCAGATGGCGCCAGCAGTACGCCCAGCGGTGATGCTGCGGGCACCACGCACGATGAGGTGAAGGGCGCGGTGCGCGACGCGGTGAAGGCCGCGGCCAATGCCGCCACGGTGGCAGCCAATGCCGCAGCCGATGCCGTGCGCAACTCCCAGGCCAACGCCAACTATCACCAGGGCGGAGCTTTCTACAACGGTCCGCAGGGAACGTACTACGCGCCTCCACCGCCAGTGCCGCCACCGCCTCCGCGCGCGGCCAGTCCCGCGGGAGCCATTGTGCTGATCGGGTTGGGCGGAATCTTTCTACTGGCCAACCTGGGATGGTTCAGCATTCGCTGGGTCTCGCACTTCTGGCCCGCAATTTTAATCGCGCTGGGCGTGTGGCTGGTGGTCAAGCGTCAGCGGGAAGCACGATAAGGAGGAGATGACCATGCGCTATTACCAACCCAACCCTGCCTGCGGATGCGCGCGGTGCAGCACGCGCGGACTGATGGGGCCGGCCGTGCTGATTACCCTGGGCCTGCTCTTCCTGGCGGCGAACTACACCGAATGGAGCTTTGAGCGCACCTGGCCGATACTGCTGATCGTCATCGGCCTGATCAAGGTGGTGCGCTACCTGATTGGCGACAGCGGGCACGTCAATCCCGGGCAGTTTGTGCCCTACGGCACGCCCTACGGACAGTATCCGCCACCGTATGCCGGATACCAGGCGCCAGTGGCACCGGCGGCAGCACAGGCCGCGCCAGCGCAGATGTCTCCTGAAACGCCTTTTGGCGAGGCTGCGAAGCCGGAGAACGGCGGCAGCAACGAGGTGAATCATGGCTAGTCCTGGCGGATACTACATTCCCCCGCCGCGGCCGCGCTCGATCGTCGGCCCGGTGATCCTGATCGGCGTCGGGGCACTGTTCCTGATGCGCAACTTCGGCTACTCGCTTGGCTTTTTGCAGGGATTTTCGCGCTTCTGGCCGCTGCTGCTGGTGGCCATCGGCGTGGTGCGGCTGGTGGAGTGGATGGTTGCGCGCAGCTCGGGACGTCCCGCGCCCTGCATGGGCGCCGGCTCGGTCTTCCTGCTGGTGCTGCTCATCATCGCCGGCAGCAGCATCAGCGCTATGAATCACGCGCCGGGCTTCTTCCACATAGGCCCGAACGATGCACTGGATGGCGGCGAAGAATGGATGCACCTCTTCGGCAACGAGTACACCTTTGACGGCGAGCTTACTCAACCTCTGCCCGCGGGCAACACCGTGCATGTGCGCTGCGACCGCGGCAACGTTACGGTGAATACCTGGGACCAGCCGCAGGTGCGGCTCAGCTATCACAAGCGGGTATTTACCAGCAGCCAGGGTGAGGCCGAGAACACGGACAAGGCCACCATGCCAAAGCTGGTGACGCAGGGCAACAGCATCGAGGTACAGAGCTACACGGAGAGCAACGGAAAGAAGGGCGTGGCCCTGGACATGGTGCTGTACGTGCCAGCCAAGGCCGACGTGGACATCAACAGCACGCACGGCAACGTGAGCGTGACCCAGCGCACCGGCGAAGTGCACGTGGTGGCCCAGCATGGCGACCTGCTGCTGGACCAGGTGACGGGCAATGCCACGGTCACCGTGCGCCACGGCTCGCTGCACGCCAGCAACGTGACGGGCAACCTTACGGCCGACGGGCGGCTGGAGGACCTGGTGCTGGATTCCATTGGCGGCTCGGCCGTGGTGACGGCAGACATCTTTGGCGACACGCACCTTTCGCATTTGGCCAAGGGCGCGGTGGTGCGCACCAGCCGCACAGAGTTGCAGGTGGCCAGGATGGATGGCGATCTGACGATGGATTCCGGCGACCTGCATGCGGAAAACCTGCAGGGACCGGTGTCGCTCTCCACCAAGGGCAAGGACATCAACATGCGCGACATCCGCGGCGACCTGCGCATCAACGATGACCACGGCGACATCAGCGTGGAGAGCGGCTCGTCGGCCACCCTGGGCAACCTGGAACTGACCACGCACCACGGCGACGTGCATCTGCGGCTGCCCTCCAAGGCCAACTTCAGCTACAGCCTGAACACGCGCCACGGCAGCATCAGCAATGGCTTCGGCAGCGCCGGAGTCGGCTCCAACGGCTCGGCCGCCATCAGCGGCACGGTGGGCAAGGGAGGCCTTCGGGTCAGCGTTATCAGCGACACGGGCGATATTCAGCTCACCAAGACCGAGGAGTCGATGACACCACCCGCGCCGCCTGAAGTGAAGCCTCCGGCCAAGCCGCCTACGCCTCCTACGTCCGGCAAACCCGGCAAAAAGAAGGTGGGCGACGTTGATGTGTTGTAGTTTCAATTGCCGATAGAAACAAAAAAGCGGATGGCCGAGGCCTTCCGCTTTTTTCATGGACAGCCGACTCAGATCGTGAAAACTGTGGCCGTAAGAGCGAGAACCGATCTGTCTAAAATCTAAGAAACGTTTAGCTTTAAAACCTTTAAAAAGCAGTTACCCGAAGTTGATGGGGTGCTTGCCCAGCCAATGCGAGTCGCGGGCGGTGCCGATTTCGCGCAGCGCGCCGCGGGCGATGCCGCTGGAGAGTTCGCGCGTCTCCCATGCGACGCCGGCGGCAAAGCCAACCACGGCACCAACGGCGCTCATGGCAGCCACGGCGGCCAGCTTCTTGCGGCGGCGCTGCACCAGCAGCGCGGCGGCGGCGGCCAAGCCTGCGCCCAGCACGCTGGGAGCCCAACTGGCACGCACCGAGCGGCCCAGCAGATTGCCCACCGACTGCCCGCCCAACACCGTGCCGGCACCCGTGCGCGCGCCCTGCAGTCCAGAGCCCGCCAGTTCACGCCCGTATTCGACTTCTGACTTCAACCACTCACCGATCTTCATTCCGGCCACTCCATATGCGACGAAGAAAATTGCGTTGTTTCGTGAAAAATCTGCTCTCCCGTCCCGTACTTCCGACCGGGGTATCGAAGCCCGATTTTCCGGCTATAAAGCTTGATAGTAACTCCGCTTTCGGCAAAGCGAAAGTGACGTTAGGCACCACCGGCCGACTTTTTGTTGCCCGCAGGCCATTTCCGGAGCAGGGACGGAAGGCGCATCCGGCATGGGTGCATAAAAAAAGACCCCGGCGCGTTGGCACCGGGGTCATTGCTAACTGATTGTGATTATGGAACCTGCTTGACCAGCTTGCCCTGGTACTGGCGGACGGGGTCATTGGCGA
>Ga0371490_1000987_pt1 | contig 16175 bp, 15 predicted proteins | sample MB2SIPfraction_FD_207959 | JGI IMG/M metagenome (GOLD analysis project Ga0371490, IMG submission 207959) | Lab enriched peat soil microbial communities from McLean, Ithaca, NY, United States - MB28FN SIP fraction | ecosystem: Environmental > Terrestrial > Soil > Wetlands > Peat | place: USA... | reverse complement strand
GCTTCTATTTCTACTTTGAAAAGACGCGCTCCGGGTTGAGTCATGCCGACTTTGGCACCACGAACCCCAACGAATTCACCTTGCTGCGGCTGGATGTGAAGAAATCCTCGCGCGAGGTGGTGATGATGTCTGCCAACGGCTACACCGCTGCCAGCGGCCTGGATGAGAAGAAGGCCGTGCGCTTCAATGTGGAGCGGATTCGTCCCGGGGTGTACAAGGTAACGCCCGCGGAGCCGCTGACGCCGGGCGAGTATGGATTTATAGGGGTGCCGGGAAGCCCCTACTTCATGGCCGGACGCAGCCGAATCTTTGACTTCGGCGTGGATTAGCGTAACTCCGGAATTTTCCAGCCGGGGCAACTCGCCCCGGCTTTTCCGTGGCGGCTTGCCAGAGTGCGGGCGAAATCGGCATAATAGTAGCTGCTGCAAGTGTCTGCCAGTCAACTGTCTGGCGATTCCTTTGTGGTACTGTCCGCGGCGGATGTCATCCGCCGGCGCCAAGGCGCAGCGGACATCTCAGCGCTCGAATCAAGGCCGGCCTGGTCCGGTTGCGATTTCCGGTCCTGCATGCGCCGCTCGGCGGATTGCAGGATGTCGAACGCTGGAGTTTACGAAGAGAGGAACGAAGCCTGTGCTAATGATTCGTCTTTCGCGCCGTGGTGCGCGTAAGCAGCCTGTGTATCGCATTGTCGTCATTGAAAAGGACCGCGCCCGTGATGGCCGCTCCATTGAAGTGGTGGGCCTTTACAACCCGCGCACTACGCCTGCCACCATCGACATCAAGAAGGATCGCGTGGACTACTGGGTAGGCAAGGGCGCCCGGTTGAGCCCGACCCTCGAGCGCCTTTACAAGATCGCCACCGCGGCTGCTGCTGCCGCGCCGGTCGCCTAACGAAGGAGACTGCCGCAATGCCCGCAAACCTGCCCGCACTGGCCCGTGAACTGGCCGACGCACTGGTGGATTATCCCGAAGATGTGGATGTAATCGCCAGTGGCGACGGCGAGGTTGTACGCCTGGAGCTGGAAGTGGCCGAAGAAGACCTGGGCCGCGTGATTGGCCGCTCCGGACGCACGGCGCGCGCGCTGCGCACCATCCTTTCCGCCGCGGCGGAAAAGAGTGGACGGCGCTGTGTGCTCGACATCGTCGAGTAGATAGCCGGGCAAGGGAAGCGCCATGAGCGAGGCCGAAGCATTCGTCACCATTGCGCGGGTGCTGAAGGTGCAGGGCCGCCACGGAGAAGTCCTGGCGGAGTTGCACACGGACTTTCCCGAGCGCTTCGAGGAGCGGCGAAGGCTCCACGCATGGTGGCCCAACGGCCAGCAGCGTGAGCTGGATCTGGAAGACTACTGGCCCCACAAGGGCTGCATGGTTTTCAAGTTTGCCGGGGTGGATTCCATCGAGGCTGCCGAAGAGCTGCTGAAGGCCGAGATTCAGATTCCGGCCACGGAGCGCGCCGAACTGCAAGATGGCGCAGTCTACGTCAGCGAACTGGTGGGCTGCCGGGTGGTGGAAGTTGGACCTCCGGAGCGCGAAGTGGGCGTGGTGGCAGAGGTAAATTTTGGGGCGGGAACGGCCCCGCTGCTGATCGTGAACGACGACGGCGGCAAGGAATTCATGATTCCCTTTGTGGAAGGCTACGTAAAGCAGTTGGACACCAAGGGGAAGCGGATTGAGATGCAACTGCCGGATGGAATGCTGGAACTGGATGCGCCGTTGAAGGCGCCTCCGAAGACGGCACCCAAAGGGCAATAGCGGTTTGCTGAGGAAGACACGTGCGGTTTGAGATCGTCACCATCTTTCCGGACTTCTTCAGCGGCCCGCTGGATTACGGCATTGTGCGCCGCGCGCGTACGGCCGGGCTCATTGAAATCGGAATCCACGACCTGCGAGGGTTTACCCACGACCGTCACCGCACGGTGGACGACCGTCCATTTGGTGGCGGCGAGGGAATGCTCTTAAAGCCGGAGCCGCTGTTTGACTGCGTCGAATCGCTGGGCGTCAAAGCCCGCGAAGAGCGTATGCAGCCAGAGAGCCGGGAGACGGTGGTGATGCTGTCGGCTTCGGGAAAGTTATTTACCCAGGCGATGGCGCAGGAGTTGGCCGCAATGGAGCGCATCGTGCTCGTTTGCGGACGCTACGAAGGCGTGGACGAGCGTGTGACCGAGCACCTGGCTGACCGAGAGGTTTCGGTAGGCGACTTCGTGATGAGCGGAGGCGAGCTGGGCGCGGCGCTGGTGTTGGATTGCGTGACCAGGCTATTGCCGGGCGCGCTGGGCAACGAGGCCTCCAACAAGACCGAGAGCTTCAGTGCTGTAGAGGCTGAAGCGAAGTTCGATGAGCTGGGACGGCTGGAGCCGGATTCGACGGCGGCCACCGGGGGATTGCTGGATGCGCCGCATTACACGCGTCCGGCGGAGTTCCGGGGTTGGCCGGTTCCCGAGGTTCTGCTGAACGGGAACCACGACGAGATCCGGCGCTGGCGGCGGCGCAAGGTGCTGGAAAAGACTTGGAAGAATCGTCCGGAACTGCTGCGGCAGGTCCGGCTGAGCAAGGAAGACCAGGAACTGCTGCGTGAGATGGATCGCGCGGCCCAGAAAAATTAGAAAGATCACGGGAAACATCCCGGTCCGCGAGGCCCCGGATACCCGAGAAGAGAAGAGGAAAAGAGCATGTCGTCATCTCCCATCATTACCCGTCTGCTGGCCAAGGCGCAGCGCACCGACCTGCCGAGCTTTGCCCCGGGCGACACCGTCAAGGTTCACGTCAAGATCAAAGAAGGCGATAAAGAGCGCGTCCAGATCTTCGAGGGCGTCGTCATTAAGAAGCGCGAGGGCGCACAGCCCAGCTTCACGGTCCGCAAGATGAGCTTCGGCCAGGGTGTGGAGCGCATCTTCCCCCTGGGCAGCCGCATCGTCGAGAAGATCGAGATCGTGCGCTCGGCCAAGGTTCGCCGCGCCAAGCTGTACTACCTGCGTGATCTGCGCGGCAAGGCTGCCCGCCTGAAGGAAGTCGATCGCGTCAAGTAGTTTGCGATTGCAGTTTTGCACTCACAGAGTGGGCGCGGATCAACCGTAGTTCGCCAAGGGGCGGGGTGCATCCCCGTCCCTTGTTGCGTTTGTACAAAGCGTTCCGGATAGGCCATGTGCGAAGGCCCTGAGCGCGGTGCTAAAATCATCAGTTCCGCACCAGAGCGGAAGGCATCTGTAAATAGAGAGGATTTTATGGCTACCCTTGCGAATACCGCGACCACCGTGGAGAGCGCGGCGCAGACCGTCTTCAAGAATGAACCCTTCGTGGACTTTACCCGGCTGGAAAACGCGCGTGCCATGCGCGAGGCCCTGGACAAAGTCCGGCGCCAGCTGGGACGCGAGTACGAGAACGTCATCGGCGGTCACCGCGTACGCTCCGAGGCCAAGCTGCAGTCCATCAACCCGTCACATCCAGAGCAGGTAGTGGGCATCTTCCAGAAGGCCGGCGCTGCCGATGCTCCGCTGGCCATTGCCGCGGCGCAGAAGGCTTTTGAAAGCTGGAGCCGCACCCCGGTGGAAACCCGCGCGACCTTGCTCTTCCGCGTGGCGCAGGCTCTGCGCGAGCGCAAGTTCGAATGGTCGGCATGGCTGGTCTTCGAGGTGGGCAAAAACTGGGTGGAGGCCGACGCCGACGTGGCTGAGACCATCGACTTCGCCGAGTTCTACGGCCGCGAGGCGCTGCGGTTGTCCAAGAGCGTGCCGCCTATCCAGCTTCCCGGCGAGCTCGATGAGTTGCGTTACATTCCGCTGGGCGTGGGCGCGGTCATTCCGCCGTGGAACTTCCCCTCGGCAATCATGGCCGGCATGACGCTGGCTTCCATCGTCAGCGGAAACACCGTGGTGCTGAAGCCGAGCGGCGACGCCATGACGATTGCCGCCAAATTCTATGAACTGCTGGAGCAGTGCGGCCTGCCCGACGGCGTGGTGAATTTTGTCACCGGCAGCGGCAGCACGTTTGGCAACGAACTGGTCAAGCATCCGAAGACGCGCTTTATCTCCTTTACGGGATCAAAGGAAGTGGGCTTGCATATTCACGAGCTGGCGGCCAAGACGCAGCCCGGACAGATATGGATCAAGCGCACGGTGCTGGAGATGGGCGGCAAGGACTCCATCGTGGTGGATTCCGACAGCGATCTGGACGATGCGGCGGCAGGCGTGATTGCCTCGGCCTTCGGCTTCAGCGGGCAGAAGTGCTCGGCCTGCTCCAGGGTGATTGTTGACGAGCGCGTCTATGACAAGTTCGTGGAGCGCCTCAAGGACCGCGCCGAGAAGTTGACCGTCGGCCCAGCCGAGGAGAATCCTAACCTGGGCCCGGTGGTGAACGAAGTCGCGCGCAAGACCATCCTCGACTACATCCAAAAAGGTATTGCCGAAGGCGGAAGGCTGATTACCGGCGGCAAGGCCGTGGAGGGTCTGGATGGCTACTTCGTCCAGCCAACTATCATCAGTGAAGTGAAGCCGGGCGACACCATTGAGCAGCAGGAGATCTTCGGGCCTGTGCTAGCCGTCATCCGCTGCAAGGACTTCCACGAAGGGCTGCGCATCGCCAACGACACGGAATTTGGCTTGACCGGCGCTGTCTACACCGCTTCTGAGGAGCGGCAGGAACTGGCCAGGCAGGAGTTCCACGTGGGCAACTTGTACATCAACCGCAAGTGCACGGGAGCCATGGTGGGAGCGCATCCCTTTGGCGGCTTCAACATGTCGGGAACCGACTCCAAAGCCGGCGGTCCGGACTACCTGCTGCTGTTCACGCAGGCCAAGAGTATTGCACGCAAGTTGTAAGCGCATGCGGAACGGAAAAGAAAACGGCCCGGTGAGAACTCTCATCGGGCCGCGATTTTTTTTGCCGTAACGTCTAGTCGGTGATGGCTCCGACGTTGCCGGCAGGGTTGCCCGGCATGTTGGCGGCGCTGGCCGCGGCGGCCTCTGCAAGGATGCGGTGGTGGATGGTGAACAACGCCAGTTCCAGGCGGTCGCTGACCCCGATCTTGTCGTAGACATTGCGCAGGTAATTCTTCACCACCTGCTCGGTGGTTCCCAGCAGACTGGCGATTTCCTTGTTCTTGAAGCCCTGCACGATGAGGGCGACGATCTTGAGTTCCTTGGGTGTCAGGCGGTCACGCACGCGAGCGCCAACAAAATCTTCGCCATCGGCGCTCTGGGCGGCCGAGCGCGTATCCTGGCTGTAAGCTTCACCGGTGCTGACCTTGCGCACACAGCGCAGCAGCTCGTTGCTATCCACCGAGCGGAAGATAACGCCGAGCACGCCGTTGGAGAGGTAGCGCTCCGGGGACTCGTTGTTTTCCCCGATGACCACCAGCTGAATGCCGTTCTCGCGGGAGATGGCGACCAGCCGCTGCGTATCTGGCAGGAAGCTGGAGGCATAGATCATCACCGAGCCGCGAAACTTCTCAATGGCAATCATGGCCTGCTCAACGGTCTGTGCCTGAGCGACGATGCGGACGTCATCCTCAACGGCGAGCACCTTGGCAATGCCGGCGCGGAAAATCGCCTGGTTGTCAGCGAGAATGATCTTCAGCATCTATTCTTCTCCTCGTTCTTCTCCGGCGCGCTCAATCTCATATCGTTCGATGAGGCAGGCGACGCCGGTGCGGCCATCCTCGGCCTTGGCATCGCAGCGCACTACCCTGCCATGGCAGTGCAGCCGGGCGTCGTGCTCGGAGCCGATGGATTCTGCGGGCAGGGTAATCTCAAACTCAATCGCGGAGTCCACTGTCAATCCGCCGTCTACCCACAGGTAGACGCCAGCGGCGCTGATGTTGGCCGTGCTGCCGGGTGGAATATGCTGATCCCCCAGGAAGCGCAGCGGTAGATGCATTGGAAATCGTCTGCCGGTACGAAAGTCTTCCACGTCCGCTCCCCAAAAGTGCCTCCGCTTTTTACAACTCCCGCGGGCACGATTGGATTATGTCACGAATCTGAGCCGCCATGTTATAGCAGGCGGCTGAGGAAGTGCAAAGGGAATCAATAGCTTAACTGGGCCCTGTGGAGCCTGCCGGGCAGATAGGCGACCGCCGGCAGGACTCCCTGGAGAGTACTAGAAGGCGTCTGTACCGCCTCCGCCAAAGCCTCCGCCGCTGAAGCCGCCATCGCCTCCGCCAAAGCTTCCGCCAAAACCGCTGCCGCTGGAACTGGCCTGCGGAGCAGCCGAGAACATCTGGAAGGCCGAGGTAGAGAAGCTGTTCATGGCTCCGCAAAACATCAGCGGATTCCACATCATGCCCATGCCGTAGCCGGCGCCAACGTACCAGGTGGGCGGCTCGGTGATGATTCCTTGGAATGCCTGCGCCCAGTGCTGCTCTACGCCAAAGGCCATGGCGTAGGGCAGGAAGCGCTCAAAAGTGTCCGGTGGCATGCGTTTAATGCGGTCGCCGTCCACCCGGGTGAGAAACTCCTTGAAACCCAGGCACTGCACGCGGGCGCGGGCACCGCGAACCGTTTTCGCCGCAAGGTGACGGCCAAATAGGTACACGATGAGCGCCGAGAGGGCGATGCCCGCCACCAACACCGTGGGCGCGCCGAAAAGGCGGATGCGACCGGTCATCTGCAGCCACAGGAAGGGCAGGGCGATGACCAGAACACCAGTAACCACCAGTCCCTTGGCCGTCTCAGGATCGGTGGAGTAGAGGTCCTTTGAACGCAGGGCTCCAAGAATCTCCTCGCGGATGCTGGGCAGCGCGATGTAAAAGCGGTTTTTCAAGTCGCTGAGCGTGGTCTCCTCGGCGGTGACCTCCGGGAAGAGGTTGTTGAGGATCTCTTCCTCGTGCGTGGCCAGACCCTGCCACTCGCTGCGTGGTTTCATCAGACGCAGGATGTAATCCTTGTGGGTGAATAGCAGGATTTTGTTCTCGGTCTCGATAATCTTGATGTAGCCCTTCACCGCCAGGTCGATGACCGTGCAGGTGATGTCTCGGGCCTCGATGTTGTCGGTGATGAGGGTGCCGGCCTCGGCCGGGGTCATGCCTGGAGGCGGCTCGTACATGGGCGCCACGGAAAGACCGCTCTCCGCGTCACGGCCCTTGAACCACCAGATGACGATCATGACGATGAAAGCCCACAGGGGCAGAAAGACTCCGGGATTGCCGGAGACAAACCACAGGATGCGGGTCAGAGCCGAAGGCGGGGTGAGCACGCCCTTGGGAATGCGTATATCCAGGGTGAGGCCGTTACGGGCCGGCAATGCGTGGTTGGCGTCAAAGCTGATGTTGGCGCCGTCGATGGTGACCGTGGCGTCCTGCCCGCGCGAGCCGTAGACGCCGGTGTAGGCCTTGGCCTGCAACTGGCCGGCGGCCGTGGCCGGCAGAGCAACCGTGGCCGTTGCAGCATCGATGAGAACCGGCGTGTCCAGGCCGGTGACGTTCCAATAGAACTCGTCGAAATCCTTGAAGTAGCGGATGGCGTTCTGCACGCGATAGGTGATGCGCACGGTGCGCTCGGTGTCCGTGCCGGCGGCATAAATCTTCAGCACCAGGAACTGGTGCACCGCCCCGCCCGCCACGCGCTGGTTGCGCGAGCTCTGCTCGAACTTGATCGGCGAACCGTTCTCATCGGTGACGGACGCCACCTTGACCAGCAGCCGGTAGTTGGTGCCGTCCGGGCCTGGGTATTCGACAGGAATGTCGCGCAGAATGCCGTTGTAGGCGCCCTGGAAGAGAGGATGAATTTCCTCTTCCACCAGTACCGTGCCATCTTCGGCAACCGTGCAGCGGGCATCGAAATGGGTTATGTGCCAGGTGCGTGCAAAGGCCGGTGCGCTGACCAGCACAAAAAGGAGAAGCAGAGAACCCCAGCTCAACCGGCTGGGGTTCAGGAGCGATCGATTGGTCGCAGTCATTCGTGTCCTATCGGTGCCAATATCAACCCGGTTAAAACTTCACGGCCGGTACGGCGCGTTCGGTGGGATCGGCGATTTCAAAGAACTGGCGCTGCTGGAAGTTGAACATGCCCGCGATGATGTTCGTCGGGAAGGACTGGATTCTGGTGTTCAGATCGCGCACCACGGCGTTGTAGTAGCGGCGCGAGTTCTGCAACGCGTCTTCCAGATCGCTGAGCTGACCCTGCAGACTCATGAACTGCTCGTTGGCTTTTAGCTCGGGATAAGCCTCGGCGACGGCGAGCAGGCCGCGCAACGCCTGGGTGAGCTGGCCTTCGGCCTGGGCGCGGTCCTCGGCGCTGGTGGCGGCCATGGCGGCGGAGCGGTAGCGCGCCACGTTCTCAAAGGTATCCTTTTCATGCGAGGCGTAACCCTTGACGGTCTCCACCAGGTTGGGGATGAGGTCGTGGCGGCGCTTGAGCTGGATGTCAATATCGCTCCATGCGTTGTCGGCCCGCACCTTGAGCTGCACCAGCCCGTTGTACATCCCGCCGACAATCAGCACGACAACGACGAGTACGGCAAGAAAGACCAGAAAAGGTACCATGCGAATCCTCCAAACACATACAGAATCGAGAGACCATCATAGCCCGCGGCGGGCCCTTATGGAAACCGCGTAGCAGGTCCTTTCATCGAAGCGTAATGTGTCTTGCTGTAGATGTGACAACTCACTTCAGCTCCGGGAAATCCTCCTCGCGGTACTCACGCTGCACGCGCTCACCGCTGGCCACCTGCGCCGCCTCGCCCTTGCGCAGCTCAACGCGGCGGATCTTTCCGCTGATGGTCTTGGGCAGGTCCTTGAACTCGATGCGGCGCACGCGCTTGTAGGGCGCAAGAGCCTTGCGGATGTGTCGGAAGATGTCCAGCGCCAGCTCGCGAGAGGGCTCAACGCCCGCGCGCAGGATGACGAAAGCCTTCGGTATGGCCGTGCGAATCGGATCGGGCGAGGGTACTACGGCGCACTCGACGATATCGGGATGCTCGACCATTGCGCTCTCCAGCTCAAAGGGGCTGATGCGGTAGTCGCTGGCCTTGAATACATCATCGGCGCGGCCGACGAAGGTGAAGTAGCCGTCTGCATCCTTGGTCATCACATCGCCGGTGCGGTAAACCTCGCCGGTGAGATGCTGCACGTTGCCGAGGTCATCCTGGTAGCCGGGCATCAGGGCCATGGGAGCGGGGTTCAGGCGGATGCAGAGCTCGCCCTCCTCGGCCTCTTTGTTGTCCAGATCCAGCAGCGTCAGGCGGTAGCCGGGCATGGGACGCCCAACGGAGCCGACCTTCATGGGCTGGCCGGGCGAGTTGCCCAGCTGTGCCGTAGTCTCTGTCTGTCCGTAGCCGTCGCGGATGGTCAGATTCCAGGCGGCGCGCACGCGCTCGATGACCTCGGGATTCAGGGGCTCTCCGGCGCTGACGGCCTCGCGCAGGCTGATCTTATAGTCCTCGAGTTTTTCCTGCGCCAGCATGCGCCACACCGTGGGCGGAGCGCAGAAGGTGGTCACCTTGGACTGCACCAGCGCATTCAGCAGGCCGGCGGCGTTGAAGCGCGCCTGATTGTAGGCAAAGACCGTGGCCTCGGCGTTCCACGGGGCAAAGACGCAGCTCCACGCGTGCTTGGCCCAGCCCGGAGAGCTCAAGTTACAGTGCACGTCACCGGGCTGAAGGCCGATCCAGTACATGGTGGTCAGATGGCCCACAGGATAGCTGACGTGCGTGTGCAGCACGACCTTGGGCTTGCTGGTGGTGCCGCTGGTGAAGTAGAGCTGAAGGGGATCACTGGCCTTGGTCACGCCCTCGGGCTCGAAATCTGCGGAGTAGGTATAGCCCTGGTCAAAGCGCGTCCAGCCCGGCGCATCTCCGCCAACCGATACGCGGCTGATGGCCTTGAGGTGCTCTACCTTGGGCGCAAGATCGTGGCTGGCGATGATGTGGCTGACGTTGCCGCGGCGGCTGCGGTCGGTCAGATCCTCCTGCGTCAGCAAGGTAGTAGTGGGGATGACCACCGCGCCCAGCTTCATGGCTGCGAGAATCGACTCCCAGAGCTGCGGCACATTACTCAGCATCAGCAGGATGCGGTCTCCGCGGCGCACGCCGAGCGAACGCAGGAAGTTGGCGATCTGCGAGCTGCGGTGAGAAAGCTCGGCAAAGGTGAGTTTCTCTTCACCGCCCTGCTCGTGCATGACCCAGAGCGCCATCTGGTCGCGGCGCGGGCCGCGCGCAATGGCATCAAACCAGTCGAGGGCCCAGTTGAATTCGTGCAGCTTGGGCCAGGTAAATCCCTGGCAGGCCGTGGCGTAATCGGCGCGATGCTGTAACAGGAAGTCGCGCGCGGTCAAAAAGCTCTGATGGGCATCACTGATGCCCTGCTGGCTGGCTGACATGTGGGTTCCCCCTTGGGAGCAAAAAGAGAATTATCCGGACCTTGGACAGCATTCGCGGGCCGGTAATTTTGCGACGCGGATTATGTCAGAAGATTGCCGCGGATGCCACAAGATGATGGCGCACGGAAATTCTCCGCATGAGCCGATTGGGGGCTCCAGAGCATCTATTAAAGAAGCGGAGACGGGGTGACCCGGTACGCTGTTTTATCGCGCTCAGCGGAGGGCTGAACCATGATGAACCCAACCGATCTACACCTCCTCTCCCGCCATGGCGTGTTGTGGATGTTTGCAGCCACGCTGGGCGAGCGCCTGGGGCTGCCGCTGTTCGTCACTCCACTGCTGTTTGCCGCCGGAGCCCTGAGCGCCATGGGGCACATGCACTTCGGACTGCTCCTGGTGGTCACCACCGCAGCCTGTTTACTGGGTGACACCCTCTGGTATGAGTTGGGTCGCTGGAAGGGTGGCGCACTCTTCGGCCTGCTGTGCCGCATAGCATTGCAGCCGGATAGCTGCGTGCGGCGCAGCGAACTGGCGCTGGAGAGGCACACCGGCATCAGTCTGCTATGGGCCAAGTGGCTGCCCGGAGTGGCGCACCTGGCCGTGCCCATGGCCGGAGCCGCGCGTATTTCTCGCGCCCGCTTTCATCTTTACAACACCGCCGGCTCTTTTGCATGGTTGGCCCTTCTGCTGACGGGCGGCTACCTGAGCATGCGCACCGTGGACTGGCTCGGTCTGTTTGCGGTCACCGCGCGCTGGGCGGTGGGTTTGGCACTACTGGTGAGCGCCATCCTGCTGTTGCACGCATATATCGAGCGGCGGCGGTTCGTGCGGTCGCTGCGCATGGCGCGCATCTCTCCCCAGGAACTTTACCGGATGGTGCAGAAGGGCGAGCAGCCGGTGATCATGGACCTGCGCCACGCACTCGACTTTCTGGCTGCTCCGCGAACCCTGCCCGGTGCTGTGCGCGTGCCGCCCAACGAGGTGGAGATGCGGATTGGTGAAATTCCCCTGAGCCGCGACGTTGTGGTGTATTGCACATGCCCCAACGAGGAGACGGCGGTAAAGGTGGCGCGTCAGTTGCGCGGCCTCGGCGTGGAGAAGGTGCGTCCGCTGGCGGGTGGGCTGGCAGGATGGGAAAAGCTGGGTTACCCCGTGGATCACCACCATGGGGAAGACGGCCGTCCGCTGGTGGCAGTCGAAGCTCGCTGAGCGGTTGGACAATAGTCCTTCCGCGCTGTACACGGTTTGCAGAGTATGAAAGACCATGCCGGTCACCACTCCGTGCACTTCCCAGGTGTTTTTCCAGATACACTAGAAAGTGGCGATGGGGACGCTTGCGCCGGCGGCGGGAAAGCCCGCTCGGCTCGCGGCGTCCCTTTACTTTATACGGAGTTATTCCTGGATGTTTTTACCCGCGGACACAGCCATGCTGGCGCGTCACGGCGTGCTTTGGATGTTCCTGGTGACCCTGGGCGAGCGCCTTGGATTGCCGGTGTTCATCTCTCCGCTGCTGCTGGCTGCGGGAGCCATGGTGGCAGTCAATCCCACGCAGTTCTGGCTGGTGATGCTGGCTACGGCTGTCCCATGTCTGCTGGGCGACGCCATGTGGTACGAGCTGGGGCGCTGGAAGGGACGCGCGGTGATCGCCGCCGTCTGCCGCATTTCCTTTGTACCAGACGCACTGGAGCAAAAGGCCTATCGCGGGTTGGACCGTTTCCGTGGGCTCTCGCTTCTTTACGCCAAGTGGATTCCCGGCGTGGCGCACCTGGCACCGCCGGTGGCCGGAGCAGCTCGACTGTCGCGCCTGCGCTTTCATCTTTATAACGGCATAGGCTCCATCGTGTGGATTCTGGCCATGCTGCTGGCTGGCGTTTTCAGCATGCGGCAATTTGACTGGATGGAGATGTTTGCGCGCTCTTCACGCTGGTCCATTGGTTTCGTGCTGGTGGCCTCAGCGCCATTGGCGCTGTATAGCTGGTGGCGCCGCCGTGAGGCCATACGGCGGAGAGAGGCCAGTGAGCGTGTTGTAAGTTCAACGCCGGTGCTGAATACACAGAGGAAAGATTAGATCCGCACCAAGTCGCTTCCCGGCAACAATGCTTGCAGCGCGCGGCAAAGCGTTTTAGGCTCGTAGTATCCACAGCAATGCGAGTTCCTGCCCCGCAGGGCGGGAGGAAGGCGCGCACTGCCACAGCCATTGTCCGTGGCCGGTGCGGGGGACAGCAGTTTTTATGTTTCATCAAACAGATGACCTGAGAATCAAATGGACTAAGGTGGTGCTTCCGCCGGTGTTCCTGGAGGAAGAGCTGCCGCTGACCGATGCCGCTTCGGCGACGGTCTTTGAAGCACGCCACGCCATCGGCGAGGTGCTTGAAGGTCGCGACCACCGTTTGGTTGTGGTGGTCGGCCCATGCTCCATCCATGACACCAAGGCGGCACGCGAGTACGCCCAGCGGCTGAAGAAGGTTGCCGACGAGTTATATCGTGAGCTGATCCTGGTGATGCGCGTGTACTTTGAAAAGCCGCGCACCATCATCGGCTGGAAGGGTCTGATTAACGATCCCTACCTGGACGGCTCCTACAAGATCAATGACGGCCTGCGCATTGCGCGCCGCCTGCTGCTGGATCTGGCCGAAATGGGCGTACCGGCCGGCACGGAATTTCTCGACATGATCTCGCCTCAGTACGTGGCGGCACTGGTGAGTTGGGGCGCCATCGGCGCGCGCACCACGGAGAGCCAGTTGCATCGCCAGCTGGTCAGCGGCCTAAGCTGCCCGGTGGGCTTCAAGAACGCCACCAGCGGGGACGTGCAGATCGCCATCGAGGCCATGCTGTCGTCGGCGCACGCACATACTTTTCTTGGCCACTCCAAACATGGACAATCGGCCATCTTTGTCACGAACGGCAACCCGCAGACGCACATCATCCTGCGCGGTGGCAACGGCATGGTGAACTATACGGCCGAGGCCGTAAACGATGCCTGCACACGGCTGGAAAAGGCCAAGCTGAAGCCGCAGGTGATGATCGACTGCAGTCACGCCAACAGCCTGAAGGACCATAAAAGGCAGGGCGTGGTTTGCCGCGACGTTGCCGCGCAGATAGCCGGCGGTGATCGCCGCATCCTGGGGTTGATGATTGAAAGCAACCTCGTTGCCGGCGCGCAAAAGCTGGAGGCGGGCAAGGAGTTAGTCTACGGACAAAGCATCACCGATGCCTGTATTGCATGGGATGAAACCGAGACACTGCTGCAGGAGCTGGCCGAGGCTGTACGCAAGGGAAGATAGCTTCGACGTTTTAGTGACGACAACATAAAAAGGGCGATCCCGAGTAGGATCGCCCTTTTATATGTCTATATAGTTTTTGTTACGGTTTGGCCGTGGCCGTACCTGGGGCTGCCGATGCGCTGGCCGCGGGCTTGGTTTCTGGTGACGTCGTGGCCGTACTCTTAGCGGGCTTACCATGCTTGCCAGGCTTCGCCTCTGGAGTTGCGGCGGCCGGAGCGGGTTCGTGCTTGACCTCAACCAGCAGCGGCTTGCGTGGCATCAACTCGTCGCGCATGGCGGCGTTATAGAGGAACGAGGCCATGATGATGGAGGCCTGTATCAGGTCCTCACGCTGTGCGTGGTCGTAAACGTCCATGTTGGAGTGGTGGGTGCGCGTATCGTACTCCAGCCAATCCTGAATGAACTGAAAGCCCGGGATGCCGACGGCGTCAAATGAAACGTGATCGGTCGAGCCGGTGTTGCGCATGGTCACCGTGGTGAAACCGAGGTCATGGAAGGGCTTTCCCCACTCCTCGAAGATGGGAACGACGGCGGCGTTTTCCTGCGCGTAGATGCCGCGAATTTTGCCGCTGCCGTTGTCCAGGTTGAAGTAGGCCGAGATCTTCTCCTGCCCGGGCTTAAGAACGACCGGCAGCGGAGTGGTCCGCATATAAGATGGAGTGTTGTCACCCTTCGGCACCTCTACATATCCAAAATGCTCCTTCACATAGGCCTCTGAGCCGAGCAGGCCTTCTTCCTCGCCGCCCCAGAGGGCGATGCGGATGGTGCGGCGCGGTTTGACACCCAGGGCCTGCAGGATGCGCACTGCCTCCATGGCCACGGCCACTCCGGCGCCGTTATCGGTGGCTCCGGTACCGCTGTGCCAGCTGTCCAGGTGGCCGCCAATCATGACCACCTCGTCCTTCTTGTCGGTGCCAGGAATTTCAGCGACGGTATTAAAGACCTGCCCGTTGTCCGGCGACTCAAAGTGCGCCTTCACGTCAATCTCGACCGTGACGGGAATCTTCTTATCCACCAGGCGCGCGATGCGGTTGAACTGCTCGGCGGCGATGACCAGCTGCGGCACGCCGTCGGGCGAACCCGGCTTATAGTTCTGTGTACCCTGCACCAGGATCAGACCGTAATCCCAGCGACTGGCTTCGATAGTGGCTGCCGCCTTCTCGTCCTGCAGGAATTTGTCGGTGGCCATGCTGAGGCGGCGGCGCTGCATGATCTCCTCGCGCGTCCATACCCGGCCGGTGGGATCGCGGAAAGATGCACCGGGGATCTGGTACTCGGCCGTCTCCTTGAGGCCGGCCTCGTCATAACGTCGGCTGGCGGCCGTGGTCTCCAACTGCAGGTCACGCGGGTCGCCGACGAGCACGATCTTGCCGGTGAACTGGCCCTTGAGCTTCTCCAGCTCTTCGACACTCTTGACCCGCAGCGGCACCACCTCACCTTTTAAAACTCCATTGGTCGCAGGGGTCCATGCCTTGGGGATGCCGAAGATGATTGCCGTGTCCGGGGAGGTCATGCGGATGGAGACTGAATCCAGCGCCCAGCCGCGGCCGAAGCTGAAGCCCTCAAGGTGGGCGTTGACAAGGCCCCAATCACTGAGCTGCTTCTGAGTAAAGAGGTTGGCGTCCTTCAGGTGCTGCGAACCCGTCAAGCGCGGTCCAATGCGGTCGCTCAGTTCGGACAAGGTCTGCATCACCTTACTGTGCCGGGTGCCCTCTTGGCGGATGCGGCTGACCATTTGCAGGTCAACTCCCTCGGGAGCCGGCGCGGCCAGGGCCGGAAGAATCATCGCGAAGATCAGCACTACAGATGCAGCAATGTAGAAGATGCGCCGCGAGCGGCGTAGTGGGGTCATTGGCTAAACCTCGGTACGACTGGGATTCTCGCGGAGTGTGCGGCGCGAGCGAAGCGTAGAAGCATCTTAGCACTGGGCGAACGCCCTGAAGGCAGGCAGCATGATCGAACTATGTAACGAAGCGTAAAGGACGAAGTGAAGCCAGCGGTCACGATATCCAATTCTGGAACCATGCCTCATTCGGAACGCGGGAATACACAATGCATCGTGCAATGTGCGTTCACTGTATGTTGGCAACGCCATGTGGAAGGAAAATAGTAAACCTACTCCCCCATAAAGTATGCGTAGTAAGACGTATTTATAGTGCCGGGATTTTGTGTGGAGATTAAGAATGGAAGAAGTCAGCATTGTTCGCGTGCAGCCAGCGCTGGTCCCCCTGGTTGGGGAACAGCCCAAAACCATCATGCTTGTGGAGGATGAGCCCACGGTGCGTAACCTGCTCCGCGAGGTGCTGACGCGCTGCGGCTATCGTGTACTGGCCTGCGGATCGCCCGATGAGGGTCTGGACGTCTGCCACCGTTATGAGGGACCTATCGATCTTTTGCTCACCGACGTGGTGATGCCCGGCATGAATGGCTGCGAGATGGCGGAGCGCATCAGTGCCATGCTACCCGGATTGCGCATCATCTTCATGTCCGGCTACTCCGAGCAGGTGCTGATGCAGGACGGTCAACTGGATCCGCGCATTGAGTATCTGCAAAAGCCCTTCACCTTGCAGACGCTGCGGACACG
>Ga0371490_1000985_pt1 | contig 16191 bp, 13 predicted proteins | sample MB2SIPfraction_FD_207959 | JGI IMG/M metagenome (GOLD analysis project Ga0371490, IMG submission 207959) | Lab enriched peat soil microbial communities from McLean, Ithaca, NY, United States - MB28FN SIP fraction | ecosystem: Environmental > Terrestrial > Soil > Wetlands > Peat | place: USA... | reverse complement strand
TCCCGGAATGACCTTGAAGAGGACAAGACTGACGCTGGCCATACCGGAAATGGAACCGATTCCAAACATCTTCAACATCTGTTCCTGCCAGGGGTTGGAAACGTTTAGAAAGGTCAAGGCGGTCATGGCAGATAATAATTTCCACAAGGCGGCAACCATGAGTCCCACAGCGGGCGCCACAATGATGCCGGTGCCGGCTGCTGGTGCTCCGCCACCTGGCCGTAAACCCGCCGGCGAACCGGGCATGGAACTGACGCCGTTTTGCGGGTGCAGCCAGTGGATCATTCGCTTTCCCTGGCCGTCGGTGAATCCTTTGCAGACAATCAAGATCCAATCAATCATGGCCCAGATGACGCAGCCGAAAAATACAACCCCCAGCAGAATCCCGGTGACAGGTTCTCCGTGCCGGCCCAAGGTCGCACAGGCAATGGTCAAGAGGATGCATGCTACAAAAGCGCCCAATTGCAAGAATGCAGTCCCGATTTTTCCGACGTAGAACCGGTGGGCGCCGAAGATGCCGAAGGGGAAGGCCAGCAATAATGTCGGCAAGAGGATTTTATCGCTCGTCATTTTGGCGGGGGAGACCACCGCCGGAGGAACGGTGCCGCCTTTGGCGGCGAACCCCGCCATCGGCGGTGGCGTTCCCGCAATCGTTTCCACGTCCGATTTAAGCTGGTTCACCTGCTGATAGCGGCGCTCCGGTTCCTTCTCCAGCGTGTGCATCACCACTTCGTCGAGGCGCACGTCAATTTGAACTTTTTTCGACGGCGGCGCAAATTTGCCCAGCGGCAGTTCGCCGGTCAGCATTTCGTAGAAAACCACGCCGAGTGAATAAATGTCCGCGCGATGGTCAACTTCCTGCGGCTTTTCAATCTGTTCCGGCGCCATGTAATGCGGCGTGCCCACCACATCCTTGACACCCGTCAGGGAAATTTTGCCGGGAGCGGCGCCGACAATTTTGGCGATGCCAAAGTCGGTGATTTTCACCCGGCCCCGTTTGTCGAGCAGGAGATTCTCGGGTTTGATGTCGCGGTGAACGATGCCTTCGTTGTGGGCGAACTGGAGCGCTTCACAGATTTGCGGGACGATGGCCAGCGCCTGTTCCGGCGACAATCTCCCGGCGTGTTCGACCTCGCGCAGGTTGGTTCCGTCCACAAACTCCATGATGAGATAATGCAACGGGCCGGTCTTGCCGAAGTCGTGAACGGCCACAATGTTCGGGTGATTCAGCCGGGCGAGCGCACGCGCTTCGCGGTTGAACCGTTCGGCAAAACCGGGATCGCTGGCCACCGCCGGCGGCAGGACCTTCAGGGCGACAAAGCGGTCGAGGGCCGGCTGGCGCGCCTTGTAAACCGCGCCCATGCCGCCTTTGCCAATGAGGCCGAGAATTTCAAGTTGCGGAAAAAGCCGGGCAATTTCCTCAACCGGCGGCGGCACGAACCGCGCCCCGGCGGCCTCGCCACTAACGCCACCTCCGCCCTCGGTGGGGAACCCGGACTTGATGAGACACTCGGGGCACAGCCCGAGCGGCACATCCGGCGGGAGCGGCTTGCGACAGTTCGGACAAATCTTGATTGTTTCCATATAATTCGTTCTTCCACTCTATACTTAGGAAACGGCGCCGAAAGGTTGCCCCAAAAATCGCCGATGACCCACTTGAGCGGAAGCCAGAAGCTATCCGACTCCTTGGGTCCACCTCACAGCGTGCCGGCGGCGACCAAGTCCAAGGCGTAGCGCAGCGCGGTCTCTCTGTCGAGTACATAGCGCCGGAACACTTCGTAGGTCAGTGGATGCGTCACGGGAAAGGTGTCAGCTTTCGGATCTTCCGGCATATACAGCTGTAGCGAGTTGGCAATCGAGCCGTCCAGCTTGGACTCCGGCAGGGTGAAGTGGGTCACCTCCATGAAGGCGTTCGGGGGTTGCATGGGAGGAACGCCGACCGACTTCGCGCCCATGTGGTGCAGGTAATACAAAAAGTGGAAGGCGGCGCTGTAGGTTCCCTGGTCGGTCAACACGACGATGTTCCTGGGTTGGTAGAGCGGCTGGCCATTCAGAGCCTCCAGCGCGGCGGCAAAGGAGTAGCCCGCTTGCTTGTACTCGGCCAGGGCCTTGGCGAGGCGGCCCGCCGGCGGGCCAGGATCGAAATCGTTCGCGGTTTCAAAGTTATAGTCGCCGGGCTCAAACAGGGCGTTCCCATTCTTCAGCCGCCACTCGTCCACGGTCGAATTGTGCTTTTGAAGAAACAGAGCGGATTGCCGGGTAATGTACTGGCCCGGGAAGTCCTTGCGGTAAAACGCGTCGCCATAGAGAAGAGCCAGGACAGGATAGACACTCGGGGTCCAGCCGCCACCGTTGCCGCGGAGGTCGATGATGAGGGTGGGAATCTGCCGCTGCTTCATCTCGGTCAGCAAGCGCGTCGCGGCTTCAAAAAAGGAAGGGACGCCTTGGAGCGCCGCGGCGATGTCTTCCGGTGCGGTCTTGTGCCGCTGCTTGTAGTAGCGCTCGAGCATGTCCCGCGCATTGTCATCCTTGGAGCGCCAGGCCACCTCGTACGCTTCGCGTCCCATAATGTCCGCTACCCGCAGATACGCGGCTTTTGGCTGGTCGAATATCTTGGTGAAGTACGGATCGTCCGACGCCGGAAGTGACGGCCAGCGTGGAGGTTGCGGAAAGAGGCACTTTTCCGGATCGAACCGTCGGCACTCCTTCCAAGAGACGCTGCGTTCGACGATTGCGTCGGACGGCGCTTGCAGTTGGAAGGTGATCCGGTCCGGGTCGTCACCGGGGAAGCAGTCCAACACGAACTTCCGGCTTAGGACCACATGACTTACCATTTGTAGGTCGCCCGAGCGGTTCTCCATCCTTATGTCGCGATGCATTGCCTGTATGATCTGCTCCACCGTGTGGCCGTTGACACCCGCCAGACGGTACCCGATGAGGCCGTCAAACTCCTTGAGGTCTGTGGCGGTGAGAACAAGGGCATCGGCGGTCACGCTGAATTGGATCGGCAGCGGAGGGTGGTTATCCGACAAGATTCTGCCGACCAGAGCCAGAGAGGTGTGGCCCGGAAGAGGAAGAATGAGTTCGTTGAGGCGCATCGCGAGGTCCCCCACGGTGAGGCCCTCGTTCGGAAGGCCCGAGAGAATCGCCTGGGCCTTGCGGTAGAACTCGATGCGTCCCCCGAAGGCTGTATAGGGGTCGGGGTGCGTGTCTTCCAGCAGGTTGATAAATGTCCGGGTGTCGCGCACCGCCTGATCATAACTCAGATGCCGGTCTATGTTCTGCTGCTCCTGGGCAGTTTGCGCGAACGCGGTCAGGGCAGAGAGGAAGAGAATTACAATAAATCGCATTTGGAGCGTCATGGCCGAAAGGCTGGCCAGCAGGGAAACGAGCAGTCTATTCATGTTTTTTCCTGTTTAAATGGTTAATGTGTTCAAACTGTGCCAACAACCGGTTCTTCCATTCCATACTTAGGAAACGGCAGCGAAAGGTTTCACGAATTATCAAACGAAAATAGATGATGGAGGATTGAGGATGGAACGTCACATTGGCCATCATCCATTCTTCCTTCTCCATCTTTGCTGCGAAATCACCCGGCCAGCACGGCAAACAGGTGGTGCAATTCCTCGTCCACTTCGCCCGGCTCGGCCACCGTCTGGGCGATTTCCTCGCGCAACAACTGGCGGTAGCGCTGGCGCAGACGGTGCACGGTGGCCTTTACCGTGCCTTCGTTGACGCCGAGTTTGGCGGCCAGTTCGGCATAGGGTTGGGCGGTGCGGTCGCCGATGAGGCAAGGATGCAGCGCGGCAAACCATTCCGCCCGACCATCCTGTTCGTACTCCAAACGCAATCGGCGCAGGACTTCGTCGAGCAAAGTCAACGCCCAGCGCCGCTCGAAATTTTGTTCGGGCGTGACGCGGTCGGCGGGTTCGTAACCGTAACGGGTTTCCGCCGTGTCGAATTGCAGCGGCAGGTGTACCTGGCCGCCGCCGCGTTTTTGGGCGCGCGCCTTGTCCCATTCATCGGCGAGAAAATGGTTCATGGCTGATAGCAGGAAGGAGCGGAAACGGCCCCGTTGCTGGTCGGCGCGTCCGAGCCAGTTGCGTTCGAGCAAACGCGCGAAAAATTCCTGCGTCAAATCCTGGGCATCTTCCGGCGAATGGCCGCGCCGCCGCACGTAGGCATAGAGGGGATACCAGTAGATTGAGCAAAGTTTGGCGAGTGCGTTCTGGGCACCAGTGGTGTCGTTGCGGCCCGCCGTCAGCACCAACGACCAGTGAGTTGTGGCGAAAACAGGTTGCCGGGATACCTGATCGTCGGGCGGGGTTGTTCCCGTCCCGGGGGTCGGTGGGGAAATACTCACGCGGGCAGATTAAACCTGCGCGGCAAAAGCGCAAGACCGCGCTCAGCCCGGGCGGAGTTGCCGGCAGACGCGTTCGAAAACCATGCCGGGTGAAATGGCCTTCAAACATTCCTCCGGGTTTTTCCAGTTGCAATGCGATTTCAGGCAGGGAGAGCAGGGGAGGTCAAGACGCAGCACGCTTTCAAGATGGCCATAGGGTCCGGTCCGGCGCGGTTCGGTGGGGCCGAAGAGCGCCACCAGCGGTTTGCCGAGCGCGGAGGCCACGTGCATGGGGCCGGTGTCGTTGGTGACCATCAGGTCGCACCGCCGCAGCCATTCCACCATTTCCAGAAGCGAAATCCGGCCGCACAGATTCAGACAGCGTTGCGGTTCGGCGCCGGTGATGATTTCGCCGAGGGGTGCATCTCCGGCGTCGCCGAGAACGGCAAAGCGGGCATGGGAAAATTTACCGGCAAGCTGGCGGACGAGTTCGGCAAAAGATTCCGCCGGCCAGCGTTTATTTTCCCAGCGGGCGCCGGGCTGAAGCGCAATCCAGCGGGCACCGCCATCCGGCCATTTACGTTTTACTTCGGCGACGACGGCGGGGCGTTCCGGCAGCCATTGGAAATGATTATGCACGGGCACGCCGAGTTTTAGCAGGACGGCAAGATACCAGTCCACGGCGTGGGTGTGAAACGACTCACGGCGGACGGCGATGTCGTAGAAGCCCCGCGCGCCTTCCCGGACTTCGTCGAGACCGACGAGAAGTTGTCCGTTGGCGAGCCAGGCAAACGCGCCGCTGCGGGCGAGGCACTGGAGATCGATGACCCAGTCAAAATTCTGCGCGCGCATCCAGCGGACGCTCCGGAGCATTTCCGGCCAGTGTTGCGGCGTGGCCCAGCGGCGGCGTTCGAACCGGACGATACCGGCCAGGTCGGGGTCGCCTTCGAGCAGCGGCGCCAGCGCGGAGTCGATCCACCAGTAAATTTCCGCATCGCGAAAATGAAGCATCAGCAAACGCAGCACGGGCAACGCCTGGACCACGTCGCCGAGCGAACTGGGTTTGAGAATGAGAATTTTCAAAGGCAGAAGGCAGAATGAAAAATGCAGAAATCAATCGCCGCGCGCTCGTTTTGAAAGGGTAACCGGAATAGCGATGAGTTCATTGGTTTCTTGCAATAGTGGATCGAGACGTTTCTTGGAAACAATTCCTTCATCGGCCAAAAGTTCAAGCCAATAGGAGGTTTCTGCCGCTTCTTTCAGGCAATCACCGATTTTAGAAATAAATTCAGCCTTGGATCGCGCACGGTCAGCCTCGCGGTAATTTGCCCCGATTGAGGTTCCAGACCGTAACGCTTGTTTGCCCAGCACCTGCGCCACAGTTTCCCGGGGTAAAGCAACGAAGAGTCGGATTATCCGACGGGCAAAATCTTTTGTGCGTGCAGCCAAATCTTTGTCTGCATTCTGCATTCTTCCTTCTACCTTCCAAATTCGAGCCGTTCGGCGAGGCGTTCGGGCAGGCCGGCGTCGCGGATTTTTTTCTGGGCGCTGGCGATGTCGTAATCCAGCCGCCGGAGTTCAATCGTGCCGGCGTCCATGTCATAGACGACATAGGCGGCCCGGGGATTGTTGTCGCGCGGCTGGCCAACGGCGCCCACGTTGATGAAATATTTTTTGGAAGGATCAATCTTGAATTTGGAATAGGTGCCGCCGCGGACGACGGTGTCGCGCATGAAGGCGACCGGCACGTGGGTATGGCCGAAGAAACAGACTTGCGTGTTCTGGTAGGGAAAACTGGCGGCGGCGGCAAGCTTGTCGAAGACATAACCCCAGCGTTGCGGCGCGTCGAGCGTGGCGTGCACCATGGTAAAATTGGCGGCCATGCGGGTGTATTTCAGGTCGCGCAGCCAGGCCCGCTCATCGTCGGAAAGCTGTTCGCGCGTCCAATGCACCGCGTCGGCAGCGTGGGGGTTAAAGCCTTCAAGCGGATCGTTGGAGGAACAATATTCGTCGTGGTTGCCCTTGACGCAGGGAATGTTCATGTCCCGGACCACCTGGAGGCATTCCTTGGGGTTGGCGTTGTACCCGACGATGTCGCCGAGGCAGATGATGTGGGTGGCGTTTTGGGTTTTGATGTCGGCCAAAACGGTTTGGAACGCTTCCCAGTTGCCGTGGATGTCAGCGATAATGGCGTATCTCATTGCGTTTAGCGGGCGATTTCAAAACCGTGGAATACATTTTTTGCTTCCCCCCAAGTTACACGTTCGTCACGGATAAAGCCAGCAAGTCCTGCGCCACGGATGGCGGCCTGAAACGCCGCCAGTTCCTCCCGGTGGCCTTCGGCAATCAGTTCCACCCGGCCATCCGGCAAATTGCGGACGACGCCGGTGACTTCAAAGCCGGCGGCGACGGTTTTCGCGGTGTAGCGAAACCCGACACCCTGCACACAACCTGAATAAAAAATTTGCATGCGACAGCGATTCATGGTGGACGAGACAGCCAGCGGCTGTTCCGGCACGGCAGGATAAAGCCAAAGCCGGGCACCGGATGCAATATTTTAAAATTAGTGTTGGATCGAGGCATCCATTTTTTTGCGAAATCTGTTTGACCAATTGGAAAATTTCACGTAATCAGCATGGGCTAGCTCAAACGCCAAACCAGAGAATCTGGTGGCGATGGCATTGGCAAGCGGCGCGAACGAAATGCTGAACACAAAATCATTCCTGGCGGTGGATTTTGGGGCGGGCAGCCTCAAGCTGGCGGAGTTTGAAATAAACGAAGCCGGTGGTTTGCGTCTTAGAAATTATTCCATCAAACCACTCGGTCTGGAGGGCGCTCAGGAATCCTCCCGCGAAACGGTCGTGCTCAAGGCCTTGCGCGAAGTACTGGCGGAAACCGGCACCCGGGCGCGGAGCATCAACGTGTGCGCCCCGGGGTTTCAGGTGTTTTCCAAATTCGTCAAACTCCCGCCGGTTGACGCAGGCAAGGTGACCCAGATCATCCAGTACGAGGCGCAGCAAAACGTGCCCTTCCCACTGGCGGAGGTGGTGTGGGATTACCAGATTCTGGGTTCCAGCGCCGGTGGCGAACTGGAAGTGCTGCTGGTGGCGATCAAGTCCGAAGTCGTCGAAGGTTTGTTTCGCATGGCGGAAGAGGCGAAATTGCGATTACAACTGTGCGATGTCTCGCCCGCCGCGTTGTGCAACGCCTTTCGCTACAACTATGGCGATTTGCAGGATTGCACGATGCTGCTGGACATCGGCGCCAAGACCAGCAACCTCCTCTTCTTCGAAAACGGCAAAGTCTTTTCCCGCGGCATCGGTCTGGGCGCCAACACCATCACCCAGGATTTTGCGACCGAGGCGAAATTAAAGTTTGAGGTGGCCGAACAGAAAAAAATTGCCGAGGGCTTCGTCAGTCTCGGCGGCGCGTACGAGGAACCGGAAAGCGAGCACCAGGCGGCCATCGCCAAAATTGCGCGCCAGTTCATGACCAAGCTGCACATCCAGGTCAATCAGACGAAACAATTTTATCGCGGGCAGCAGGGCGGTTCGGAACCGGTGCGCCTGTTTTTGTCCGGCGGCGCGTCCATCATGCCTTACACGGCGCAATTTTTTGCCGAGAAACTGAACGTGCCGGTCGAATACTTCAATCCGTTCCGCAACGTGCAGATTGATCCGGCGGTGAATCTGGAGGAACTGGCGCGGGTGGCGCACTCGCTGGGTGAAGTGGTCGGTTTGGGGCTGCGGAATCTGGCGAACTGCCCGGTGGAAATGAATTTGATGCCGAGCAGCACGTTGCGCTGGCGGACATTCAACGAAAAGAAGCCGTATTTCATCTTTACCCTGTTGAGTCTGGTTGCGGTGGCGGGCTCGGTCGGGTTCCTGTTTCAAAAGCTGGCGGAATCGAAGGAAAAGGAAATCCGGGATTTGGAGCCGCAGGTTCAAAAAATCCAGCTCAAGGTCGATCAATTCAAACGCGCCTATGCGCAACTCGGGGACGCCAAGAAAGATGCGGCGCAAATTGCGGACTGGATGGGGGATCGGTACTATTGGGGCGATGTGCTGTCGGAATTGCGGCGCGTCCTGATTCGTTCCGAGGAGGACATCAAGAAAAAATTGTCCGCGCAAAAGCCCGGCGTCGAAGCGGGTGTCTGGATTGAGCAGATGACGATGAATGTCGCGCAAACTTCTGTTGCGGGGCACGGAGCTCCCGCGCCGGCTCAGGGTGCGGCTCCGAATGAAGATAATCCCAATCCGAATCCCTCGCCCAACCCCTCCGGCGAGGAAAATCCCGCTCCGGCTGCGGGTAACACCCCGGGCAATTCCATTAACCTGGTTTGCCGCGCCGTGAACCTGTCCAATGTTGATCCTTCGGCCATCAGTGAAATCGCCTATGCCGTCGAGAGCGAAATGAGGGCCAGTCCGCTTTTCGATCCCAAGACGACGGCGCTTTCCGGTCAAATCACACCGGATGATGCCACCGGCACGTTTACCTTTGGTCTCAATATCGGGCTAAAGAAACCGCTCAACCCATAATATGTCCTGGATCAAGCGAAACTTGTTTTTTGTGATTGGCGGCCTGTTGTCCCTGGTGCTGCTGGGGGCGGCGGGATTTTATAATTACCAGGGGTGGAGCCACAATTCGGAGACGTTTAACAAATTGAACCAAATTTACACCACCTTGCGGAACCTGACCAGCCAGAAACCGTCGCCGGGCAACGAACGCGTGGACAACATCACGGCAGCCAGGGACCAGGAACACCAGGTTCGGGATTGGATCCGGCAGGCGGCGGATTATTTTCAGCCGATCGCACCGATTCCCAACACAGGCACCAATACCGTTTCGAGCGAGGCGTTCGCCGCGGCGCTCCGCCGGACCATCGATCAGTTGCAACACGAAGCCGATGCGCAGAGTGTGACCCTGCCGCCCAAATACAACTTTTCCTTTGAGGCGGAACGCTCGCTGGTTAAATTCGCACCCGGCAGTCTGGGGGCGCTGGCGGCGCAATTTGGCGAGGTCAAAACCATTTCCGAAATTCTTTTTGCGGCACGGGTCAATTCACTGGACGGAATCCAGCGCGTCCGGGTTTCGGAAGACGATGCCAACGGGCCGCAGGCTGATTATTTTGACGCTCGGGCCGTGACCAACAATCTGGCGGTGATGACGCCATACCAGATCACCTTCCGTTCGTTCAGCCCGGAGATCGCCGAAGTGCTCGCCGGTTTCGCCTCTTCTCCGCACGGGTTCATCGTCAGGAGCATCAACGTTCAGCCGGCGGGTGCCACCACCGCCGCCTCATCCGACTCAACGCCGCCACCGCCGCCGGCCTCGGCACCGGCGATGCTGCCGGGCAGGGGTGGATTGCAGACGGTGTTGAATGAGCAACTGTTGCGCGTCACGTTGGTGGTCGATGTGGTGAAATTGCTGCCGAGAAAAGCAAATTCATGAATTTCGTAAAAAAACATTACGAGAAAATCCTGCTCAGCATCGTGCTGCTGGGTTTGATGGGGGTGTTGGTGTTCATGTTGTACTTGATACCCCACGACGCGGAACAGTTGGCCGACATCCGCCGCACCATCATCAGCCCTTCGGTCAAACTTCTGGATCCGCTGAATCTGGAGACAGAGACAAATGTGTCGGACCGGTTGCAATCACCCTACAAACTGGATTTTTCCACGACGAACAAATTATTCAATCCCCTTCCGTGGCAAAAGAGAGTTGATGGAACGTTGGTGCCGGTCAAGCAGGGCCTCATCGGGCCGGAGGCGGCGGTGGTGACCAAAATCACCCCGTTGTGTTTGATTGTCACACTGGATTCGGCCGAGACCAATGAATTCGGCACCCGCTATGTAATCAGTGTGGAACACCAGGCGGCGCCCCTGCCTTACCAGCGCAGCAAGCGGCAACATTATGTTTCGGTGGGGGATAAAATTGATAATCTTACGGTAATCGATGTAAAAGGATCGCCGGATAATCCGGCGCAATTGAAGTTAATTTTACAACTGACGGATACCGGCGAGCGGGCGACGGTGTCCGAGGACAAGCCCTTTCGCCGGGTCGACGGATACTCGGCGGATTTGAAATATGATCCCGAGGGGAAAAAGTGGCAGGGACAACGGGTTGGCGCGGACTTAAGATTTGCCGGCGATGACAACATAATCGTTGCCATCAACCAGGACGAGGTGATATTGTTGGCCCGGTCGAACCAGAAAAAAACACCATTGACATACACCCCCAGTCCTTGAAATTCTAAAAGACACTTGATCGCGAGAATAACGGCGCCCGAGTGGCGCTGATTTAATTTACGACGAACCCGAAACGAATCATGATAAAAGCAGCGTTCTTCTCACTCGGCTTTATGTTATTGCTGGCCGGCACGGTTCAATTGCCGGCGCAAACCAGTCCTGTGGATGAGGCCGTCAACGAAGCGGTGCTTCGCCAGGCCAATACCATCATCCTGCGGCAAAAGCTCATGGAGGCCAGGAGCGCCGCCGAGCGCGGAGATTTGCCCGGCGCGGCCAAACTTTACGAAGATGCCTACACGCTGGTCGAACAAATCGGCTCCGGCATCCCCGACGAAAAAGCGCAAGCCATCTCCGGCCTTGCTTCCACTCGGCTCACGCTGGCCCGTCAGGCCCAAAGTAACGGTGATTTGCACGAAGCCGCCGTGGAGGTTGATCGGGTATTGAAGGTGGATCCCCGAAATGCCGAAGCGCTGAATTTCAAGAAGAAAAACGACGCGCTGTTGACGTCCATGCGTGGTAAAATGCCCGATGACGCGACCCTGCAACAGGTGCCTTACATCGCCAAAGACAAGACGGAAGCCGGGACCCTCGTACGGGATGGCAAATTGCTCTATGAGATGGGCAAGTTCGATGAAGCGGAAGTCAAACTGAAAGAGGCCAGCCGCCTTGACCCGGACAATGAGGGCGCATTCTACTATATGAACCTGGTTAAACAGGCCCGGTACGAGCGCGAGGCGCGCGTCCACACGGTCGATACGCAGGACCGCATGGTGCAGGTGGAAAAAGCCTACGAGAAACCGATTAACCGCGGGTTGCTTCCCGGACCCAATCCGTATGCCCTGACCAATCTGGTTCATACCGGTCCCGGCCGCGAGGCCATTTATAGCAAGCTCGACCGCATCCGGCTGGATTCCGTTTCCTGGCCTGAAGGCCTGCCGTTAAGCGAAGTTCTCCGGAATTTAAGCGAACAGACCAAATTGCGTGATCCGGACAAAAAGGGAATTAATTTTGTATTCAATCCTAACGCACAGGCTGCTCCTACGCCCACCTCGGCCGCGGGTGCTGCGACAACCATTGACCCGACTACCGGATTGCCGGTAGCGGCTCCCGCCGCCGCCGGTGAGGCGGTGGATGCCAGTTCCATCAATGTCAAATTAACATTGAGCGATGTGCGGTTGGCGGATGTGCTGGATGCCATTGTGTTGGTGGCCGATCATCCCATCAAATATTCCGTGGAAGATTATGCCATTGTATTTTCATCCCGGGGAGCGGAGCCGGTGCCATTGGAAACGCGCACATTCAAGGTGGATCCCAACACTTTCTATCAAGGCCTGGAAAGTGTGGGGGCTGAAAGTTTTGGTTCGGCTAATAATAGTTCCAGCGGTGGCTCCAGCGGCGGCGGCGGCGGCAGCAGCAGCAGCGGCCAAAACCAGACTGCCGCGGCGGTAGCCATCGTTAACGCTTTCCCGGGAGCCTCCTCTGCCCGCCAATCGGGTGGTACCACGGGCGGCGGCACGGGTGGTGGTGGCGGTGGCGCCGGTCAGGGTAACGGCGGGTTGTCGTTTGTGACTACCACCAATGCGATGGCGAACATCAGCCTTGCCGCCAAAGGCTTTTTCACGACCCTGGGCGTGAATCTGGACCCGCCCAAGAGCGTGTTTTTTAACGACCGGTTGGGCGTATTGTTCGTCCGCGCCACTTCGCAGGATTTGGACACCATCGAAAAAGCCATTCAAGTACTGAACATGACGGCACCGCAGGTACATATCAAAGCCCGATTCATCGAAGTGGAACAGGATGATAATACGGCGCTGGGCTTTGACTGGTATTTGGGCCAGGTCAACATGGGCAACGTGGTGGGACAGGGCGGCACTTCGGCGTCGCTGAACAATGGAAACCCCACTTACAACGGGTTGCCGTCCTCATCGGGATACTTCCCCGGCCAAACGACGGCCAACCAGATTGCGGGTTCATCGACCGATCAATTGATCACCGGCGGATTGCGCAACACCGCCCCGGCGGTGGGGACGATTACGGGCATTTTGACCGATCCCAATTTCCGGGTTGTGATTCATGCGTTGGAACAGCGCAGCGGATTTGAAAATCTTGCCGAACCGGAAGCCACCACCACCAGCGGTCGTCAAACCCAGATGCGGGCGACGGATGTCGTTACCATCATTACGAGTTTCAGCTTCCAACAGGCCACTACGGGAACGACCACGACCACGGGCACGACGACCACTCCATAATAACTTAATCATTTCCCTATTTCTCCCAACCAGCACCATGAAAACCAGTCGAAAATCAGGAAAAGCGGCAAAGAACCTCGGTCGGTGTGTGGCCGTTGCTTTCTTGGGCGTCATTTCTTCGGGGGTGGCCCAAGTGGTCAACCAGGCCGTGCAAACCTCTGCCATCACACCCAATCAACAGCAGGTGGAAGTCGGTCCGATCCTGGACGTGATGCCTTACGTTTTGTCCGACGGCTATACCATCAACCTCACCTTAATCCCGTCGTTGACCGAATTCAGCGGCTACGATACGCCGCCGACCATTCCCGGAGTCAATGTGGCCAACGTTGTGGTGGTGCCTACCATTCTGCCACGGTTTACCGTGCGCCAGGTTATTACCACCGTCAACATCTGGGATAACCAGACCGTTGTCCTGGGCGGGTTGATTTCTTCGCAGATCACGACCACCAAGGACAAGGTGCCCATGCTGGGCGACCTGCCGTTGATGGGAACGCTCTTTCAAAGCCAGTCAAAGACCTCGGTGAAGAAGAACCTGATGATTTTTGTGACAGCCACGATTGTTGATCCGGCCGGCAACCGGGTGCATTCGGACGACGAACTGCCATTTTTGCAAAACACCATTCCGCCGCAGCCGCCGGGTGTGGAAGTGCGACCGGGGACCGCTGGAATGTCGCCGGTCAGCGCGGCGAACAAGTAAGGTCAGGAACGTAACCAGGTTGTGAGTGCCGCGGATCCGTTTGAAATGCTGAAATTGAGGCGCTCGCGTCCAATGAATTTGTGGATCGGTTGCTGATTGTTGATGGACACGCTTACGCTTATCGCGCATTTCATGCAATCCGCGGTTTGCGTTCGCCGGAGGGCCGGCCAACGAATGCGATTTATGGCTTCGTCAAGATGCTGGCCAAAATGCGGGCGGCCATCAAACCGTCGCATTTAATTGTCGTATGGGACGGGGGCCTGAGTGCCGAACGCACCGTCCGGCTGCCGGAATACAAGGCGCAGCGTCCGCCGATGCCGGCCGATTTGAAGCCGCAGCTGGACGAAATCGTCAGCTATTTGAAGGCGGCGGGAGTCGCCTCGTTTTGCCGCGAAGGCGTGGAAGCGGACGATTATATCGCGTGTCTGGCGCGGCACGCATCGGAGGCGGGGATGACCGTGGTCATCGCCAGTTCCGACAAGGATTTTATGCAGTTGGTGTCGGCACAGGTCGGGTTGTTGAACCCGAACGACAAGAACGGAACGGTCTGGACGGACGAACAGGTGCGGACCAAAACCGGCGTTGCGCCTTCGCAAATTGTGGATTGGTTGAGTTTGACCGGCGACACCGTGGACAATATTCCAGGGGTGGCCGGGGTAGGGCCGAAAACCGCCGCCGGCTTGTTGATGCAATTCGGCTCGGCGGTCGCACTGTACGGGCGGCTGGATGAAGTGAAGCCGGAAAAATTGCGAGCGGCGGTGCGTGACGCGGCGGACGTGGTGCGGCGCAATCGCGAATTGGTGCGGTTGCGCGATGACCTGCCGTGTGAATTTTCGCCGGCGGCGCTGGCCGGGCAGGCGCCGGATGTCGTCCGGTTGCGGGAGTTGTATCAGCGGTGGGGATTCAAGGGAATGGTCGCGGCGCTCGGGGAAGCGGGTCGCGAACAGCAGGCGATTTTGATTTAGAAAATGTATCTGGAACACAAAATTTGGTCGGTGGTCGAACGCGGAACGCGGCGGTTTTTCCAACCGCGGCGCGCGCGTTTGGGGACCAACCGCCGGATGAGTTTGGAAAGGGAAAACCCTTCCTGCCGATGCGGTTCGGGCGCCAAGACGGCTTTTGTAGTGTCAAACACTACACCAAGAGTCGTATCCCAACTGACAGACAAATGCTGCCCGACCGCAATAGATTTTACAGTTACTGGAGTTACGCTATGAGCATGGCCATTCAATCGGGATTTTTCAGCCGCCGAGCCGCCCTTTGCCTTTGCTGGGGGATGGCCCTCGTAGGCCCGGCGGTGGCTTTGGCCCAGACCAATTACTATAAAACCAGCGGCTCGGAATACTTGATTGTTGGTTCCCTGCCGGGGGATCAGGTCTTTCCGGATGTGGCGTTGAACTCCACGGGCGGCTTTATCGTCTGGCAGGACAATATTACCGACGGCAGCGGCTGGGGCATCAGCGAGGAACACTTAGACAGCACGCTCTCCGGCTCAGGCAGTTCCTTCCGGGTAAATGTCCAGGGAGCGAACGACCAGGAAAATGCGCGCGTGGCCATGTTGAAAAACGGCGGGGCGGCCTTTGTCTGGCAAGGCGGACTAAAAGGATTTCAGCAGGTCTATACGCGATTTCTCTCTCCTGCCAATACCTGGCTTACGACCAACGACGTGCTGGTCAGCTCGCCAGAAACCACAAACGTGACCTACAGCTATTTCACCAACACTACTTATACTTCAACGATTACCACAAACGTAATTCACGGGAAAGTCACTTACACCACCAACACCACCGCGACTGTCACCACGACCATTACCACCAACATGACTCCCAGCGGAAGCTTCCGGGTCAATCCGGCCGTGGCAACACTGGCCAACAGCAATGTGGTCGTCGTTTGGGCCAGCTTCAACGAAGCCGGTCCGGGCACCATGCAGGATGTGTACGGGCAAATTTTCTCGCCGAGCGGCCAGAAGATTGGCGGCGAATTTTTGGTCAATCAGTTCACCAACTTCAACCAGCGCAAGCCGGCGGTGGCGGCACTGGCCAACGGCGGATTTGTTGTCGCCTGGATTTCCGAGCAGGAACGGGTGGCTGTATCCAGCATTGATAATTCATTTTATGGTTCGGGGGGCGCGGGTTATGTGTCCACGAATGAGAACGCCATTGGAACCGGTCAGAATACAAATTATTATGTCGGTTATAATTCCGTCCCGACGCCCAGCGTGGACGTTTACGCGCGGCTTTACGACAGCAAAAGCGTCGCGGTGGGTAATGAATTTCTGGTGAACTCAAATTTCAATATCTGCGCCAGCCCCGCCGTGGCGGCCGCGTCCGACGGCACTTTCATGGTGGCGTGGTGTGCGCGCGACCTGGTGAATCCGTCCAACGGTTGGGATATTTATGCGCGGCCGTTTTCCAGCACGGGTGTGGGGGGTGTGCTGTTCCGGGTAAATACGACGGTTGTCGGGGACCAGTACAATCCGAAAATCAATGTGATTGGCCTGGATTATTTGATTGTGTGGACCAGCATGGGACAGGACGGCTCGCTGGAAGGTGTGTACGGACAATTTGTGCATGAAGACGGCACACCGTTGAACGGCGAATTCCTGGTAAACACCACCACTCTCAGTCGGCAGATGCAGCCGGCGGTGGCGTCCGA
>Ga0371490_1000980_pt1 | contig 16246 bp, 10 predicted proteins | sample MB2SIPfraction_FD_207959 | JGI IMG/M metagenome (GOLD analysis project Ga0371490, IMG submission 207959) | Lab enriched peat soil microbial communities from McLean, Ithaca, NY, United States - MB28FN SIP fraction | ecosystem: Environmental > Terrestrial > Soil > Wetlands > Peat | place: USA... | reverse complement strand
GAGCAAGCGATTCCTAAAGAGGGACAGCCTGAACCCTCAACTATCCGTTCTCTCTCAGCGAAAAGATCCGGAACAGTACCCTGAGCTGACCCACGTCGGCGCACTCTTCGAGCGATTTCAGCTCTACCGGGATTGGGAGTTCGGAAACATTGCAGGGGTCCGCGAAACCTCCCGCGTCGATGTTCCGGACGAGTGGCTGGAGGAGGATTCCGGCAACCTTGGCATCATCGTTAACAAGTTGAAGAGCGACCCGACAGTCAACAGCAAGCTGAAGGAATGCCTGAGTCGCTTCTCTCCCGACTTGGTGGATGTTCACACCAGGGTACGACAGGGCCGTGTCGAGCTTTCTTTGGAGGAGCGGCACCTGCAATCTCCGGTCCCTGCTACCCGGTGGTCCGACGGCATGATACGGTGGGTCGCGCTCCTGGCTATACTGCTCAATCCGGAAGCACCGCCAGTCGTCTGCATCGAGGAACCAGAGCTCGGGATGCATCCCGACATGATTCCGGAGGTCGCGAGCCTGCTAATCGACGCCTCAAGCCGGATGCAGTTGATCGTCACCACCCACTCTGCACAACTTGTCGATGCGCTCAGCGATCAGCCTGACTCGGTCATTGTGTGTGAGAAGTCCAATGGATCGACGAACCTCAAGCGGCTATCCAGGAAAGAGCTTCCGAGTTGGCTCGAAGACTACACACTTGGCCGGCTTTGGCGGGAAGGCCATCTCGGGGGCAACCGCTGGTGAGTGTGAAGATCTATGTGGAAGGCGGCGGACCGTACCAGGAGACCAAGGCGGACTTACGTATAGGCTTCGGCAAGCTCTTTGAGAAGATAGTTCCGCCGGGGAAACTTCCGAGGGTTTTGCCCTGTGGAGGTCGGGACCAGGCGTTCAAGAGTTTCCGCTCGGCTGTCACTGAATCACGTCCCGGCGACCGCTTTCTGCTAATAGTGGATTCCGAAGATCCCGTTCCCCCCGGTGTGGGAGTATGGGCACATCTCAAGCAGCGCGACAAATGGGATTGTCCCGCGGGCGCGGACGAGACCAGCGCGCACCTTATGGTGCAGTGCATGGAGTCGTGGTTTCTTGCTGATCCGCAGATCCTGGTGACGTTCTATGGTGATGGCTTCCAAGCCACAGCGCTGCCCGGCCGTCCGAACATCGAGGAAATCTCAAAAGCCGACGTTGAGGAGGCGTTGAAACAGGCCACCCGGCGCACCCAGAAGAAGGAATACCACAAGATCAAGCACGCTTCGAAGATCCTCGGCGAACTCGATCCCCAACTTCTGCGCGGCAAGTCCCGTCACTTCGACAGACTTTGCGAGACGATTCTGCAGTTCGCGTCATAGTGCCACCGTCTCCACCATCGTGCCGCGGCCGCGCCACTCACCCTTCTTCCGCCGTGAAGTACGCGCAATCCGGGTGGTGGAACACCAGCGCGCTCACGCTGGCTTCGGGATCCATCATCATGCCCTCGGTGAGCTGCACGCCGATGTCCTCCGGGTGCAGCAGAGCGAAGAGGCCCTGCTGGTCGTCCAGGTTGGGGCAGGCCGGATAGCCGAAACTGTAACGCTTGCCGCGATATTTCGACGTGAAACGGTCGTGCATGGTGAGCGCCGGCCCGTCGGGGAAGCCCCAATCCTCGCGAATCCGCCGGTGCAGCCACTCGGCCGTGCCTTCGGCGGTTTCGATGGCCAGCGCCTGAATGGCGTGCGCTTTGAAAAACTCGCCCGCCCGCTTCCATTCCTCGGACCGTTCCCGGATGCCCGCGCCGGCCGTGACGACGAATAGCGCCAGGTGGTCGCGGCGACCGTCCTCGGCATCCAGAATGTAATCGCTCAGGCACAAGCCGTTCTCGCGGGGCTGACGTCCGAAGCGGAAGGTGTGGAGCGGTGTGCTGGCGCCGGGCGCAAACAAGTGGATGGCGTTGCCGTCGCGCTCGGCTTCGAAGAATTGCCACACCACTTTCACCTTCATGAACCGCGCGGCTTCGCGCTTCACCTGCTCCACCTTGTGGAACAGCTCCAGCGCCTTCGCCTCGTGCTCCGCCAGCGCCTTTTCGAAGTTTCCCTTGTAGCCCAGGTGCCGGCCATAGAGCATGAACGGATTGATGTAGCTCCACACTTCGGCCAGGTGCGGAACGTCGCGCACTTTGCGCTCGAGATAGGGCGCCGCCGGAATCGCGATGCCGGTCCGCACTTTCGTGCTGCGCGTGGTGCCGGCGGACACTGCCGTTTGGACAGCCGGCGCGGCGGCCGGCGCTTCGGTGAACCGATGGCTTTCGAGCACCGTCGCGCGTGTCGCCGGGTCCATGATGGCATTCATGAGGCTGAGGCCGGTCATGGCGTCCTTGGCGTAGCACACGGCCTCGCCATAAGCCGGCGCGATCCTGGTGCGGGTGAACTTATCCGACAGCGCCGCACCACCCACCAGCAGCGGCGCGGTGATGCCGGCGGCTTTGAAATCGCCCGCGGTGATGGCCATCTGCTGGGTGCTCTTCACCAGCAGACCGGATAGTCCGATGGCGTCCGGCTGGTGCTCCTGGTAGGCGTGGATCAGGGCCTCCGGCGGCACCTTGATCCCCAAATTGATCACCTGGTAGCCGTTGTTGGCCAGGATAATCTCTACCAGGTTTTTGCCGATGTCGTGAACGTCGCCCTTCACCGTCGCCAGGATCACCTTGCCGCGCGCGGCCGTATCAGCTTTCTCCATGAACTGCTCGAGATGGTTCACCGCGGCCTTCATGGCTTCGGCCGATTGCAGCACCTCGGCCACAATCAGCTCATTGTTGTTGAAGAGCCGCCCGACTTCGGACATCCCGGCCATGAGCGGCCCGTTGACGATGTCCAGGGGCGGGGTGCCCTCGGCCCGTTTGCGGTCGAGGTCCGCGATGAGCCCGTCCTTGGTGCCTTCGATGATGTAATTTGCCAGGCGCTGATCGAGCGGCAGGTCTTCGGCGCGTGGCTTGACGCGCTTGCCCCTCTTCCGAAAATGCTCCGTGACGGCGGCGATATGCCATTGGTTGATGGCGGCCTTCTGCTCCGCCGTCTGCGCGCGCCAATCCTCGGGTGCGGTGCGCAGCGTTTCGTCTTCGGCATCCACCGGCGGCGTATTGAAGAGGAGGCTCTCCGCCAGGCGGCGCTCTTCTTCGGGAATCGAAGCGAACCGCTCCAGCTTCTCCGCGTTGACGATGGCCAGATCCAGCCCCGCCTTGGTCGCGTGATAGAGGAAAACGGAGTTCACCACCTCGCGCGCCGCCGCCGGCAGTCCGAAAGAGACGTTGGAAATCCCCAGCACCGTCTTTACATACGGCAGCCTCTCTTTGACCAGCCGCACGCCTTCGATGGTTTCCACCGCCGCGCCGATATAGTTGGCGTCGCCCGTGGCGCAGGGGAACACCAACGGATCGATGATGATGTCCTCCGGCGGAATCTCGTACTTTTCGCTGAGCAGCTTATAGGACCGCTCCGCCACCGCTAGCTTGCGCTCGCGCGTGAACGCCTGGGCCTGCTGCTTGTCCTCGTCGATGGAGCCCACGATCAGCGCCGCGCCGTAGCGCCTGGCGAGCGGGCAGATGCGCTCGAACTTCTCCTCGCCGTCCTCCAGGTTGATGGAGTTGACGATGCTCTTGCCCTGGCAATAAGTGAGCGCCAGCTCCACGGCTTTGGGATCGGTGGTATCGATCATGAGCGGCGCTTTGATCTTGCGGATGAGCTTCTCGTAGAACGGCGGAATGTCGGCCATCTCGTCGCGGTCGGTGCTTTGCAGGCACACATCCACGATGTGCGCGCCGTTGCGGACCTGCCAGCGCGCGATCTCGGTGGCCTCTTCCCACTTCTCCTCCGCCACCATGTTCTTGAACAGCCGGCTTCCGATGACGTTGGTCCGCTCGCCCACGATCAACGGCCGGTTGCTCTCCTCGGCCTCCACCAGCTCGATGCCCGAATAGTACGCGCGGTGCGAGCGTGCGGGAAGCCGCCGCGGGCGCTTCCCCTCGGCCATCTGCGCGATGGCCCGTATGTGCGCGGCGGTGGTGCCGCAGCAGCCGCCCACCATGTTGAGCCAGCCGTTCTCGATGAACCGTTCAAGCTGCGCCGCGAGCGAGATGGGCGTTTCGAGATACTTGCCTTCCTCGTTGGGCAGCCCCGCATTGGGATAGCACGAAACGCGCACCGGGACCATCTCGCTGATGGTGCGTATGTGGTCCGTCATGAACTCCGGGCCGGTAGCGCAGTTCAGCCCAATGGAAAGCAGGTCGGCGTGCGCCACCGAAGCGCAGAACGCGTCCGCGGTCTGCCCCGCGAGCATGGTGCCCATGGGTTCGATGGTGGCCGAGACCATGGTGGGAATAGGCCGGCCCAGCTCGCCGCGCAGCCGTTCGATGCCCAGCAGAGCGGCCTTGACGTTGCGCGTGTCCTGGCAGGTTTCGACCAGCAGAACATCCGCGCCGCCCGCCACCAGCGCCTTGGCTTGCTGGTAGAAGTTCTCGACCAGTTGCGGAAACGTGACCCCGCCGGTAACCGTGATGGCCTTGGTGGTTGGCCCCATGGACCCGGCGACGAATCGCGGTCGAGCGGCGGTCGCGAATTCTTCCGCCGCCTGCGAAGCGAGTTTTGCTGCGGTGAAGTTCAGCTCGAAGGCATCGTCTTCTAACCCATACTCGGCGAGCACCAGCTTCGTTCCGCCAAAGGAATTGGTTTCGACCACATCCGACCCGGCTTCCAAATAAGCGCGATGGATGCCGAGCACCACATCGGGCCGGGTGCGCACCAGGTTCTCATTGCACCCCTCGAGCGCCGGGCCACCGAAGTCCTGGGCGGTCAGCCGCTGTTGTTGCAGCATAGTCCCCATGGCCCCGTCGAGGACGAGTACACGTTGCGTGAGGATGTCTTCGAGCGCCTTCCGGCGCTCCTCTGATGTGACCATAGGGGGTGTGCTTTCTTCAGTTTAGCAGGGGGGCGCGCCGAGTATAATGGATTGCAGACGAATGCCGACTATCTTAATGATCGCGCCGACACCAGACGCGCTCACAATCACGACCGGCAGCGCCACCTACAGCATCCCGTGGGAGCAGTGCTCCTCCTCGCTAGCCCGAGCGGGTCGGCTCGAGCGAAGCCACGCGGAACTTTCTCCATCCGGTTACGGAATCCATTGGCCGCTGCTCGATGAGGACCTGGCCATCGGTCCGCTCCTGAAATCCGTAGATCCAAGAGCCGCGTAGCCCCCGCGCCCTGTGCGCTATTCGGGCGCTTTGATGCTGTACGTCCGATTGAGAAAGGTCTTGGGCACCGGAACCACGCAGATGTTCAATCCCCGGTTGTCTTTCGAGATCAGGGCGGACTGAATCTCGATCTTGGTGCCGTCCGCATTGAACGTGGGGTGAATGTGATCGGCACCCTCTTTCTGGGGACCGGCCAGCAGGTTCATCTCGCCGTTGTGCCGATCGTAGAGCCAGACCTCAAACTGAAAATCGTCGGAGGCGGCCCAGCGGCCGTCAGCCGATCCGGCCACATGCCAGTCCGAGCGGCCCTTCGACCACGCGGGAATCTGCCCCACAATCCGCATCTCGCGGGTCCGCAAATTGACGATGCCCACGCCGGTCGGATGCTCGAACGTGCCGGCGATGCCCCAATTGGAGTCGGGCGTGGCACTGGCGATGGAGCGGTGGCCGAGGATGGCGATTACCACTTCGTCCCTGCCGATAACCGCCTCGTGGGTGATCCATTCGTAGGGCGCCTCCGGATAGAGCGGCCGCAGGCCGGTCCCGTCGGCGTTGACGAACCACGTCCGTTGCAGCGCTTTGCCACCGGTTTCCCAGCAAAAGACGATCTCGCCGGGCACCCACGGATTAGTCTGCACGTGCCCAATCTGGAAGCCGACATTGACAATGGGCTTTATTTCCCCGGTGGTGAGGTTCATGCTGCGCAGGCCGCTGGGACCGGCGCCCATGTTCCTCGGTCCGAAGCCCTTTTGGAGTGTCTGGCCCGGGGACAGTTGAGCCGTTTCCGGCCCGCTGACCCTGAAGTATACGAAGTCGTCATTGGCATCCAGGCCCATGTTGCCATCCACCTGAAGGGTAGCTGGGATGGTTCCGCAGAGGCGTTGATAATTGGCCGCGGGTTTCACGGTCCCGGCGGCCACGTCGGCGAAGAGTTTGGCGAGGTCGATCTCGACAATCTGATGCGGTCCGCTGGGGCCTCTGCCGCCTCGGCCTCGGCCTTCCGCCAGCGCGGCGCCGGGCGCCTCGGCTGCGCCCCGGCCTCTTCCACCGCCACCGCCGGTCATGATGACCAATTTCATGGTTTTGTTGCCGACGCACAGCATTCCCATGAAGCCCGACTCCGTTACCTGCACGATTTGCCCGGTCTCTTCGTTCACCGCCAACGCCTGCGGGCCGGTCTCGCGCACTCCCCGGAAGATCAGCCATTTGCCATCGACGGTCCACTGCCGGTGCGTTTGATAGATCTTGGATTGGCTGTAGCCGCCGTCCGTGCTGGTCAGAAATGTGAGCGGAAGACCCGTGACGGGGTCCGGAACGATCTTCTTCTCAGACGGCCAGGTGCGTCCCATTTGCGCCAACGCGGTGGACGAGGCAAACAAGATGATGGCGGCGAGACAAGCAACGGTCTTGATTCTCGAGTGCATACAGGGTTCCTTTCTTTGCTCCCGTGTCCGAAGTATACACCGATCAGGCGCTATGCTAAAGGGCATGAGTGGTCGGGCCATTGGTCGTGCCGGGATCGCGCTGCTCGCCCTATGTGCGGCCCTGCCGGCCCTGGCGGATACCCAGTTCCGCATCCGCAGGATGACCCGCAACGAGGTGCCGCCGGGCAAGGGCCAGTGCGACATCCGTTTGCAGGTGGAGAACGAAGTGGAAGTCTCGGTGCGCCGGGACATGGTCTCGATTCGCACCATCGCCGGCCGCGATGCCCGCGACGACGGGTCGGAATCGAGCGCACCGCTCCCCGACCGCAATCTCGAGGGGTTCAACTTTCAGGCGATCGACAGCCGCGATGAAATCCGGCTGGTGGCTGAGCCGTCGCGCCGCAACAACTTCACCGCCGTGGTGCACATCCGCAACAGCGGCGGCGCGGGCCGCTACCACTTCCGGCTTTCGTGGGTGATCAGCGGCGGAGGAGGCCCCACCAAGGAGCGGCGCGGCGGTGGGCCGGGATTCAGTTGGAACAACACCATCGACTATCACGGCCAGGGGCACGGCTCCTCGGCGCTCAACAACCTGGGCGAGCAACAGCTCTTCGATGTGAGCGTCAATGTCGATCGCGGGGGCAGGATTTTGGTATCGTTCCGACGCGAGCGGGACCAGCCGCCGCTTTCGTTCACCGGCACGGTGATCGCATCGGAAGGCGGCCGGCTGAAAGCGGACGTCGTGACCGAAGACCAAAGGCTGCACGGGCCGATGTACATCTCCGTGGATGATCGCCAGAAAGTCAACAGCATCACGCTCGAGGCCACCGACGGGCGCGACCGGCTGCGGGTGAACTGGGATCGAAGGTAGGGGCCGGGCATGCCCGGCCCCTACGCCAGATTGCTTTCGCCCATCAAGTAGAGGTCGATTCCGCGCGCGGCTTTGCGGCCTTCGGCAATCGCCCACACTATCAGGGACTGGCCCCGGCGCATATCGCCGGCGGCGAAGACCCCGGGTATCGAGGACATGTAGCGCTCGTCGGTCGAGACGTTGCCGCGCGCGTCGAGCTTCACCCCGAGCTGCGCGATGGGCCCGTTCCTCACGGGGCCAAGGAAGCCCATGGCCAGCAGCACCAGGTCAGCGTCCAGCGAGAATTCCGTGCCGGGCTGCGGCTCGAACGCCGGCGGCGGTCCCACGCGCACGGCGTGCAACTGGCGCACGCGGCCGTGCTGGTCGCCGGTAAACCTTACGGTGGAGACGCTCCAATCGCGCACGCCGCCCTCTTCGTGCGAGCTTTCCACGCGCAACTGCATGGGCCACAGCGGCCAGGGTGTGGAAGGCGAACGATCGTCGGGCGGCTTCGGCAGCAGCTCGAATTGGGTCACCGAAAGCGCTCCCTGACGGTGGCAAGTGCCCAGGCAATCGGCGCCGGTGTCGCCGCCGCCGATGATCACCACGCGCTTGCCGGTGGCCAGGATCGCCTCGGCGTCCGGCACCGAATCGCCTTCGCACCGGCGGTTCTGTTGCGGCAGGAACTCCATGGCGAAATAAATGCCCTGCAGCTCGCGGCCCGGAACCTTCAGATCGCGCGGCTGCTCGGCGCCGCCGGCCAGCAGAAGGGCGTTGAATTCTTTGATGAGGTCTTCCACGGGAACGTTGGCGCCCACATGGGCGTTGGTCCGGAACTTCACCCCTTCGGCGCGCATTTGCTCCACGCGGCGGTCGATGAGGTGCTTCTCCATCTTGAAATTGGGAATGCCGTAGCGCAGCAGGCCGCCGATGCGGTCGCTCTTTTCGAAAACCGTGACGTCGTGGCCGGCGCGCGCCAGTTGCTGTGCGGCGGCCAGGCCGGCGGGGCCGGAGCCGGCGATGGCCACGCGCTTGCCAGTGCGGATTTCGGGCGGCTCGGGTTTGATGAAGCCTTCCTCGAAAGCGCGGTCGACGATACTCTTCTCGATCTGCTTGATGGTGACGGGTGGCTCGTTGATGCCCAGCACGCAGGAGGCTTCGCAGGGAGCGGGACAGAGGCGGCCCGTGAACTCGGGGAAATTGTTGGTGGCGTGCAACTGGCGAATGGCTTCTCGCCAGCGGCCGCGGTAAACCAGATCGTTCCAGTCGGGGATGATGTTGGTCAGCGGGCAGCCGGTATGGCAGAAGGGCACGCCGCAATCCATGCAGCGAGCACCTTGCGCACGGAGGGTTTCTTCGGGAAACGGGCGGTAAATCTCAAACCAATCCCGGATGCGCTCGGCGGGCGGCCGGCGTTCGGGAAGTTCGCGGGTGTATTCGAGAAAGCCGGTGACTTTACCCATGGACCACCTCTCGGGGGCGCGCCAGCACAATGGGCACGGGTTTCCGCGCCAGAACGCGCTTGTATTCGTGGGGGAAAACCTTGATGAACTTGGGGAGCATCTGCTCCCAGCTTTCCAGTATCCATTTGGCGCGCGGGCTTTGGGTGAGCTCGGCATGATTTTGAATCAGCCTGTACAGCAGCGCGATATCGTCGTCCGCGAGCGGATCGAGGTCCACGCCGGAGGTGTTGCAGCGCCTCTCGGCGAAATCGCCGCGCTCGTCGAGCACGTAAGCCATGCCGCCGTTCATGCCGGCGGCGAAGTTGCGCCCGCACCTGCCGAGCACCACCACCACCCCCTTCGTCATGTATTCGCAGCCGTGGTCGCCGAGGCCCTCCACCACCGCCGTGGCGCCGGAATTGCGAACCGCGAACCGCTCGCCCGCCATGCCGTTGAAGTAGGCCTCGCCGCTGGTAGCGCCGTAGAGCGCCACGTTGCCGATGACGATGTTTTCTTCCGGCAGGAAGGTGGAAGCGCGCGGCGGATACACAATGAGGCGGCCGCCGGAAAGCCCCTTGCCTACGTAGTCGTTGGCATCCCCTTCCAGCTCGAGTGTCACGCCCCGGGCCAGAAACGCGCCGAAGCTCTGGCCGGCCGAGCCGGTGAACTGGAACTTGATGGTGTCGTCGGGCAGGCCGGCGGAACCGTAACGGCGCGCGATCTCGCCGGAAAGCATGGCGCCCACGGTGCGATGAATGTTGCGGATGGGTAGCTTGATCTCGATGGGCGTGCGGTCTTCGATGGCCGCGCGCGCGTGGTCGATCAACTGGTAGTCGAGCGCCTGGTCGAGCCCGTGGTCCTGCGCCTGCACACAGCGGCGCGGAATGCGGCTGGGCTCAGGCGGGTTGTACAGAATGGCGGAAAGGTCGATGCCCTTGGCCTTCCAATGGTCGATGGCCTGGCGGGGATCAAGCATGTCGACCCGGCCCACCATTTCGTCGAAGGTGCGGAAGCCCAGTTGGGCCATGTACCGGCGCACCTGTTCGGCGATGAAGAAGAAAAAGTTGACGACGTTCTCGGGCGCGCCCTGGAACTTGGCCCGCAGCGCCGGGTCCTGCGTGGCGATGCCCACGGGACAGGTGTTCAGGTGGCACTTGCGCATCATGATGCAGCCCATGGCCACCAGCGGCGCGCTGGAGAAGCCGAACTCCTCGGCGCCCAGCAGCGCGGCAATGGCCACGTCGCGGCCGGTTTGCAGCTTGCCGTCGGTCTGCACGCGGATGCGGCCCCGCAGATCGTTCATCACCAGCACCTGGTGGGTTTCGGCCAGACCCAGCTCCCAGGGAACGCCGGCGTGCTTGATGGAGCTCAGCGGCGAGGCGCCGGTGCCGCCGCTGTCTCCGCAGATCAGCACCACGTCGGCGTGCGCTTTGGCGACTCCCGCGGCCACCGTGCCCACGCCCACTTCGGCGACCAGCTTCACCGAGATGCGCGCACGCGGATTGACGTTTTTCAGATCGTAGATAAGCTGCGCCAGGTCCTCGATGGAGTAAATATCATGGTGCGGCGGCGGCGAAACCAGGCCCACGCCGGGGATGGAGTGGCGCACGCGCGCGATGGTCTCATCCACCTTGTGTCCGGGAAGCTGGCCGCCTTCGCCGGGCTTGGCCCCCTGCGCCATCTTGATCTGTAACTCGTCGGCATTCACCAGGTAGTTGGTGGTGACGCCGAAGCGGCCGGAGGCCACCTGCTTCACCGCGCTGCGGCGCTCGGTGCCGAAGCGCTCTTCGTCTTCCCCGCCCTCGCCAGTGTTGGATTTGCCGCCGATGCGGTTCATGGCGATGGCCAGGGTCTCGTGAGCTTCTTTCGAAATTGAGCCGAACGACATGGCGCCGGTGGCGAAGCGCTTGACGATCTCGCTGGCCGGCTCGACTTCCTCGAGCGGAATGGCATTCGCCGGTTTCTTGATCTCCAGCAGGCCGCGCAGCGTCGATAGCTGGCGGTTCTGGTGGTCGATCAGGCCGGTGTATTCCTCGAACGTCTGGAAGCTCTCCTGCCGCACCGCGTGCTGCAGCCGGGCGATGGTCTCGGGGTTGAACAGGTGATACTCGCCGCGCGCGCGGTACTGGTAGTTGCCGCCAACGGCCAGCTCGGTATCGAAATCGGCTACCGGGTGGAAGGCGTGTTGGTGCTTGAGAATGGCTTCCTGGGCGAGGACTTCGAGATCCACCCCTTCAATGCGCGAAACCGTTCCCGTGAAGTACTTGTCGACCAACTTTTTACTCAGGCCGATGGCTTCGAAAACCTGCGCGCCGCGATAGCTTTGGAGGGTCGATATCCCCATTTTAGAGAAGGTCTTTAGCAGGCCTTTGTTAATGGATTTCTTGAAGTTCTCGACGGCCTTGTCGAAGGGCACCTCGAGGTAGCCGCGTTTGACCATGTCTTCGAGCGTCTCGATGGCCAGATAGGGGTTGACGGCGCTGGCGCCGTAGCCGATCAGCAGCGCGAAGTGCATCACCTCGCGCGGCTCGCCCGATTCGATGATCAGCGCCACCTGTGTGCGGGTCTCTTCACGCACCAGGTGATTGTGCACGGCGGTGAGCGCCAACAGGCTGGGAATGGGAGCACTATCCATGTCAATACCGCGGTCGGAGAGGATCAGCAGGGTATAGCCGGACTGGATGGCGAGCGAGGCGCGGCGGCAGAGTTGCGCCAGCGCGCGTTCCAGGCCCTTGGCGCCATCCTCCACCGAAAAGAACATGGGCAGCGTGGTGGCCAGGAAATCGCCTTGCGAGACACGCCGCAGTTTCTCCAGGTCGTGGTTGGTCAGAATGGGTTGCGGCAGTTTGAGGGTGTGGCAGTGCTGCGGGGTCTCGTCCAGAATATTGCGCTCGGTGCCGATGTAGCTGGTGAGCGACATCACCATCTCTTCGCGGATGGGATCGATGGGCGGGTTGGTGACCTGGGCGAAAAGCTGCTTAAAGTAATGGAAGAGAGGTTGTGGCTTATCTGAAAGACAAGCAAGGGGGGTATCGGTTCCCATGGAGCCGATCGGCTCCTCGCCCTTTTCGGCCATGGGGCCGAGAATCATCTTGATGTCCTCGTCGGTGTAGCCGAAGGCCCGCTGCCGGCTGAGGATGGTCTCGTGATCGGTGCCATACTCGCGCGGCGGCTCGGGAAGCCCGTCGAGCGAGACCTGGTTTTCCTTCAGCCAGAGCTGGTAGGGGTTGCGGCCGTAGAGTCTGGCCTTGAGCTCCCGGTCGGAGATGATGCGGCCTTCGACGGTATCCACCAGCAGCATTTTGCCGGGCTGCAGGCGGCCCTTGAGTTTGACGTTTTCGGGCGCGACCGGGAGCACCCCGGTCTCCGAGGCCATAACGACCAGGTCGTCATGCGTTACCAGATACCGCGCGGGGCGCAGGCCGTTGCGATCGAGCGTTGCTCCGATGGAGCGGCCATCGGTGAACGCGATGGCGGCGGGGCCGTCCCAAGGCTCCATCAGAGAGGCGTGGTATTCGTAGAAGGCCCGCTTCTGCGGATTCATGTGCGGGTTCTTGGACCACGCTTCGGGAATGAGCATGGCCATGGCGTGGGCGATGCCGCGGCCGGTCATCACCAGCAATTCGAGCACGTTGTCGAAGGAGGCGGAGTCGCTGCCGCCGGGCTGAATGACGGGAAAGAGCTTCTTAATGTCGTCGCCGTAGAGCGGAGAGGCCAGCACCGACTGGCGCGCGTGCATCCAGTTCACATTGCCGCGCAGGGTGTTGATTTCGCCGTTGTGCGCGATGTAGCGAAACGGGTGCGCCAGCGGCCATGTGGGAAAAGTATTGGTGGAGAAGCGCTGGTGCACCAGGCACAGGGCGCTGACGACATCGGGATCGCTCAGCTCGGGATAAAAATGGGCGATCTGCGGCGCCAGCAGCAGACCTTTGTAAACCATGGTGCGCGCGGAGAGCGACGGGATGTAGAAGAAACCCTTGTCGGGCAGGTCGGAGGCGGCCACCTCGTTCTCGGCGCGTTTGCGGACCACGTACAGCTTGCGTTCAAGCTGGTCTTCGGACATCCCCCTGGCGCGCCCCACGAAAATCTGCTGGATGTAGGGTTGCGAAGCGCGCGCCACACGGCCGATAGCCGAAGCGTCGATGGGAGTGTCGCGCCATCCGAGTACCGTGAGACCCTCTTCGCGCACGATGCGCTCGATGATCCCTTCGTACTGCCAGCGCACGTGCGGCTCCACGGGAAGGAAGGTCATGCCGACGCCGTACTCTCCCGGCAGCGGCAGGGTGAAACCGAGCTTGGCGCACTCGCGCGCGAAGAACTTGTGGGGAATCTGAATCAGGATGCCGGCGCCATCGCCGGTTCTCGGATCGCAGCCGCAGGCGCCCCGGTGCGTCAGGTTGATCAGAACCTGGATGCCTTTGAGAATGATGTCGTGCGACCTCTGGCCCTTAAGATTCGCAACAAAGCCGATTCCGCACGCATCGTGCTCGTGGCGCGGGTCGTAAAGGCCCTGCGCCGGGGGTAGACCGTTGCTTCGAGCGATGTCAGTCATGGTGGTCCCTCTGAACGCCTTGATTTCGAGTGTACCAGCCTTTTTAGTATAAGGCAAGCTGAAAATAATTAATGATGACAATCACTCCTGCTTATGATAGTCTATTGTCATGGCATTCTGGGAGCTAAGCCTTTTCAAAGAGATAGCTGTCACTCGCAGCATGAGCAAGGGAGCGGCACACTGCGGCGTGAGTCAATCGGCCGCCAGCCAGCACGTCCAGGAGGTGGAGCGCCGCCTGGGAGTTACCCTGTTCGACCGCGGCAAGCGGCCGTTGGAATTGACGCCCGCGGGCCACAGCTACCACGAATTCTGCCGCGACGTGCTGCGCCGCGAAGAGGAACTGGGGCTGGCGCTGGAATCCCTTAAGGGGGCTGCCGAAGGGGCCGTGCGGGTGGCGTCGATCTACTCCATAGGGCTTTCCGAACTGAGCCGGTTGCAGGAAGAGTATGCAGCGCGCTATCCGGCCGCGCAGCTTCACGTCGAGTACATGCGCCCGGACAGGATCTACCAGGCCGTGATCGACGGCGCGGCGGACCTGGGACTGGTGAGCTACCCGGAACCGAGCCGGGAGATCGCCGTGATTCCCTGGCGCGAAGAAGAAATGCAGGTGGCGGCGGCGCCTTCCCACCACCTGGCCGCGCGGGCCGAGGTGTTTCCGGCGGACCTCAACGGGCAGGACTTCATCGGGTTCGACGAGGATCTGAAGATCCGGCGGGAGCTGGACCGTTTTTTTCGCGCGCAGGGGGTCGAAGTGAACCTGGTCATGCATTTTGACAACATCCAAACCATCAAGGAAGCCGTGGCGCTGGGTTCCGGCGTCAGCATCCTGCCGGCGCGCACCATGCAGGCGGAGATCGCGCAGGGGCGGCTGGCGGCGGTCCGGCTGCATGCGCCGGGGCTGGTCAGGCCGGTGGGCATTGTGCATCGCAAGCGCAAGAAATTTAATCGCGCGACAGAGGTGTTCCTGGAGCTGCTCAGGAGTTAACATTCGGGTAGGAGGCGCGGAACGCATGATTCGCGCAATCACAATTGCCCGGGAATACGGGAGCGGCGGCGCGGTGATCGCGCGGCTGCTGGCAGACCGGCTGGGGTGGCGGCTGCTGGACCGGGACCTGTTGAACGAAGTGGCGCACGCCGCCAACGTGGCGCCCACGGTGGCGGAGCGGTTCGATGAGCGCGTCGACCCCTGGTTCCACCGGCTGGTGAAGCACGCGCTGTGGCGCGGCGGCGTGGACGCGCCCATCAGCGTCGAGAGCTTCGACCTGTTCGACGCCGAGATAATGGCGGTAGTGGGACGGAAAGTCATCGAAGCGGCAGCGCGCATGGGCAACTGCGTGGTGGTAGGTCGTGGCGCGCAGTGCATCCTGCACGGCTGGCCCGAAGTTTTTCACGTGTTTCTTTACGCCCCCATCGAGATTCGCAAGAAGCGCGTGGCGGAGAGGCGGGGACCGTGCCCACGGGGCGCCTCCGATGTGGAGGCGGTGATTCGGGAGTACGATCGTCTGCGCGCAGCGGGCGTCCGGCAGTATTTCGAGCAGGAGTGGTGCAACCCGAATCTGTACGACCTGATGCTCAACACCAAACGCGGCTATGAGAGCGCCATGGAGACGATCCTGTGCGCAGCGGAAGTGAAGGCCGAGGTAGGGGCGCACTAAGGCGACGACGGATTGGCTCCCACCTTCTTCAGCAGCCAAGCCATGTTCCGACCCAGGGTTTTCATGGTCTGAATGCCTTCCTCGTCTTTTTCGACATCGCCCGGCTCCCGGCCCATGCCGATGTTCCAGTAGGACGAACCCGGAACGATCATTTCACTAATCAGGAAGAAGTGATTCAGGGTGTCGAAGGCGTGTATGGCGCCGGCCCGGCGCACGGCCACCACTGCGGCGCCCACCTTGCGGCGAAACATGCCGCCGTTGGCCCTGCCCACCAGGGCGGCGCGGTCGATGAGGGCTTTGATTTCCGGCGAGACGTCAGTGACATAGGTGGGCGAGCCCAGCAGGATACCGTCCGCGGCGGCCATCTTGTCGATGCATAGGTTGCCCACATCGTCGGTCTGCGAGCAGCGGCGGTCCTTTCTCGCGGAACACTTGCGGCAGGCCAGACATCCGTGGATTCTGGCGCCGCTGAGTTCCACCAGTTCGGTTTCGATGCCTTCCTGGGCCAGCTCGCCGAGCACGTAGCCTAGCAGGATGGCAGTGTTCCCGCCTCTGCGGGCGCTGCCGTTGAATGCGACGACTTTCATAGAGCGATCACTCCGAAGTTTTTATTTTCGCTCACGGCGCGGGGAATTGCCGCTGCAAGGGCCAGCTAGGGTCGTTAGGTTGCCGGCGGCGGTAAACTTGGAGGCGTGTGGCATGAGTACTTTGGTGGCAAGGGCTGAAGCACTGGCGGTCGACGTGGAGTGTTCGGGCGACGCGCTGTGCGTCACGTTATCCGACGGGCGGGTGGTGGGTCCATTTGGCGGTTCGCAACGTTTGGCTGCTGCTTAATAATAGAAGAAATGGATTTTCCATGGTTCAGAGCAGCTATATGACCCAGTCGTAAAGGGAGAAATAAGCTGACCATTTCCAACGATCTTCATGGTAGAATCGGTTGTAAAGGTATATACCTTCAAAGTTGTATGGCACGGTGAGTTCTTAATGTGAGTTATGGTCAGCTCTCTAAATTCGTGTGGCCTCAGGCGGTATATGTTGAGGTAAAACAGCCTATTATCCCCACATGAGTATCCCTTCATATCCGCTATCTTAAGGCCATTGACG